>PR_CR_10_Liq_3_inCRDRAFT_1000299_pt1 | contig 13753 bp, 11 predicted proteins | sample PRCRCaboRojoPR_2_FD_10240 | JGI IMG/M metagenome (IMG submission 10240)
CGCATTGAAGGTCTGTTCCGAGGCAAGGCTCTGGTCCAGAGCCCACACCAAGAGGCCGCTGACGATGAATAAAAAGACTCCCGAGAGTCGGTGGGATATTGAGACATAAGCGGTAATCGGCAACTTCATCGAGCCAATGTCGAGATTTACCGGGCGCTTGTCTTTGCTAACAAGTGGCTTCACAGGCAGTATCCATTGTTGCTTGACAGGGACAGGCTGGTTTCCAGCCGCGCCGGAGTATACGCTGCGCGACTTGAGCTGACAATTTCGGCACAGCCACCAGNGTGTAGATCTGCGCGCTTGGGGCCATTTACCGTAACGCTTCCGCGATAAATGTGTAAAATTGACACGCACGGCCCCAGACCTATAGGTTTGGCGCTCCCTGTAATTGCCACCAGGAATGTTCCCATGACTGACAAGAAAGCCACCCTCACGATTGATAACGGCCAGGGCTCCGTTGATACGTTTGACCTGCCGATACACAAGGGCTCTGTCGGACCCGATGTTATCGATGTGGGCTCGCTGACCGCCAAGGGTTACTTCACGTTTGATCCGGGCTTCACCTCCACCGCTGCCTGTGAATCTGAAATCACCTACATCGACGGTGAACAAGGTATTTTGCTGCATCGCGGCTACCCTATTGAGCAACTGGCCGAGCAATCTGACTATTTAGAAACCTGTTATTTATTGTTGTATGGGGAGTTACCCAACAAAGCGCAGAAAGACGAGTTTGTTTACACCGTACAGCGTCACACCATGGTCCATGAGCAGATTCGAACGTTCTTTAACGGCTTTCGTCGCGACGCCCATCCTATGGCCATCATGTGTGGTGTGGTCGGTGCCCTTTCAGCCTTCTATCACGACTCCACCGACATCTCGGACGAACATCATCGAAAAGTCGCCGCTTTCCGATTGATAGCGAAAATGCCGACTATTGCTGCCATGAGTTACAAATTCTCGACTGGCCAGCCATTTATGTACCCCGATAACAGTCTTAGCTACTCGGCCAACTTCCTGCACATGATGTTCGGCAACCCCTGCGAACCCACTGTCATATCGCCCACACTGGCGCGGGCCATGGACCGTATTTTCACGCTCCATGCGGACCACGAGCAGAATGCGTCCACCTCTACCGTACGTCTGGCGGGCTCCTCTCAAGCAAACCCCTTCGCGGTTATCGCAGCGGGTATTGCAGCCCTCTGGGGCCCATCGCACGGTGGCGCCAATGAAGCCGTGGTGAAAATGCTGGAGGAAATCGGCGACATCTCCCAAATCGACAAGTACGTCGCCAAAGCCAAGGACAAGGACGATCCGTTCCGTCTGATGGGCTTTGGACACCGGGTGTACAAAAACTTTGATCCCCGTGCCAAAGTCATGAAGCAGGCTGCCGACGAGGTACTGGCGGAACTTGGCATCCAGGACGAAATGCTGGAAATCGCCAAGCGTCTCGAGGAAATTGCCCTGCAAGATGAGTATTTTGTCGAGAAAAAACTGTATCCCAACGTCGATTTCTACTCGGGCATTATTCTGAAGGCCTTGGGCATACCCACTTCCATGTTTACGGTGATATTCGCCGTTGGCCGCACAGTAGGCTGGATAGCTCACTGGAATGAGATGATCTCCAACCCCTACCGCATTGGTCGGCCACGCCAGCTTTACACTGGTCACACCGCACGAGACTTTGTGCCATTAGACCAGCGCTAAGCGCGAGAGGCTGTTGCTATGGCTGTTGTTGACGCCGTCATTACAGGGACGGGGTTGTATACCCCCGCCCAATCAATCAGTAACGAGGAGCTAGTCGCCGCATTCAATGATTGGGTGGCTGCCTACAATGACCATCACGCGACAGCCATAGCGGCAGGTGAAATCCCCCCCAAGGAGCCCTCCTCCGCCGCTTTTATCGAGAAGGCCTCGGGTATCAAGTCGCGATATGTGGTCGATCGCACGGGCATTCTTGATCCTGAACGCATGACCCCCAGTATCCCAGAGCGCGATAACGAGCAACTCTCAGTTATGGCCGAAATGGCCATATCAGCGGCAGAGCAAGCGCTGCACGATGCGGGATTACAGGGTAGTGATATCGATGCGGTTATTGTTGCCGCATCGAACATGCAGCGGGCCTACCCCGCCATGGCGATTGAAGTACAAAACGCCATTGGTGCTCGGGGATATGCGTTCGATATGAATGTAGCTTGCTCATCTGCCACTTTTGGCATCCAGCAGGCACGCGACACGATCTGTGCCGGTAGTGCGCGTCGCGTACTCATGGTGAATCCCGAGATCTGTACCGGACATCTCAATTTTCGTGATCGAGACTCGCACTTTATTTTCGGCGATGTTGCCACCGCCGTTGTACTGGAGCGCAGTAGCGAGGACGACCCAAAATGCGGGTTTATTGTGCGCGATACGTGCCTACAAACCCTATTTTCAAATGCCATTCGCAACAATTTCGGCTTTCTGAATCGCGCCGACCCAGCGAGTATTGGTCAAGATGACAAATTATTCGTCCAAGAAGGTCGGCGGGTATTTAAAGAAGTTTGCCCTGCGGTGGCCAAACAGATTAGCGAGCAGCTGACTGAGCTTGGCATTGCAACCACGTCGGTCAAGCGGTTGTGGCTACATCAAGCCAATCGCAACATGAACGACCTTATTGCTCGCAGGGTACTCGGCAGAGACCCCGACAGTGAAGAGGCGCCCATCATCCTCGACCGCTACGCCAACACCTCATCGGCGGGTTCGGTGATTGCTTTTCACCTGCACAAGCAGGATTTCCAGAAAGGTGATTTGGGTGTCCTGTGTTCGTTCGGCGCCGGTTACAGCATTGGCAGCGTCATTTTAGAGCGAGCCTGAAGTAGGATTGGGGCTAAGTGCTCAAGATATTATCAAGGGCGGCGAGCAGCGCTTCACTCTGATCATCTGTACCCACGGTTATGCGCAGGTAGTCATCTATGCGAGGCTTGTCCCAGCGGCGAATAATGATGCCCTGGGCGCGCAGTGCATCGAAAATGGCTTTTCCCGAAACTGATGAGTGCCGGCAGAATACAAAATTGGCACTCGAGGGCAGTACCTCAAAACCAAGCTTCGCTAATCCCTTACTCAGCTGCTCGCGCGTATAGCTCACTGCAGTGCTGGCTTGCTGAAGCCAGCTGGCATCCTCAATAGCCGCCAGGGCAGCTGATTGAGCAATGGCGTCAATCGGATAACTGTTGAAAGAGTCCTTGACCCTCACCAACCCCTGAATCAAGGGCTTTGACCCCAGGGCATATCCTAGTCGCAGCCCCGCCAAACTGTGTGACTTCGACAAACTTCGGGTAATCAGCAGATTGTCATAGTCCGCCAACAGGGACACCGCTGACCTTGCACCAAAACCGAAGTAGGCCTCATCGACGACCACTAATCGCTGCCGATCGCTAGCCACCAGCTGCTCCAGTTGCTCGATGGATAGAGCTATGCCAGTGGGCGCATTGGGATTCGCGAGTAACAGAGGGCCCGGTGCTGCACACATGGCGGGCACGTTGATATGAAAATCATCAAGTAACGGTACTTCGTTCAGCTGCATGCGATAGAGCTGGGCCCATACAGGATAAAAGCTGTAGGTGATATCCGGGGCCGAAAAGGTTGTCGATGAACTGATTAACGCTTGAAAAACATGGGCTAATACTTCGTCGGAGCCGTTGCCCACAAAGACCTCATCGACCGCAAGACCGGATTGCCGAGCAATAGCTGAGCGCAAGGCAATGCTGTCAGGGTCGGGATAACGCCTTAAAGCATCGGGCTCAATAGCACGAATGGCTTGTAACACGGCCGCCGAGGGCGGTAACGGATGCTCGTTAGTATTGAGCTTAATCAGATTGCTCAGTTTGGGCTGCTCGCCGGGGATGTAGGGGTGTAGCTGACGGGTTACGTCACTCCAGAATTCGCTCATAGAGGGCCTTTTAGCACGACTGAACTGCGGATCGACTCGAGGGGCCCGCAGCATACCTCAGCCAGATCGAATGGCACAGGGATCAGTTGATCAGGTTGCGAAGCCCCTCGTTATCCGCATGACGTATGTCGACGCCTCTCGCCAAATAAACAACCTGCTCGGCAATACTGCTGGCGTGATCACCTATGCGCTCTAGGCTCCTCAAGGCCCACACTTGCTCCATAAGGTATTCGATGTGGTCCGGGTGCGTGCGCATAGCTTGCTGTAGCTCGGTCATAGCGCTGTGGTAATCATCGTCGATGTCGGCATCACTCAACACCACCTTCACCGCTTGCTCGACGCTCTGGCGTGCGAAAGCATCCAATGATTGTCGAAGCATACGGTTGACATGATTAGCAATGCGTCGAAAGCGCAACTCCGTGGGCTGTGGACTCTGTACGGGAGCCAGCTTGATCGCAACGCGCGCCACTTTACTGGCCTCATCGCCAATACGTTCAAGATCGGTGGTGACTTTAGCGATGGCGATAATGAGCCGCAGGTCGCTCGCGGCCGGCTGGCGCCTAGCGAGTATACGTGCACATTGTTCATCGATTTCAACTTCTAGTCGGTTGATCGATCGATCAATGAGAATGGCCGCCTCGGCGGGCTCACTATCGGTTTGCAGTAACGCTTCAGTGGCCAGCTCTATCTGATTTTCGACTTTGCCACCCATTTCCAGCAAATCGTTTTTGATCGCATCGAGCTCGGCATTGAACTGGGCCGATATATGCTGCTTGTAGCTTAGCTTTTCGCTCATTACTTGATCGCCACCCCGCGATTCAACCGTATCGACCTGTGATGTAGTCCTCTGTGGCGCGCTCCACGGGATTAGTGAATATCCGATCGGTCTCATCGAACTCCACCAACTTACCGCCATTCATGAACGCCGTCCAATCCGAAACCCGTGCTGCCTGCTGCATATTGTGGGTGACGATAATAATGGTGTAGGTGTGTTTCAGTTCGTAGATCAGTTCTTCGATTTTTAATGTCGAAATGGGGTCCAGGGAAGACGCGGGTTCATCGAGCAGTAACACCTCGGGCTCAATAGCGATGGTGCGTGCCAGCACCAGTCGCTGCTGTTGACCCAGAGACAATCGCAGCGCACCCGTGTGCAGGCGATCCGATACTTCATCCCACAGCGCCACATCTCTGAGAGCACGCTCAACGATCTCATCAAGGTCGCGCTTGCGCCTGATGCCACCAATACGTGGACCGTAGGCGACGTTATCGTAAATGCTTTTGGCAAAGGGGTTGGGGCGTTGAAACACCATGCCAACCCGCCGGCGTAAAGCAGTTACATCGGTGGCCGCTGCAAGGACATTATTATCGCCCACATAAATGGCACCGCTGTAACGACAGCCTTCAATCGTGTCATTCATGCGATTAAAACACCGCAGTAAGGTGGACTTACCGCAACCACTAGGCCCAATGACGGCGGTCACCGCACCTGCCGGAATATCGAGATTAATATCGACCAGCGCCGACCCATTTCCCGGGTACGACAAGGACAGTTGCTGCACCACTAAACCAGGGGGGGTACGTGCCGCTGTGCTTTGAAACTGCGACGCTTGGATGAGTGCATCCCGTTGCATATACGGCATTGTCTATCACTCCTCCGATAGAGCTTGGTAACGATCCCGAAGCCGCTTGCGCAGCAGGACAGCAGTAAGATTCAGTAGCATGACCAACCCCACTAACAGAACCGCCGCAGCACAGATTAGTCCAAGACGCCCCTCCCCCACATTGGCATGGGCGGCTACATCGTAAATAAAAAACCCCAAGTGCATGAACTTTTGCTCGAATGCAATAAACGGTGCCTGTAACGACACCGGCAGGGTTGGCGCATATTTCACAACCCCTACCAACATGAGGGGCGCCACCTCCCCCGCTGCGCGGGCAATAGCCAAAATCACGCCGGTAAGCACCGATGATCCCGCCGCTGGCAATAACACGCGTATGATGGTTTCAAATCGAGTGGCGCCCAAAGCGTAACTACCCTCGCGCATAGACGTGGGCAATCTGGCTAAACCCTCTTCACTGGCAACGATCACTACGGGTAAGGTCAGTAGGGCCAGCGTCAGTGATGCCCACAATAGCCCGGGCGTACCAAAGGTTGGACGCGGTAGGGTCTCTGCATAAAACCAGCCGTCAATCTCACCACCCACCGCGTACACAAAAAAGCCCAAGCCGAAGACCCCAAAAATTACTGAGGGCACCCCCGCCAGATTCTGAATCGCAATGCGTAACAGTTCGGTATACCAGGTATTTTTGGCATATTCACTGAGATATACCGCTACCAACACGCCCAACGGAGCAACAATAACGGTCATCAAAATAATCATAATCACCGTACCAATAATGGCGGGTAGCATGGCCTCGATACCGAGCGAGGCAGAGGGTTGAAACAGAAGCTGCTGCAAGTTGCCCCAAAACCTGACCAGCACCCCACCGGATGCCATACCCTCGGCGGTTAGCCAGCTACCGGCAAACCACAAAAGCAATCCAAGAAAAGCGCCTGCGGTTAACACGGAGAGGGTTACCATGGCCGCCGTGAGCCAAATCATCAGCGTGCCCAACACCCGCTGCCAGCGCCGCTGTCCGGGTAGAGATTGGCCCGTTGCCATTATCATAGGACGGAGGCTTCAAGTGCCCGTAGCCGTCGCTTAAAAAGCTGGGCCGCGGTGTTGAAGACAAAGGTAATGGCAAACAGTAGCAGTGCTGCCAGAAACAACACGCGATAATGTGCACTGGCCACCGATGCCTCGGGTAACTCCATGGCCAGCGTTGCCGCGATACTGCGCACCCCCTCAAACAGGGCACCCTCGCTGAGAGGCGCATTACCCGATAGCAGTAGCAAGATCATGGTTTCGCCGCAGGCGCGACCAAACCCGAGCATAATCGCAGCAACAATGCCGGGGAATGCCATGGGTAAAACAATATCACGAAAGCTTTGCCAATGGGTGGCGCCAAGAGCCAGACTGCCGGCGGCCACAGAGCGTGGCACCGCATTGATGGCATCTTCCGCCAACGAAAATAACGTGGGGATAATGGCAAATCCGAGGGCTACAGCAACCAGTACCGCATTGCGTTGACGCACGGGAATACCGTATTCCAAGTACAGCCAGCGGGCGAAGCTACCATCAAATACTGCACTCTCTACTTGCTGCCCTAACGCAACACCCAAGGTAACCAGACACAGCAAAGCTAATAGCAGCAGCAGTGGTAACTGGCTAAGGTAGCGCTTTGTTCGGTGGGCAACGGGGTGTAGTTGCCAGAGCAGTGACAGCAGCAACACCCCCGTAGGTACCATGACGATAGCGCCCAAAATCTCGAGTAATAACGTATCGAAGCGGGGTGCCAACCAAACCGCCAATACCGCACCGATCACAACGGTGGGAAAGGCAGCAATCAGTTCAATAGCCGGCTTGATACGGGAGCGTAGCTTGGGCGACATAAAAAAGCCCGTAAAGATGGCGGCGCCTATGGCCACAGGCAAGGCCATTAAGGTGGCTAAAAACGCCGATATCAGTGTGCCCATCAATAGGGGTATTAAACTATATTTTGCCTGATAACCCTCTTTCGCCGCTTTGGGCTGCCATGTCCACGTCGACTCTAGGTAACCCTCGTACCATTGCCGCGCGAAAAGGTCACGGGTACTGACGCCCCCCGCGCTCGGATCGACATACCAATAGCGCCTAGGTGTATCGGTACCAGTTGCATAAATCGTGTCGTCATCTAGCCAACCCACCTGAATAGCTTGTGTCGCCAGTGGAATAGAAACCGAGGGCTTACGGCCATTACGCAGCCAAACCTGCAGCGCTGGTTGATCTGTTGCCAGTACCATCCGATCACCGTCAGGACTTATGGCCAGCCCGAGTATGCGATTGCTCACATCGATGGCGGTCATAGGCCGCAATACCGGGTAACCGTGAGCCATGACCTTATGCAATACGTGAAAGCTCACATCTTGCTGCAGAATTAAACTGCGGCCCCCGGGGCTCCATACAGCACCGACATGGGTAGGCACAGTACCTTTCTCGTGATCGTCATTGCGCAGACTTTGCACCCAATAATCACCTGTGTCCGCCAGTACGATGAGCCAATCGAGGGTACCGCTGATATGCAATGCGCTGATGCGGGTGCCGCTCGGCATTACCGGTATGGGTAGTGCTTCACTTTGAGTCGGCCAATTAACATCACGTCGCAGGAGTCGCCCCCCAGTTAAGCCATCGGAGCCAACCGCCACCCATACCCGCTCATGCTCCGTCGACTCCCAGGTAACCCTATCAAACTGACGCGGGACCCAATCAGGGCGTGCTGGTTTCAAGTCTGACAAAGCAATGGGGATAGAGGTGGCAGATAGCGACTGTGGCTGGGGGCTCTGCAGCAACGGTAGGGCTGACAACACCAATTGCAGCAGCATGCCGACAATAGCGGCCATGACCAAAAAACTCGCCACGCGCACACTCAGGGTCGCGGCAACATCGATGCGATGTCTACGTCTGTCAGCAGCCACCGGTAGTAACACCGCTATTGTTGGTGTTTGCCATGGGAATGAAGCCATGGTCGCGCAAGGTTTGCTGGGCTTGGGGTTCCTGAATAAAGGCCAGGAAGCGGCACTCCAGGGGCCCCGGCGCCACATCTGGAGGGGTTGCAAGGTAAAACATGACTGTTCGTGCCAACGGGTAGCGCTCCCAAGCATCGGCTGTTGCGTAGCTAACCGCCATCGGCGGCTGGGATGGCTGCAACCATGCAAGCGCTTTGACCCGATCATCCACGAACCCGAGACCCGCATAACCTATAGCACCTGGGTTACTGGCAACCAGATCAACGATCGCCGCAAACCCCTGCAGTTGTGCCACATGGGGCGCCAAGTCACCGTCGCACAGGGCCCTCTCTTTAAAAAAACCGTAACTGCCGCTGATGGAGGTTCTACCCACCGGCTCTACCGGTACCCTCGTCAACCGATCGGCTGACGCTACACCCGGTACTTGCCCCCAGTTATCAATGGCTGCACCGCCCGAGCAATAGCGGGTGCTGGACCAAATTCGATCAACTGTTGATCGATCGATGGCTGACAACGGATTATCTTTTGCCACAATAATCACCAGTGCGTCGCGGCCCAAGGCAATCGCCGTGGGTAGATGACCACGTCGCGCGACGAATCGAGCGAGCTCACCATCACTCATCGCGCGGGACATCATGCCAATATTGGCAGTCCCCTCCGCAAGCGCTGTTGGCGCCGCAGCGGACCCAGCTGCCTGAATTTCCACCGCCACATCGGGGTTACTTGCCTGGAAAGCGCGGGTCCAAGCGGTGACAACGCCACCGAGGGTATCGGAGCCGGTGATGATCAGAGTGTTCTGCTTCGCTTCAACCGTCGGTATCCAAGCCCACAAGCATAGGCACAGCCAGTAGCCGAGCAGCTTCCACGGTGTTTGCTCCCAACACTCCGTTGCTTTGTGCTGACACCGATCAGCCATCAGGAACTGATGCTGATAGGGCCAGACGCGATGGGAACCTCATCGGCCTCTCGCGCAGCTATTTCAAAACTAAGGGCAAACTCGCTGCCCTGGCCCAATTCACTGTCAATGGTGAGTTCCGCTTGGTGCGAGGTAGCCACATGCTTAACAATAGCCAAACCAAGACCCGTGCCCCCAATGCGCTGACTTCGGCTCTTATCAACCCGATAAAAACGCTCTGTCAGTCTCGGCAGATGCCGCTTGGCAATGCCTATACCGCGGTCAAGCACACTAAATACCGCCCTACCCTCGTGCTCGAGCCATCGTACATCCACCGGCTGGTCAGCGTCGCTGTATTTCAATGCGTTAATGATGAGGTTGCTAAAGGCACTGTGTAATTCTTGTCGATCACCCAAGACAAGAGCCCCCGAGTCCACAGTGAGCCATATGTCTCTGTCAGCGTAGGCAGCACGAAGTTCATTAACGGTTTCGCCAACAAGCTGAGCGACATCAGTTAGGGCGGTTTTTCGCAGGGTTTCGGCACTCTCGATACGTGACAGCCAGAGCAGATCCTTGAGCAAATTCTCCATTCGTACGGTTTGCTCGTTCATTTGTGCCAGTGGTCGCTGAAATCGGGCCTCTTCGAACTGAGGCACATTTTGCAGTGTGTCGATGTAGCCCTTTATTACCGTCAGAGGCGTGCGCAACTCGTGGGAGACATTGCCCACAAAGTCTCGACGCATCTGTTCTAAACGATACTGCTGGGTCACGTCGCGCACAAAGATCAATCGATCACCTTCACCAAATGTCGACAACTCAAACTGCAAGCAACGCTCACCTTCGGTAGTTGGATCAATGCGCAGCGGCGCATCAGGTGCGTCCAGTTCAAAATACTGGTGAAATTTTGGCTGACGAATAAGATTGAGTACCGGCTGTCCGCGATCTTCCGGGAACTTGATACCCAACAAAAAGTCCGCGGAATCATTGGACCAGGCAATATTGTGACGCCTGTCGACGATCACAGCGGCATCGCGCATTGACGCTAGGGAATCTTGAAGGTAATCAAGTGCAGACTCTAGACGCTGCCTGTCTTCCCGGTTACGCCGCTGAAGCAGATAAATACCATCAAACAGTTGCCCCCAGACACCAAAACCCTCAGGCGGCTCTTCACTGGGCTCCGCTATCCAACGTTGGGCTCGGTGAAGTTGACGGGCCCAGTGCAACAGTACCAAAACCAAACCAACACACAGACCCTCAAGGGGAAGACCCAGTAGCGAACCGACAGCCACACCCACTAGCAGGGTAAAAACAGCCCATCGAAAGACGTAGAGCAGCGACGGATAACGTCGATTCACCTGTCCTCAAAACCCCGTGCTGAAAATCGGTAGCCGGTTCCTCGAACGGTTTGAATGAGATCGCTGTAATCGGCGAACTCTGTCTGCAACGCCTTGCGGAGTCGGCGAATATGAACGTCGACAGTACGCTCCTCCACATAGACGTTAGCGCCCCAGACATGGTCAAGTAGCTGATTACGTGTGTAAGCCCGCTCGGGGTGTGACATGAAGAACTGTAACAAGTTGAATTCCGTGGGCCCCATATCAACCGGTCGATCCGCGAGGAAAATGCGGCGGCTCTCAGTATCTAGGAGTAGATCTTTCACCTGTAACTTGTCTCGCTCTTCGCCCCCTTTTGACCGTCGCAACAACGCTTTAATGCGCGCAATCAATTCCCGCGGTGCGAAGGGTTTTGTCATGTAGTCATCGGCACCCACGTCGAGCCCTTGAATAACGTTATCCTCCGCGGTTTTCGCGGTGAGCATAATCACCGGCAAGTTCCGGGTTGTCTCATTGCGCTTTAAACGACGCAGTAGCTCTAGGCCACTGCCCCCCGGCAACATCCAGTCGAGCAGTACGATATCGGGGCGTTCATCAACAATTAAGCGGTGAGCGTCGAGGATCGTTTCCGCTTCAAGGCAGTCGAAATCGGCAATTTCTAAAGCCATCTTCAACATATCGCGGATGGCAAATTCGTCGTCAACAATGAGAACTTTATGTGTAGGCATGATGAGTCACAGCGCGCTTAATCGGGAGACGCCATTAGATGATGGAAATATGACACCACCGTTACACCGAAGCCAATCGTTGGCACTACCACCAATCAAACCAGCCTCCGTCCTCGAGCTCTTTCACGCACCCCTGTAGCTGACGATTGTAGCGTTGGGCACGATCATCCACTTTACGGGCCACATCGACCAGCCATTGTTTTGAGCGATACGTGGCTCGTGAATACCCTCCGTGGCCCTCATGGTAGGCCAAGTACAGACGAAACGCGTCGTCTTTTGCGATGCCATTGGTCCTGTAGCTAACGTCGTTGTACCAGCCGACAAAGTCGACCGCGTCATCAAAATCATCACGNTCGGCGCCATANTTNCCNGATTCGCGCTCATAACGGCGCCAAGTATCATCCTTCGCTTGGCTGTATCCATAAGCATCGGAGGCGCGAGGCCCGGGGATAATGCCCCAAATCATCCGCCTAGCGGGTTTAGCGGTGGCCACAAAACGGCTCTCCTGATGCATGAACGCCATCATCACCGAAATAGGCACACCCCACCGCGCCCGGGCACTTTTTGCATCGTCATACCAACCGGACTTCTCACGAAAGATGGCACAAATATCATCCACATCGTCGGGTGGCGACGTGACGCAAGCGGTCAGACTGCTAACAATAAGCACGACCAGAAGGGCCCTTGTACGGTTTAGGTGGCGTACAGTACCGTTCATTGCAAACGCTCCAGCAGTTTGAGAAAAGCGGCCTCATCGAGTATTTCCAGGCCAAGGGTTTGCGCTTTCTTGAGCTTACTGCCAGCGCCGGGGCCAGCCACGACGCTATGGGTCTTACCACTCACGCTCGATGCCACTTTAGCACCCAACGCTCTCAAGGTGGCCTCGGCCTCATCGCGCCCCATTACTTCCAGTTTGCCAGTAACGACCCAGGTTTGCCCCGCTAGCGGTGCATCCTGCGCGACAGCCTCGGTGAGATCTGGCCAGTGCACACCCGATGCCCGCAGGCGATCTATCGAGCTGATATTCTGCACTTCCCCGAAGAACTGGTGAATATGCTCGGCAACCACAGGCCCCACATCATCCACCTCCAGCAAGACCGCTGGGGTGGCTTGCATCAGTGACTCTAGGGTACCGAAATATTGGGCCAATTGCCGAGCTGTACTCTCACCGACTTCTCTTATGCCCAATGCGTAAATGAAGCGCGGCAACGTAGTGGCCTTACTGGCCTCAATAGCATGAAGCAAATTACCCACCGATTTTTCGCCCATGCGCTCAAGGCCCATCAGGTCATCAGCCGTGAGTTGGTAGATGTCTGCAATCCCGGTGATCAACTGGAGGTCACTCAGTTGCTCAATAAGCTTATCGCCCATGCCATCAATATCCATGGCCTTGCGGGAGACAAAGTGACGCAACGCGGCCTTGCGTTGTGCAGGGCAGACTAAGCCACCGACGCAGCGATAGACCGCCTCACCCTCATCGCGCTCGACCGCGGAGCCACAGGCTGGACAGGTGATGGGGAACGCGATCGCGCGGGTATCTGATGGACGACGATCGATGAGCACCGAGACCACCTGCGGGATCACATCGCCCGCACGCCGCACCACCACTTGGTCACCCAAACGCAAACCCAGACGATCAATCTCGTCTGCATTGTGCAAGGTGGCATTGCTTACGGTGACACCCCCAACAAACACCGGTTGCAGGCGAGCAACCGGGGTAATAGCACCCGTTCGACCGACCTGAAAATCCACATCGATAAGCTCAGTGGACTCCTCTTGCGCTGGAAACTTTCGGGCTATGGCCCAGCGGGGGGCCCGAGATACGAAACCGAGCCGCTGTTGCAGCGCCAATTGGTCTATCTTGTAAACGATACCGTCGATATCAAACGGCAAGCCATCCCGGCGCACTGCCATGTCGTTGTAATACCCAATGCAGCCATCGACACCGGTTACGGTGCGTGCATATTCCGAGATGGGCAGTCCCCACTCACCTAGCAAGGCCATTATGTCGCTGTGATACTCGGGTAATGGGGACTCGCCTTCGGTATATCCCAACGAGTAAGCGCACAAGGCCAGTGGACGGCGGGCCGTAATGCGACTATCGAGCTGGCGCAGGCTCCCGGCAGCCGCATTGCGCGGATTCACAAAGGTTTTCTCCCCTGCGGCTCGTGCGCGCGCGTTGAGTTTTTCAAAGCCGTCCCGGGGCATGTAGACCTCACCGCGGACCTCCAATAACTCGGGCCACCCGCCGGATTTGAGTACTAG
>PR_CR_10_Liq_3_inCRDRAFT_1000302_pt1 | contig 13706 bp, 8 predicted proteins | sample PRCRCaboRojoPR_2_FD_10240 | JGI IMG/M metagenome (IMG submission 10240)
GCCATCACGATTTTGCCCCCTGAATATAAAGCGTATAAAACCATTAAAATGTTGATTTATTATTTGGAAGAAAAAAAGGCCACATCGATTGAAGAGGCCACGGAATTATTTGAGGCTGAAGAAAAAGATGCGCTTAGACGCATGAAAATTCTCAGTGTGAAATAAAACACCCCCTGCGTCGTTTACGCAGGGGGATTTTTTTGTTATTTAATGGCGTTTTTTAATTGGTCTACATGGGAGAGTTCTTCCCAGGGGAAGGTGACATCTTCTCGACCAAAGTGTCCGTAAGCCGCCGTTTTCTGATAGATAGGGGTTTGCAGATTCAAGGTTTTGATGATGCCCGATGGCGTCAGGTCAAAGACGCGTTCAATGGCTTTTAAAATCTTAGCTTCATCGACATGGTTGGTGCCGAAGGTATCAATGAAAATGCTGGTGGGTTCAACGACGCCAATGGCGTACGAAAGTTGAATTTCGCAGCGATCGGCCAGGCCTGCAGCGACGACGTTTTTCGCGACGTGGCGAGCGGCATAGGCTCCACTTCGGTCGACTTTAGAGGGGTCTTTACCAGAAAAGGCTCCGCCTCCGTGACGGGCGACCCCGCCATACGTATCCACAATGATTTTTCGTCCCGTGAGTCCCGCATCGCCTTGGGGGCCCCCAATCACAAATTGGCCACTGGGGTTGATGAAATACTTGGTCTTTTCATCGCGTAAGGTTTTGGGAATGACGGAATCGATGACATGGGTATGAATGTCTCGAGCGATGGTGTCTTGATCGACATCATCGGCATGTTGAGTTGAGATGACAATGGCATCCACGCGCACCGGGGTGCCGTGTCCGTCAAACTCTACGGTGACTTGTGTTTTCCCATCGGGTCTTAAATAGTCTAAGGTGCCATCTTTGCGGACATCGCTTAAGCGCTTGGCGAGCCTTTGGGCATAGACGGTGGTGATGGGCATGTAAGAATCGGTCTCATTGGTGGCATAGCCAAACATCAAGCCTTGATCGCCGGCGCCCAGTGATTCGCCGCGGTCCACACCGCCAGCAATGTCTGGGGACTGGGGATCTAAGGCCACTAAAACGCCGGTGTTATCCGCGTCAAATCCGTATTTTCCGCGCGTATACCCAATCTCTTTGATGGTTTTACGGACCAAGGATTGGATGTCGATGTACGTGGTGGTGGTGATTTCTCCAAAGACTAAAACTAAGCCCGTGGTGACGGCGGTTTCCACCGCAACTCTGGAGTTCGGATCATCGGTGAGGGCGGCATCTAAAATGGCATCGGAGATTTGATCGCAGATTTTATCGGGATGGCCTTCGGAGATTTGATCGCAGATTTTATCAGGATGACCTTCGGTACACTTTCAGAGGTGAAGAAATAGGGTTTATTCATGGGGCTTTCTCCTTTTGGGTTTGGGCACGGGGTCATAGCCCCCTTTGGATAATGGGTTACACCGGATGATGCGCCAGGCACTTAAGAAAAATGCCACCAGAAAATGTCTGGTTTCAAAGGCTTCTTTGGCGTAATTTGAACAGGTGGGCGAGTACCGACACGTGGGGGGTCTTCCCTGCGTGTGAGCCTGGTAATCGGTGATCAGTTTAACGGCCCATTGATTTCTTTTTTTCATCGCTATAAGCATACCAAATCTGGGGCTTTCTCACAATACAAAGCGCCTGAATGGATATTCAGTTTTTCCTGAATCGCGATAGACAACCCGGTGGGATTTTGCTATTATAAAAGGCGGTGATAACGTGTCAAATAAAGAAAGTTTAAGCGCCATGATCACGTTTTTAGAGACAGTATACCCCCTATTTTTTGCGAAGACCCAAGAAGGCCTCAGCGCATTGAACGGGGTATTTCATTTTCTACTGGATGATGAACTGCCCAGTGACATGGAGGGGACCGAACAGTTAAAAAGTGCCAAAGCCGCGATTGCCCAGCGAAATTTTGACACGCAATCAATGCGTAAAGCCTTTCAACTATTCATCTTACAAGCCTTTAAAGATGACCGCATCGCCAATGCCATCATGACGCCTGATGGCATCGGATACTTCATCACGTATCTCATCGATAAACTTTATAAGACTCCGCCTTTAAAAGTGCTTGATCCGTTTTGTGGCACCGGGAATCTTCTGGCCACACTCTCCGAAGGACTCCCGGAAACCACCGTCTACAGCGGGATTGAAATTCACGATCAACTCGTGGCCCTCGCCCGGAATTATTTGGATGCGCTGGATGTCACGCACACGCTTTACCAACAAGATTCGTTTCAGTTTACGAATCACCGATTCGATCTCATCGTGACCGATTTTCCCATCTACAAAAAAGATTCTAAAGCCCCGTATTTGCCCTATTATGGCATCCTTCATCACCTCGACCATTTGGAAGCGAATCAGTTCATGATTTGTTTGATTGAAAATGACTTTTTTGACACGGCCGCAGCCGATGAATTTAAAAAGTCTCTGCACGAAAAAGCGCATTTATTTGGCTTGCTGAAATTGGATGAATCGTTATTTAAAGCGCATCCCAAAAGCATTCTGATTTTACAGAAAAAAGCCCATGCCGACGACCAACTTGACCACTTCTTAGTCGCTGAAATCCCCGCCTTTGATGATGCTGAAGCGATGGAAGAAGCCTTGGTGAAATTGAATACATGGTTTAAAGACAGAAAGGACACTCATTCATGATTATCTTAGCCGTTAACGCTGGAAGTTCCTCACTCAAATTTCAAGTTCTGAAAATGCCCGATGAGACCCTGGTCGCCTCAGGGGTCTGTGAACGCATTGGCCTGGACGATTCAAACTTTACGCTCAAATATGACGGTCAAAAAAAGACATTTGAAAATCCCTTCCCAACCCATAAAGAAGCGGTGGATTTTTTACTGAAAGCCCTCGTGGATGAAGCCATCTTACCGTCGCTCGATGTCATCAAAGGCGTCGGTCACCGGGTGGTTCATGGGGGAGAAGCATTCAAAGATTCCGTGGCCATCGACCAAGCCGTGAAGGTCGCCATCGATGATGTTTCCGATTTAGCACCCCTGCATAATCCTGCCAACTTAATGGGCATCGAAGCGTTCGAAAAAGCTCTGCCGGGTGTGCCCCAAGTGGCTGTTTTTGATACCGCATTCCATCAAACCATGCCCAAAGAAGCCTACATGTATGCGACGCCTTATGAGTGGTATGAGAAATACCGCGTTCGCAAGTATGGGTTCCACGGCACCAGTCACAAATACGTGTCACAGCGGACCGCTGAGATTTTGGGCACCCCGCTTGAATCGACCAAAACCATCGTGCTTCACATTGGCAATGGGGCGTCTTTGTGTGCTGTGGATGGGGGAAAAAGCATCGATACGTCGATGGGCTTCACACCGCTTGCGGGCATCAGTATGGGCACGCGCAGTGGGGACATTGACCCCGCCATCATTGAATACATCGCGATGAAAGAAAATCGGTCCATCCAATCGGTCCTCGCCGATCTCAATAAACGGTCCGGGTATTTAGGTCTTTCCGATGTGTCCAGTGACTCCAGAGATTTATGGGCCGCCTCGGATAAAGGCAACGAAAAAGCGCATCTCGCGATTTTAAAACAAGCAAAAATGATTGTCGATTACATCGGTGCGTATGTGCTGGCGATGAATGGCGTGGATGCCATCGTCTTTACCGCAGGCATCGGAGAAAATGCCCCAGAAACACGGGCGCTCGTCGCTAAACGCCTCGGCTTCTTAGGCACCGAAATTGACGGAAAGAAAAATCAAGTCCGCGGCGAAGAAGCCATCATTTCCAAAGACGGCGCCTCGGTCAAACTGATGGTCGTCCCCACCAACGAAGAAGTGATGATCGCCAGGGACACATTACGACTCATTGGCTAAATAAAAAAAAGAAAAAAACACACCTCCTCATATGGTTTAGATGAGGAGGTTTTTTTATGTTAATTTTGAAATGGATTTTACTGGCAGCGAGTGTGGTGGGACTTGCGAAGACCGATACCACCATCACGTTGGAAGGCACCCAACTGGATATCACCCGGCAAACCATCGACGGGGTGAATGTTTTACACATTGAAGGCAGTGGCATGTATCAGTTCACCCATACTTTCGGCGATGAAAATGTGAAGTATTCGTTCAATCAAGTTACCACATCGGGGCAGGATTTTCTCATTGAGGGCTACATCATTCAGAACTATCAGTATGACCCTTTTTTCATTGTGATAAATCACGAAGGGGAACTCATTTTGCATGAGCGTTTCAACGATGATTTGGATCAAGATATTCTCGGGGCCTATCCTTTAAATGATGGGTATTTGCTGCATATCGGTTCAAGCATTTCCAATGGCCAAGGTGATTTTGAATTTTACAATGATGAGCTTCATATTTTAGGGTCAGAAAAATCCCATCAAGCCTTTGATGAAAAGATTACGAACATCGAAGCCATCGAGGATGGGTACCGGGTGTATTTTGACTTTAACGATGTCGCCGAGGTGTATGTGAGAAACACTCAAACGATGTATCTCGGGTCTAAGTATGAAGGCATTCAAACGGGTGAAACCTACACCGATGAAGTGACGATTCATTTTGCCGGTGAAGCCACACTCAATGGTGAACTCATCGAAGGCCCTCACACGCTGGTTCATCCTGGAAAGTATACGTTTAAATTCCACGAACATTTAGTCAATTTTAGTCTTGACCCCAAAGTGACAGGGATTCAAATGAATGCGATCAAGGCGAGCGATGTGCGGATTGATTACACGTATGGTCAAGGCCGCTTAAACGGAGAACTCTACGCACCGGGGGAAATCATCGAAGGCCCTGGGGAATATATCTTTGGCATCTATGAGGATAATTACGCGTATGAGATTCCCTTTAAAATCAACGCGCGCATTGATGGGGTGATGCATCTTCAAACCTATAATGAACCCATCACGATCACCTACCAAGGTGAAGGGTATCTCAACAATGAATACTTTGAAAGCGGAAGCACGGTGGATGAAGATGGCACCTATACGCTCAAAGTATTTGGCGACCATGGATACTTAGAAATGGTGCAATTTAAAATCGAAATGGAAGACACACTCTCTAAAGAAGACTGGATTGAACGGAGTTTACTGGGGGGTTCTTTTGTTCTGGCGGGATGGTTTTTTATCCGTGAATTCCGGCGCATGCGTAAGCGCTCAGCCACCCCCTAATATGATATAATCATCCCAAAGGGGTGCGCCGTGATTAACAGTCTTTATACCCAATCTGTGTACAGTTTTAACGGCAGTGTTTTAAAGCTTGAACGCTTGCTGGAACACGCGCAAAAAAAAGGAACCTCCGTAGCACTTGCAGACCATCACATGCATGCGGCCGTTCCTTTTTTAAACTTAGCCTGGCGTCATAATTTGACACCCCTTTTAGGCATCGAAATCACCCTAGAAACCAGTCAAAATCCAGTCAAAGCTTTGCTCTATGCCCGCGGTGAAAAAGGCTACTATGCCTTATTGAAATGCGAGACAATCTATGCCTTTAAAGGGCATTTAAGCATGCAAGATTTAAGGCCTTATCAGACGGATGTGTCCCTCATTATTTGGCCTGAACTTTTAGAAGCCGTGGACCTTGAACACATTCAGTCAAACTTAGAATGGGTCTATCAAACGCGTGACCTTTCAGTGTCCACCGACCGTGTCTTAAGAGATGAAGAACCGGTCGAACTCGAACGTTTGATGAAAGGGATTCTTGACGTGCCATCGGATGATTCTCATTCGCTTAAAGATACCTTTACCCAAGGCGATGAAGTCGATGATTTTATCGCGGTTCACGGCCTTCATTTCACGCTGAAAAATGCGCAACTTCCAAAGTTTCAAACGCCCGATAACGTGGGAGTGACCGCCTACTTAAAAGCCCTCGCTCAAAAAGGATTGACCCGGCGTTTGCAACTCAATCCCAAACCTGAAAAACCCTATCTTGAACGCTTAGAAAAAGAACTGAACGTGATTGCATCGCTGCATTACGAAGACTACTTTTTAATTGTTTGGGACATCATCAAAGAAGCCCGGCGCAGAAAAATTATGGTGGGGCCCGGTCGCGGCAGTGCCCCGGGTAGCTTGGTGGCTTATGCCCTGGGCATCACCCATGTCGATCCGATTGAACATGACTTGCTCTTTGAACGCTTTCTAAATCAAGCCCGAAAAACGATGCCGGATATTGATCTCGATTTTCCTGACGATGAACGCGATCAACTGCTGGCGTATTTGAATGAAGCCTACGGGGCCGATCACGTCGGACTCATTGCCACCTTTGGGACCTTTTTAACCCGCTCGAGTTTACGCGATTCTGCCCGCATTTTAAAGGTGGATAAAAAACGGCTCAACCAAATCATGGAAGCGGTGAAATCCTATGACTCTGTGGCGGCCATGATTCAATCCGATGTCAACGTCAAAGACTGGATGAGCCGCGATGCGGCCACGAAAAAATGGTTGGACTTAGCCGCTTTGCTGGAAGGCTATCCCAAGCACATCGGAACCCATGCGGCGGGGGTGATTTTAAGCGACCAACCGCTCACCGAATACACCGCATTATCCCCCGGTCTTTCCAACATGAGCCAAACCCAGCTTGAGCAAAAAGTGTTAGAATCGCTCGACTTACTGAAAATTGATTTACTGGGACTGAGAAATCTATCGCTGATTCGCGACATCTTGAATCAGGTCAATGCGAAACTGAAACGCCCCCTTGAACTTTCCCGGATTCGGTTAACGGATGCGAAGACCTTTGATGGGTTTAAAACGCAATCGATGAACGGGATTTTTCAAATGGAATCCACGGGCATGCGCCGCTTTATCAAACGCATGCAGCCCGACCAATTTGAAGACATTGTCGCGCTCCTTGCCCTGTACCGACCAGGCCCGATGGAATCGATCAATGATTATTTAAAAAGACGTCGTAATGAAACAGAAGTCAAAACCATTCATGCGAGCATCGATCCCATTTTAGCGCCGACGTATGGCATCATCATTTACCAAGAACAAATCATGCGCATTGCGACGGACTTTGCCGGGTATACGTTGGAAGAAGCGGACCTTTTAAGACGGGCGGTGAGTAAAAAAGATCGGAAGACCCTTGAATTAGAACGCAGTCGTTTTGTGGAAACCGCCACCACGCATAAACGCGCTGCGTCGCTCGCTGAATCCATCTATGACTTAATCGTCCGCTTTGCCGATTATGGATTTAACCGGTCCCACTCAGTGGCGTATGCGATGATTGCCTATTGGATGATGTATTTGAAAGCTCACCATCCAGGTGAATTCATTGCGGTGATGATGCGTCAAGCCATTCACCAAGAAAGCCTCATGCATCAATACATCATGGACGCGAAGATGCACAACCTTGAAGTGGTGAGCCCCAATATTTTGACCTCTCAGATGCACTTTGTGATTGAATACGAGGCCCTCATTTATCCGCTTTCGGGCATAAAAAATTTAGGCCGAGACACCGTGATAAAACTCATGGACGTGCGGGAAAAAGAAGGCTTTGATTCGTTTTTAGATTTCATCCAGAAAACCCAAGGCATTCTCAATACACGCCAGTGGACCTACCTCATTTATGCGGGGGCTTTGGATGCGTTTGGGCTCACGCATCAAACGATGATTGAAAACCTCGATGCGCTCAAAACCTTCGCCCAACTCACCGGCGAATCACTCAGCGATTTTAAACTCACCGAACACGAAGAGTACCCTCCTGAAATGTTGGAATCACACGAAAAACTGGCCCTATCGATTAACCTCAAATACCACGTCTATCACCCTTACCTGAAATATCTCAAACACCCCGATGTGAATACGCTGGATGATGCGTATGACGCGAAAAAGAATGGGCCCATTTTAGCGATGATCACACGCATCAATCCGATCACCACCAAACAAGGGGAGTCGATGGCGTTTCTCACGCTCAGAGGAAACATACCGAAGTCGATGCCGTGATATTCCCGGATGCCTTTAAAGGGATTTCCCACCTGCCGAATGAAGGGATGGTCATGCTCAATGGTGGCTTCCAAAATCGGCAGAATAAATGGCAATATATCATCACAAAACTTAAAGAAATCCCATCCGAGTGAGGATGGGATTTGTGCTATAATACCCCCGAGGTGAATCGCTTGAAAAAAATCGCAGTATTAACGTCCGGAGGCGACGCCCCCGGGATGAATGCGGCCATCCGAACCGTCCTTCGAAGTGGCCATCATTATGGCATGGAAGTGTATGGAGTTTTTGAAGGATTTAAAGGATTGGTCGAAGGAGATATCAAAGAACTTAAGCGTCACGATGTGTCCCGCATCATCAATCGTGGAGGGACCATTTTAGCCAGTGCGAGATACCCAGAATTTAAAGAATTAGACGTGCAAAAAAAAGCCCTCAATCGATTGCAAAAACTCGGCATTGAAGGCCTTGTGGTCATCGGAGGCGACGGGTCGTTTCGCGGCGCGCTCGCCATGCATAGACTCGGCGTCAAAGCGATCGGCATTCCTGGAACCATTGACAATGACATCGCTTCGACCGATTATTCCATTGGCTTTTACACGGCCCTTGAAACGGCCACCGATTCGATGGATAAACTGAGAGACACGTCGTTTTCTCATCACCGCTGCAGTGTGGTCGAAGTAATGGGCCGTCATTGCGGCGATCTGGCACTTTATGCCGGCATTGCCGTGGGCAGTGAATTTATTATTACGCCCGAAACCGGCTTTGATTTAGAACGGACGGTGGCGGCGATTCAAGATTCCTACGCCCGAGAGAAACGCCATGCCATTGTCGTGGTCACGGAAAAAATGACCGATGTCAATGAACTGGCCCGCATCATCGATGCACGCACCGAATATGAAACCCGAGCGACCATCTTAGGGCATGTGCAACGCGGAGGTAGTCCGGTGGCGTTTGACCGCGTTTTAGCGACGGAACTGTCGGAGCATGCGATTTCTCTTTTAAATGATGATAACGGGGGTTATGTCGTTGGACAACGCGGCATGGAGATCATTCACACCCCGATTGAAGATGCCCTCGCCATGGTGAAAGAACCGTCCAATAAGCGTTATGGGCTGGTGGGTAAATTACGCAATAAGAAGGAGAATGCATGATTCGCAACTTTAATCAAACGAAAATTGTCTGCACGGTGGGCCCTGCCATCGAAGCACCGGCGAAGATGGAAAAAATCATCGAAGCCGGGATGGATGTGATGCGGTTTAACTTCTCGCATTCCACGCACGCCGAACACGAGAAACGCTTAAACACGTTAAGAAGTCTCAACGAAAAACTGAGCACGCATGTCGCCGCGTTGGTGGATACCAAAGGCCCAGAAATCCGTACGCACACCTTTAAAGACGGTGAAGCATCGTTTAAAGTTGGGCAAAAAGTTTACATTCATATGGATGAAATCATCGGCGATTCCGAACGGTTTTCAGTGACTTATCCCGCACTCATCAACGATGTGAAAAACGGGGGCATCATCGTCGTCGATGATGGCTATTTATCCTTACAAGTGCTGTCGGTGGACAAAGCAAACGGTATCATCGAAACCATCTCGCAAAACACGCATAAGATTCGCGATCGCCGGGGTGTAAACGTCCCTGGGATGGAACTCAATTTGGCATACATTTCCGAAAAAGATGAATCCGATATTAAATGGGCGTGTGATCATGAGGTCGACTTTTTAGCGGCGTCGTTTGTCCGCCGGGCCGATGATGTTCGGATCCTCAAAAACCTCTTAAAAAAATACGGGGGCGACTCGATTCGCATCATTGCGAAGATTGAGAACCAAGAAGGCGTGTCCAACATTGATGCCATCATTGAAGAAGCCGATGGGGTGATGATCGCTCGGGGCGATTTAGGGGTTGAAGTTAAACCGGAAGAAGTCCCCGTCATCCAAAAAAGAATCATCCAAAAAGCCCATCGTGCTGGAAAACTATCCATCACGGCCACGCAAATGCTTGAAAGCATGCAAGAACACCCCAAACCGACGCGTGCGGAAGTCTCCGATGTGGCCAATGCCATCTTAGATGGCTCCGATGCCATCATGTTATCGGGGGAAAGCGCGATTGGAAAATACCCGGTGGAAACGGTGCAAATGATGCATCACATTGCGACGCGTTTAGAAAAAGAAATCAAACGGGAAGCATTCATCGTCCGGGACCATTCCGATGCCGGGTCCATTCCCATCAATATCGCCACCAGCGTGGCGTATGCCGTCTTACAAGGGCAAGCGGACTTGGTCATCACCCCGACCATCACCGGAAATACCGCCCGACTGCTTTCGCAAAACCGGCCCAACACCGTCATCTTAGCACTGACGAAAGATCCCAAGATTGCCCGCAGCTTGATGCTTTCCCATGGGGTTTATCCGTTAGTCTATGACATTGGCACAGACACCGAAAAATTGATCAAAGAATCGGTGGAAATGGTCAAAGAGAAAGGCTTTATCAAACCCGGTGGACGCGTCATTATCACCGGTGGATTCCCCTTAGGATCGGCCACCAACAGCCTCAGAATTATCGATGTCCATTAAGAGCTTACGCCGTAAGCTCTTTTTTTTACGCATTTATCACATACTGAGGGCATTATGTATGGTAGACTTAAACCCGACCGACCGTTCGGTCGAAGGAGGCTTTCATGAAAAACTTTATTACATTCTCGGTGGAAAAAGCGATCACCGTGTTTATGGTGATCATTGCGGTCATCATTTTTGGGGTCGTGTCTTTCACCCGATTGACCACAGACTTGTTCCCATCGGTGAATGTGCCGTTTGCGGTGGTGATTACCCCGTATCCGGGGGCGACGCCCGAAGATGTTGAAACCAATGTCACCATTCCTTTAGAAAATGCGTTTCAAACCACGACCAATATTTTAGAGGTTCAAACCACCTCGAGCGAAAATTTATCGCAGGTGACTTTAGAGTTTGCGCCGACGACGAATATGGACAGTGCGGTCGCAGAAATGCGTGAGAGTCTCAATGCGTTAGAAGGGTCTTTGCCCGATGAGGTGGGCTATCCCACCATCATCCGGTTGAATCCCAATCAGCTGCCGGTCTACACGTTCTCGGTGGCGTATGAAGGGTACGACTTAGAAACGCTGACCGAATGGGTGGACGATGTGATGCGCCCCCGCGTGGAACGAGTGCCCGGTGTGGCCACGTTTGATATCACGGGCGGCTATGAACAAGAAATTCGAATTCGGCTCGATCAAGATGCCATCGACGCGTACAATGCATCCTTAAGTGATGCGTTTGCGTTGCTTCCCCAAGCGCCGAGTTTCACCCTGGATCAAGACTATATTTCCAACATCATCCAAGCCCAAAACTTTGCGTTTCCCGCAGGGTTTGTGGAAATTGAAGGGTTGTCCTATCTTGTCAGGGTCGGCGATGACCTCGATGGACTGAGCGCCTTAGAAGATTTAGTGTTGGCTGATTTCAACGTGCCGGGCTCTGACTTAGAGCCAGTGACTTTGGGCGATGTGGCCACGGTGGCGTTTGAAGATTCCATTGGCCAACAATACTCGAAAGTCAACGGTGAAGATGCGATCACGATTTCCATTCAAAAAGGCAGTGAATTTGCGGTCACCGAAGTAACGAATGGTGTCTTGGATGCCCTCAATGATTTAGAAGAAACCAATCCGAGCCTTTCGGTGACGACGCTCTTAAACCAAGGGGATGTCATTGAAGAATCCACCAATGGGGTGTTATCGAACTTACTCCTTGGGGGAATTTTAGCCATCATTGTCCTCTTAGTCTTTTTAAGAAACATTCGGACGACCTTGGTCGTGGGGATTGCCATCCCCGTCAGTTTGACCTTTGCGGTCATCTTGATTTATTTATCCGGCATCACCTTAAACGTGGTTTCCTTAGGGGGACTCGCGTTAGGGATTGGGATGTTGGTGGATAATTCCATTGTCGTCATTGAAAATATTTTCCGGTATAAACGCGAAGGAAAATCCAACAAAGAAGCCGCCATCATGGGAACTTCCCAAGTGGCGGGGGCGATCACCGCATCGACCTTAACTACGGTGGGCGTGTTTGCGCCGATCATATTCATTGAAGATTTCATTCGCGAAATATTCTTACAACTTGCGCTCACCATTGCCTTTTCCTTAATCGCGAGTCTCATCATCGCGCTCACCTTTGTGCCCGCGATTGCCAACAAAGTCATCCGCGTACCCAAAGATGAAGCGGCGGGCACCCAAAAACCGTATCAAAAAGTCTACCGTAAAATTCTAGGGGGCTTTTACCGGTTTAAATTCCTCGTTTACACCGGCGTCATCGCCCTCTTTGGGCTTGCCGTGGTGGGGAGTGTGTCCAATGGGTTTGAATTTTTCCCGGCGACCGATGAAGGCACCTTGACCGGGACGGTATCGGTGCCCGAAGATGAAGCCTTAGATTTTGTGGCCTTCAGTCAAGATTTGGATGCCATTTACACGGAAATTGCGACGCTTGATGATGTCGCCAGTGTGGGCATCACCCTCGGTGGGGGTGGATTTGGCCCATTTGGAGGGTCCGACAATGGATCTGCCTCTTTAAACATTGTCTTAACGGAAGACCGGGAAAACTCGACCAACGAGTTACGCGATGATGTGGCCGCGATTCTTGCGGGATATCCAAACTTAGAAACGGACATCCAAGGCACCGAAAACTCCACGGCGTTCTTGGTGGGCTCAGGGGCGGAAGTCTTAGTTCAAGGCCCGGATTTAGAAGCCTTAAGAGCGGTGGCGTTGGACGTGGCGGACTTACTTTCAGGCATTGAAGGATACCGGGACATCGATCCTGGGCTGGGACGAACCACCCAAGAAATCAAAGTGACGGTGGATAAAGATGCGGCCATTCAATACAACTTAACGGTGGCCCAAGTCTTCGGCATCATCCGGGGTCAACTGTCTACCCCAGAAGAAGTCACCACCCTTTCGCTCGCCGGGGATTTGTTTACCGTCCGGCTCTTTGATGAAGACGACACCCCGAGTGCGGTGGCCGAAAACATTGAAACGTTTGAATCGATTGTGGTCAGCGTCGATGGCCAGGGCAATCCGGTGTTCTTAGCCGACGTGGCACGCATTGAAGAAGTGCCTGGATTTTCCAGCATCAACCGCATCAATGGCACCCGCTCAGTCACCGTAACGGCCGACGTGGAAACGGAATTCAATGCCTCCTTACTGGCCGAAGATGCGCAAGCTGCCATCGATAATTATGACGTGCCCGAAGGCTTTGAAATTACCCTCCAAGGAGAATCCGAAGAAATTGCCTCGGCCGTCAATACCCTGGCCTTAGCGGCCGCACTTGGCATTATCATTGTCTATATGATCATGGCCAGCCAGTTCCAATCTCTGAAGTACCCCTTCATCATCATGATTACGATCCCCCTCGCCTTTACGGGGGGCCTCGGGATTTTATACATCTTTAATACCCCCGTCAGCGTGGTCGCCTTACTCGGATTGATTGTGCTTGCCGGGGTCATCGTCAATAACGGTATTGTCTTGGTCGATTACATCAATCAACTGAGAGACGATGGCGTTGAACTCAAAGAAGCCATTTTACAAGCGGGCGAAACCCGTCTGCGTCCGATTTTCATGACCGCCTTGACCACCATCCTTGCCCTCACCGGCTTGGCGGCGGGCATTGGGGATGGCACAGAACTCACCCAACCCCTTGCGCTCACCTCCATTGGAGGGGTGATTTACGGGACCTTCCTCACCATCTTTGTGGTGC
>PR_CR_10_Liq_3_inCRDRAFT_1000303_pt1 | contig 13693 bp, 11 predicted proteins | sample PRCRCaboRojoPR_2_FD_10240 | JGI IMG/M metagenome (IMG submission 10240)
GGGTGGTTAAATTCGCCGTGCGTAGGTGTAAAGCGCCCTCGGCTGAAACCTGATAGCCAACCTGCTGACGCGATCCATTGATATCGATCAAAGCTTGTTCAGCACCGCCATCAATCACACCCACCGTGTAGGAGTTATCACCAAGGTCAAGCTGGTAATGATTTGAGTCAGAGGCTGTGCTGACCCTAACGGGTAAAGCGTCATCAACGCAGAGGGACCGCAAAGGCTCTGCCAATAGCGGCGCAAAGGGCTGCTCGTGACCAAGGCAGATACGTGAGGTCAAAACACCCGTGGAAGACCAATCAAGTAGTTCTGAACTCACTGATAGGGCCTGCCCCTGGTACTGCCTTTGGTAATGCCGATAAAACAACGCCGCTGCAGCGAGCACTAAAGGCAGATCAATGAGTGGCTTGATCACCTGTTCGGGATAGATGTCCTTGATAAACGCCGTCGTTGCCAAACCGGCGACGAAACACGGCTGCCTCATCACATCAATAAGAAAGTCTCGATTGCTGTCGACGCCGAACACGGTGCTCGCTTCGAGACTACGCTGCAGGCTGCGTCTTGCATCCTCACGGGTCGCCCCGAAACCAATGATCTTCGCCATCATCGCATCGTAAAACGGTGAGATCCGATCGCCCGTTTCCACACCCGTGTCAATGCGCACGCATTCATGAGAGGGCACATCAAAGCGTTCTAGCTTACCTGTCGCGGGTAGGAATCCCTGGGCAGGACTTTCCGCATATAAACGCACCTCGATGGCATGCCCCCTAAGGGTGATAGATTCTTGTGCTAAAGGTAGAGGTTCTCCCTGGGCGACACGTAGCTGCCACTCGACTAAATCTAAACCCGTCACCAACTCGGTAACGGGATGTTCAACCTGTAGTCGCGTGTTCATCTCAAGAAAGTAAAACGCACCATCGGTATCGAGAAGAAATTCAACCGTGCCTGCTCCGACATAATCGACCGCTGTTGCGGCGTCCACGGCGGCCTTGCCCATGGCAGATCGAAGCTCAGGGGTTAACACCGGACAGGGCGACTCCTCGACCACTTTTTGATGCCGTCGCTGTATCGAACAGTCGCGCTCACCCAGGTAGACGGTGTTACCTTGTTGATCGGCAAATACCTGAATCTCAACATGTCGCGGATTCAACAGGGCTCGCTCTAGGATTAGATCGCTCGATCCGAAAGCATTTTGGGCCTCACCCTGTGCCAGGGGTATGGCTTTCGCCACATCAGCCATGTCGGTGACAAGGCGCATTCCCCTGCCACCGCCCCCGGCTGCAGCCTTCACCATGAGCGGCGCGCCCAAGCGCTGCGCTTCCTGCAAAAGTCGCTCCGCTGATTGGTCATCCCCCTGATAACCGGGCAGACAGGGAACGGCGGCGGCGAGCATGACCTGTTTGGCACGGGCTTTATCACCCATGACATCGATCGCGTGCTCGTTTGGTCCGATGAATATAAGACCACGGGCCCTGCAGGCACCGGCAAAATCCTTGTTTTCAGAGAGGAAACCGTAGCCCGGATGAATCGCATCGGCGCCCGACGTCTCGGCTGCCAGCAGAATCGCATCAATGTTGAGATAAGACTGGGCCGGCGCACTGGCACCAATGTGCACCGCGGTATCGGCCTCTCTGACGTGTAAGGCATCTGCGTCTGCGTCGGAATAGACAGCTACAGTGCGTATGCCCATGCGGCGCGCCGTGCCCATGATCCGGACAGCTATTTCACCGCGGTTAGCGACGAGCAATGTGCATATAGAGGTCATCAGTGGCTCCCTGTCGCCCACTCTGGAGAACGCTTCTCCAAAAAGGCAGCGACACCTTCGCGACCCGAGGGACCCTGTAAACAATCCGTGAAGTTCTCGGCCGCAGCCAAAATCTGGGCATCCCCTTTTAGATCAGGCAAGGCGCGCAATAATGATTTGCAGGCACCCACCGCTACCGGCGAACAATTCAGCACATCGGCCCTAATCGACAGCACCGTCGCCTCCAGAGCTTCGACCTGATCAACACAGAGATCGAGTAAGCCCAGCTCGGCGGCAGCCGCACCCTTGAAGCGAGCACCCGTGAGCATCAGACGACGACCATTGGCATAGCCTGCTTTACGCACGACATAAGGGGCTATTTGTGCAGGGGTGATACCAATGCGTGTCTCAGAAAAACCAAAAGCCGCATCAGCGGTACCCACGGTGACATCGCAACTACATGCCAAGCCCAATCCACCGGCCATAGCAGCGCCCTCAATAACAGCCAATGTCACCTGGGGCAGGGCGTCCACCGCAGCCAGCAAACGACCGATGCGCGCGCTGGCCTCAAGGGTGTCCCCGCGGGGGGCATCTGCCATCGCGCGAAATTCACGTAGGTCGCCGCCGGCACAAAAATAACCGCCTCGACCACGCAGTGACACACCCCGAATATCGGAACGCTGGCTCAAATGGGTGCACAGCATAAGCAGGTCAGATACCACGGCATCCGTGAGCGGATTGCGTCGCTCGGGCTGATTGAACCACACCGACAACCAACCGTCGGTTAACTCGGTTTCCAAGGCAGATGTTAAGGGCAGCTGATCCATGCTTACATCCTCGCCACAGCAAAGCTATTGGGCTGCAACTGCCGCGACCGCCCTTCCAACACCGTTTCCAAACAAAACGCCAATACTTTGCGAGTATCCCGCGGATCAATGATGCCGTGATCAAGTACCTGCCCAGAGGTATAAAAGGCGTCTTCCTGTGCATCAAAATGCTGTCGAATACGAGTGGCCTGAGCCTCGAGCTGCTCTTCGGGCACCGACTGACCTTTGCGCTGTGCCGCTACTCTGGCCACTTCTGTCATGGTGTCGGCGGCACTTTGCCCAGCCATGACACCTGTACGTGCATTGGGCCAGGCAAACAGAAAATCTGGCTCATAGGCCCAGCCACACATTCCGTAGTTACCCGCCCCAAAACTGGCACCCAGATACAAACTAATTTTGGGGATACGTGCGGTACTCACCGCCTGAATCATCTTCGAGCCGTGTTTAATCATCCCAGCCTGCTCGTAACGGGTCCCCACCATGTAGCCAGTGGTGTTATTCAAAAACAGTAGTGGCAAGTTGGCCTGATCACACAGCTGAATAAATTGCGCCGCCTTGCAAGCCCCATCGGGATCGATAGGGCCATTGTTACCAATGAAACCACAGGCAATACCTGTGATGCTTGCGTGACCACACACGGTCGACACGCCATAGCGACTTTTAAACTCATCAATCGCAGAGTCATCCACAACCCGCGCCAAGACCTCGCGCACGTCATAGGGGATTCGTGGATCAGTGGGAACGGCTCCGGCTAACTCATCCGCTGGGTAGCGAGGGGGGGCGTAGTTTTCCCGATAAACCGGACTGGCCCGTCGATTCCACTGCAACGATGCCAACAAATCCCTCNCTTTGATAATGCCATCGGCATCGTCTTCAGCGAGATACTCAACAACCCCTGAAACGCTGGCGTGCATTTCAGTACCACCGAGTTCGCGCTCGTCGGCTTGCTCGCCAGTNGCGGCTTTCACTAGAGCGGCACCGCCCAGGGCAGCCATCCCATTGTGTCGAACGCCNATGACGTAGTCGGACATACCNGGCATNTAGGCGCCACCAGCGGTGGAGCCCCCATGTAAAACGACAAAGGTGGGTAATCCCATAGCGGACATGCGGGCAAGATTCCGGAACACGGCACCAAAGGTTGACCAGAGTTTGACTTCATAATTCAGTAAATTGGCCCCTGCACTCTCGACGCAGTGCACCAAAGGTAACTTCTGCCGCATACAGATTGACTGCAAGGATAGGGCTACATCTGTGGACGCCCGGGTCGCAGCCCCCGCCGCGATACCCGAATCATCAACCCAAACCATGCAGCGCACACCCGAGACGAAACCGATTCCCACCAGCATTGAAGCACCGGGCACACTTTCATCCCTGTTGGGGTTTTCGACACAGAAATTGGCTAAGGAATGGAGCCGTAAAAATGGCATACCCGGGTCTAACAGGGCTTGCAAACGCTGACGCGGTGTCAGCTGACCCCGGGCCTCGAAGGTGGCTTGCCGTTTATCGGAGGCCTGCTGTGCCCGTGTCTCGAGGGCCCGCAACTGGTCGACAAAACCGAGCATGGACTGGCGATTGTCGCCATAGCTTGGGCTGTCGATGACGACCCGACTAACAATGTGACGCATGATGCTGGTCCACTAAATGTGAAGGTATTTCTATGGGGAAATCCAAGAGCAACTGGGCAAAGCACTTTGCTTGGGGATCGCTCCTCAAACTGGCGACGCCACCTCCGCCAAGGGCGTTTTGCAAGACAAAATTGAACCCGTGGATACCGGGCAAATAATAGCGATCGTAATCGTCGCTGGTCATCAAATGCTTGAAGCGCTCGGCCACAGCTTGTGCAGTTAGGGTCCGGGCAATCCACGGTAGGAACGCAGGATCACGGGCCATAACTCCAATGTTAGCTTTGTCGCCCTTGTCACCTGACCGGGCAAACGCCAACTGTTCCAGAGGCACTGAGGTCATTGACTCATCAAGATCCTCTAAGGGTAGCGGAGGTTCGCCAATAATTGGGGTGGGTGATAAGGGGGTTGGCGGGGCCGGCTGCCAGGCTATTTCCTTTCCATCATTGATGACGCGCACTGTCAACGCGTCTTTAGGGATCAAGAGGCTGAATAGTCGAACCACAGGTGATGGCTTGGGTCGCGTGCCGGCGAAACTGAACAGCCCCGCTGGCGCCGCCAAGACCATCCCAGTTAAGTCGCGCATCAACCACTCACAAGCTGCCTTGTTGCTGTGGTGACAAGCCACCTTAACGGCCACTTCACGACTACGCACATAGCGGGCGGCGGCACCCCAATGAGACTCGACACCAATGACGTCAATCTCGACTTCACGGTAGTCTTCCAGGTCGCGATCGATCAATTTCTGGCGGGCGCGCTTGAGCCCTTGTTCAGCAAAGATTCTGGCTTTATCGGCCGCACGGCGACCCGCGTAAAACATGACAGTGCCCGCACGCCAACCATCGAACCAGGTTAAGCTCACTTTGTAGTGTTCTGGAATACCTCGACCAATAGCGCCAGTGACCTCTACGCGATCTGGCGCAAGTTGCGCTAACTTCACCTGGGTAAAATCACAGACGACGTCGGGTAAGGCGTAGTGAGCGGGATCACCAATCTCATAAAGCAGCTGCTCACCGACCGTACCCTCGGTTACGATGCCCCCGGTATCACGCGCTTTGGTAATCACTACCGAGCCGTCTTGACCCACCTCTGCGATAGGGTAGCCAATTCTGTGCAACAAATCGGCCACGCTCTCCCAATCGGTGTAATTACCTCCTGACACTTGCGGACCGCACTCAATCAAGTGGCCCGCAAGGGACCCTGTCGCCAGCAAATCGAGCTGATCTGAACGCCAATCGAAAGCGTGTATACAGGCGCCCAATGTTACTGCGCTATCGACACAGCGGCCGGTGATAACGATGTCTGCGCCGTCACTCAGCGCAGCGGCAATGGGGNATGCCCCCAAGTAAGCGTTGGCGCTGGCGATCGACTCAAGCTCAGGGAGTGCTTCGCCACTGAACATATCCCTTACACCTTGCTGCTCTAGTAGGGGCAAATGACCAGTAACATCGTCACCCACAACGACAGCCACCTTTAGGGTCAAACCGGCCTCAGCAATCGCCGCCCTGAGACGCTCTGCGCACTGCTCTGGATTGATGCCACCCGCATTGCTAATGACTTTGATGCCCTGTCGAGCAAGCTCGGAAAGATTGGGCACCATGACCACGTCAACCCAATCGGTGGCGTATCCCTTACTGGCATCGGCGGCCCGTGCACGGGCCATGATAGAGAGGGTGATCTCAGCAAGATAATCGAACACCACGTAGTCAACGTCGCCATCGGCAAGGAACTGGGGTAACCCAAGGTCTGCCTCACCCCAAAATCCGGTGGCGCCGCCTATACGGATCCTATTAGCTTTCATACCGCGCTGAGGCCTCCATGCAAGGCTGTTATTGTGCCGCCACTATAACTAAAAACCGCTGACTGAGCGTGATTCTCACACGTGGACGTACCCCCCGATTCTGAACAAAAACATCACGATGGCCCGGCTGATTCCATTTGGTGCTCGCCGCAGCAGTGTCTACACTGTGGTGCATCACGTTAGGGAGATTCTCCGTTGACAGGCTCAGATATAGATTCACTCAGGGATGATTGGCTGCGGGCAGAACTACAGGAAGCCCTCGATGAGGACTTTGAAATAGAGATGTCCGAGGCCGCTTTATCGAAAGAGGTCGCCCGCATCTACAAAAAAAATCATCCGGAACTGCTCGATCGGCGGGTTTACATCGAATCCCTGCTCAAACTACAAGCGGAACTGATCAAACTGCAAGAATGGGTAGCACACACCGGCGAGAAGGTATGTGTTGTATTTGAAGGACGCGACTCGGCAGGCAAAGGTGGAGCCATTAAACGGATTGCTCAGCGACTGAATCCGCGGGTCGTGCGGGTGGTTGCACTGCCTAAGCCCACCGAGCGGGAACAATCACAGTGGTATTTTCAACGGTATGTGCCTCACTTACCCGCTGGGGGTGAAATCGTGCTGTTCGATCGCTCTTGGTACAACCGAGCCGGCGTAGAGCGGGTCATGGGCTTCGCAAGCGAACAGCAGGTAGAGCAATTTTTTCGCGATGTACCCGAATTTGAGCGAATGCTCGTGGGATCAGGCATTCGACTGATGAAATACTGGTTCTCAATTACGGATGAAGAGCAACAACTGCGCTTTCTAATGCGTATCCATGACCCCCTAAAACAATGGAAATTATCGCCCATGGATTTGCAATCAAGGGTGCGCTGGGAGGCTTACACAAAAGCCAAAGAGGACATGTTCAGGCGCACACACACCGAGCACGCACCTTGGTTCATTGTCCAGGGTAACGACAAGCGAAGAGCCAGGCTGAACATGATGTCGCACTTTCTAGAGCAGGTGCCCTATGAGCCAGTGCCCTACGACAAGGTCACCTTACCGGAGCGGGAATTTAACCCCGAGTACGATCGAGCGGTCTTGCCCGACGAACTCTACGTACCGGAGCGCTACTGACTACAGCAGACCCTGGCCGTAACAGCTCGAGATACTGCCCCGGCTATCGATGCAGGGGCATGTTACGCATACTGCCGGGTGAGAGCGTCGATGAGACGATCGACTTCCTCTAAGGGTAATAGGTTAATACCGGCCGCAGCCGCTCGCCCACCACCAGTCTCAAACTGTCGACAGACCTCGTCAGCGCCCTGTCGATTATTCAACGGGGCCCGCACACTCACCAAATAACCATCGGAAATATCGGTCAGTACCGCATGGGCGCGATGGGGAGCCTCATTGGCCAAATGGTTGCCGTAAACACCGCTAACACGACGAGCCCAAGGGCTATCGGGCAATCGAATGACCGCTAACACGTCATTTTCCACCAACCGCGGCGCAGAAGCGGCCAGCGCCATATCATTCCCATAAGCGCTTTGTAAGGTTTCAAACAGTCCAGGGTCATCCGTCAAACAGGCATCGGGGTGCGCATGGGGCAACAACCGCTGAAAAAGCGCCTCGGGAGTGAAATGCAAATCGGCCACATCAGCACCGTAGCCGTTATAATTGATCAGCACACCCAGTTCCCGCCACTGGGTTAGGTTTGCCCCCGCGGGCAATGTAGCCGCTAGTTTTTCCGCTGACGCATCGAGGTTATCCCCGTAACACCCGACCACAGCCCACTCAGCACGCTCTCCTTTCAAATAACCATTCACCAAGAGTGATGTGCAGACCTCAGGAGCAGTGTTAATGAGTGCGTTCAGGTTAGCCGCTGTGGGAATATCACCCGCGTAATGGTGATCGGCATAAAAGACATCGGCACCTGCGGCCAATAAACGTTTCAGAGGCTCGCGGTTTTTGTCCAGGGAGATATCAAGCACGGTCACCTGATCGCCGCTAGCGGCATTCACGCGGTCAAGTAACGCAATATCACGCTTAACACCGGTGACAAGTTGCGCTTCTGTCGGCATGACTTGTCGCAATTGAAGCAGTGAGCAGATACCGTCGGCATCGCCATTAAAAACATCGAAACAAGACATTGCTTATCACTCCTGAAATGTCTACTAGCCATATGGGTTGCAGCTGTGCACTTCCGGCAAAGGGTAGCAGCACTCTACACGCTGTGTCCTTGAGCATGGCACTGATAAACATGAGTAAGATGAGAAAAGTCGCCGGCTATACACCGGCGAGTTACTCTGGGGGTTATTGCAGCACATTATTGCAGCAGAATGAGGTCTCGGTTGCGTGTCACCAACGCATCGCCGATGCCTTTGACTTCGGTCAACTCATCGACCGCTTCAAAAGGACCGTGTGCCTCTCGATATTCAACAATTCGATATGCCTTGGCGATGCCCACGCCATTCAAAGCATTCGCAAGCGCTTCCGCACTGGCGGTGTTGATGTTCACTGCTGTGGTTTCGGCAAACACTTGCGAAATACTGGCGGCAATGAACAACATCGCCATAAGCATTCCGCGGCCAGATCTGCCCAACATTGAGTCATGATGAATGCCAGACGCGCCGGCGGCGTTTGATAGCTGTTCCATAGTGTGATTCTCCCTGTAGTAGTCACCGGGACGATTCCCGATGCAGACAGGGTAGGCCGGCAATTCACCGGTAAAACCATCGGCGGTGCCCACTGCTCTGCCTTAATCGGCGACAGCCGAATTAGAACACCAAAGATGTCAGGATATTATCGACCACTTGCTCGGGGGACTCGGCACCGGTGATCGAACGCCCCATAACCAAATGGGTAGCACCCTGGGCTATAGCCGCCTCGGGGGTGACGACCCGACGCTGATCGCCGACCGCATCCCCCGCCAAACGGATGCCCGGCGTCACCCGCAGAAATCCGTCTCCTAGCGCGCTCTTCAGCAGGTTCGCCTCCTGAGCGGAACACACTACCCCATCAATACCCGCCCGCTGGGCCATGGTGGCTAGATGCCGCACCTGATCGGGGGTCGATGCCGGTACGCCAATTTCAATTAGGTCGTCGGGGGCCATACTGGTGAGTACGGTTACCGCAGTCAGAAGCGGGCGCTTGGCTTTACTCTGTAGGGCTTCAACCGCAGCATGCATCATACGACTGCCGCCACTGGCATGAACATTCACCATCCAAACACCCAAATCCGCTGCTGCTTCCACCGCTGCGGCCACGGTATTGGGGATGTCATGAAATTTTAAGTCGAGGAACACATCGAACCCCATCGCTTGCAGCGCAGTAACAACAGCGGGACCTTCCCGGGTGAACAGCTGCTTGCCTACCTTCACCCGACAACGATTTGGATTGAGTTGCGAGCAAATGGCTAGTGCACTCGCTTGGTCTGATACATCCAGTGCAACAATCAAGGGACCCACGGTGTCATGCACGAACGACTTCTCCTGTATTGCCTAAATCTCTTATGGTGCCCCAGTGCTTGCAGCCCGGACAGCACCAGTGCAAATGCTGTCCGTGGAAACCACAGTGCTGGCAACGGTAGGAAGAGCGTGCCTCTACTAGCCGTTGCAATGTCTGAATCTGCAGACGCTCATCCTCACCCGCTTCGCTGGCATTGTGGAGTTGCATCAGCAACGTGAGACCGCGTAGTGACGGTTTTTTTTCTAGCGCCAGTCGCAAAAACGTTTTGGCGCTGGCATCACCCTCGGTGTCACGACACTCCTCGGCCAACGCTAACGTGAGCGCTGTTGATGGATTGTTATCAAGACATTGCTGTAGCCAATGCCGTAACTCTGTTCGACGCCCCAGTGCGTCGAGAGCTTGACGTAAGAGCGGCACCGCTTGGGGCACAAAATCGGGGTCCTGCTCTGGAATGGCCATGAGCACCGCGACCGCCTTAGCATGTTCGCCAACGCGATACTCCAACTCTCCCTGCATCAGGCTGGCGCGCACGCACTGCCGGTCATATTTCAAGGCCTCGCGCAACGTTTCCCGAGCCTGAGTCCAATCGTGGCGCGCCAGGGCCAACTCGGCCTGCTGGCAACAATAATGTGCCAGCAACAGAGGAATAGGCTGCCCGACCTCATCCGCTGGTGGCTTGGTGGGCTTCAGTAGGGATCGCCTTGGCAACAGGGCCTCGGCGACTTTACGCGCCTGCCCCCAATCGTTCTGCGCCTCATAAATTTCGAGCAGATGTCGCTGCGCAAGCCGTCTATGTGCTGCCGACTCGTCCACCAAGTCGAGTAGCAATCGCTCTGCCCGATCGAGCAGGCCCGCAGAGATATAATCACGCGCCAATTCAAGGTGTGCCAAATGCAGTTGCTGGGAAGGCAAACTCGGACGCGCCAATAGGTTTTGATGAATGCGAATGGCACGCTCAACTTCACCTCGCCGACGCAACACATTACCCAGGGCAATATGAGTATCAAAGGTCTCGGTATTAACCTCTAAGGCTCGGGTAAAGGCATCAATGGCGTTATCTTGGCTGCCATCGAGAAGAAAATTAAGGCCCCGGTAGTACTGAGAAGGCAAGCCGGTGGTAGTAGGCCACTGCTCCTCCTGAGAGGACTGTTCACTGCGACGGCCAAGCCACCATCCTACAGCAATGGCAACCGTCACCAGTATCAACAGGCCAAAATCACTCACTGGCTGTCAATCCAGCCTTTCGCAACCTGTCCACTTCTGTATTCAATCGATCCCGATGTCGACGAACCGCCGCCAAACGAGCGCGCTGGTTGAGAATTATGGTGGTTCCTGCGGCCAGCCCCAGAAAAATCCCCAAGCCTAAACTGCAGAGCAACCAAAGACCCGAACTGCGCTCGGGCAACGTCGTCACTAAGAGATCGACAGCGAGGGGCTGGGTATTTTGCAGTGCAAACAATGCTCCGGCGAAAATAGCGACAACGACGATGCCGACTCCAAGCAATTTTCCCAGCAGTGCCACCCCTAGAAGCCTGCCTTTAACGACCGGTTAACCCGCTCACGCAATTCTTTGCCGGGCTTGAAATGGGGAACGTACTTACCCTCAAGCTGTACGGTGTCACCGGTTTTGGGATTGCGCCCTTTACGTGGCTCGCGGTAATGCAGGGAAAAACTGCCAAACCCACGAATTTCAATACGATCGCCCTCAGCCAGACACTCGGTCATATGCTCGATCATCACCTTGACCGCCAACTCGACGTCTTTGGCACTCAGTTGACTTTGCTGAGAGGCAATCAGCTCAATAATTTCGCTGCGCGTCATAATGGGATTCTTAGTTGCTCAGACGCTATTGTCTACGGCCAGCGCTATGAAGGCAAGTTACTAATTTAAAAAGAGTTTTATCAGCCAGCATGGGACCACAAAGCATCAGGGGGCCACAGAGATGGCACCTACGTACGATAGTGGCTGTCAATAGTGGCTGACAATAAAAAAGCCGGCACTGTGGCCGGCTTTTGTTAACGCTAGATCTAAGCTCAGTTATTTTCCATCTGAGCCTTGATCAAGTCACCAATCGTGCCTGGTGATGCGGCTTCATCTTGCTGTTTCAGCGATGCAACCGCTTCCTTCTCGTCTTCCATATCTTTCGCTTTGATCGACAGACCCAAAGAGCGATTCTTACGGTCAACGTTCACAATCTTAGCTTCGACTGACTCGCCAACGCTGAGGACTGATCGCGCATCCTCAGTGCGATCACGGCTGATATCGGCGACCTTGATGTAACCTTCGACCTCTTCAGCCAGTTTGACCAAGGCACCTTTGGCGTCAACTTCGATGATCTCACCGGTCACGATAGCACCACGATCGTTGTCGCTGGTGTACAGCGAGAACGCATCTTCTTCCATCTGCTTGATACCCAAAGAGATGCGCTCGCGCTCGGGGTCAATCGATAAAATCACGGTTTCGATTTCATCGCCCTTCTTGTAATTGCGCACAGCCTCTTCACCGACTTCGTTCCAGCTGATATCGCTGAGGTGGACAAGACCATCGATGTTGCCGTTCAAGCCGATGAAGATACCAAAATCGGTGATGGACTTAATGGTGCCTGAAATACGATCGCCCTTGGCATGGTCAGCGGCAAAGGCATCCCACGGGTTCTGGGTGCACTGCTTGATACCCAAGGAGATACGACGACGATCTTCGTCGATATCCAGCACCATGACCTCTACCTCATCGCCCAGCTGCACGATTTTGGATGGGTGTACGTTTTTGTTGGTCCAATCCATCTCTGAGACGTGTACCAGACCCTCGACACCCTCTTCAATCTCGGCGAAACAACCGTAATCGGTGAGATTGGTAACGCGCGCCTTAACGCGGCTACCCTCGGGGTAACGATTAGTAATTTCGACCCATGGATCCTCACCCAACTGCTTGAGACCGAGTGATACACGGTTGCGCTCGCGGTCGAACTTGAGGATTTTGACATCCATTTCTTGACCGACTTCGACAATCTCGCTTGGGTGCTTGATGCGCTTCCAAGCCATGTCGGTGATGTGCAGCAGACCGTCGACACCACCGAGGTCCACAAATGCACCGTAATCGGTAAGGTTCTTGACGACACCTTTTACAGCCATACCTTCTTGCAGGTTGGCGAGCAGTTCTTCACGCTCTGCACTGTTGGCCGCCTCCATCACCGCACGACGTGATACCACGACGTTGTTGCGCTTCTGGTCTAGCTTGATCACCTTAAATTCGAGATCTTTACCTTCGAGGTGCGTGGTTTCGCGCACCGGGCGTACATCAATGAGTGAGCCCGGTAAGAAAGCACGGATAGAGTCGATATCGACGGTGAAGCCGCCTTTGACTTTACCGTTGATGATACCGTTGACCACTTCATCGGCGACGTGCGCAGCTTCAAGGCGTTTCCAAGCCTCGGCGCGCTTCGCTTTCTCTCGGGAAAGTTTGGTTTCACCAAAGCCGTCTTCTACGGTCTCTAGTGCTACCTGAACCTCGTCACCAATGCTCAGGGTGCATTCACCGCTGGCGTTGGTAAATTGATCCAGTGGGATTACACCCTCTGACTTCAAGCCAGCGTGCACGGTTACCCACTCGTTGTCGATGTCAATGACCACGCCGGTGACGATGGCGCCGGGTTCCATATCAACGGTTTTGAGGCTTTCTTCAAACAGTTCGGCGAAGGATTCGCTCATTCAATATACCTATTGGTTGGGCAGCAATTGCTGCCACCGGTTTCCAGACCAAACCGGGTCATGTCNAAAGAGCGGTGTTCCGTGGAGTCTGGCCGTTAGCCGGAAGCCCGCGTTCCCAATCCCCTCGTAGCAACAAGGTCGAGCACACGGTTGAAGACTGCATCTACAGACAGCTCAGTGCTGTCGATGGTGACGGCGTCCTCCGCGGCGACGAGCGGTGACGCATCGCGATTGGCGTCGCGGGCATCCCGCTCCTTGATGGCTTCAAGAAGGCGCGGCAGGCTAACACTTTCGCCTCGGGCGAGCAACTGTGAATATCGGCGCTGTGCACGCGCCTCCGGAGAGGCCGACAGAAAAATTTTTAACGGTGCGTCGACAAATACCACGCTACCCATATCGCGGCCATCGGCGACCAAACCCGGCGCTAGCGCCAGCTGCCGTTGTCGCTCGAGTAGTGCGGCCCTGACATCGGGAATAACGGCGACCGCCGATGCACCATGGCCGCCCTCTTCGGAACGCACTGCACGGGTCACGTCCTG
>PR_CR_10_Liq_3_inCRDRAFT_1000310_pt1 | contig 13489 bp, 12 predicted proteins | sample PRCRCaboRojoPR_2_FD_10240 | JGI IMG/M metagenome (IMG submission 10240)
TCAATGTCAGCCTCCAGCTCGCGCAGGTGATCCTCAGCAGCAAGTATTGAGTTCAGTTCCGCATACCTCCGATTGAGCTTCTTGCTCAAACCAGGATTCGCGTGAATTGCTGAATCTGACAACTGCTTCTGCAGCTCGGCGTGCTCCTCCCGCAAGCCCTGCAAGGAGTCAAACATGTCTACTCCGATTCGCCCTCGGAGGGAACAGGCATTGATTTCTCAAGTTGCAGCAAGAACTCAACGTTTGACTGAGTATCTTTCAACCTGGTCATCACCAGTTCCAGTGCCTGCTGCTGCTCTAATCCAGCGAGTGCACGTCTTAGCTTCCAGATGATCTTGGTTTCTTGCGGACTCATAAGCATCTCTTCGCGCCTTGTTCCGCTGGCGTTGATGTCAACCGCAGGGAAGATGCGCTTATCGGCAAGCGCTCTAGAAAGCCTTAGCTCCATGTTTCCAGTTCCCTTGAACTCCTCAAAGATAACCTCATCCATCTTCGAACCGGTCTCAACCAGAGCGGTTGCCAGGATGGTCAACGATCCACCGTTTTCAATGTTTCGAGCTGCTCCGAAGAACTTCTTTGGTGGGTAAAGAGCAGAGGAATCAACACCACCGGAGAGAATTCGACCGCTGGCCGGAGCACTTAGGTTGTATGCCCTTCCGAGTCTTGTAATCGAATCCAAAAGCACAACCACATCATGTCCCATTTCAACCAAGCGCTTTGCGCGCTCAATAGCCAATTCGGCAACCGTGGTGTGGTCATCCGCTGGGCGGTCAAAGGTGGAGGCAATGACCTCTCCCTTGACGGTTCGCTGCATGTCTGTAACCTCTTCTGGGCGCTCATCAACCAAGACCACCATCAAGTGAACCTCAGGGTTATTTGCGGTGATTGAGTTGGCGATTGCTTGCAGAATCAAAGTCTTTCCAGCTTTTGGAGGAGAAACGATTAGTCCTCGTTGACCCTTACCTATCGGGCTAACCAAATCGATGATTCTGGTCGAGAGCTTCTTGGCTTCGGTCTCAAGTCGCAGGCGAGCATCGGGGTAGAGAGGGGTTAGCTTTGCAAAATCAATCCTGTCGGCTAGATCCGCAACAGCTATTCCGTTGACTGAATCAACCCTGGCCAATGCGTTGAATTTTTGTCGGCTGTTCTGTGGCTCACCTTCCTTGGGAGCCTTAATCACACCGACAACTGCATCACCCTTGCGCAGGCCATTTTTCTTTACCTGCCCCAGGGAGACATAAACATCGTTTTGCCCGGGAAGGTAACCACTGGTTCGCAAAAACGCATAGTTATCCAGGACATCCAGAATTCCAGCAACCTGAATCAACTCATCGTCATCACTGATTTCTGGCTCAACATCCTCGCCCCCGCGGCGACGATCACGATATCGGTTGCGACGATTGCGGTTATTGCCTCGTCGATTCTCACCGTTGTCTTCACGATCGGCTTGGCTGTCCTCGCTCTGGCGTTGCTCCTGCGAGGATGCCTCGGACTTTTCGTCAGCTGGTTTTTCTGCATCGCTTGAATCGGAGGTCTTTGCTTTTGAAGTGGTCCGGCGGCGAGCGGGCTTTTTAGCCTCTCCACTCTCATCCGTTTTCACTGGGGCTGAATCTTGACTGTTCTCGGTTTGAGACTCAACCTTCTCAGTCTTGGGCTCAGTCTTCTTTTCTTCTGCGGATTCGGCTTTTGCTTTAGTTGTCTTTGCCGCGGTGGTTCTTTTTCTCGCAGGTTGCTTCTGTTCGGTTTCTTCCATGAACTAAATAACTCTTTCTTTTCCCCGGCAGAACGCCATAAAGGGGGTTTAGTTGAATCGCACAGTGAGCGAACGCTCTATTCCTCGTGCACCTCTACGCTAGCACCTTTTGAGTCAACCGCCAACATTAATACCTGCCAATGTGGATAATTCTTTTCTGCAAAAGCTTGGACATCGAGTCTTTTTTGGGGATTTGGCTCCAAAATCAACACCGAAGGACCGGCTCCGCTGACAACTGCAGGGTGGCCCAGCTCCCTCAGCTTGACAATCAACTCCTGCGTCTCAGGCATAGCGCTGGCTCGGTAGTCTTGGTGGAGTCTGTCCTCAGTTGCAGGGAGCATAAGCTCTGGCGAAGAGATCAACGCTGCAACCAGCAATGCCGACCTGGACAGGTTGAAAACAGCATCCTCATGAGGCACCGAATCAGGCTGCAGCGACCTTGCAAGCTTCGTCGACATCTGATTGGGCGGCACCATCACGATTGGCGAAACTCCTCGGTGAACCCTGAGTTGCTTATGGTGAGGACCCTCGGAGTCGGTCCAGGCAATGGTCATCCCACCAAATAGAGCAGGCGCTACGTTATCCGGGTGACCTTCCAAGACAGTTGCAAAATCAAGTAGTTGCTGCTCGGAGAACGAATGCTGCTTTCCAAGCAGTCCCGCAGCCAACATGATGCCGCCAGCTACTGCGGCTCCGGATGAACCCATACCTCTGCCGTGAGGTATCTGGTTATTTGTGGTGAGCCTTAGCCCTGGTAATTTCTCGCCGGTTCGCTCAAACACCAAATTAAGGGCTTTGAAAACGAGATTGCTCTCATCTGTTGGGATATCGCCTTTACCCTCACCTTGAACCACAACTTCTAAGCCGGATTCAATCGTTTCCGCTTGGTATTCGTCATAGTAATTTAGGGCGATGCCCAAAGTGTCAAACCCAGGCCCAAGATTGGCGCTGGTTGCGGGTATGCGGACGTTTACCTTCATGATTTCTCAAGTCCCAAACTACTGGCTACGCTGGCTGCGTCGGCGCTGACCCGCTTCGGTTTGATTCTTCTGCCACGCTCGTCTTTCAAAGCCCAGTCAGGGTCTTTCAAACCGTGACCGGTAACCGTGATCACNACTGTGTCGGCTTTTGGTAGATCTCCAAGCTTTTTGTGTTTGAAAAGNCCTGCGGCTCCCGCAGCGCTACTCGGTTCAACAAAAACNCCACACTCTTGNGAGAGGAACCTGTGCATCCACAAAAGTTCTTTATCTGTTGCGAATGCAAAATTACCCTCTGTCTCCTTCTTTGCCTGCTGAGCCAAATCCCAGCTGGCTGGGTTACCAATCCGGATTGCGGTTGCAATCGTTTCTGGCTTTTGCACGGGTGCGCCTTTGATAAAAGGGGCTGCGCCCTCCGCCTGAACGCCCCAGAGCTTTGGGAACTTCTTTATTCTTCCCTCTTTGATTTCTTCTGTGTAGCCGAGGTGGTAGGCGGAAATATTTCCTGCATTTCCAAGCGGCATCGCATGTAAATCAGGCTCCCTACCTAAAACATCAACAACTTCAAAACTTGCAGTTTTTTGACCCATCAGTCGATCTGGGTTTACCGAGTTGACCAGAAACACCGGGTAGTTCTCATCCAACTCCCGAGCAATAGACAAACAGTCATCGAAATTACCCTTCACCTGGATAATCTGCGCTTTGTGGGCAATGGCTTGACTCAGTTTGCCGTAGGCAATCTTTCCATTCGGGACCAGAACCACACTCTGCATACCCGCCTTGGTTGCATAAGCTGCGGCTGCTGCCGAGGTGTTTCCAGTGGAAGCTGCAACCACCGCCTTTGCACCTCTTCCCAAGGCTTTACTTACTGCGGTTGTCATCCCTCGATCTTTGAATGAACCGGTTGGGTTCATTCCTTCAAACTTAAGGTAAACCTCGCCAACGTCTAATAGTTTTGCAAGTGCCGGGGCACCTATCAGCGGAGTGCCGCCCTCACCCAGGGTTACAACCGGATCGCTGTCGTCCCAGTTCAACCTGTCCGCGTATTCGCGAATAACTCCGCGCCACTGATGTGCCATCTACACACCCTCCACTCTCACTTGGCCCTTGAACTCGGCCACGACCTCACTTTGGTTCAGCTTCTCGATCAGCTCATGCAAACTTCGTTCGCTAGTTTCGTGAGTGATAACGGTCAACAAAACAGTTTCGCTTTCAGAGTCGATGGTGGACTGTTCCAAAGTTTCAACGCTGATTTCAAGCTCGGCAAACATAGAGGCTATTACGGCCAATACACCTGGTTCATCTTTCACTTCTAAGGAGACTTGGTAACGGGTGACAATATCTTCAATCGGCAGGATCGAGAGCTTCGCATGGGTCGACTCGTTCAAAGTTGAACCCCCTCCAAAGTGACGCTTTGCAGCCATAACCACATCCCCCAAAACAGCACTCGCAGTCTCAATACCGCCAGCTCCAGCACCGTAGAACATCAGTTCGCCACTCGCCTCACTTTCAACAAAAACCGCATTGAAAGCTCCTCTGACACTGGCGAGTGGGTGGGTTTGAGGGATAAGAGTCGGATGCACCCTTGCAGCAATTGAATCATCGTCAATTCGCTCGCACACAGCTAACAGCTTCACCGTATAGCCAGCATCTTTGGCTGACTCAATATCTAGCTGAGTTATCTTTTCAATTCCCTCGGTGTAAACATCGTCTATGTGAACCTCGGTATGAAAAGCCAACGAAGAGAGAATGGCGGCCTTTGCCGCTGCATCAAAACCGCCCACATCCGCAGTCGGATCTGCCTCGGCATAACCCAGCTTCTGTGCCTGCTCCAATGCCGCATCAAAACTTGCACCGGTTGATTCCATCTGATCCAAAATAAAGTTCGTAGTTCCGTTGACGATTCCCATGATGCGAGTAACGGTGTCGCCCGCCAGCGATTCCCTCAGCGGTCTGATTATTGGAATCGCCCCTGCAACGCTTGCTTCGTAATAAACCTGAGCCCCCACACGCTCCGCCAGTTCAAAAATTTCAGGTCCGTGATTCGCCAGTAGCGCTTTATTTGCTGTAACAACATCGCTACCTGACTCCAAAGCCATGCGCACGTGCTCCAAAGCTGGCTGGATTCCGCCAATCAATTCAACGACGATGTCTGACCCCAAGATCACTGACTCAGCATCGGTAGTAAGGAATTCTTTGGGTATCGAGTAATCCCTGGATGCGTCCAATGACCTAACCAGCACCCCAGAAATCTGCAGTTGCGCACCAATTCTGCTAGCCAGTTCATCGGCATCCTCTTGGATTAGCTTGAAAACCTGAGACCCAACGGAACCGGCTCCAAGCAGACCAATCCGGATTGGTCTGTAATCAGCTCTCATCAACAAGTTCCGTTCTGTAACCCTCATCCCGAGCGAGCATGTCTTGCTCAGTCTCTCCTCTTACCAAAAGTCTTGATTGACCACCGCGAACACTCGCGATTGGCGGTCTTCCCAAATAGTTGTAGTTAGATGCTAGCGAATAGCAGTAGGCGCCTGTTGCAGGAACTGCGATCAATTCATTGATTGCCAGATCGGATGGCAGATAGGTGTTATTCACAACGATGTCTCCGCTCTCGCAGTGTTTGCCAACCACTCGGGCCAAAACCGGCTCTGCCGCAGTTGCGCGACTGGCGAGCGAAGCTGAATATTCAGCTCCGTAAAGACTGCTTCGTAAGTTATCGCTCATTCCCCCGTCAACAGAAACATACCTGCGAATGGCGCTTTTTCCGTCGGTGGTTACCTCCACATCTTTTAGGGTTCCGACGTTATATAACGTCACTCCACTTGGCCCGGCGATGATTCTTCCAGGCTCAAAGCAAAGGTTGGGAGGTTCAATTCCAAGTTCGGCAGAAATCGAAGCAACATTTGAGATGATTCTTTCGGCCAACTCTTTTATGTTCAGCGGCTTTTCGTTTTCAACGTAGGCTATTCCAAATCCCCCGCCCAGATTAAGTTCTGGAACTTCATCTTTGGCTGACAGTTTGGCGTGAAGCTCAAGCAACCTGCGGGCCGCCTCGATGAATCCATCCACAACAAAAATCTGCGAGCCGATATGTGAGTGAAGGCCCAAAAATTTAAGGGAAGAGTGGGATCGGATGGTCTCCACCAGCGACTCCACTTGCTCAATTGGAACTCCAAATTTTTGATCTTCCCTGGCTGTGGCCAAAAATTCGTGAGTGGACGCATGCACTCCACTATTCACTCTCAGTCGAACGCCCTGGACAACTGAATTGCTCTCAGCGATTGAAGCAATTCGCTCAATTTCGAGTTCGGAATCGATAACAATTGAGTTCACTCCGTGAGAGACCGCTCTGCTGATCTCGCTGAGGGATTTATTGTTTCCGTGCATTCCAATTTTGGCACCCTCGAAGCCCGCAGCCAGCGCAACTGCCAACTCCCCGCCACTTGCAACGTCAATTGAATAGCCCTCCTGATGGACCCAGCGAGCAATTTCAGTTGTCAACAGTGCTTTCGCCGCATAGTACATGCGGACGTCAATCCCTATGTCTCTAGCTGGGGCAGAAAAAGCTCTCTTCAAGAGATTCAGGCGATTGCGAAATTCATCCTCATCGATTACGTAAAGAGGTGTTCCATATTTGCTCGCGAGCTCACCAACTCCAACACCGCCAATTTGAATCTCGCCGGTGCCGTCTCTTTTCACGCTGGCAGGCCAAATCCTCTCCGGCAGCAGATTTAGGTCCGTCGGAGTTTGTAGCCATTCTGGAGCTAGTGGGTTTTTCAAGTCACATCCGTTCTGGGGCACTGACACCCAATAATCTCAAACCATTGGACAAAACAACAGTGGTCGCCGAATTCAATACAAGTCTTGAATCGTGAATTGGCTCGACTTCTTTGCCGGCCAAAGGCGTAACCCTGCATGCGTCGTACCATCGGTGATAGTTGCCAGCGAGCTCCTCAAGATATCGGGCGATTCTGTGAGGTTCACGATTTTCAGCAGCTATTTTCACAACCGCTGGAAACTCTGCAATTTTTGCAATCAACGAATTTTCAGTCGGATGTTCAAGCAGGGCGGGGTCAAATCTTTCATCGCTTATGCCAAAACTTTCAGCATTATTGCTGACCTGGATAGTTCTTGCGTGTGCATATTGAACATAGAAAACCGGGTTCTCGTTGGTTTGTTTTGCCAAAAGGTCAAGATCAATGTCGAGATTAGAGTTGGCACTCGACCTGGTAAGCGCATACCTTGCCGCATCATTGCCAACCGCATCCACTAGATCTTCCAGAGTGACCACTGTGCCAGCTCGCTTGCTCATGCGGACAGGCTTTCCGTCTTTTACAAGGTTGACCATTTGACCGATGAGAATTTCTAGGTTATCCCCCGGCTTGTCACCAAATGCCGCACACATCGCCATCATTCGCTGAACATATCCATGATGGTCAGCCCCGAGCATGATTATTGCTTTATCGAAACCGCGCTCTCTCTTGTCTAGGTAGTAAGCGAGGTCACCTGCAATATAGGCGGGTTCTCCGTCACTTTTTATTACAACTCTGTCGTTGTCATCTCCGAACTCAGTTGACCTCAGCCAAACTGCTCCTTCTTTGTCGAAAATGTGACCTTTGCTTCTAAGGCGTTCGATTGCTCGATTCACCGCATCTGATTCATGCAACGAGTTTTCGTGAAAGTAGACATCGAACTCAACCCCGAAGTTTGCCAATGAAGTCTTGATGTCTGAGAACATCAACTCCACCCCTTCGGCCCTGAATGTCTCAAGTGCCTGATCCTCCGGAAGCTGGAGAACACCCTCCCCGCGGCTTTCAATTACGCGCTGGGCTATGTCTTGGATGTATTGTCCGCCATATCCATCCTCGGGGGCCGGTAAAGACTTGGCGGAAGCGTAAAGCGAACTAGCAAAGCGATCGATTTGTGCACCGTGATCATTGAAGTAGTACTCACGAGTTACCTCGGCCCCTTGAAACTCCAAGATCCTTGCAAGCGAATCCCCCAGAGCTGCCCACCGTGTACCTCCAAGATGAATTGGGCCGGTTGGATTTGCAGAAACAAACTCAAGATTTAGTTTCTGCCCAGAGTAAGAGTTCCCTGCTCCAAAGCTTGCTCCCGCAACCACCACCTCTGGCAAGATCGACGCTGCCGAAGCGGTGTCCAAAAAGATGTTTAGAAATCCTGGTCCAGCAATCTCCAATTTGCTGAGGCCTTCAGTATCGGCAAGCTCCTGAACTAGATTTTGAGCAAACTCTCTTGGATTGGTATCAGCCTGTTTTGCAAGTTGCATCGCAATATTTGTCGACCAGTCACCGTGCTCGCGGTTTTTTGGCCTCTCCACAACAATTTTTTCGGGAAGCTGAAGCTGGTAGCCCTTTTTCTCCGCCAGGCTCAAAACAGAGCGGGCGATAATTTCTGAAAGTTGTTCCGGGGTCAAGATAATCCTCAGCTCGAGCCTATAAGTCTAACTTAGAACGTGCGGTGTTAGAGTTTTCTCGCTGGCCCCCATAGCTCAGGGGATAGAGCACCGCTCTCCGGAGGCGGGTGCGTAGGTTCGAATCCTACTGGGGGCGCCGCAAAAACTCCGCAAGTTGAGATAGAGCCAAAAATCGGTGACTCATTGAGTTTTTCACCTCTGCTGGCAATTCGGCGGCCGTTACCTCGAGTCCCTGGGGGATAAAAATTGGATCATAGCCAAAACCNCCCTNTCCNCTTNGCTCTCTNGANAGNNNTCCACTCCAAACTCCAGTAAATCCGTGTTCCCCCTCGTTGTTCACGTATGCAATTGAACAAATGAAACTGGCCTCCCGATGGTCCATATCTTTCATTTGTGAAAGCAGGAGCTCGCGATTTTTTGCGTCATCTTTCTCGCCACTCCACCGAGCTGACAAAATTCCAGGAGCGCCCCCCATTACCTCAACTGCTAACCCAGAGTCATCTGCGATTGTTGGTATTTTGGTGGCTTGAAATGCAGAGCGAGCCTTGATCAGAGCGTTTTCATAGAAACTCACTCCATTTTCAACCGGCTCCTGGCCGCTGTATCCAATGAGCTCGATTCCTAAGTTTTCACCAAGAATTGCTCGAACCTCATCGATTTTGTGGGTATTGCCGGTTGCCAGCTGAATCTTCATCGAAGCGCAGCGTTTCACCGAGAGTCGACTTTTGAATATCCGTCAGCTCTGAAGTGGCTTTTTTTGCAAGCTTCAAAAGACCATTCAACTCCTCGTCTGAAAATGGAGCCCCCTCGGCCGTTCCCTGAACCTCAACAAATAATCCTCTTCCGGTTGTCACCACATTCATGTCAGTTTCAGCCCTGACATCCTCTACATACTCCAAATCAGTCAACAGCTTGCCGTCGACAACCCCTACCGACACCGCGCTAACGGTGTCAATTAGTGGTGATTGGCCACTGATCATTTTTTTTGAGTATCCGTAATCAATGGCCTGAGCCAGGGCAACAAAGCCTCCAGTAATTGCGGCGGTTCTTGTCCCGCCATCAGCCTGCAGTACATCACAATCAATGACAATTGTGTTCTCACCAAGCGATTTGAAATCAATCACCGACCTAAGTGCTCTTCCAATTAGTCTCGATATCTCGTGAGTTCTTCCGCCAATTTTTCCCCGAACGCTCTCCCTGTCGCTTCGGTCGTGGGTGGCTCTGGGAAGCATTGAGTACTCTGCTGTCACCCAACCCTCGCCTGAGTCTTTTTTGAACCTCGGGACCCCGGGAGTAAAACTTGCGGTGCAGAGAACCTTGGTAGACCCGAAACTGATCAGCGCAGAGCCCTCGGCATGCTCACTCCAGCCCAAGTCAATATTCACACCTCTCAGCTGGTCTTCCGCTCGATTATTTGGTCTAGACACTGTTTTTCCTCTCAATCTGCTCTACGCCCAATACCTCAGGGCCTAAAAACCTCTTGGCCAATAGTTCGAATTCTTGCTTGGTTCCAGTGGAAAGAAACCTGTAACTCGGAGAGGTTTCATTCGGAGCGAGTAATTGATGTTCGGTAAGAACTCGAAAAACATCCCCTGCCGTTTCCTCGGCGCTGCTAACCAGGTTAACTCCCTCACCCATCACAAATCCGATAGCCGCGGTGAGCAGCGGATAATGGGTGCAGCCAAGGACAAGAGTGTCGATATCTTTCTCCTTGAGGGGTTGTAAATATCCTCTTGCTACCTCAAGTAATGCCTCTCCGCTGGTTTCCCCTCGCTCGACGAAGTCGACAAAATCTGGACAGGCTGCTGATGAGATATCCAGATTCAATGCCGCGGCAAAGGCGTCATCGTAACTCTTCGAAGATATCGTGGCATTCGTCCCAATCACGCCAACCCGACCATTTTTGGAAGTGGACACCGCCTTGCGAACAGCAGGTTGAATCACCTCTACCACCGGGATGCCCTTTTCCTCGGTATAGCGCTCTCGGGCGTCCCTAAGCACAGCGGAAGAAGCGGAATTGCAGGCAATGACTAACATCTTCACTCCCATCTCCACCAACTGATCCATAACCTCAAGAGCTAACCTACGAACCTCGGGGATGGTTTTTGGACCATACGGAGAGTTTGCAGTGTCACCCAAATAAATAATTGACTCATGGGGTAATTGGTCGATAATCGCTCTTGCCACGGTTAGCCCACCGACGCCGGAGTCGAAAATTCCAATAGGGGCCTGGTTCACGTTGACAGTCTATTGTTTGACGTTGCTTCTCTGTTGATTGCAGCGGAGTGTAACCTGTTGGAATGACCAGTGCTCTAAAGACGGATCGTTATGAACTAACGATGTTAGATGCCGCCCTTCAGTCTGGTAAGGCAGATAAGCAGGTGGTTTTCGAAGTTTTTTCTCGCTCGCTACCGGCTGGTAGAAGATTTGGAGTTTTTGCAGGAGTTGGTCGACTAATTGAACAAATAAAAAACTTCCGGTTCACGGACGAACAGTTGAAATTTCTAGAATCCGAAAAAATTGTCAGCAAAAAGACGCTCAACTGGCTGGCTGATTACTCGTTTACCGGAGAAATAGAGGGTTTTCACGAGGGTGAGATTTATTTCGGGAACTCTCCGGTGCTGACTATCTCGGGAAGCTTTGCCGAATGCGTTGTTCTGGAAACGCTGGTTTTGTCGGTTTTGAATTATGACTCAGCTGTGGCGAGTGCTGCTGCCAGAATGCGCATAGCAGCAGGTGACCGCAAACTGATTGAAATGGGGTCGAGAAGGGCCAATGAGGACGCTGCTGTTGCGGCTGCAAGGGCAAGCTACATAGCTGGATTCGACGCGACGAGCAATTTGCAGGCGCAACTGAGCTATGGAATACCAACCCTTGGAACCAGTGGGCATGCATTCACCCTTCTCTTTGATAGTGAGAGAGATGCTTTCGAAGCTCAATTGCAAGCAATGGGTGAAAAAACTACCTTCCTAGTTGACACCTTTGACGTTGAGACAGCAGTCAGCGCTGCTGTGGAGATTACAGGGGGCAAACTGGGGAACGTTCGAATTGACTCAGGTGATCTCGCAGAGACAACTCAGAGGGTCAGGCACCAATTGGATCAACTGGGCGCAAGAGATGCCAAAATCACCGTCACAAATGATTTAGATGAGGATGCAATCGCGGCATTGGCCGCATATCCTGTTGATAGCTACGGGGTGGGAACATCTTTGGTCACCGGAAGCGGTGCTCCTACAGCTGGCTTTGTTTTCAAACTCGTTTCAAAAAAAGATGATGGAAACTGGATTGATGTTTCAAAAAAATCCTCGGGAAAAACTAACCTGCCTGGTCGAAAGGTAGCCACCCGAGTGATTGAAAATAAGTTCGCCACACTTGACCTAATATCGCGGCCGAATGACAACGCTCAAGGGAGATCGCTTCAGATGAGATACACAAGCGATGGCTCAATCCTGGACGTGCCAAGCCTCGAAAAAGCTCGTGAGAGATTCGCTCTCTCCCTTTCAGAACTGCCCTCTACCGCGAGAAGACTCAGTGATGGAGAACCAGTTCTGTCAGTTGCTACTTCTTGATGCTCTCGTAAATTCGCTTGCAATCAGGACAAACGGGAAACTTCTCCGGGTCTCGGCCGGGCACCCACTTTTTTCCGCAGAGGGCGATTACTGGTGTTCCCATAACCGCGCTTTCGGTTATTTTGTTTTTCTGAACGTAATGTGAGTAGCGCTCGTGGTCGCCGCCCTCAAGAAGTTCCTGTTTTTCCTTTAGCTCTTCCATCAGTTTGATTCTAAGTCCCTGCTGTCGCCAAGGGTTGCAACGAAACTTAGCCTCTGGCCAGCTCTGAGCGCCTCAATTTCAACTTCAGCTCCTGCCGGCTGGGCCCTTACGGCTGCAGTTAGTTCGCCACTTCCCTCAATTCTCTGCCCATCAAACAGCACAACAACATCCCCTGGCTGCAACCCAGCAAGTTCTGCTGCTCCGCCCGGGGTGAGCTCAACTATCTCGGCACCTGAAGCGAAGCTTGAGTTTGGAATCACACTGTCGGTGACAAGCGCACCCAATAGACCGTGGCTTGCAAAACCTTTTTCAATAATTTCATCAGAAATTCTCAACGCCGTATTTGCGGGAATTGCAAAGCCAACTCCAATATTGCCGCTAGAGCCACTAGTTGCAATCGCAACGTTGATGCCCACCAAGCTTCCCTGCTGGTCGACCAATGCGCCTCCGGAATTTCCGGGGTTAATTGCTGCATCTGTTTGAATCACCTGTAAGTTGATAGGCCTTTGCGAGAATCCGTCCCAAAATCGCAATCCTGAGCCATTTCCATCCTCAACTTCGCTGCTAGCAACTTGAATCGTTCTGTTCAGTGCTGAAACAATTCCCTGTGTAACAGTTGAACTCAAGCCCAGCGGAGCGCCAATAGCAACCACTGGCTCTCCGACATTCAGCCCGTCAGAGTCCTTGATTTGTATGGGTTGGAAGCTCTCAGATCCAATCAAGCGAATCACTGCAATGTCATTTGTGGGATCAGTCCCAATAACCTCTGCGTCATAAACTCTTCCATCCCAAGCTTGGGCTGTGACATTTACATCATTTGTTGAGCCACCGAGTGTGACTACATGGGAATTTGTTAGAGCGTATCCATCCTCGGTGATCATCACTCCGCTTCCGTTACCACTTCCAGTGGAACTTGTAACGCTGAGAGTGACAACCGACGGACTGGCTGCAACGGCCGCGCCAGTCACCCAGTTGACAGCCTCAGTGTTGTTTACAACGACAGGAGCTGGGGCTTGCATGGAACTAAAGGCAACTAGCGAGGCTCCGGCGCCAATCGCGCCCCCAGTAAGCGCCGCAAAAGCCGCAATTACACTCATCGCCAGTGCCCTGGTCGATTTTTTTGACTTAGGCGAATCTGCCTTTTTTGATTCAACGGGGTAATACAAAAACTGGCCCGAAGAGCGTTCGTGCATCATTTGCTCCTTTCAAAACAGTTTTAGCATGCCAGCCATTTCTGAAGGCTTGGTGATAACAACCTGAATATTGGCTTCAGGCTTCCTAGCCAATCAATCGAGTTTCCCGAGGCAACGGAAGAGCTGTTATGAGCAGGGAATTGCTACTAACTGAAATTGAGCCAGCATTGATAACCCAAGGGCTTCCAATTGGTTTGTAATCGACCTGAAACTCAACTGTCGCTCTAGCGCTGAAATCCCCGCTGCTGCCAAATATATGACCAACCCTGAAACCTGACTTACCAAAACTCCAATTGGCAGACTTTGGCAGAAAGCGGACACTAACCGGCTGATCAAAAAGCCAGCCTGATTTGGTCTG
>PR_CR_10_Liq_3_inCRDRAFT_1000311_pt1 | contig 13475 bp, 24 predicted proteins | sample PRCRCaboRojoPR_2_FD_10240 | JGI IMG/M metagenome (IMG submission 10240)
AAACCGTAATTAAAGTCAGGGATAGCAAAATAATCATTGCCGCCAAACTGTAAGGCTGGCTTGCCGTTTTCCAATACCAAATTGCCCGAAGATACTATTTGCGGCTGCGCACTGGCTGTGGTTTGGGTTGCGTGGTTTGGGGTGCCTTGATTGTACCAAGTAGTAACAAATCCATTGTAATTATTAACCCCTGAGCTTACTAAATCTGCTAAAGTATTTGAATTTGTTAGTCCCCGCCCCGTGGCGATGGCATCTAAGTTGTCAATTCTACTACTTAAATCTACCCAGTACTCCCCGCCAATTTGATAAGGCATTACATCCGCCGTGCCTTGGTCGCTTGTCGCATCAAAAGCCCTAACTCGCACTAAGCCCCCCGTGTAGTTTCTTCCAAGCCACCGCATGGAGAAACCTAACGCTGGATAGTTAAACTGGTCAAACAGCCCGTTAAATTCAGTGCCACCTTTCCTTTGAAATTGTAAACCTAGTCCTAAACCTAATGCCATTACTTGTTATCTAGTTTCCTGAATAAGAAAGATTTTAGCTTTTCAGCTATTACATTCCCGTCAATAAATAATAGTACAAAACCCGTGCAGGCCTCACCCATATTAACCCATAAATCCCTTTCGTTAGGGAAGCTAAACATATAGCAAGAGCCAGCGTAGAACATAAGTAATACGCCTAACGCACTAGAGAAAGTGTCTTTTGTGAGGTTTTGGGGTTTAAGGGTTAGCATAACTAAATGGTTTATGCAAAGTTACGAAATAGCCTTAACTAGAAATGTTTACTGCAACCCCACCTGAACCAACCATTTTTGAACATCAAAACTAGGGCAGGCCTTCGCAGCGAACTCATTATGGCCATGTACCGTAGCTTCTGGAAACTTTTCTTTTAACCATTTGATTATGGCTATAAGCTGTTCTTCTTGGCATCTCTTTAGGGTGTTCTTGGGCTTCATCTGCTCATCTACCCCACCTACATAGCATATACCTATACTGTTGTTGTTTTGACCTCTTACGTGCGCCCCCACAATTTCTAATGGTCTGCCTTTCTTCATCATCCCGTTAAGTTCAACAACAAAATGATAACCAATGTCTGACCAGCCTTTATCCAAATGCCATTGCTTTATGGTTTCGGTTTTCACATCCCTGTCTTCAGGGGTTGCGGAGCAATGGATAATTATTTTGTTGATTGGCCTCATTGTATATCGGGGAGTAGGATTTCTTTAATAATTCCAAAAGCGGAATTACCAATAAAGAAAGCTATTGCTGCTGCGGGTATACTTACGGGTAAACCTGCGGCTAAAACAACGGCAACTACGGCTGACATATTCATTACCATTTGAAAGAAATGCTCGGCATCGGTCATCCAAACTAGGGCGGTTTTAAATAACCAACTTGGTTTCCATTCGTGTTTATTCTTCCAAGATTTGTTTCTGTTCCACCATGTAGAGTGGGGCTTATCCCACTTACTATCCATTGAGTGTTCCATTAATTCTCTGCCCATTGCAAACAATAGGGCTGCAACGGCTATCGGCCATGCTTGTAGTAAATCTGCTAACATAGGTATTCTTTTTTATATGCGGTTTAGTTGTTATTTCGGTACAGGCCAATGACCCTTTGCCGTGGTTAAATCAAGTATTTCGGTTCCATTAAGGGCGGCATTTATGCTGCTCAAGACTAATTCATCTCTAAGATCAGGTCTTGCGCCTGCTTCATTAAGTACCTTTTCCTTGACTTCTTCAAGAGGAATTAAGGCGGGTAGTGGCATGGGTGGTTCTTTTGCTTCATATTGCCCATATTTTTTGCGAAGCCAAGCGCCACCATCCCACGGGGTTTGCCAATATTCACCGTTTATCTGCCAATCTTTAGCGTAAATACTAGCCTCTCCTGCAAAATCAGGATTAAAAAACACTACCCTGAATGGCGTTTTCCAGCATTTTTCTACTACAATATTGGAGGCACTGGCTAATAGTGGCGGGTAGCCCTTACCTCTGTTGGTACTAAAGCCTGGCCCAAATTTGCATTGGTATATGTAAGAGTTGACCAAGGTGCCGCTAACCCCTGGGTTAAATTGTGGGTTACGGTCTACGCAGCCTAAAAAGGCGCATTGGTCTATGGTTACCTTGCTACCTTGCTGGCCTTGGTGGTGACTTAGCAACAAGCCCTTTGGATGCGGGCCTTTATTGTGCAAGGGGCTGTGAAGCGGGTAGTGAAATAAACACTTGATAAATTTAACATTTGCGCCTAAATTTTGACCAGTTTCGTCTACGCCAAATCCAAAGGTGCAATTTTCAAAAGTTACATTATCTGCCTTGTTTTTAAAGGCATCACGTTCGCTTATTTGACTTTCAGGGCTTCCATCACCTACATAGATGTTTAGGTGCTTTATGGTGCTGCCTTTTGCGCCTTCGCGGAGAATTAATTGTGCGCCAAATAAGTAGCTGGCTTGCTCGCCTTCTGAGCCGTCTAAAATCACCTGCTTGTTTACTTGCAGTGCCGCATACGGGCGAAAGTCAAATATGCCGCCCATCAACTTAATATGGAGCGGAGCTACTTCTGATTTAACAGCTTCTTGTAATTCTTTCGCATTATAGACCTTGATCACTTTACCTACTGGTGGTGGGGGTGGCGGTGTAGGCTGAATACTGTCTTTTAGGGCGGTAATGAGGCTATCTACTTTTTGCCATAAAGCCGCATTTTGCGACTTCAAACTGTCTACTTGGCTCTGCAAGTACATTTGATTACCGCTTAATTCTTGCACCTCACTTTCTAAGGCGTTTAGGCCGCTTTCTAAATTCTCAAAAGCGTCTTGCGTAGGCACGGTGGCGGTTTGGGCGCTTAGCGCAATGCTAAGAGTTGATAATAAAATAATCAGTAACTTTTTCATGGTTTGTGTGTATTTGTAAGGTTTAAAATTTTAAAGTGTGGTGCCGTCTATATTTACCCAAGCCGTACCGTTAAAAATAATAGCTCTAGGTGGGCTTAAATCGGTATCAAAATACATTTGGCCTATTTCGGGTGAGCTAGGGCGGTTGGCGGTGGTGCCATGCTGTATTTTGTTTATGTTGCGGGCATTCATTTGGCTACCGTCCGAAACAAGGGCTTCTTGGTCTAGCAATGCAATGTCGTTTGCATCTTTCACTTGAAAAATTTGAACGCTGTCTACATACTTCTTAGGCACTAAAACCCAAGGATCGGTCATAGCACTATCCTTCCATTCTTCATACGCTACATTAGAACCATCACTGTTTTTTTTCCATATCCCCGCATAGGTATATCCATAATATTCTAAGTAAGCAGTTTCTGTTGATGAGGCGGCAAATGGATTTGTAACCGAGTATGCTATTCTACTAGGTAAGATGTTTTTACGGTGGTTATAAGTTGCTTCAAAATTCATGCTCGCTGTATTTGGGTTAAATTGTGTACCGTTCCATGCATCCCAACGGATAAGTAAATAGTCATGACCAGTGTACCCACCACGGCAAAACTGCGGATTCTCCGCTGTGTTATCGGCTGTTCTAGCTAACCATACAGCACCTCTTGAATTTGCATTATCTGTGCTGTCAGCACCTGTATAAACGTCTGCTATCCAAAATTTACCTAAACCGCTTCTTCCTGCTTCTCCATTATAATAATTGTATAATGCCGAAAATTGCTGTTCGCGGCCCGTTGTTATGAAACCTTCATCCCCAAAATAAATCTTGTTAGCTTCATTACTTGCAGTGTCACCAAACCAAGTTTTCGGCAAAACCTGAATTGAAAAAGCAGCATCAAAGGAACTACCATTCCACTGGTACCAAGCGCTATCTTTTAGCTGGTAGACAAAGCCGCCTGTTTTTTGGTTAAAAGATTGATAGTCTGATGTGTCTTGTAATATCATTAAACCCCCGTTCAGCAGAGTGTCTTGTACAGGGGGTGTTAATACACTACCAAATATACCTTTAAGTTCGGTTATTCCAATGCTATCAACCTCTCCTGTTTCGCTATTAATCACTAAAAATATAGTGTCTGTACCACTAGCTAAACTAGAGAATAAAACATCCCCCGAAAACTCAGCACCCCTAGTCCAATTATAAAGAAATTGGTTTGGTACATAGGTTTGCGAGAAGGCTTGCAGGCTTATAATAAAAAGTAGTATGGTTAGTATTTTCTTCATCACTCAGGTTTGTAGTCTATGTCAATGTTTAGGTTTGAACTGTGTATTTTTAGTTCGTCATTAGAGCGTATGTATATCGCACCCCCATTAGCCTCCCATGTATTTAAAGTGTAAATAGAAGACAAGCTGTAAACAATACCTCTTTCTACCCCAGACCCTTTGGGGAAGGTAAATGTCTGCCTGTATATTTCTCCTATTGACCCCCCAATATCAATCCAAACATCTACCCATTGAGACGTAGCCGTTGGGGTAGCTTTAAAATAAAGCATAATATCAATACCCTTACCCGTACTCCCTACAATGGTGCTATCTATATTTGACCAAAGGCTGTCTACATCATTAGGTAAATAGGTGTCTATGGCGCTACCTGCGCTAAAGGGGAATTTAGTATCTGTATTAGCCGCTAATTCAAAGCTATCTACGGCAGAGGTGTAAGTGGTATCCCTGTATGAAGCCCACCCCTGATTAGGTGTCCCTGAACTCCAATACACATTACCAGTTGCCGAAGTGGTTAAGACATCGCCCTCAGTACCTAAAGAGCCTGCTGTATCTCTAACGCCTTGGTGAAACTGAACCGAACCTGTACTATCAATAGTTACCGCATCTTGGTAGTTACTGTTTTCTTTTACTTGTATTTTTAAAAGGCCGTTCGTATCATTGGTGGCGGCTGAGTATATCCTAGATGTACCCCTAATAGAGTTTAAAGGCTCGTCATCTCCAAAGCTTAAAAAGTTTCCATTAACAGAAACCTCATCAGAAAATTGAATACCCGAACCCGAATTAAAAGTGGCTTGAGTTACACCGTTTGGTCTCATTTGAATGGTGTGGCCACTTTTGTCTGTTATTAGCGCCAAGGCGGTGCCTATATTTGTAAGCCTACCATCTGAAAGGGTAGATTTTAACTCAACAGTGCTTCTACTCCCGTCTATGAGTATAGTAGATACTGGTGGTGAACCTAAGTTATTTACCGTATCCCCTAATACACTAAACAATATGTTTTCCCCTTCAATATCATCATAATTAGCTATCACTAATCGGTTATCCGTGGTGTCATTAACATTGGCTACATCGTCTAAGGATACGCTATCTCTTACTGCGCTTATAGCGTCTGCATCGGTATATGTGCCGCTTGTATCCACATTGGCACGAACAACAGCTAGTATAGCAGAGTCTGTTTGTGTTACCGAACTGGTAGGTATGGTATCTAAATTACCATTAGCATTCACCACCACAATAGCATTAGTGGTAGCCCCTGCTAAAGTACCTACTCTTACCCCACCTGAGAATATAGCTATGTTTTGCCAATCAATTATAGCACGGTTTTGAATAGTGTCGTTTTGTGCTTTTAAGGCTACACTAAAAAGTAAAAGGGCTATTATGTAGTTTATGCGCTTCATTAAGAGAAAAGTATTGTTATTTTACCCGTTTGACTTTCATTAAAAGTTACTGTACCCGTTGTAAAGTTGATGTTGTCCAACTGACCACTAGAGTAGGCTTCAAACCCACCCACAAATACTACCGCCCTAGAAGCACCTATAAGACTGCTATCTTGATAAGAAGTATCGCTGCTAAGGGTTGCTTGTATTAGGTTTAAACCACCTACTAAAGGAGTTATAGCACTAAAAGAAAAATTAACCGTCTTCCCATCTAAAACCCTAGTTCCAACCACGTAATCACCTAGTTGTGGGTTTTTTAACGGGTATTGACTTGTATCTTGTATCTTCCCCATACTACGCTTGCGTTACAAATATTACCTCCCCGCTTATAGCACCAAAGTTACTATTAAAAGTAACCTCACCTGTGTTGGGGTCAAAAGTGTCAATTAGCTTACCTGTTAAAGCTTCTTGACCTGCTACAAATCCAAAAACATAATCTTTATCTAAAAACTCATTGTTTTGATAAGATGTGGCAGAGCTTAATGTAACTTTAATGGATTTCATGGAGGCTAACAGTGCCTTCATTGCTGCGATAGATACATTGACAGTTGCTCCGCTTGTGGCGCTTTCACTAGCCAAAAGTAAAAAGCTATCCGTAATTTCACTAACCGCCTTTGCGGGGTAACGGTTTGTATTGTTTATCTTTGGCACAGTTAATTAAGTTTAATGCAAAGATACGAAATGCCTAAAGGATATAAAGTTAAAGGTTGGTCGTTCCTAAATGATGAGTTTGGCCTATTCACAGAGAATAACAATTACAACTATTCTAACCAAGGGATAAAGACAAGACCGCTATCTTTTCTCTTGTGGGCGGTAGCCTACCTAATGGATAACTTCACCCCCGCTATGACTTTTGAAAGGGTGGCCTTAATCCTTATGCTATCGGATATGAAATACTTTGAAATGGATGTGGCGGTAAAGCGCACAGGTTGGAGCCGTAATAAATGTGATGAGGCTATACGGGGTCTTACAAAGGCGGGGTATATAAAAAGGGAGAAACCCTTAAATAAGAAAGGGTTGTATATGAACAGGATGTATGAGGTGGAGTATAAATACTACCCCACCCATAAGTATTCTGCTTTACTAAAAAGGCTGGAAGATGAGTTTGAAAAGATAGTTGTGGAGAAAGATGTTACTATTGGTAATGCTCAGGACGCTCCTTCGGAGATAAAGTCCTCCCCAAAGTATTAGTTCATATTCTGAATAACAAGTTTATTACGCTCGTCTTCATACTCATCCATAAGCCTATCCATCTCATCTAAAGGGGTTTGGATAAAGTACACCCTCCCTGTAAAGGTGTAGACAATAGTACCCCTAACATCATCATCTTCCTCTACCCACTCTAGGTATTCAGATATATCAGCGTATCTAAATCTAACCCTAACATACTTTTCATCAATGGGTATCCCTAAATCCTCTTTACTTTCAGCATCAGGGTCGTCTACAAGACTTAAACATTTGTGGAATGGTTGCATATAGCAAATTTACGATTTTTCAGAAGACCTAAGTATACTTGCTATATCAAACAACTCTACTAAAACCGTATTATTTACCAAATCGTTATAGTCCGAGAATTTGTTTATAGCCTGATAAAAATCCACCCTTTTTCTAATGTGGTCTATTAGTTTTTCAAGCATCTCCTCTCGTCTTTCGGATGCCTCTACTAATTCTTTAACTTCTTTTAAAAATTGGTCTGTACTATTTTCCATCTCTTAGGGCTTTATCAAACATATCCGACACTTTTTTTATAGCCAACCCACTATTTAGGAATAAAGCGTTTATATTAACCTCAAAGTTGTATTCACACATAGCATACATCTCCCCCTCATCAATATACACATCCTTGCATATATCTTTAGTAACGGAATACCATGTGTACCCGTTCTGCTCCATAGTGCTAATCACATACACGGTTAGGTTCTTTTCCCCGTCTTTTAACAGGCTTTTTAACGCCTTGTATTTCAAATGTCTGTTATTGCTATTCATATTGTTGTTTTTATATTTCGTACTCCTTTTCAATTATTTCCAAGACCTGTTCATCTCCTTCTATATTTTGCTTTACCTCATCTTCTGAGTCAAAAACATAGCTATAGACCTCTTTCATTGTGTCTATTGATACTACTATCCAAACCTTTTTTGTTTTCTTTTTGGGGATGAGGTCTAAATAACTCACATCTTTAAACGAGCAGTGAGTGCCGTAGATATCCCATAGCGTTTGTTTCCAAATACCACCCTCTTTAAATGCTCCGTGGACTGTCCATTTACCTCCTGCATCCACGGCATAGATTCTAACCTCTTTTGCGTGTCTCGTGGTGTACTCACCGTCTAATGTAATCTTTTGCTTTTCCATAATCTAGTTATTTTGTTTTATTAAATCCACCCCTTCAAAGAATAGGTAGAGCAGTATTGCTAGTCCTGTGATGAGTAATAATGCTAAGTCTTTCATAATTATTGATTTAATTCTAGTTCCTCACCTCTTAGGGCAAAGTATAGGTTTTGCAGTTCGTGAACAAACTCAATTCTATTTATAATTACTCGCTGTTCATCTTCGTAGCTCATTTCGGGTACTTGAACATATGTCGGATACAAATATCCACGTGAAGGGACAAGCTCTAAATAGTGTGTTTGAAGGTCTATCCAGTAGTTACCATCATCGTCTTTTAAGAACCCGAACTGTCTTAACCACTCCTCTGTTAGGGGTATGGGCTTAAAATCACCCAATACAGATTGCCCTAAGCTAAATTCAGATATGGTTGTGGCATTTACTTTAAAAGGTTGACCTAACCCGTTGTAGATTAGGTTATTCAGTCTTAATTCTTCTGCTTTCATACTAATGATTTACGGCTAAGGTAAGAACCTCAACCTGATTATACGTTAAAGCTATGTTAATCTTTAATGAAACTATCTATCGTTTCAGGGTGGAAGCCTACACAGTGCATAACCTTTTTAAACACCTCAGCATAATCATTTGCTGTTGTCCAGTTTCCTTCAAGGGTGTATGTCTCCCCGTTAGCCTCTATTGTTATCTTTTTCATAGTTGTTTGATTTGATTGTTTAATTTATCTATATACTCTTTTAGTCTAAGGTCTTTATCCTTTATCTTCTTATCAATAGTTGGTCTTGACACCTTACTAGACTTATGCAACTTCATTTTAGTAATCTTCTCCTTCTTGCTATTTATATCTAAGCAAGCTCCCTCTAATAGCTCATTAACTCTAATAGCTGCTTCCGTTCTACCATCAACAACCTCGCAGTCTTTTAACTGGGGTATTGCATCTAAATACTTGCACACAGTCTTATACGATAATCCTGAAACACTACTAATTTTACCCCTAGTTATCATAGTGTCGTGAGGTACACTTTTTATAGCCTCTATCGCACTTTCTATTCTTAATATAATCTCAGAGCGAGAAACTCTTTCTCCATCAATAAAAACCCCTGATGGTTCTTCGGTCAATAAAAGGTCTATTAGCTCATCATCAAAATTATTCCATTCAAACCACTCACCTCTCATTCGGTATAGCTGCAACACACTATGAAGTTTTGATTCTTCCTCATAAGACCCTTCAATAGTTTTAGCTATTCTTAAATCAAAAGGGTTTCCAGTTTGTAGTTCCCTAAGCCTCTTCTCAGGCTCTAGTGCAACACCAACTTTTGTGTACGCCCCGTCTGTAATAAAATATATCATTTCTTTCTATCTGAATATTTAACTCTACTCCCACTAAATATATACCTCACATTTACAAAGTACATATCCTTTTCTGCTTTCTTGCATATAACATCCTTTTCTATAAGCTCCTTTATACCCGATAGTATATCCCTAGTGTTGCTTAACCCATGTTTCTTAGCAAGGTTGGATGCGTTTAAGTAAACCTCATCTTCTTCCTTCTTTATGTCTAGCAGTATATCGTACAAAACTCTTTGAGCCTTATGCTTTAAATCCTGTATTATAGGGATAGCCTCCTTGAACATCTTTACATAAGGCTTCTTATCCAAGGTCTGATACTTATTATGCTCCTCAACCTCACCAGTATCCTTGTCTAATAGATGCCCCCTAGATATAGCACCAATAGTAAAGTATTGCATATCCTTCTCTAATGTGAAAGGGTTCTCCCTAAAACTTTCATAGTCCGTTAATCTCCTCATACAAAAAGTGTAGTGTTCTAATTATATGTACAAAGATACATAAAATGTATTTAATAAAGTACATTTTTGTATATAATGTTCCAAATAAATAAAGGGCTGTAGAGCTATTGCAATATATATACATTACAGACCTCTACAAACTAAAAGAAATAGAGTCTTTTCCATCATTTAGGCATTCAGCCGAACAACAAAAATACACCAGTGAAAGCCTGTTATTTTGAGGGTAGGTCGCTATACCTTAAACGGGTTGAGACACTTATGTTTTTAGGGTTACACCCCCTACCCACACCCCTATGCACGCAACCCCGAATGCAATCCGTCAACCCGGGGGCTTGCAATCCACTTCAAACGATCCTAAACATTTTAGCCCATTACTATATGAATAAAGGCCAGCTAAACTAAATCTAATTTGCCTGTCATTCTAAAAATAATAGCATCATCATCATTTTAAGGTGATGCCATTGTGAGTTATAGTAATGGTATAGATGGTATTATTGCCTTGTAATTGTAACATTGTTGCTTTTGTGGGTTAATACCCAAACCCCAAAAAATTATTTTCACCCGGTCAATTTTGTAGCTGGCTTAATTGCTCCGGTTGGATCCTAAAAAGGTAAGGCCCGCTATACCTTGAGTAATTTATTGGAGCCGTCACATCATTTTTTACATTTAACATACAGATAACATTGGCTTAACATACAGTTAACATACATGCCCGTACTTTGTGCCGTAGGCAAAAAGGGAATAAAACCCCTTTTAGCTTTGTTCTTTAAATAGCTGCCCGCTACTTTGTAGCCATGCAAGGCGGCAATATTTAATAAGTTGTGGCGCTCCTTTATAGCGCTCCTTTATTCAATACGTTGGGTAATTGTATTCTTTGAAATTTTGAAACTGTAAGCAAGTAGTATAATGTGCGAACGTAAAAGCAGTATAAAATATTACGCGGATACGAGGTCGCGAACGTCCGACACAGGACGAAATAACCTCTCACTTTGTAAGTATTAAGCAAAGGACAATTTGACCGAAAGTAACGGTAATAATATTACAGCTCAGGTCATTGCCGCCAGAGTAAAAAAATGATAAGGCAAAGGTGCAAAGGTTTTAAGCCTTGCAAGCGGTGCAAGCTCCGCTGCACTTACTAATTTTATTTTTATTCACTTTTAAATTTTATCGATCATGAGATCTACGGTTTCAATTTATCAAACAAATGAAAAAAGTCAAAAAACAATAGACTTTCCTTTTACTTTTGATTTGCAAGGTGAAATAGACCTAACAAAGCTTAGTTACGCAATAGCTAAAAGGTTTAACAAATTAGCTCAGATAGCTATCAAGCATAAAACCTACTTTAAAAGGTCTAAGCCCGTACATTTTGAGCTTTGGAACGATAGCCAATTATTCAGTACCGATACTGCCCAAGCTAAGAAACTAGGGTTATTGGTACGGGCTACAAAGCAAGGTAAATTAGTCGACGTGGATACATTGGCCGGTCTAATAAAAGACATATTAGAGTTTACCAATGACCTTGAGTTAACTAATGAAGAGTTAGTATAAACCAATCAACCTAATTAATCTGCCTAATCAATTTAATTTAAAATTCAAATATCATGGAAGTAATCATGTTAAGCGTTTGGGATGTCGCGCTAAAAACAGCAGTAGTGCGGGAGCTATTCAGTAATGAAAAAAACGCAGAAGAGGCCGCAAAAAATCTAGCAATAGAATACGCAATGTATAATGATAACGGAGCATTGCAGAGAGCAGAGCCTAGAAAGGTATACATATCTGAGCGGGAGTTCGAGATCTACGATAAATACGAGAGGGAAGCACACGGGGGAAGATATAGGATTACACTTCGTAGAATGTCTATAAATAAGGACTATCCCCCCCACAATGAAGAGACCTTCGCTAAAGAAGGTAGGCTGGAACAATTCAGACAAGTTAAAGATAGTATAAACCAAAAGACTTTACTAGAGTGGTGACTTCTTAACACTGCCTTAACAATAGAATCAATAACCTGCGCTACTTTAGCGCAATAAATAAACACAGATATGGAAAGCTTAAACATTTGCACAGATCAGCGCCTATACCTTGTTAAATTCAGTTGGACGATGACAAGGGGCCAATTTATAACTAATAACGTGGCTGAAACCCTCAAGGAATATTCAGACAAAGACAAGGGTATTGAGTTTATCAAAACCTTTGACCCTGCAAAAAGTAGGTTTGTTAGAATATCAAAGGCAGACATTTTAAGGTTTCATTCATGGGACACTGAGGCAGCCGAATACTTAAATAATCATTACTACTTTAAATAAACACACCATGAAATCACAAGCAGTTTACGGTACCGACTGGTCTAATATAGACCTTGAATCAAGCGAGAGACACCTCAACATCTTAGACCCCTACGATTTTGATACTCTCCTACTAGAGGTGAGTTGTAATATAAGGGATGAAGATTTGAACGCATCAAGTATTGAGGCTCACGCACAGCAAGTGCTAAGAGCTAAATATACCGAGGCTTTACAAATTGTTAGGGATAACATTCAGAACATTAGAAACCAAGCTATAAAAGAAAGATCATGATTAAGACAGTAAAAGAAGTAAAAGAAATGTTAAACAATAAGGACTGCATAAATATAGTGCAGTCCTTATTTGAAGCGATAGCTTACCGAGACACCATCGCATCAGTCATTGAGCCAGAGCAAGAGCGAATAATGCAAGAGCTAGAGTTCTACATCAGTGACGAATGGGTGGAGAAAAATAAGGCAAGAGGCAGAGATGTTAAAAAAGAGCGCATCACTGAATATAAAAACCTTTATCTAGCTCCTGAGGAAGATTGGCATAGGCATGATGAAGAGATGCAGAAGGTTTACAATAGGGTAAACATTCACCCATCTAAAGAAGGGAACTGCCCTCTATTAGAGGCCGATAGCCTTGTTAGAGATGTAAAGGTGCAAGTTGCTGAAACCTTAGAGCCTTATATGGGTATTGGCTACGATGATTTAGCTATGAGCCTTGAGAGGTATGAGAAATATTACGATTTAGTAATGAAAATGTTTGCTAGTAAAATGAAAAACAACTTCAAGCAAGCATCGTAAGAGTAAAAACCCAAAGGTGCAGTTTAACCGCTGCACCTACTAAAATTAAATAGAGATGAAAAATAATGTGCATAAAATATACTACATAGGAGCCAATAAATTCCTATTAGTAATGAGAGATGAGGGGGTACTGCCCGCATCTTGGACTAGAACAGTCTTCACCTATTATCAATTATGGGAAGAGGTAAACTATTTGGGCATAGATTATTTTCAAAATAAATTCAGAAACAATAAAAGGTTTTGGCTAGCCTTCAAAGCATCAAAAAGCGATGTTGAATTTATTCAGAACGTGAGGTACCTAATGAAGGAGACCCCTATAAAAGGTGAGCTTCATGAATTTAACAGGCATACAAAAGGGAAAGGTATGCTCATATATGATTATGCCAAGAGTAAAAAACTATTTGTAGTTATATAAAAAACAATTAAAGACAATGAAAAACACAACATACGCAGACTACCTCCGCAAGGAAATAAATGATTTAATGGTTAGGCAAGGACTAGCTATAAAAGCAGGTGCATACCAAGAGGCCGATAACATCGAGCTAAAAATCAATGAGCTATCCGACAAACTAACCGCATACGAATAGTAAACTAAACACAATGAAGACAGCATATTTTTTAGAGCTAGGCTCTATGCAAGACAAGG
>PR_CR_10_Liq_3_inCRDRAFT_1000312_pt1 | contig 13450 bp, 14 predicted proteins | sample PRCRCaboRojoPR_2_FD_10240 | JGI IMG/M metagenome (IMG submission 10240)
ACGACGCGGGCAATAACGACGAAGAGCGAGCCAGATCAGCCGCCGTCCGAGAGGTGCATGAAGAGGCGGGCATCCGCATTACTTCGGATCAGCTGTTAACGTTCTCCCATTGGCTCACGCCCGAGGGGGTTAGTCGTCGGTTTTCGACCTTTTTTTTCGTCGCAGCCGTAACCGGCGAACCCACTATTACCGTCTGTGGTAGTGAAATTGTCGACCACCAGTGGATTGCCCCTGAAGGTGCCCTGTTGCAGCACCGAAAAGGAGAGCTCCCCATGCCACCTCCAACCTATGTCTCCCTCTGTGACCTGTCGTGTCATCGATCCTTGCGTGAGCTCCAGGGCAATGTCGCAGCCCGTGCCACCCATCGGTTTTTTCCGAAGGTTATCCCGCAACAGGGGAATTTATGTTTTTTATACGAAGGGGATGCGGGCTATGTGACAGGTGATCCCGCTACACCGGGGTTACGGCATCGCACCATGATGGTCGACGGCATTCTTGATTATCAGTGCGACTGACTAGGGCGGTTGGGTTAAACGATTAGCGCCACTTACCGCCGGGTAGTCGCTTGGCAGTGTCTGCAGTGACTTCGCTGAATATCTCAGCCACCGGTTTATCGGCACCCACGCTGTACCTGCGGGAAATCATGGTGACCGGGAACAGGTAGACATCGGTATTGGGGTAATGCAATGCCCGTGAACGACCTGCTCGATCTCTGTACACTACCCATTCCATGCGGAGTTCTTTACTGAGTAAATCCCCAAGCACGACCCCCATGGCCTGCAAACCCAGCAGGTCATCTCGGCCTACTGAGCCGGTGTCGAGTAGTCGCTGTAGGGTGTCCAGATCACGGGAGGCGTTGCCTGACAATTGGCGACCTAGGGCATTGGCGCGTCGCTCCACATCGGCGCGCTGGTTGGCCATAAACTGACGGTCAATTGCCGACAACGGCTCGATACGTTGTTCAATTGCACTGGGCTGCTGCCAGCTGGAACTCTGCGCCCAGGATGGCGTCAGAGTGATCATTGAGAGCATGAGGCCTGTGAGCACCGTGATAACAAAACGATTTCCACAAATCGTCAGTTGTCTATCGCTCCATGAAGTGGATAATTGCGCGATCATGAAATTTCACCCCTATAACACGGCCAGCCTTGGAGTTTGCCTATGATAACCGGAAGCATTGTGGCCCTGGTAACTCCAATGCAGGAAGATGGCGCCATCGACTGGGTTGCCCTCGAGAAGCTCATTGAATATCAAATTCAAGCCGGCACATCGGCGCTGGTAATAGCCGGTACTACCGGAGAGAGTGCAACGCTTACGGTGCCCGAGCACTGCGAGATTATTCGCTTTTCAGTGGAGCAATCCGGTGGTCGTGTTCCGATTATCGCAGGCACCGGTTCGAACTCCACCCACGAAGCCATCGAGCTCACGGTCGCCGCCGCCGAGGTAGGTGCAGATGCCTCTTTGCTGGTGACGCCCTATTACAATCGTCCGACACAGGAAGGGCTTTATCAGCATTTTTGCGCGGTTGCCGCCTCGGTCAATATTCCCATTATTTTGTACAACGTACCCGGTCGCACCGCGTGTGATCTCAGTAACGAGACCGTGCTGCGTTTGAGTAAAGTCGACAATATCGTCGGGTTAAAGGACGCAACCGGTGATATTGAACGCGGCGCAGCACTGATACGCCAGCTATCCGAAGCCTTTGCGGTTTACTCTGGAGACGACCCAACGGCGCTGGCACTGATGCGTCACGGTGCGAAAGGTAATATTTCGGTAACAGCCAACGTGGCTGCTGAGTCAATGGCAGACCTGTGTCGATATGCCCTCGCGGGTGACTTTGAGGCTGCGCAGCGTCTTGACGATCAACTGAAAGGGCTCAACCAAGCCCTGTTTGTGGAGCCCAATCCCATTCCCGTGAAGTGGGCTATGGCTGAGCAGGGCATGATGGGTGGCACTCTACGGTTACCGCTGGTGGCGCTGTCCGATAACTGCCACGAGACGGTTCGCATCGCTCTGCAGCAGGCGAACCTGTAATGCTGTGGCGTTGTGCGTGGCTGCTACCGGTGGCCTTGTTATCCGGTTGCTCCTGGTTATTTGGTGACGATGGCTTATTTCCCGACAACACCGAGCGTTATCAGAACGCCGTTGAGTTGCAGGAAATCCGAGTGCCCGCCGGGGTAGGTTCGCCGGCCTTGAGCCAGATATATCCGATACCGACTGTGCAAGCGGTCGCAAAACTCGAAAGTGAATTCGACGTACCCAGGCCTGCGCCACTAACGTCCGGTGCGCAACAGGATGCGGTGCGTATTCAGCGTCTCGGTGACGAGAGTTGGGCCCTGGTCGCCGTATCGCCAGGTCAATTGTGGCCCCAAGTACGTGCCTTCCTCGCAAGTTCCGGTATTGCGGTTGCCAGCTCTAGTGCGCAGGCGGGGCTAATCGATACCCAGTACGTCACGCTTACCGATCAACCCCTGCCGGTTCGATTTCGATTTCGAGTCGAGTCAGGCGTCCAGCGCAACACAGCAGAACTGCACGTATTGCAGCAAAATCGCACTACCGAGCAGGCCGCAAGCTGGCCTCAGCTGTCCGATAATCTCGAACTCGAGCAAACTATGTTGCGCAATGTAGCCCAATTCATTGCTAATAGTGCTGAGGCGGCACCCATCTCGATGATGGCCGATCAAGCGATGAGTGCGAGTGGACGCATCACCCTTGAGGAGACCGATGTCGGTGCGCGACTGCAGCTGCAGTTGCCTTTCAATCGTGCCTGGGCATCGGTTAACAAAGCACTGCCAGAATCAGGTTTTGTGGTCGACGATCTGAACCGGAGTGAAGGTGTTTTTTATGTCACGTTCGGGGGACCTGACGGCAAAAAGTCGGGGGGCTGGTTTGATTGGTTGTGGGGTGGTGAGGACCAACATCCGCTGGCGAATAACCAGTACTTGGTCAAGCTGAGTGAGCAGGGTGAAGGGTCTGTGATGATCACCTTGACCGATGGTTTTGGTGCGCCGCCGCCACGGCGAGACCAGGCTGCGCTGCTGACCATTCTGAAAGGTAATATTAACTGAGTGATGCGTTTTGCGTCCCTTGGTAGTGGCAGCAAAGGCAATGCCACCGTTGTTCAGACCAATGACACGCTATTGTTGGTGGACTGTGGCTTTCCCGCAAAGGAAACCGAGCGACGTTTAGCGCGACTCGGCATTCGTCCCGAGCAGGTTGATGCCATTTTGGTTACCCACGAACATGGCGATCACGCGGCTGGGGTGGCTGTCGCGTCCCGGCAATGGCAGTTACCCGTTTTTCTGAGCCACGGTACCGCCGCGTCGGGGCGTATTACCGACGCCCACAGATTGATCTGCATCGATGCTGATACGCAATTTCAGGTTGGCGACATACAGTGTGAAGCTATTGCCGTACCCCACGATGCCCGGGAACCGATCCAGTTTTGCCTAAGTCACGGGGCTGAGCGGCTGGGTATCCTCACTGATCTGGGCTCCATAACACCCCACGTTATTGCAGCTTTCGGCAACTGCACAGGCTTGCTACTGGAGTGTAACCATGACCTCGACCTGTTGTTGCAGGGCCCGTATCCGCCCGCGTTGAAAAAACGGGTAGCGGGGGATTTTGGCCACTTGAATAATCAGCAGGCGGCGCAGTTGCTCGCAACCGCTAATACGGAACGCTTGCGTCAGTTAGTCATTGGCCACATCAGTGAGCAGAACAACTCTTTAGCGCATGCCCAGCAGAGCCTGCAGCCGGTACTGTCGACCTTGTCGGCAAATGTAGTGTTCGCTTGCCAGTCGGAGGGTTTTGACTGGCTTGAGTTGTCATCACTTGCCCCCAAGCAGAACCAGTCCCGCTGTGCTTAAAACACCCTAGTGGCTTTGCTGTGCCCCCAAGGGTGATATTTTCCAGCGACGGTTCGTCCACAGCCAGCTGTGGGGTGATTGCCGTATGGCGCGCTCGGTCAGTCGAGCGTAACGCTCGGTGATCGCCGCTTCCTCCATCTGCTTGGGTTCACGAGTAATGTCGATAAGGGTGCAATGATACCGACCGCGTGCGATGGGCTGGCAGTCTGCGAATACCACGGGAAATCCGGCGGCGCGGGCTAGTTGAGCCGCACCCGAGTAAAACGCCGTATCTTGGTGCAGGAACGTGGTTCGATGGGCCCGCTCCCGGTGCCCCGGTGATTGATCCGCGAGCATGGCGACTATACGGGGTTGGCGTCGGTGGCGAATAAAATCCCGTGCCACGGCACGCATTTCTATGGGTTGGCCATTGCGTAAACGCCTCAAGCCGAGCATAAACTGGTCGGCTGCTGGGTTATGCAGCTTTTTGTAAACCGGTGCTAGCGGTATGGGGTACTCCAGCGCTGCACGCTGTAGCAACCACTCCCAATTGCCCTGATGTAGCGTGAGTACGACCACCGACGTGTTGAAATTGTCGCTAATCTCCGCCATGAGCTCGGCATTTTCAAAGCTTACCCGCTGCCGCAACTCATCATCACTCAGCTGTCGAGTGGCCAAAATTTCGAGGGTATTGGTGGTGAGGTGACGGTAAAATTTCATGCGCTCCTGGGCTAGCGTAGTGTCTGGCCAATCGGGAAAGGCCGCTTTAAGATTTTTGGTGACGACCGCATGGCGGTAGCGGAACACCGATCCCAACAGCCAACTGAGGACACCCACAGCGCTATAGAGCACGGGCAGCGGTACACGGCTCAGTAGCGTAAACAGTCCACGGCTGATCATGGCAAACAGTGCTCTGGTAGCGTTAAGTGCGCTATTGGCCTCGTGAGTTCAGGTGCGGGGCATTGGAGTCTGGGGTTATGAGACAAATCTAGTGTATCCAGCTTGGGTAGTTTGAGTACGGGGACCGGGTCTACCACCTGATTACCATCTAGCCAAATCGACTCAAGTTCGGGAAGTTGCGTTAATTCCACCAGGTTTCGCAGCTTGTTGTCCGATAGCTTTAGCTGTCTTAGGCCTTTGAAGCGGCTTAAACCGAACAGGGTTTTGATACCCCCAGAGCTGCAATTGAGTTGGGTGAGCCCCTTAGCTTCTGTGACATGACCATCGATGATGGCTTGTTGCACACATTGATCCAGTGACGGGTCATCGATGCGGTAGTCCGTGAACAGGATGGGTGCTGCACGCACCAACCGATCATTGAAGTGGATGTCATACTGCTGACAGCCACTCAGGAGCAATGTGGCAGCGGTTAAAGCGCGAAAAACCCAATTCATACTTAATCCTATTCATCACTGGCCTATAATGCCAAAGCCGCAAGCCGATGAGGTGCAAAAGATGTACTCAAGCACGCCCAATGCCGATTTACTGAGCCTCGATGGGCAGCATCAGCTCAAGCAGATGGAGGCGGTGCTGCGCAAACATTGGCGTTTGGGGCAAAACATGGTGCTGTGTTGGGCCCCCGATCCCCGGGGATTACTTACCCTCGTGGTGCCACATTTTTTCTTGGGCAATTTCTCTGCCGCCGATAGTAATCAGTCTGATAGCAATGAGGAGTTTGTCCGCGAAGTCATTGGCGGCTCGCGGCTAAAGAGTCACGAGCAGATTTTTAGTATCGCCAAGCGACTGGGTGTCTCTACCAGTTTCATCAAGCTCGATGAGCCCTTGGGCGACGACCCGGCTCTGTTAAAAGCCGCCGATGCCATGATTTCAAGTTATGGCATTGGCTTTGTCGAGAGCCGCGGTGTGATTCTATTCGATATCGCTGAATTCTCCCTGTACTCCCCCTTCGAGCAAGCCAGCCAACTCAACAGTCTGTCCTACTCGATGAACTCTGCCTATAACAAACTCCAAAGAGAAGGGGTTGACGTTAACTTCGCGCGCACCACCACCGGAGACGGCTACTACGTGTGGAACCGTGATGTCGGACCCTACCCGGATCTCGATCTGTTGTGCTTTCTGTTACTGGTACTCATCGATAATGCGGTGGCCCGACGGCAAGCCAGTGGTAACACCGTACCCATTATTCGCTCTGCTTTTCACATCGGTAGCCACTATGAGCTCTGTCAAGCAGAGGGTATCAACCCCACCCTGTTTAGCTACATTGTGGGTGATGTAACTATCAAGCTGGCTCGTATGCTGGCTGTCGCCGACGCTGGCCAGGTGATGCTGGGGGATTTTCAGGCACCGCTGCCCGAGCTCGAGGGGGTTTATGGTCCCGGACGTTTCGTGAACGCTGCTCTGCAGCAGCTAATGGAGTTGAGTCATCTGCAAATAGCAGGTGAGTCCCTGAAGAAAATGACCTTGGTGCAAGGTAGTGTCGGTACTGAGCGCGCCATGCCCCATCACATTAAGGATAAACATGGGATGGTGCAGTCAGCCTTCAATCTGTGTGCCAAGGTGGATTGGGGATCAGAAGCTTTGACCTTGGGTACGCCCCTCTCCCAATGACATCAGAGGAGTCCAACACACCCTCCGGCCCGGAGGGCTGCTGTGTTATTCCAGCAAACGCAAGTGCTAGATCCCGTGCTAAGGCGGTGTCGATGGCCCTCGGTTTACCACTGGCGGCCAATGCTGATGCAGTGCATGGGAAGGTGGCACTGGTGGTTGATGTTGACGACGGCTGGTTACAGGTTTTAGGCCCCGGTGCCCCCGGACCTATTCGCGTCGATTTTGCCTCACCGGCTATGCTACATCGACGCAAAGGCGGGCAAAACGAGTTACTTGGACGGGCAGTGGGGGTTCGTCAGGGGCGTCGTCCTGGTGTCTTTGATGCAACAGCAGGCCTTGGGCGTGACAGTTTTGTCCTGGCAGATCTCGGTTGCACAGTGACGATGGCAGAGCGCACGCCAGCACTGGCATGGTTACTGGGTACCGCCCTTGAGCGTGCCATGGTCAGTGGCGAAGCACTGGTGCGTGCTGCCGCCGATCGTCTCGCACTTTGGCCCGGGGATTGCACCACCATGACAGTGCCCGAGGGTGCGGTGCTTTATCTCGACCCCATGTTTGAGTCTCAGCGCGGCTCCGCGGCGGTTAAGAAGGATCTAAGTGCGTTGCGGTTGTTACACGGGGCAGAGCCGCCAGGGGAGGCGGGCGAACAGTCGCTGGTCCAGTGGGCCTGGGCGCAGCCCTGTAGTCGTATTGTGGTGAAGCGCGCAGCAAAAGCCCCTTTGCTTACCCGAAATGCCCCATCCCACCAATTACAGGGCAAAGCGGTCCGTTTCGATGTTTATGTCCGATAGAGGCTCAGGAGTAGAACGTCCGTGGCAAATGTGATGTACATAGGCGATGCATGGCAGCACCGGGAGGCCAAGACGCTCTTACTGGAAGCACAGCAAGCGGGTGATTGCGTTATTGTGGTCACCGACGAATTGGCTCAGACAATCGAAACCGGCGCCAAGCTAGAGTGGTTGCAAGCGGATCTAGCCACCCTTGAAGCCCAAGGTCGGACGCTGGATCTTCTGCGCCAGCGACTACCGCTATCCGCACTGCATTATGCGCTGCCCGCTCAGCCAGGGCCCGGTGCGGAAGCACAAGAGCATTTTTTAAAGCAGGGCCTTGTGTTCCCGACCCTGGTAATCAATGCGCTGCTAGGGCTGACAAAAGGCGATAGCTGCTGCATGAGGCTTTATGCATCGCCCGGTAGCTGTGCCGACAGTGCTGCCATGAACGCCTACTGGCAGACATGGCTAGGTGCTAATGATGCGGCAATCAGTCAGCGCATCGAGTGGGTGCCAGCTCGTTCAAGCGAGTAACAGACGCTGCAGAATCCCGTGGTAAATTTTGGTCAGGCGCGGAATGTCGTCGATGGCAACATGTTCGTCAATTTGATGAATCGAGCGGTTAACCGGTCCAAGCTCCAAAATTTGACTGCCCATCTGTGCTATGAAGCGCCCGTCCGATGTACCTCCACCGGTTGATAGCACAGGCTCGTGTCCCATAACCTCTTGCACACTGTCTGAGGCCGCTTGTGATAGTGCTCCGGGCTCAGTGAGAAAGGGTTGACCACTGAGATTCCACTCAATGTCGAAGCTTAGGCCGTGACCACTCAGGATGGCTTCACATCGCTGTCGCAACGCGACATCGGTTGTTTCGGTACAGAAACGAATATTGAACTGTGCTTGTAGCTGACCCGGAATCACGTTGGTTGCGCCCGTGCCCGCGCCGATATTTGAAAATTGCAGCGAGGTGGGCGCAAAAAAATCATTGCCCTCATCCCAGTGCACCTTGGACAGCTCATCAAATGCCGCAAATGCCCGGTGGATGGGGTTATCTGCCAGGTGAGGATAGGCAATATGACCCTGTCGTCCGTGGACGGTTACGGTAGCGCCGAGGGATCCCCGTCGACCATTTTTCACCGTATCGCCGAGTACGTCACTGCTCGAGGGTTCGCCGACGATACACCAGTCGATGCTCTCCCCCCGTTGCTGTAAGGTTTCGACAACGCGCACGGTGCCGTCTTTTGCTGGCCCCTCTTCGTCGGCGGTGATAAGAAACCCAATGCGTCCAGCGGGTTTACCGTACTGGCGAATGAAGGCTTCCGTCGCCACTAGCATGGCCGCGAGGCTGGCTTTCATATCGGCGGCACCGCGGCCAAACAGTAGTCCACCCCGCTCGGTGGCACAAAACGGATCTGACTGCCACTGTTCCAGTGGTCCTGTGGGCACAACATCGGTATGCCCGGCAAAGGCTAGGGTGGGCCCGCTATCCCCTATGACGGCCCACAGATTATCGACTTCACCGAAACGCAGGTGCTCACAGTGAAAGCCGATGGCACCAAGCCGTTCGGCCATCATTTGCTGACAGCCCGCATCGTCGGGGGTTACTGAGGGTCGCTCGATCAGGGCTTTCGTCAGTGCTATCGCTGCTTTGCCGTACTCAGTTGTTGGCATGTAAAGACTCGTTGAGTTCAATCGCGCTTCGATTGGAGAGACATTCCACCGCGCCAGAGGTGCTATTGCGACGGAATAACAAATCGGATTTACCCGCTAGGTTGCGGGCCGAGACCGTTTCAACCGGCTTGCGGGCACCATCGAGTACGGTGACTTTGGTGCCCGCAGTAATGAATAGCCCGGCTTCGATCGTGCAGCGATCGCCAAGAGGGATGCCCAGTCCAGCATTCGCACCAATAAGACACTCTTTACCTACCGAGATGATGATATTACCGCCACCGGACAAGGTGCCCATGGTCGAACAGCCACCCCCTAAATCGGAGCCGGCGCCGACCCAGACACCCGCAGAAATCCGACCTTCAACCATGCCAGGGCCTTCTGTGCCCGCGTTGAAGTTGATGAAACCCTCATGCATGACGGTTGTGCCCTCACCAAGATAAGCACCCAGTCGTACCCGGGCCGTGTGGGCAATGCGCACGCCCGCAGGTACCACGTAGTTGGTCATTTTGGGGAATTTATCGACACTGGACACTTCTAGGACCGTGCCGCGAAGGCGAGCATCAAGCTGTCGTTCCGCTAATTCATTGAGGCACACCGCACCCTGGTCGGTCCAAGCGACATTGGGCAGCAAGCCAAACAAACCCTCGAGCTGTGTGCCGTGGGGATGCACTAAGCGGTGTGACAGCATATGCAGTTTGAGATAGGCATCCGCCACCGATTCGGGCGCCATGTCCTCGACAAGGGCAGAGGCAACCACCGGTCGGCTACTGTCTTGCAGCTGGTGCGCGATAGCGGCTAAGTCATCGGCGCCAACACCTGCGAAGGCACTGGCGAGTTCATTGAGGGCTGCTGCATCTAGCTCCCCNTTGACGTCCTTCACAACCGCAGCCAGATCGCCACTAAGGTTGTGCAGCGGCTTGGGGTAGAACACCTCGAGTATTTCGCCTGCTTTGTTTTTGGTCGCTACGCCCAGTCCGAAGCCGTGTACTGCGGTCATTGTTGTCTCCTATTCACCCTTGGGTGTTAAATCGTTGTGCATAATCGTCTGCGCTGAAGCCCACAGCGATCTCGCCTTGGTATTCAAGCACCGGACGCTTGATAAGCGTTGGGTTGGCCAGCAGTACGCCCAGGGTGTCCCCTTGTTCGACCTCCTGGCGCGCTGATTCATCCATGTTCTTCCAGGTGGTGCTGCGTTTATTGATGAGCGCTTTGGCACCCACTGCTTCAATCCAGCTAGCCACCTGTGCCCGACTGGGGCATTGCTGACGCACGTCGCTAAACGTGTATTCAACGTTGTTGGCATCGAACCATTTACGGGCTTTCCGGATGGAGTCGCAGCTTGGTATGCCGTAAATCTGCGGTTTCATGATATCTCCTTCGAGCGAACTAACGCGACGCCCTTATTCTACAGATCGATGGTGGTGTGGCCCAAACGGTTTGCCCCGGCTCACTAGGGTTTGTTGACCCGTTTTGGATGCTTCCGATTGGGGTAACAGGTTCGGCAGATGTCACAGACTCTGCCGTCGCAGCCCCGCGCTGTGCAGTACTCCCGCCCGTAAAAGATGATTTGCAGGTGAAGATCATTCCAGCGTTCCTTGGCGAATACCTTTTTTAGATCTCGCTCAGTCTCTACCACGTTGCGGCCGCGGCTCAGTCCCCAGCGTTGGGCAAGGCGGTGGATGTGGGTATCGACGGGAAAGCTAGGCACACCGAAGGCCTGTGCCATGACAACACTGGCGGTTTTGTGGCCGACACCGGGCAGAGTTTCAAGAATCGCCATATCGGCGGGCACCGTGCCGTTATGCTCCTCGACCAAGATTTCGCTCAGGCGTTTAATGGCTTTGGATTTTTGTGGCGACAGTCCGCAGGGACGGATGATTGCCCGAATATCATCAACAGCAACCTGCGCCATAGTGTGGGCGCTGTCCGCAAGGGTAAACAGCGCTGGGGTTACTTGATTAACCCGTTCGTCGGTACATTGGGCACTGAGCAAGACGGCAACGAGTAATGTGTAAGGATCGCTGTGATCAAGGGGTACCGGGGGATTTGGATAGAGTGCTTGCAGTCGTTGATCAATGAAACGAATACGTTCAGCTTTACTCAGATTCCTAGTGCCAGATGGGTGTGTGTTATCGGTCCTGTGCTCGGTCATTACCAACCCTGCTTCATGGCTTCAACGATACGCTCAGCCGCAGTAACACAGTCATTAAGGTCAGCGACCAATGCCATGCGAACGCGATTGAAACCAGGATTATGCCCATCGACCTCGCGCGCTAAATAGCGACCCGGTAGTACAGCCACATTGGCGCGTTTCAACAGTTCGATCGCGAAGCGCTCGTCATCAATCGGGGTATGAGGCCACAAATAAAACCCCGCCTCTGGAGGGGCCACGTCGAGCCAAGGCTTCAATAGTGGCACCACTGCCGCAAACTTATCGCGATAACGCTGGCGGTTTTCCTGTACATGCTGCTCATCACTCCAGGCCGTTATGCTGGCCAGTTGGTGATGCAGGGGCATGGCACAGCCATGATAGGTTCGATAGCGACTAAAGCGCGCTATCAGATCCGGGTCACCCGCCACGAAACCCGAGCGTAAGCCCGGGATGTTGGAGCGTTTAGACAGACTGTGAAAAACCAAGCAGTTGCGATAATGGCTGTGACCCATTTTCGCTGCGGCCTCGAGAAGTCCCGTGGGCGGGCAACGATCATCTGGGTAAATCTCGCTGTAACACTCGTCGCTTGCAATGACGAAGTCATGCTGCTCTGCCAGGTCGATTAACCCCTGTAACTGCTCAATGGAGAGCACTGCGCCAGAGGGATTACCCGGATTACAAATGTACAGCAGTTCGCAGCGCTGCCAGTCATCCTCCGATACGGCGGTGAAATCCGGACGGTTATCGTCGGGGGTGTTGCTTAAAAACCGAGGTGTGGTGCCTGCCAGAAAAGCAGCTCCCTCATAGATCTGATAGAAGGGGTTGGGGCAAATGACTCGACCCTCGCCACCCGGGGTAATCAGGGTTTGTGCAATCGCGAATAAGGCCTCTCGGGTACCGTTAACGGGTAGTACGTGGCGTTCTGGGTCGAGTTCCGGAGTGCCAAAGCGGCGTGCAAGCCACTGGGCAATGCACTGGCGAAGTTCGGCCAGCCCCCGGGTGTTGGGGTAGCGCTGCACCGCCTCGAGTTGCTCTCGCAGGGTGTCTAAGACAATGGCTGGCGCCGCATGCTGGGGTTCGCCGATAGTGAGCGAGATGCGCGTGACATCGGCACTGGTAATACCTGTGGTCAGCGCATTCAGGCGTTCAAATGGGTAGGGTTGCAGCAGTTCGAGTCCGGGATTCATGGCTGTGCCTGGTGTGTGGGCGGTGTGTGACTAGGCGGTTGCTCGAACGCCCTCGTCGAGGGCGCTGCGGATAGCATGCTGCAGGGCTTGTAGCTTGTCTTCATCTAACACGGCGCCGCCTGCATCATTGGTGATGAAGAACACGTCCTCGACGCGTTCGCCCAGCGTTTGAATCTTGGCACCCTGGATGGCGACATCGAGTTGAATAAAGATCTCACCGAGCCGTGCCAACAAGCCAGGACGGTCCGGTGTTGATACCTCCAGCACAGTCCATCCTCGGTCGATGTCCTGATGAATCGTGGTTTCCGTGGGCAGTGGAAATGAACGCAGTTGTCGTGGTGTGCGGCGGGACACTTTGCGCAATTTGCCATGCTCGAGCGCCTGCTGCAGCACACGCTGAATACCATTTAAGGTGACCTCGTCGCCGGGTACCGGGTTGCCGTCGGCCTGTAAAACAAAGAACGTATCCAGAGTGCAGCCGTCGTCCCCCAGGTATATGCGCGCATCATTAACACTCAGGTCGAGTAGCTCTAATTCGGCACAAATCTGTGCGAATAGATCTTCGGTATCGGGTGCATGCACGAAAATTTGTGTGGCATTGGCAACAGGTGAGTCCACCGATTGGCGCACTAACACTAGAGGACGTTCGACATTGGCGTGGTTAGCGATGGCTTCGGTGTGCCATGCGATATCCTCGGGACGCTCCCGCAGGAAATAATCATCACCACGCGCCGCCCAAATAGCGCGAAGATCCTCCTCGAAGAAGCCTCGGTACTCGAGCAAATCCGCCGATGCGCGACGGGTAGCCTCCACCACATCTCTTCGGGCCAGGGGATTCTCTAAACCCCTGCGCAGCGCACGTCGCGTCTCTGTGTACAGTTGGCGTAATAGCGAGCTACGCCATGCATTCCAGAGCTCCGGGTTAGTCCCATGAATATCCGCTACTGTTAGGGTATAGAGATAATCTAGGCGCTCTTCGGTGGCCACGTGGGATGCGAAGCGCAGGATCTCCTCGGGATCTGAAATGTCTTTACGTTGCGAGATGGAGCTCATCAACAAATGGTTTCGCACCAGCCACACCACCAGTTCGGTGTCTCTGGCATCGAGTTTGTGGCGCTCGCAAAAACCGTGTGCGTCGACCGCGCCCAGTTCCGAGTGATCGCCGCCCCGGCCTTTGCCGATATCATGGTAAAGAGCGGCAATGTACAGCAATGATGGCTTGCGCAGCCGTTGAGCAATGCGCGTCGACACTGG
>PR_CR_10_Liq_3_inCRDRAFT_1000314_pt1 | contig 13402 bp, 13 predicted proteins | sample PRCRCaboRojoPR_2_FD_10240 | JGI IMG/M metagenome (IMG submission 10240)
CGGGCGTAGAGCGTTTTTTCGCGGTCATTTCCTTTCCTCATGCTGATGATGCGGCGGGCCTCGCCGCGAGGTGTCCATACTAAAACTACCAGTCGAGCATCCAACCATCCTGCGGTTATGAATCGGTCTTCTTGGTATTGGAATTTGGTATCTTGTGCAGTGAAGTGTATTTCCCTAAACACCTCGGCGGCTCGCGCAAAGTCCAAGCCACGTTCCTTCAAGGTAATGCGGCGTCTTTCGGGATCATATTCAATCTCGGCAGTATTAATGTACACCCCATAAATAAAACTTCAAACGACTGCGATCTACACGACTGTGATGTACAGAGGATTCGGCATGTGTCATTGCACGGTTGGTTGCACGACTGAGTCTTATTAAGCTAACCAATTGAAATAAAAAGAGTTCGTACATACAGCCTACGCTGTTAATCCGTAGGTCACTGGTTCGAGCCCAGTTTGGGGAGCTAAAATTCAAAAAAACAGCCTTCTTTCGAGAGAAAGGGGCTGTTTTTTTAGTCTAAAGGACGCCACATAGAGGCCCTGCGCGACGGTTAATGACGTCACAATGTACATATGCTTAGCTTCGAATGGAACTCAAGTAAAGCAACCGTCAATCTGAGAAAGCACCAGGTGTCATTCGAAGAGGCTAAAACTGTTGTTTATGACGAACTTGCCGTGCAGTTTTTTGATGACGACCATTCGGGTGGCGAGGATCGGTTTCTATTGTTGGGCATGAGTATGCACATGAGGCTTTTAATCGGTTGTCATTGCGAGCGGGAAGATGGTGCTGTCATCCGAATTATTTCGGCACGTAAGGCGACTAAACCTGAAAGCGCGTTCTATGGAGGTGGTTGAACTGAAAGCGGAATACGATCTCTCTAAGTTGAAGTCTCGCAAAAATCCATATGCCTCTCAGTTAAAGAGACCTGTAACCATGCGATTATCCCAAGATGTAGTCGACTATTTCAAAGGCATGGCAGATGAGGCGGGGGTTCCCTATCAGAGTCTCATTAATTTGTATTTGCGTGACTGTTTGGCTAATAACCGAAAGATCCAGATTCACTGGCCTAAGGCAGTTTGATCGATCATTGTTTGGATCGGTTGCTTAGCTCACGACCTAAGGTAGTCAGTGGTGTCTTTGGTACCAGTGGTTTCCCGAGTGTGTCGGTTTACTCGTCGCATGGTCCAGTTTTTGGAGCGAAAGCGTTGAAATTACAGTCCGCGAACCTATTAAAAACAGTCTGCGCTATTAATCCGCAGGTCACCGTTTCGAGCCCAGTTTGGGGAGCCATATTCAGAAATTAGCCATCTTTCGCGAGGAAGAGGGCTAATTTTTTTGTGCGCCGTTGAGTTGCCGCTCGACTTTTACCGTGTCCGGTCAACTTTACGATGAGCTTCAGGCATCATTGATTCATGCCTGCCAGCCCTTGCCACTGGCACCTAGGGCGGCAAGCACATCGGCATCCAATCGCAGTTTCACCGGTTCTTTGGGCGAAGTAGACTTGGGTCTGCCTTGTGTTTTAAGTTTGGAGCCTTCGTACAAGTCGGCATCCTTTAAAAATTCTTGTGTTAGTCCAGGTTCGTCGTCAGGATCTTTCCGCGTAGCGGGCAGGGAGCGCTTTTGCTCGGTCATTTTTCCTAATGCTGCTCATGCGACTGGCGCAGCCATGAGAAGGTCACAGTCAAACTATCAATTAGGCACGTAGCAAACGTTTTAGCAGGTCCGGGGCTGCGAGCCGTCATTGGCTCAGGTCACCTCGCGTTTTGACGCGAGCCGGTATCTGTCGTTAGGTTTCATTCTTGGACCAAGTTTTTGGTTCCTCGGATCGCGTCCACCGGGTGACCAGATCAAAGCGTTCAGATATGTAAAAGTTCAGAGATGCGCTCATGACTTGAGCCTCGGCATTTTCATAAATCCGGGTCATCTTTAAAGTTGGCGTGGCGGGGCTTAAGCCCAACAACTCAGCGGCCGCACGAGGCATTCTGGCCGCCTCAATGCGCTGAACCACAGAATGTACGGGCTCATCAAACAAATCCTGATGCAACTGCAAGATGCTGGGATGTCGACCACGCAAGTGCTTTGCAATGTTTGCGTATTTGGGGCGTAAATACACTTCGGTGTAGGAGATGGGTTCTGGGTCATTAATGACTTTGCGATGTGTCTTTAGCATGAGCCACTCGGACTTAGGCTCGCACCCCAACGCGCCCGCCAAGGTTGCGTTGGCGAGGACACGTTGCTGAGCAAACACACTCAGTTGTGTGGTCATCGTGTATTCCATCAACTCCTTCATTGAGCCCAAAGCCGCTACATAGTTTTTCAAGGTGGGCTGTCGAGCAGTCACGATCGTGCCTGTACTGCGCCGTCGACTGATCAAACCGTCCTCTGAGAGTTGACGGGTGGCTTCACGCACGGTGTGTCGGCTGACTTTATAAGCGGTGGCGATTTGTTCCTCTGTCGGGAAACTGCCGCCAACGGGATATTTGCCGGTCTGGATGTCTTTTAGCAGGCAGTCACGCAGCCATAGATACCGCGGATTGGCTTGTTTGACTTTTTTGGCAGATGGGCGCGTAGCTGGGTGGGTCGGCATAGGGAGCAAGTTTCGCGACTAGTGGTATTCACGGATAAAAAACAAGAAAAAACATCTTGGCAAATGAAGCTTTGTCCGTACACTAGTCATTGTCCGTACAAAGTTTGAAATTGTGCAAGAGTAAGACAAAGCATGAACGAATTGTATAACCAGTCATCAGGATCGTCTGCTTCGGTTTCACCGTTCAAAAATCTTACGGTGGTTGAGATCAGCAACAGTGTCGCGGCGCCATTTGCCGGACAAATCTTCAGTGAGCTTGGTGCTCGTCTGATCAAGGTGGAGAAACCTGCTGGTGATGATGCCCGTGGCTGGGGTCCACCCTTCTGGGACGGCGCATCGGCTTATTTTCAAGCACTTAACCGCAACAAGCAGTCCGTGGTTTGCGATTTGCGAGATCCTAAAGATGTTGCGGCATTGACTGAGTTTATTGTTGAGCACGCCGATATCGTGATTCAAAATCTACGGCCAGGACAGGTTGAGACACTCGGCATTGATGGCCAAACGTTGCTTGAAAAAAAACCAACACTGATTTACTGCAACCTTGGTGCCTTCGGCAGCAAAGGCCCGCTAAAGGACAAGCCAGGTTACGACCCGCTCATGCAGGCATTCGGTGGCATCATGAGCACGACCGGAGAACCGGGACGTCCCGCTGTGCGGGTGGGCGCATCGCTTGTGGACATGGGTACAGGCATGTGGGCAGTGATAGGTTGCTTGGCCGCTGTGCTGGAGCGCGCCACAACCAACCGGGGCCGTGTGGTGGATGTGTCTCTCTTTGAGACCGCTAGCTGCTGGGTGTCTCTTATTGCCTCTCAATACTTGGCCAGTGGTCAATTGCCCAAACGGCAAGGCTCGGGGGCTTCGGGCATTGTGCCCTACAAGGGTTATGTGACTGCTGACGGTGAGCTTGTCATTGCAGCTGGCAGCGACAAGTTATTCAAGGCACTTGCCGGTGTGCTGGGGCAGCCGCAATGGGCTGATGATCCTCGGTTTGTCAACAACCCAAGCCGTGTGAGCCATCAAGATGAGCTCTATGGACTCATAGACCCGCTGATTGCGCAACAAACGACAGATCACTGGATTTCGGTGCTTGATGCTGCCGGCATCCCATGTGCGCCAGTGAACAATCTCGCACAAATGCTGGACCACCCCCAGACTGAAGCGTTGGGGCTTGTCCAGGATGTTCCAGGGACTGATATGCGGTTTCTGGGTTTGCCTCTGAGTTTCGATGACCGCAGGCCTGAGCCTCAAGCACCGCCTCCCAAGCTCGGTGAGCACAGCGAACTACTTAAGCGGAGTTAGAAAGCATGCTTGAATTGCCTGCATATGAAACCATTGCCACAGAGAAAAGCGGCTCTTACGTGCTGCAGGTGACATTAAACCGACCGCAGGTGGGCAATGCCATCAACACGCAAGCAGGACATGACTTGCTTGATCTATGGAATCGGCTGACAGCCGATCCTGGCGAGGTGCGTTGTGTGGTTCTGACTGGGGCCGGCGAGAAAATTTTCTGTGCGGGCGGTGACTTGAAAGAACGCAATGGAATGACCAAGCGCCAGTGGGTACTGCAGCATGAGTTGTTCGAGCGGATGTATTGGACACTGATCGATTTGCCCGTGCCAGTGATCGCCGCCGTCAATGGGCATGCATACGCCGGCGGCCTTGAGTTGGCCTTGTCGTGCGATTTTATCTATGCCAGTGAAGCCGCAAGGTTCGCATTGACGGAAGTGACTTTAGGCATCATGCCTGGCGCCGGAGGCACGCAGAATTTGCCGCGGGCCATTGGCGAGCGCCGTGCCAAGGAGATCATCATGACGGGCCGACCGTTTCATGCCCATGAGGCTGTGCAGTGGGGCTTGATAAATAGTTTGCATGCGCCGGGTGATGTGCTTGCAAAGGCTCATGAGACGGCCGATGTGATCGCAGCTAACGCGCCACTGTCGGTGCGCCAAGTTAAGAAGTCAATTCGGTATGGCGGGCAAATGGAGTTGCGTACAGCGCTGCGTTTTGAGGTGGAGGCCTACAACCACCTAATTGATACAGAAGACAGAATGGAAGGCGTAAGAGCCTTCAATGAGAAGCGCAAGCCAAATTTTCAAGGTAAATAGTCCAATAGCTAGAGACATCCGGGCGGGGGAAACATGACGGAAAAAGTGATTGTCAGAGAAGTGGGGTTAAGAGATGGGCTTCAGATCCATCCAACCTTCATGCCAACAGCCGACAAACTGCAGTGGATTGCAAGTGAGGCTGGCGCTGGTGTCCGAGAAATCGAAGTGACATCTTATGTGCCGCCGAAGCTTATTCCACAGTTTGCTGATGCTGCCGAAGTGACTACCCAAGCATTGAGCGTGCCTGGTTTGATGGTCGCGGCGTTAATCCCGAACATGAAGGGCGCGCAACGGGGTTTAGAGCTCGGCGTCAAAAAGTTGAACTTTGTGATGTCGGTCAGCCGCACCCACAACCTTAAGAATGTTCGGCGTGAGCGGCAAGAGTCAGTCGCTGATTTTGAGCAGATTGTGCGGCTGATCCGCGAGCAACCTACGGACAAGCAGCCTATCGTGACTGGCGGACTATCAACCGCTTTGGGATGTTCTTATGAGGGTCGAATTCCGGTTTCAGAGGTCGTTGAGTGTGCGCAGGCATTGGTAAAAGCTGGGGCCGACGAGCTTGTTGTAGCTGATACGGTTGGCTATGCAGATCCCAAACAAGTGCGCGAGGTTTTTACTGCTGTTCTGGCGGAAGTGGGTGATGTTCCCGTTGCGGCACATTTCCATGACACGCGAGGCACGGGCCTGGCAAATGTTAGTGCAGCGCTTGAATGCGGCATTCGTGCCTTTGATGCTTCTCTGGCTGGCTTGGGCGGCTGCCCATTCGCGCCGGGCGCCACAGGCAACATTGTCATGGAGGATCTTTGTTTCATGCTTGACTCCATGGGAATGGATACGGGTGTTGATCTGCAAAAATTGCTTGAGGTGAGAAAGATTATCGAACAAGCCTTGCCGGACATTGCCATGCAGGGTGCGCTTGCTCGTGCAGGATTTCCCAAGAATTATGTGCCGATGAGTCAGGGCCGCCTAGCCGCTTGATGGTTGTTTGTTTGTGGTGTCGGCATTAGCAGGCAGACAGTAAGAAAAGATAAAGCAGGGGGGGGCAGACAATGCAGGTGACCGATGACCTTGTGGTCAGTTGCGGTGAAGACTACACAGAAATCCGCGAGAGTGTGCGACGGGTTTGTGCGGACTTTCCAGGCAGTTATTGGCGTGAACTTGAGGACAGGGAAGGGTATCCCAGTGAGTTTGTTCAAGCGCTGACCGATGCCGGGTTTCTTGGGGCTTTGATTCCTGAGGCCTATGGTGGCAGCGGCATGCCGTTGCGCGCTGCGATGGTGATTCTGGAGGAAATTCATGCCAGTGGGTGCAGTGCCGGCGCCTGTCACGCACAGATGTACACCATGGGCACGGTGTTGCGTCATGGCAGCGCTGAACAAAAGCAGCAGTACCTGCCTGCCATTGCCGCCGGCGAACTGCGTCTGCAGGCGTTTGGCGTGACCGAACCGACATCGGGTACCGACACCACCAAGCTTAAAACCCGTGCGGTGCGCGATGGAGACGAATATGTCATCAATGGGCAAAAGGTGTGGACCTCCCGGGCACTTTACTCGGACTTGATGCTGCTTCTGGCCCGTACAACGCCTATCGAAGAAGTGAACAAGAAAAGCGAGGGACTGTCCGTTTTTCTGATCGATATTCGGCAAGCACGTAACCATGGCCTAGACATTCGGCCGATTAAAGCCATGGTCAATCACAACACCACCGAGGTGTTTTTTGACAATCTGCGAATACCCGCGAGCAGTCTTGTCGGCGAGGAGGGCAAGGGGTTTCGCTACATTCTCGATGGTATGAACGCTGAGCGAATCCTGGTATCTGCTGAAGCCATTGGAGATGCCCGCTGGTTTACGCAAAAGTCAGTGGACTATGCAAATGAAAGGCGTGTCTTTGATCGCCCGATCGGTCAAAACCAGGCAGTCCAGTTCCCCGTAGCCCGAGCTTACGCTGAAATGCAAGCAGCAGATCTGGTTTTGCGCCGCGCAGCCGCGAAGTTTGATGCCGGATTGCCCTGCGGTGATGATGCCAACATGGGCAAGCTGTTGGCATCAGACGCCTGTTGGCATGCCGCTGAAGCTTGCCTGCAAAACCACGGCGGCTTTGGCTACGCGCGAGAGTATGACGTCGAGCGTAAGTGGCGTGAGACCAGATTGTTTCAAATCGCTCCGATTTCGACCAATCTGGTGCTGTCGTATATCGGTGAACACATCTTGGGCATGCCAAGATCATTTTAGTCTTCTGAAGAGGATTGGTCTAATGACGACATTGACCCAATCGATTGCGCAGTTTGTTGCTCGTCCGAATTTCGGGCAGCACACCGCACAGGTACGCGAAATCGCCAAAGTCGGTATGGCCGACACGATTGGCACGATGGTCGCTGGCGCTAGTGAGGACGTGGTGGGCATATTGCTCGAACACTATGCTCATAGCAGCAACATCGAAGTTGCACCGGTTCCTTTTGCTGGCGTGGGCAGACCCGTCGCGGCCGCAGCCTGCATTAATGGCACGGCGGCTCATGCGCTGGATTACGATGATGTGGCGTTGTCGGGACACCCCAGCACGGTGCTGGTGCCGGCGATATTGGCGCAAGGGCATGTCTTGAATAGCAGTGGGCAAGATGCGCTTGACGCCTACGTTGTCGGTTACGAAATCTGGGCTGAGCTCATCGGCCGAGAACCTGGTAAATATCATTTGAAGGGCTGGCACCCGACGGGCGTCATGGGCACCGTGGCCTGTGCGGCCGCGCTGTCTTATCTGCATCGTTTCGATGCGCAAACGAGCGCGCGCGCCATGGCAATTGCAGCAAGCATGGCCTCTGGCTTGGTCGCAAACTTTGGAACGATGACCAAGCCGCTTCATGCCGGCCGGGCAGCTTTCAATGCCATTGAGGCGGTTGCATTGGCAAAGCTTGGGCTAAGCGCAGCACCCGATGTGTTTGAGCACCACGCCGGATTTTTGCAAGCGTTGTCTATCGCTGGAAATGCGGACACAGCGCGCGCGGCAGATGACCTTGGTTCCGTGCCCAAAATTCTAGAGTTCGGATTGTCAGTCAAGCGCTATCCGGTTTGCTACTCATGCCATCGAGTTATTGACGGTGTTTTAGCGTTAGTAAAAGAGCATGACCTTAAGCCAGACCAGGTGTCATCCGTTTCGGTCATGATGGGTCCTGCTCAGGCCTCGATGTTACGTAATCATCAACCGCAGACGGCGCTTGAGGCGAAGTTTAGTATTGAGTTTGCCGTCGCCAGTGCCATGGTGGCTCGCGAGGTTGGCTTGCGCCAACTGACCGATGAGTTCGTGTTGCAGGATCAAGTACAAAGCCAGTTCAAAAAAATCCAAACAAGTATTAACGAAGAGCCCTGTCCACTAGAGCCGGCATTTTCGTTACATGATCGCGTGCAAATGCAGTTAGTCAACGCAGATGTGTTGGACAGTGGTGACATCAGATTCCCGTTGGGCAATGCGTTAAACCCGATGACACCAGAGGCATTGCAGGTCAAATTTCTTGATTGCATCGACACGGGTATCCAAAAGGGCGCCCAATTGGCGGTGGGCGGCGATATTCTGTTTGAGCGAATCACGCAACTCGAGGCATTGCCGTCACTGCGAGGCTTATTTGTCTAACGAACCCTATTTGATCAATCTGAGCCCCGATTGCTGGGGTTAACCCAAACGTTTAGAGGAGAATATTAATACTTTCTTTACACATACTTTGCCGCTCGCTAGATTTCAGGGACTGTGTTGATGGGCTGTAAGGTCGACACAATAATTATTAGGAGACATCAAAATGAAACTACACAAAAAACTATTGGCAACAGCCTTCACAGCGGTGGCTGCCGTCATGATTGCTAGCCCCGTGTCAGCTGCCGAGAAAATGCGCATCGCGCTTGACACCAACCCGAGCCACGTGCGCAACATGGGTGTTGAGAAATTCATCGAGGAGCTCAAGCAGCGCACAGGTGATCACTTCGAGATTGAACTCTACCCCAGTGGTCAGTTGTTCCGTGATCGAGATATCCCTCGCGCCTTGCGCCAAAATGCCGTGGAAATGGGTGTGCCTGGCACTTGGCAGCTTGATGCGTCAGAGCCCAACGCGGCGCTGTTGAGCCTGCCCATGTTCTATGGCGTGGATCCCAAGAAAGTCATCGAGTTGATGGACGGCAATTTGGGTCAGTTTTTAAACAAGAAGTTTGAAGAGCGCTTGCGCGTCAAGATCCCTGGCTCATGGATGCTGCTGGGCATGCAGAACACGTTTGGCGTGACTGCCCCCATCGATTATCAGACCTACAAAGGCAAAAAAATCCGTTATCCAGGTGGAACGGGCAATGCCGCTCGTGTAAATAAGCTTGGCGGTGTTGGTATCTTGGTGCCCTGGCCTGACGTTCCGCTGGCCATGAGCCAGGGCGTGATGGATGGTTTGCTTACGACTTACGAAAGCTCACGCTCATCGAAGTTGATGGACTCAGGCATGAAGTATGCGTTTGAGGACAACAACCAGCTGAACCAGTATGTGCCCATGATCCGCCAAAATTTCTGGGATGATCAGCCCGAGAATATTCAAAAGGCAATCTTGGAATCGTGGGCGGTTGCCTCAGAGTGGCAGCGCAATCAAGCGCTTGGTGCCCAGGAAGCTGCCAAGAAGGAGCTCATGGGTAATGGATTACAAGTGACTGTTCCGACCGCTGAGCAAATCAATGCCGCTCGCAAGGAGTTGATGAGCATCCAGGACGGTCTGATCAAGGACATGAAGATTGATCCTGAAGTGGCTCAGCAAGCTTATGACAACCTCAAAGCTGCTGGCGTGCAATTCTAAGGACGCATCATGACCAATGAGAACACGGTCCAGAACGAGGACACCAAAAGCAAGGTTTATGAGTCTTTGCGCCAGAAGGCCGAGGAGGACCTTAAGGCCGAGGCACACGAGGTGCCTCACTCAGGGCTGATCGAATCGACAGTGGTCGGTGGCTTGGCGTTTGCCGCACTCGTGCTTTGTTCCTACAACGTGTTGGCTCGGCATTTCGCGACAGACTACATCCTCGATTTTGTTGAGGAATTCCAAGTCTATATGATGATCTGGGCCGTGTTTCTCTCACTTGGCACTCTAACGTTGGCAGACCGGCACGTGAAGTCGGATTTTTTTGTCAACATGTTTTCTGAGCGCTTGAAGATCGCTGTTGGTTGGTTCTCTGACATCCTCGGTGTGATTTTTTGTATTGGACTTGTGTATTACGGCTACGAGGTGGCTTACCAAGCATACGATTTTGGTGACGTCTCGACCACCATGCTGCGCACCCCTCTGTGGATCTACTTTGCGGCGCTGCCTGCTGGGGGCTTGGTAATGGGCATTGCCTATATCATGCGCCTGGCGCGCCGGATCGCCGCGCGCGGGGGGCAATAAGATGCTTGGCATGATTACCCCTTTATTCGCGTTGTTGTTGGTGCTCGGTGTACCGATTTACCTCACCATGGGTATCTCGGCGGGCATTGTGTTCGCCGTCGAGGGGTCGCTGACTCCTCTGGCGCAAAAAATCATCGATGAGCTCAATTCTCCCACCCTGCTCGCAGTGCCTTATTTTGTGATTGCTGCCACATTCATGGAGCGAGGCGGCGTGGCCAAGGCGCTGATTGATGCAGTGACCGCTTGGCTTGGCCGCTTACATGGTGGTTTGGGCTTGGTTTCTATCACCACTTGTGCCATTTTTGCTGCCATGTGTGGTTCATCAGTGGCAACGGCAATCGCCATGGGTACGATTCTGATCCCGGCGATGCTGCGCAAGGGCTACAAGCCGAGTTTTGCAGGTGGCATTATGGCGTCAGCCGGCACACTGGGTATTTTGATTCCGCCGTCGCTTGCGTTTGTGGTGTACGGGGTATTGGCAGATGCGTCTATCCCAAGGTTGTTTCTCGGTGGGGTCGTGCCTGGATTGATGATTGCTTTGTTAATGGGTTTTTACGTCTACCGGTTCAGTAAAAAAGAGGGCTATGTGGAGCGCGAGCCTGTGTCTATGGGCTTCAAAATCCAGAAGACCGTGGCCGCCTTGCCTGCGTTGTCTGTGCCCGTCATCGTTCTCGGCGGCCTGTACGGTGGATTCGTGACGTTGACGGAAACGGCGGCCTTGTCTGCTGTTGTGGCAATGATTTTGGCGTTGTTTGTCTATCGTGGCGTCAAACTGCGTGACTTCTTCAAGATGATGACGTTTTCGGTGCGTAATGCAGCGGCCATTATGATCATTATTGCCATGGCTTTGGCTTTCGGTCACTTGATTGTTGAAACCGGGATCGCCCAAATGGCCTTGGATCTGATGGAGCGTTGGGACATCCAACCCTGGCAGTTCCTGTTGTTTGTCAACATCATTTTGATCTTTTTGGGGATGTTCCTTGAGGTCTTTTCGATCTTGCTGATCATGGTGCCCATCGTGCTGCCATTACTTGAGCCGCTAGGTATTGACCCGATTCACTTTGGCGTGATGCTGGTGATCAACATGGAATTGGCGTTGATGTCGCCGCCCGTTGGTTTGAACCTGTTTGTGATTAGCAATATCTCCAAGATTCCGCTGACACAGGTGCTACGCGGTACGTTGCCATTCTTTGGGTTGATGGTGATCATGCTCATCATCGTGACTTACATACCGATCATATCTCTGTGGTTACCAAATCTATTGATGGGTCCCCAGTAACCCCGGTGGCATGGTCAGCTAGCCTAAGAGGGCTGGCTGACCAGTTTGGCTCTGCGCCTGCCGTGGTCGATGGACAAGAACGAGAGGTTAGTTACGTCCAGTTGTGTGAACGAGCCCATCGACTGGCGCACAGGTTGTTGGGCTCATACGACGTGGGCGCTGGCCAACCCGTAGCCCTGTTGTTGCCCAATCAGGCTTGTGCTGTCGTGGCATCTTACGGCGTTCGAGTCAGTGGTGCTGCTGAGGTTTTGATCAGCTACAAGAGCACGGCTGAAGAAATTCAGTGGTGTATGTCACTTTCCAAAGCCACACACGTCATCACGCTCGAGGCCAAGTCTGAAGAGCTTCAGGCGCTCGGATTTGAGGCCATCGTGATTGACGCCAACGGCGAGATCTGCGAGGCCGCAGCGACGAAAAACAGTCTGGCGCCTTTACCCGCAGTCGATGGCTGTTTGCCTGGCAGGGTGCTGTTTACTTCTGGCACGACAGGAAAACCCAAGGGCGTGCTTTATTCCCACGAGCGCCGCTGGGTAGCCGAGCAGGTGCTCAAAGCAAGCTTGCCTTTTACACCGCAGCGTGGTGACAAGATCATTTTGATGACGCCTTTCATACATGGCTCTTCATTGTTGACCTATGCTTGGTGTGATTATGGCGCTCAAGTCGTGTTGCTGGAAGGTGTTGAGCAGCAAGCGCTAGCGCGTCTGCTGCCTGATACACGCGTGGTCGCGATTTTTGCGCCACCAACGGTGCTTGCTAAATTAGGAGCGTTGTTCGAAGGACAGTCTTTCCCTCATGTCCGCTGTGTCTTTACCGGCACGCAACCGTTGACTGGCGCGATATACGAGCGCGCAATAGCCATGTTTGGGCCGACGGTGCGCATCACATACGGCAAATCCGAATGCGTCAACCCGATTACTGTGTTGACACCCGAGCAGACCAATGCTTTTTTCCACGAAACGCCAAGGCCAGCTGGCGCCTGCGTAGGATACCCAGCGTCCGGTGTTGAGATCAAGATTGTCGCGGGCGATGACACAGATGAGGGGGGTGAAACAGACGATGGGGAGGTGTGGCTGCGCGCGGCGCATATGTCGCTAGGTTTTTTAATGCCTGATGGTTTTAGGCCTCATGAGCCTGACGGCTGGCATCAGACGGGTGATCTTGGTCACATCGATGATCGTGGCCGCCTGGTGCTGACTGGTCGTCTGGCTGATGTCATAAAAACCGGTGGCTACCGGGTTAATCCCGACGAAATTGAAGCGTGTCTTTCTACACAGGTTACGGCCGTTGACTTTTGTGTGACGTCCATACCTTCAGACTATTGGGGCGAGGTCATCATCGCGGTAGCAGCCCGAACAGATAGACCATGGCAGGCACAAGCCCAGGCCGCGGTTGAGTCATTGTCACGCCACAAACATCCTCGTGTCTACGTGCACATCGACTCTTTGCCCCGCAATCCACAAGGCAAGGTGAGCCGTCGTCAGGTTCGCCAACAAGTCTTGGCGTCATATCGCCTGCTTGATGGACAGCATCCTAGGCTTGAGCCACTTGATCCGGCCAATCAGTAGGCTTGCTTGAACAACGCCAGGAAATCAGCTTCCGAAGTTTCTCTTGGATTCCAGCGGTTGTAGCCGGCATTGGCGCAAAGGGCAGCCATCTCGGCAAAGGTTTCCGGATCTGCACCCACTAGTCGCAACGACTGGGGAATATCAACATCTCGACAAAGCTGTCTGATGGCGTCTACAGCCAGTTGGGCTGCCACATCATCGGGGTCGTCTGGTGAGGCTGAGCCCATGATACGGGCGATATCAGCGTACTTGACTGTCCTGGCTGACCGATTGAACTGAGCCACGACAGGCAGGCACAGGGCATTGGACAAGCCGTGCGACAGATGCAACTTGGCGCCGATGAAGCGTGCCATACAGTGCACATTCCCAAGCCCGGTTTGGCCAAAAGCCATCCCGGTGAGCGCCGAACCCGTGAGCATGCCCAAACCGGCCGGTAGATTGCTGCGATCGGCGACAAATGCGCGTAAATGC
>PR_CR_10_Liq_3_inCRDRAFT_1000317_pt1 | contig 13300 bp, 12 predicted proteins | sample PRCRCaboRojoPR_2_FD_10240 | JGI IMG/M metagenome (IMG submission 10240)
GCAGTGGAATCCACCCTTAATTGATGAAGTGATCAAGGTCAACACAACCAAGATTCGCGCTGTAAGCTTGCGAGAGGTCATGCTGACCAAAGACGAGAACATCATCGAAGTCAGCATGTCGGTGCAGTATGTTATCGACGACCCCGAGAAATTTGTTCTCGAAGTACGCGATCCTGAAATATCCCTGCAGCATGCCGCCCAAAGTGCACTGCGGCATGTCGTGGGTGATACCACCATGGACTTGGCCTTAACCGAAGGCCGTGCCGCTATCGGGATTGAAGTACGCGATCGTCTGCAGAGCTATGTTTCCGATTACGGCACTGGCATTTTGATCTCGAAGATCAACATCGATGAGTCGAAGCCACCAGCGCAGGTTCAGGGCGCCTTTGATGATGTTATCAAAGCCCGTGAGGACGAAGAGCGGGTCAAAAACGAAGCCCAGTCNTACGCCAACGGGATNGTGCCCGAGGCGCGTGGTCGTGCTCAACGAGCCCTTGAGGAGGCCAGTGCCTATCGCGATCAGGTGGTGGCTAAGGCAGAAGGTGAGGCTGAACGCTTCACTCAACTGCTTACCGAGTATCAAAAGGCACCGGAGGTCACCCGCGAGCGCTTGTACATTGACGCTATGCAAATGGTCATGGGCAACACCAATAAAGTGATGGTGGATGTCGAAGGGGGCAACAACGTCATGTATCTACCCCTCGATAAGATGGTGCCAGCTGCTGCAACCAACCGATCCAGTGCACTTGGTTCCAGCGCGGCCGGGCTCAGTGAGCGCGATCTGCGCAACCTCACAGAGCGCGTGACCGAGGAATTGCGCCGCAACATCAACAACGCAGATACCCGACGGAGTGGTCGATAATGAATCCCCGATCGATGTGGTTAGGTTTGGGCGCAGCGCTATTGCTCATGGTGTTGTCGAATTCACTCTATGTCGTCAAGGAAACCCAGCGCGGTGTGCTTCTGAAGTTCGGTGAGGTGGTCAACCCTGATCTCAAACCGGGCCTGCATGTTAAAATTCCGTTTGTAAACAATGTGCGTTTATTCGACGGTCGCATCCTCACTGTCGATTCGAGTCCCGAGCGCTTCTTTACCCAGGAAAAGAAAGCGCTCATCGTCGATTCCTACGCCAAGTTCCGAGTGGCTGACACCGAAAAGTACTACACCGCCACCAACGGTGAAGAGATGCGAGCGGCTGCATTGTTAGCTCAGCGTATTAACGACGGATTGCGCAACGAGGTGGCTGTTCGCACGGTGCAAGAAGTGGTCTCTGGGGAGCGCGATGAGCTGATGGAGGCCATCACGAAGCGATTGTCGGCGGTGGCGGCTACCGAGTTGGGTGTTGAGGTCATTGACGTGCGCGTCAAGAAAATCGACTTACCTCCAGATGTATCCGAGTCGGTCTATCGCCGAATGAATGCCGAGCGTGAAAAAGAAGCCCGAGAACTGCGTTCTCAGGGCCAAGAGCTTGCCGAGGGTATTCGAGCATCGGCCGATCGAGAGGTCACCATTATTGAAGCCAACGCGTTCCGTGAAGCGGAGGTTATTCGCGGTGAGGGTGATGCGGAGGCCACCCGCATCTATGCCGAGGCTTACAGCAAGGACTCTGAATTCTATGCCTTCGTGAGAAGTCTTCGTGCGTATCAAGAGACGTTTAATGCGGGTAGCGATGTCATGCTTGTAGAGCCTGACGGGCAGTTTTTCCGCTATCTGCGTGACCCAAAAGGCGCCAGTAAGTAGCGCCTAGGCGACTTGCATCATGGCCGCATCCCGCGGCCATTTTTTTGTGGCTGTGGTAAGCTGCGCGCTACTAGCGTGGGCCGGTATGGCCTTTTTGTTTCACTATCACGTAATGACTTCATGACCTCAGATACGCGCTGGCTGCTGCCCGATGGCATTGACGAGTTGCTTCCCGAGCGCGCGGCGGCGGTTGAAACTCTGCGCCGAACGTTGCTTGATCACTGCGCGAGCTGGGGCTATCGCTATGTCATCCCACCATTGGTTGAATTCACCGATAGTTTGCTGGTGGGCTTAGGCGCCGATCTAGAAACCCTCACCTGTAAATTTGCCGATCGCATGAGCGGCAAAACCATGGGTGTCAGAGCCGATATGACCCCGCAGGCCGCAAGAATTGATGCCCACAGTCTTGGGGAGCGGGGCATTACACGCCTGTGTTACGCCGGTTCGACCTTGCACAGCGTGCCTCAATCGGTCATGGCCGGTCGGTCGCCTATCCAGTTAGGGGCGGAAATTTATGGTTGCGAAGGTCCAGAGGCGGATCTTGAAGTTGTGGAGCTACTGCTGGCCTTGCTCGATCAATGTCAATTACAAAGCCATCACCTACCCATCACCCTTGATATTGGCCATGTGGGTATTTTCGAAGCCTTGTTAGCCGATGCCGAGATCAGTGAGGAAGCCGGTGCACAGGTATTCGATGCGTTGCAGCGTAAATCCACCCCCGATCTCGCACCGGTTCTCGCGACCCTGCCCAAGGACATCGCCCGCAAGCTAACCGAGTTGGCTGAGCTTCATGGCGCCCCCGATATCTTGAGCCGTGCACGAACACTGCTTGGCTCGCACCCGGTTGCTTGTCGGGCCATTGATGATGTTGCTGCTATTGTGTCGGCGATTGAGCACCGTCACCCCGACGTGGCGATCTATATTGATCTGGCCGAGCTGAGAGGCTTCCGTTACCACACAGGGTTGGTATTCGCGGCTTACTTAGAGGGTATCGGCTCGGCGGTAGCCAAGGGTGGGCGCTACGACAATGTCGGCAGTGTTTTCGGACGGGCGCGACCTGCTACGGGTTTTGCCTGTGATTTGAAGGCCCTATCGAGTGCCGCTGTGGCGCGCCAAGAGCACGCTGGCTGGGTATCTGTGCCGATTACCGATGACCCGAGTTTACAGGCCAAGGTGGCGACGTTGCGTCATCAGGGCCTGACTGTGGTTCGTGCCCTACAGGGCCAACATGACCCCCGTTGTACCCAAACCCTCGTTCTGGTTGACGACAACTGGCATTTACAACCTCTGTGACCTTCGGTCGCCGAGCAAGGAATAAGCACTATGAGTAAGAATGTTGTTGTATTGGGCACCCAGTGGGGTGACGAGGGTAAGGGCAAAATCGTCGACCTGCTGACCGAGCAGGCGTCGGCGGTTGTGCGTTTTCAGGGCGGCCATAATGCCGGGCACACGCTGGTCATTAACGGTGAGAAAACCGTTCTTCACGTTATCCCCTCGGGTATTTTGCGCCCCGATGTGCACTGTTTGATTGGTAACGGTGTGGTGTTGTCACCCTCGGCGCTGCTCAAGGAGATCGCACAACTTGAACAGCGTGACGTGCCGGTTCGAGATCGATTGACGATTTCAGCCGCCTGTCCATTGATCTTGCCCTATCACGTTGCATTGGATCAGGCCCGCGAGCTACGGCGGGGCAATAACAAGATTGGGACCACCGGTAGAGGCATTGGCCCAGCCTATGAGGATAAAGTCGCTCGGCGGGGTTTACGATTAGGGGATTTACGCAATCCCGCTCGATTTGCAGACATACTGCGCGAGGTCCTCGATTACCATAACCACGCACTGGTGCACTACTACGGCGTGGCAGCTCTTGACGCCAACGAAGTACTTGACCAAGCCATGGGGGAAGGGGAGCAGTTGTTGCCCATGATGGGCGATGTCACCGCGCTGTTGCATGATTATCGTAATACCAACGCTAGGATTCTATTCGAAGGTGCTCAGGGTTCCCTCTTAGATATTGATCACGGCACCTATCCCTTTGTCACTAGCTCCAATACAACCGCCGGCGGAACCGCGACCGGGTCGGGTTTTGGGCCTTTATATTTAGATTATGTGCTGGGTATTACCAAAGCTTACACCACCCGCGTGGGCTCGGGCCCTTTCCCGACAGAGCTGTTCGATGACACGGGCGCTCGATTGGCCGAGCGTGGTCACGAGTTCGGTGCGACGACGGGGCGCGCTCGACGCTGCGGTTGGTTTGATGCCGTGGCATTGCGTACGGCGGTTAATATCAACTCTATTTCCGGTTTGTGTCTGACCAAGCTTGATGTGCTCGATGGTCTTGATGAAATCTCAGTGTGTGTAGGTTACGCGGGTCCAGATGGTGAGCCGACTCCCAATCCTATCGACGCCTGTGATTATGAAGGGGTTACGCCCATCTACGAAACGGTACCGGGTTGGCGTGAGTCCACGGTAGGTGTGAAGTCCATGGATGCACTCCCAGAAAACGCATTGGCGTATATCGATAAGATCCAGACACTGGTGGGTGCGCCTATCGATATCATCTCGACCGGACCCGACCGTGAGGAAACGATCGTATTGCGCCACCCCTTTAGTTAATTGATGTACACCCTCACTAAAATCCTTTCGCTATTGGTGTATCCCTTATCGTTGGGTGTTCTAGTGTTGGCCCTGTCGATTGCCGCAGCTTCGGTTGGGCGACGGGGCTCCAGTTGGGTACTGGCGGTACTGGCGCTTGGGCTGCTGTATTTTCCATCGACAGAATTCGGTGCCAATGCGCTGATGGAGGGGCTCGAGGGACGTCACCCAGCGTTCCTCCCCGAGGAGTTGCCTGAGGCTGATGCTATCGTCCTGTTGGGCGGTGCCACCGAGGGTGCATCACGGTTTGGTCGCGGTACTGACTACAATCACGCAGCTGATCGGTTACTGGTGGCGGCGGAGTTATATTTTGCCGGCAAGGCGCCAGTGATTTTAGTCAGTGGCGGTGCATTGCCGCCCGAGCGGACCGAAGCCGAGCTCATGGCCGATACCCTAAAAGCCTTGCGAGTACCGGGAAATGCGTTGTTGTTGGAGACGGCCAGTTTAACCACCGCCGATAATGCGGTTATGTCTGCTGAATTGCTGGCGGCCGCGGGTCATCGGCATATCTTACTGGTAACCAGTGGTGCACACATGCGGCGAGCCTTAGCCCTGTTCCAAGCACAAGACCTGCAGGTAACGGCGGTTGCCACCGACCACCAAATACCCCGCTATCCGTCGGTGGTGCCAGGATGGCTACCCCAGGCCGACCACATGGCTCGCTCGACACGGGCCATTCACGAATGGGTCGGTTACTGGGTTTATGACCTGTCAGGCAAGTTATAGCGCTGGCCTAAGTCCAAGAGACGACGTACAAAGCGTATTAAATGTACTGTAGCTTGATCTCGCTATAGCGAGCGCCAGTCCAGCGTTTAAATGCCCGGTAAAAACTGTTGACCTCGGCATAGCCAAGTTCAAAAGCGAGTGTTTTGCCCGGAACCCAGCGCTCCCCCAGTTGCTGCTCACAGCGATGCTGGCGAGCCAAGTCCAATAACTCCTGGTAGCACAAGCGATCTGCTCGTAATCGACGTCGCAAGGTGGTCGGACTAATACCCAATTCATCGGCCACGGCATCTGAGCGCAACCGGCTTAAATCGCCTTCAAGTAGTAAGGCCAGAACATGCGCGCTGGTTTTGGATAGGCTGTCTGCCGAGCGCTGGGTTAGCTCGGTAATTTGTTCCATATTGATGGGACTGGGTGGTGGCACCACTCTCAGTGGGCGACCGAGGGCAGCACCACGACTTGGGTAGCTAGGCTGAAAACAGTTGGGATTAAGCGCGTTCTCGCGAGTGTGAACGCCGGTAGCGTATTGCGTCATTGTGCACCTCCTGTGCGATGACCTAGTGGTTGTTGGTCAGGACGACTTCCTGTCGACCCCTCGGGTACACCGTGTTGGGGCATCACCGAGACTTTCAGTGTAAGCATCTGACAGTATTTGTCTAGTTACAGCGCAGTCACTGATGGGTTTTGGTTGGCTATCCCGTGCTCCACGGGAAGCATGGCGTCAGGAACTGGGCAGTCGATGACCGCGGCAATGGCTTTGATAAGTGTCAGCTCGGTGGCGGATACTAAGCCGTCGGCAGAGGCGATCTCGGCTATGGCTTTAAGCAAAGTGACCTTCAGCAATGGGTAGCAGTCTGCCAGGGTGTCGATAGCTTGCCCGAATGCTTGGACCCCCAGCGTGTCTTGGCTTGGACATGTCAATGCCAGCTGTAAGCGCTCTGCGCCCCGGTCAAATGCCGCCTCGGTGTCACCCTCACTGAGCATTGCCAGGGTACCAAAAGCCACTTCAATGGCTGGTTTGACCTTTGCCAGGCTACGGTAGCGTGGTTTGCTCGTTCGTGCTGGTCCGTAGGCCGGGTCGAGGTAGTGCCTTGTGAGTTGGTACAGACACCACTCCTGCAAATCGACACGGCCATCAGCGTGGATGAATTGCAGGAGTAGCTGCTTGAAATGTCGGTATTGCTCGTAGGACAAACTCTTCAGTGTGGGCAGGCACAGTTCGACGAGTACCAAGCGCAGGGACGCATCGAGATTATTCAGTTCCCGCCCCCGTTGTGCCACCAGATGTTCAAGGCCTGGTAAGTGCCCCTCAGCAAGAATGCGTTGGAGATCAGCTGCTGCGGCCTCTCGCCAGAGTAAACCTAGCATCAGTGCCACAGCGCCCAAGGGTTCTTTCGCCTCAGCCAAAACCACCTTGGGCAGGGTTGTTATGGGCGTGCCCGCAGCTAACGCCTCCACTTTGGGATTGGCGGCGTCAAGATCGATGGCGGGCAGTGGCGCGGTCGCCGCTTGGTGCAGCCCTGAGACAGCGGCGGTCCCCGTGTCTGCCTCGGACCTGGGGGTATCGACAGTGCTTGGCCGCGTCAGAAACGCCCCATCCCAAGATGGGTCAAGTCGCCGAATACGTGTCTCCAGGGGTGGGTGGGTCGCGAACAGGGACCACAATCGATGTCTGACTTGACCGAAAAATAAATGCGATAACTCTTCGGCTCTGGCCGTATGCACCAGGGTACCGGGTGTGTAGCCTCCAATGACTTTGAGCGCACTCGCGATACCCTCGGGATTGCGGGTGAACTGGACCGCTGATGCATCGGCTAAGAACTCTTTCTGCTTCGAGATGGCAGACTTGATGAGCCCTGCAAGCAGTCCGCCCAAAAGACCCAGAAGGTACAAACCCAGTCCCAGCACTAATAGGGCTGCTGTTGAATCATTTTTTTGTTGACGCCGCCGATGGCGCCCGTAGCTCACACTGTGAAGCAGTACTGACCCGATATCACCAATAAAGGTAATGCCCCTTAGCATGGCCGCCAGCCGAACACTCAGGCGCATGTCGCCATTTAAAATATGGCTGAATTCATGCCCGATGACCCCTTGTAGCTCGTCTCGACTAAGGCGCTCCAGCGCACCGCGAGTGACAGCAACGACGGCGTTGCTTGGATTAACGCCTGCAGCGAAGGCATTGATGCCTCGTTCTTGATCAAGAATATACAGCGGGGGCACAGGCATATTGGCCGCTAGTGCCATTTCTGCAACGATGTTTTGCGCGCGTTGTTCTAACACGTCGTTGCTGTTAGAGACCGCGAGGCGGCCTCCCAATGCTTCAGCAACATGGTGCCCGCCTCGGGCGAAGCGGAGCCAGTTGAATAGGGCAACACAGGCAATGATACCCGCGATGACCGCACCCACGGATAGAAAAACCGCCCACTGTTGGGTGCCGGTGACGACATCGGACGTGGCGCTGGCTGTTGCACCATCCAGGATGAATAACCCCGAAACCAACAGGTTGGTAAGCCCAATGAGTACCAGAACGGCAGCCACAAATAACACCGTCAGCAACCGGCTATTGCGCCGCGCAATCTCCTGTTCCCGAAAAAAATCCATGGGATGCCGTGTTTAGTTGAAGCTAATTTTGGGTGCTGCTTGCAACTGGGCGCTGTCGGCGAATTCCAACAGACTGGCATCTGATCGGTGGCCGAACCATCCCGCAATAAGGACATTAGGAAAGCTCTGGCGGTAGGTGTTGTAGCCCATGACTGCGTCGTTAAAACCCTGGCGTGCAAAGGCCACTCGATTTTCGGTTGAGGTAAGTTCTTCGCTGAGTTGCTGCATATTGGCACTCGCTTTGAGGTCGGGGTAGGCCTCCATCACAACGTTTAACTTCCCGAGCGCGGAGCCAAGGGCCGACTCGGCCTGGCCTAGTGTCGCCACGGCCGAGCCTGCTAAGTTGTCGCGATTAAGGGCGCCGAGGGCCGCTGCAGCCTCGTTGCGTGCGGCAATTACCGTTTCTAAAGTGTCCCGCTCATGGGCCATGTAGGCTTTGGCCGACTCCACCAAATTGGGGATCAGATCGTGACGACGTTTGAGTTGTACTTCAATCTGAGCAAATGCATTCTTGTGTCGATTCGCGAGTGCGACCAGCTGGTTGTAGATTGCTACACCCCAGAGCACGGCCATAACAATGATTGCTAGTGGGATAATCATGCTTATCGTCATATTGCGCTTCCCTTCAAGCGAGTGTGTTGTCGTTTTCTCTGGTTTTAAGTTGTGGCATCGAGGCCATTCGCCCTCGTCGTTAGTAAAAGATTTTCACGCGTCTGAGTGACTTGGAGTGATAAATTAGAGCCTATGATATTCCGTAAGTCCTACCCGTTTTTTTCTAATCGAGAGCTTAGCAGAACCTGGGGCATGTCATGAGGCGAGCAGCGTCCTGCCCATGGCTAATTGGTTTGCTGTTCTGGATGAGTAGCACTCAAGTCTTTAGTGCTGTCACGCAGGACGACGAGCCTGCGAACGAAGTGTCTGTTGCTCAACCTGTTGCACTGAAGTCAATTATTCGTGCGTTGTGGCAAGAGGCCATCTTTTTTTCTGGCGTTGATGATGATCAAAAGCAGCTCGATTGGGTGCTTGACGTAAATGCCCGGATAATTTCCCCCTATCTAGATTACTGGCAGTTTTCCCGTCTACTGGATCGACTTTTAACAGGTGCTCGTGAAAAACCTAATGAGGTTCAACAGCAAGCACTGGAGCACGCACTGGCCGACACGATGTCACGTTATGTTTTTGAGGTGTTAATCGACGATGCGATAGATGGCCGTGCATTGGATGCCCTCGAAGTACTGGAAAACGAGGGAGTGCCCCATGTTCGCTTGACCGTTAGCGGGCCATTTGGTTTGCCTGTTCATGTGGCCTACGTCACTGAAGTATCGGAAGGTCAGTGGCGTGTGGTCGATATGATGGTTGCGGGCGTTCGGTACTCAGAGTGGAAAGGGCGTAGCTATAGGGAGCGAGCAAACAGCGGTGACTGGGAAACGTTACTCACCGAGCTTGAGGCTAAAAACCGCGAATTCTTCGCGCAATTTTGTGATTTTCGTCGTGGGCCCGAGGAATCGGGTGAGGTTAACGGTCAGCACAACAAACCTACACCGTTACCCCGTTATCTGGCCGCTGCCTGTCATCTGTAAGGGTGGTGCATGGTCGTAATATGGCACCTAAGGCAAGGATAATTCCACACGAGCACCTCCCAAGGGACTCGCGTTTATCGTGATATGTCCGCCGTACACGGTGACTAATTCTTGAGCGATGGCCAAGCCCAGGCCTTGCCCCTCACGACGGGAATCAGCGCGCTTACCGCGCTCGAGTAGGCTATCTCGCAAGTCGGGTGAGATGCCCTCGCCATTATCTTCCACCACAATGGTGAGTGGTGTCTCGCCAACCCCGTCAACCCGCACCGTCACAATGCTTTTACCGTATTTACAGGCGTTGTCTAAAATATTACCCAGCAGTTCAAGCAAGTCCCTTTCGTCGCCCCGGAACTTTGCGTTGTCAGGGCATGCAACTCGGATATCGATACCTCGATCGCCGTAGACCTTCTGAAGTGTTTGCTGCAAGCGTGTCAGGGCAGGTGCTACCGGTGTCCGCTGCAGCAGACGACTGTGGCCATGGGTGGCCCGCTGCAACTGCCAGGCAATGACCTCTTCCATGCGCGATAGTTGCTCATCGCACAAGCGTGCGTAGTCATGTGTATTTGGCTCGGCGCTGCGCAATACCGCAAGGGGTGTTTTCAAACTATGTGCTAAATCAGCCAGGGTATCGCGCATGCGCTGTCTGCGGCGCTGCTCTCCGTCTAACAGATTTTGCAGGTTATCGGCGAGGGGCTCGACTTCTTTAGGCCACACCCCTTCGAGACGGTATTGTTCCCCCGCTTCAATCTTGGCAATGGTCTGGGTTAAACGTCGCAGAGGCGTCAGGCTCCAGCGAACAATTACTATCTGTGCGCCCAACATGAGTAGCGCGGTGGTTCCAAGCCACAGCAGTAACTGAGCACGAAAGATGGCAATTTCCCGGTTGCGTCCTGCAGTACTCTCGGCGACGGTGAGGTACAGCACCCGCTCATCGCCCGAACTCAACTCCCAGACCACCTGATAGGTCTGGCGCAAGAGCCCCTTGAATTCGCTGGTATGGGTCTGTCCGGGTTGCAGTAGAGGTAGCCGCTCCGATAGCTGGGCTCTCGCATCATTGAAGCGAGCTGCTGACGGCGATAGCCACAGGGTTTCACCGCTTGCATCGGTGACCATGGCGTATAGCCCTGATGAGGGTTGGTTGAGTCGTGTATCCAGCTGTTGTGGCGGTACTTGGAAACCGAGGTTGATGTCGGCCTGGGCCAATAGGGCGAGTATGTGCAGTTGTAGCCGTTCAGCAGTGGCTAGCGTCAATGCCCGTTCATGGGAGCGCTCCAATGCCCAGCCTGCAGCACCCAGGCATAGGGGCAGCAGAAGGGTGGATGCCAGCAGTAAACGCAGTGTGAGGGAATGTTTCGTGGGGGTCATGCGCCCTCGCGCTCAAGGTTGAAGCGATAGCCAGCGCCTCGAATGGTTTCGATGGGTTGCAATGTACCCTCTGGGTCCAGCTTGCGACGCAAGCGGCCAACAAACACTTCAAGTACATTGCTGTCCCGATCGCTATCCCTATCGTAGAGATGGTCCAGTAGTTCGCTGCGTGACACCACCATCCCTGCCTTGTGGGCGAGATAGGCCAGCGTATTAAATTCGTAGGTCGTGAGCTCTACCGGTTGTCCATTGTGCTGGACTTGCCGGGCAGAGAAATCAATCGAGAGACCGCCGTAATGCCCTACACGGCGGCGGCGGCCCTCGACTCGGCGCAATAGCACCTGTAAGCGCGCCGAGAGTTCCTCGAGGTAGAAAGGTTTGGTGACGTAGTCGTCGGCACCGGCTTCCAATCCAGTCACCTTCTCTTGCCAATCGGCGCGAGCGGTGAGTATCAGAATAGGCATGTCCCAGCCCCGCTCGCGCCAGTGGGTAATCAACTCTATGCCCGATATATCGGGCAATCCTAGATCGACAATGGCAATGTCGCAGGGGTATTCATTGGCGAGGTAATTCGCTTCAGCCCCGTCGGCGGCGCTGTCAACAACCCAGCCCTCGTGGCGGAAATGACTCTGCAAGCGCTCTCGTAGGCGCTGATCATCCTCAACAATAAGCAGCCTCATTGTTTAATCTTCAATGGTGACAGTGGTCACTCTGCCGCCCTCGAGTAGTAAACGCACCCGGAAGCCTGCCTTGTGGGGTGTGACTGCTAGTGCCCGACCACCGTAGATCTGCTCGGCTTTGGCCGCCGCCTTGGCGGCGTCATCGTCGAGCTCGGAGGGGGCCAGTTGCTGTATCAGCGGCGTCTGTTGTTCATGCTTGTTGCCTTGGCTAATGCCTTCGGTAAGCCCGCGCAAGGCTTTAAAAAAAGCTTTGGCATCGTCATCGTCTCGGGCTTGGGTGGGCATGGCTACCCACAGGGTGATGAACAGCGATATCGACAGCATGATGACTCGGAGCACCGGCGAGCGCCTCCTACGGTGTGTCCTGCGCGCTACAACATGGGCTCCAGTCGCACGCGCACAGGGATTGTCTCTCCCGGTTCGGTCCGGGTGTGGGTTGTGTAGATGTTATCGCCGAATCGGTAGCTGACGCGATAGCCATTACTCCGTTCTCTCTCCCGCAGCTCGTACTTCACCGAGCAAACTTCTTCCGTGTCGTAATACTCTCTGTCATGGTTGCGGTAATCGCGGGTCGCGCTGTTGTGGCCCACTGCAGCACCTACCGCTGCGCCGACCCCCGTAATGAGGCCACGGTTGCTTGAATTGTGACCGATCACGCGGCCAACAGTACCGCCGACTAAACCACCGACCAGGGTTGGCATAGTGGTGCCCATACTGGGCCTGCGTTCGACGACACGGACGCGCTCGGTGCGACAGCTCTCGTAGGGAATTCGTTCGGTGACGATTTCAACCAGAGGCTGAACGGACTCCACCGGCGCATGAATGGTGGTGCTTCGGGAATCGGCCAGTGCGGCGGCAGGGATGAGGGCAAGGGCAATCATGGTCATTTTCATGGGTATCTCCCGTATGTGGGTGCTTGTATCTACCGAATATTGCTAGCCTACAGGGAGCTAGCTGAACTCAAGCTGAATAGGGGCCAAGATTGATGGTGTCGGATTCAGCGCCGGTTCAGCCGATTACAGGCTGACCAATGGGTACGCGTAACGATCATGGATGCAAAGCGAAAAATAGTGCACGTCGATGCGGATTGTTTTTATGCCGCCATAGAGATGCGTGATCAGCCGCGACTGAGAGACATACCTTTTGCGGTCGGGGGGCGTCCTGATGGGCGGGGCGTGCTAACGACCTGTAACTATCCTGCGCGAGCATTTGGTGTGCGTTCTGCTATGCCTACCCGTCATGCGTTGCGATTATGCCCTCAGCTTGAAGTCGGGCCCGTGAATATGCCCAAGTACCGTGACGTATCAAGGGCGATGCATAGCATCTTTAGGCGCTACACCGATCTCATTGAGCCTTTGTCCCTCGATGAGGCCTACCTGGATGTTAGTGAGGCCTCGGCTCACAGTGGCAGCGCTACTCGTATCGCTCAGGCTATTCGCTCCGCTGTTGCGGATGAACTGGGTATTACCGTGTCTGCCGGCGTTTCCTGCAATAAATTTATCGCTAAGGTGGCCTCAGATTGGCGTAAGCCGGACGGTTTAACCGTGGTAGCCCCAGATGCGATCGATGATTTTGTGGCGGAACTGGGTGTCGGCCACATACCCGGTGTCGGAAGGGTGACCGCTGAAAAATTAGCGCGGATTGGCATGGTCAGTTGCCGGGATATTCGAGGGCAGGACCCCCTTGCTCTGGTCCGTCGATTCGGGAAATTTGGGCACACACTGTGGGAGCGAGCCCATGGTCGGGACGATCGTGTGGTTAACCCGAACCGTTTGCGCAAGTCCGTCAGTGTCGAGCGCACCTTTCCCGAGGATTTATCGACCCCCGACACGTGTCTGGCGCAGCTGCCTCAGCTTATGGATTTACTCGATGCTCGCATCACGCGAGCCGATGCCGCAGGGCACATCCATAAGGCCTTTGTTAAGGTGAAATTCAACGATTTTTCCAGCACCACGG
>PR_CR_10_Liq_3_inCRDRAFT_1000318_pt1 | contig 13295 bp, 11 predicted proteins | sample PRCRCaboRojoPR_2_FD_10240 | JGI IMG/M metagenome (IMG submission 10240)
AAAAACACCAACCAAATGTTTGCTGGACAGTTAGGGTGGTCTTTTTCTCCGTACGCGATAGCTGTGCGAGGGCGTAAACCAAATTGTCGCAGCTGACGTGGATTTTTTTAAGTAAATCTTTCGATCGATAAGTGCGACCCCGCTGGGGTCGATTCCAAGATTTAAGCTTGTTTTTACTGATGTACGACCCCCAATAGGGGTCGGCTATTAGTAAAAAAAAACAGCAATCAATATTTTTAATTGACGCCGTAGGTGTCAAACATACCGAAGAAAATGAGAGCCGATGCGACAATCCGGTTTGCGCCCCTGTGCGAAGGCGGGCCAGAGTGCCCTGGCATACACCCAAAGGGTTTCACCTGGTCCCTTCTATCTTGTCTTTATATACATTGACTAATTTGTAACTACCTTTCGCAAGCGAAAGGTCAGTTAGTCATATCAAATATCAGGCTGCCACATCTTTTATCCGGTAACTTTTATTCATTATTTCAAGTGCAAATTTCTTGCAGTCCTCAATGTCGCCTTTTTCTAAAATTGGATATTGTTCTAAAATTTCCTCTTCGGTTGTTCCATTAAATAAATACTCCAGTATAGTTTGAGCTGTAATTCTTAATCCCCTTATTGTAGGTTTACCATCACACAGCTCAGCATCCAATGTAATTCTATCAAATATATATTCCATCTTCTTTTTTTAGCTGTACAATTCTTCAGGGTTGTTAGTTCCCTTAATTAAGCCTGGCAAGATTAAGGCTGTGTTGGGACTTTAGTAATCTAACTCACTTATAATGCTTAGTTTGATTAATTGTCAGGATGAAAATACCAATCATTCATAATAGTTGTGCTATTCATAGAAAAAAAAGCCCCTGCGGCAATCCACAGAGGCTTTTTAAGCTGGTAAGTCTGTAAAATTTACGGACGTACGGAGCTTTTCTTCAGGCGCAACGTCTTCACGATGCCCTTGTTGTCATCCACCATGCTAGCCAGGTAGAGGCCATTTGGCAGGTCGCCAATGTAGTATCGCTGCCCGGGCGCTACGTTGAAGCTGCGCATTTCACGGCCTAACACATTATACAGTACCACCCGGTCGACGCCATTGCCACCGCGGATGTTGAAGTAATCAGCGGTGGGGTTGGGGAACACGGTGAGTGGGGTGGTGTTGAGGTCGTTGGTGCTGCTTGGCAACGAAGCGGTAAAAATGAAATCAGCTGATACTGCCGCCTCATCAGGATTGGCGAGATCGAAAATCTCTATAGTAACGGTCCCTTCACCTGCTACACCTCTTGGGCGCAGGTGCACATCCAAGTTGGTTGTGTCGCCCGGGTTTAGCACAACGGGGGCATTAAGCCCAAGGTCCTCCATAATATTGGAGGAGATATGAGCAGGATAACAAGCGATATTATCGCAAATCATGGTTTCCCACTCTTCAAGAATATCTGGATTTCTAACCCATTGGATAGAGACGGCTTCATTCCCTTCGTTAATGACATAAGCTTTACCAACAATTTCCATAAAGAGATCGTTGGGATCGGCTATGCCTTCTTTTTCAATGGTTTGCGGAGTGAAAACCAAAGAAACCTGTGCTTCAGTCACAAGTACAGCGGTAAGGAAAAATGCAAAAAGGAGTATAGTTTGCTTCATGGATTCTAATTTTATTTAACAAAAGTCCGAATAAATTATAGAAATATCAACATCTCAAGTGCTAAATAAACTTTAAAGTAGTGGCTGCGACGAAATAAAGTCAGGTCAGCAATCCAGCTTGGAGTACTGACCTGACCGTGAGCTATCCGGGAAAACAAATGCTAACCCGGTAAGATAGTGCGATAGCTTATTCTACAATGACCTGCTTAACTGCTACCTGATTGCCGAGGTTGAGCCGGAATGTGTAAGCGCCTGCAGTCAGCCTGGAGGCATCAAAAGGAACAGATACTTCTCCGTTCAGGGTGCCCAGGTATTGGGTTGCAACGGTTTGCCCCATTGCATTGAATACCGTCAGGTCTACTGAAGTGGCACCATCAAGGTTAAGGGAAATATTGACCCAATCCTTTGCAGGGTTCGGGAACACCTCAACGAGCTCATTAGCGAAGACATCAGTTGTATTTACGGCCAATTCGAAAGTCGTCGTCTCTGCATTCATGATTGCACCAGTTTCGTTGTCAAGGACAAGCAATACTGCATGCATTTGTTCCCAGTTGTAGTTATTGGGTACAGTGTAGGTGAATGTGTTTTCAAACACCTGACCAGCTTCCACGTTTGCGGGAATAACTCCTGATACGCCATTGTAGCCCCCCAGGAGTGCCCGGCTGGTTTCGTTATAAAACATATCAGAAGCAGGAACGGGGTTTGGTGCGGCTTGCCAATCCAGTCCGGCACCTACGAGTGGAATGTTTTGAGATTGAAAACTGTAGAAGTTTACCTGATCGTACCCTGATGATGTGCCAGATACACTGTCTTCAGTAATGACTACACTCATACGGTAGTCGATGCCTTCCATGCGCGTAGCAAATTCAGCAGAAGCATTTACTGTTAGCTCCCGAGTTTCGCCATTTATTTCTGCACTGACATTTGCCTGGACAGGAGGCGTAACATCCAGAACCTCAATAAATTCTTCAAAAAGTGCTGTGCTTACGCCCACGCCATTTAGCACCCGGTCTACATTTGCGCCAGGATAGCCGTTTAAGTTTACGCCATTATCGTGCTCTGTAAGTACCATTGGGTCACCGTTATGGACAGCGATACCAATGAATTTATCAGGATAATTCTCCTTCATATCTGCCATAGCTACAAAACCCCTGGAGCACCATCCGCACCAGGTACCCGTACCTTCTTCAAACACCACCTTTTTGAATGGGCGGAAAGATACTCCGGAAAGCAGCCCGTCTGACGTATTATTAGTTTCATCACTATCGGTCTCACCATTTGGGTTTGCAATGGAAACAGAAACATCATAGGTGATAGCTTCGCTCGGAGCAAATGGTACAGGATGCTCAATTTCTGCCGTTTCACCAAAAGGGATATTCAAGCCTTCAATGGTTTCGGTAACTGTCTGACCATCAATCATCCAGGTTATTTCCAATGTATTAACGGCTTCAAAACCCAGGTTAGTTACTACACTGGTAATGGTAGCATCTTCACCGACTAAATTGTCAAAACGATCGATTATGAGGCGTTCAAGGGCTACCTCGTTACGTGGAGGAGCATAAATATTGATGTCGTCTACGCCCATACCGAAGTTCCATCCACCTCCGTCAACATATTCGAAGGCAATTTGTATCGTATCGCCTACGTAATCGGTAAGCGGTAAAAAGATTTGTTGCCATTCATCTATGCCATCTAAGTTTACTAGCTCTGTCCAGTTTTCTCCTCCATCTGAAGAGACTAAAACCTTGCCTTGCTCATCAGCACCTTGATAATCACCATTAACGAAATAGGCCTCAAAGCTCATCGCAGCACCTTCTGCCATAGTAAGGTCTATAGCAGGAGTCAGGAATCGGCCGTCGCTGGAAACACCTTGCCCGGCGGCATCATCGTTGACACCAATAAAGTTGGTGTGTGCGGGGAATGCGAAGAACTGACTGCTCAGTTGGCCAGCGTTTCCTACGGACCAAACGTCATCGGCGGTGATTTCGTCTGGCAGGCCGTTTTCAAAGTCCGCTGTAAATAGTACCTGTTGCGCAGTCGTATTCGTCGCCTGCAGCATAAATAATGCGAGAATAAAGAGTATAGCTGCTCTCATACCTAAAAAAGGATTTAGTTAATATTCTGAAATAAAATCATGGCAACAGGCTTTCCCGCCACCAATTACTAGCGCAGCAAAGCTACAGTAAAAATTGGATTTTGGGTTAGGGTGGTGGTTACTGTTTTTAAGAATGTACAGTTTGTTTACCGCTTTTCTATGATTTGTAACCTTTCTGACATTTAAGAACGGGCATAGTCGGGCCCGAAGCACCCCTGCTTTATGGAGATGAGATGGGCATTCAGAAGCCGAAACTATAGCAATGACTCCTGCTGGAATACATACAAAAATCGCTCTGGTAAGGAGCGGGAAAGTGAGATCCTCTCTTAGTACAGCAGCCCAAACATCCAAAGCGGGATGCGCTGTGGGTGAGCGGTGGCAGCAGAATCGACAACTACGTAATGATGAGGGGCGGTGCTCCAGTCGATGCTATCGTATAGCGGGCGGCGGTACGCTGTTTCTGCCATTTTTAGGGCAGCCAGAGACCGGAGGAAAAGCTTTTGCATTTTATTTAACCCATTAAACAAAAATACTAAAAAGTGTTTAGCGGGCTAAACAAAATTGGTTGCTTTTCTTCTTTCCCTGATCAGGCATTGTTTAGCTTGTCGATGATTTGTCGAACGCTCTCTTTCAGTGTAGGGAGGTAGTCTACGACTGTCTTCCAAACAATATCAATTTCGACATTGATATAATCGTGAATTAGTACATCTCGCATTCCAGCCATATCTTTTCAAGGTATATCAGGATGTTCTTTCCGGATATACACAGATAGTCTTTTTGTGGCTTCGCCAATTATTTCAAACTGACGGACTACAGCATCTTGAACTAAGGTGGAGTTTTGGAAGGACTCCTCGGATAAGCCTTTTGTGTAAGATTGGATCTTTTCAATTGAATCCTCAATGTGTTCCAGATAGGTAAGATCACGAAAGGCACTCATCACACAGTAATAATTTTTAGGTCCTGCTCCACTTCCGGCTTTATTCTGGGGTCAAGGTATTTTTCACTAACGATATCTACTTCGCGGTCAAGTAGTTCTGATAGTTCCCGGTGCATGCGTGCCAGTATGAAAAGGTTAACAGGTTCATCATAGGTTACTAAGATGTCAATATCACTTTCCGGTGTGTGTTCGTTTCTGGCAAAAGACCCGAATACCCCAATCCTGGAAATTGGATATTGAGCAAGATAGTTTCTAATGATACGGTGAACCTCTTCATTTGTCATATTGCAAGTATAATCTTTTTATCATTGGGTAGCAAGTAGGCAAAGGCATGAAATCTTTGTTGAAGCAGGCATCGTGCCATAGGGGGGCTTTCGCTGCAAAACAGTAGCGAAAGAATCCCTGCATCTTCCAGAAGTCATTGAAGCTCTGAAGGTGGCACGCTTACCAACCCCAAAACCTTAGAACGGTTTAACGCTGTCAAAAAAATGATAACCTCACTTGCTTAGTCTCCAACGTTGCAGTTTCCTTACCGGTAAATCGCCCGCCGCAGCGCCCGCCAGTGCTTTTTCGTCATCCGACCCGGAGTAAACAGGCAAATGCCCGCTGCGCCATTATCCATAGACACCTGCACCGCTGCCCCCAGTTCATCCGGGACCAAGCCGTGGTTTTCCGGGTCGGGCTGCCGGGCTTTGCTCTTGGGGTCCGGGCAGATGAACAAACCGCTGATAAGCGAAGCCCGGCCGTCAAGTGCTTCCACACCCTCTGCTGTCATCTCGCCGATCCATTCCACATCTTCCAGGTAAAAATCATTGTAGAGCATGGGAAAGACCTGATCAAGGTCCCATTGGTCCCATTCCTGCCGCACGATACGCTTGGCTACGGAGTGCGGGCCCGGGAAAACGGCAGCATTAATGCGCTTGTCTTGGGCGTGTACCTGCTCTGCCAGCCGGTTGACGATACTCGTAATCAGATCGTAACGGTACTGCTTCCAGGCTTGTACCTGTGTGGGGTCTTCCACGGATTTAATATCAATGCCGCTTTGCTCCTCGAAGCCTGAGGTACAGCGGTCGCAGTAGCAGTAATCATATTTAGGATACTCCTTATCCATCACCAGGCCGTACTTGTCCCACAGCCCCCGCGCCAGGATGACGTCCGGGAAACGGATGTAGTCGAGGTGTACCGCAGCTACCTGCTCCACTTCCGCGACGCTCGTGTACAACTCCTCCAGAAATTGGTATACACCAGGTTCATTCGGGCACAGAAAAGTATAGTACGGCACATAAGCAGGCTTGTCATAGGCCGATTCCCCGGCCCGGTTGACAGCGTACCATTCCGGCTTCAGTTCGGGGCGGGGCTTTTGTACCATCGTGGGGATCCAGGCATGCAGCCCAAGGCCAGCGGCTTCCGCCAGTTTCCCAATGCGCGCATAGTCAGCGGGGTCCTGCCCGCCGTTGTACATGAGGGTGTCCACCCCTTTGGCTTTCCAGCTGCTCAGGGTTTTCAAAACTTCATCGTCGGTTTTGTCATTCAGCCCGCCATCCCAGGCGTAGACCGGGATTTTGCTGGCGCTGGAAGTTGATGAGAGGGAAGAACAGCTTTGCAATAAGCCTATGCTGAGCAACAACAAGCCCAGGAAAAGGGTAGAGGGTAACCGCATGATTTGTTTTTTGCCTGCCAATATAGGAAAAGAAAATTTTCATCGCCGACAATGCAGTTTTGATCTGTCCCCCCAAAGACATCAATACCAGCATAGCTGCGCTTTTACCATCTCCATCCCTATCTTTGGAACAAACAAGCAACGCCTATGCATATCGCCATCCTCGGCAACGGCATCAGCGGCATTACCGCTGCCCGTTTTTTACGGAAGCTGACCGACCACAAAATCACGGTGATTTCGGCGGAGACCGATCACTTCTTTTCCCGTACGGCCCTAATGTATGTTTACATGGGCCATATGCGGTTCGAGGATATCAAACCTTACGAAGACTGGTTTTGGGAGAAAAACCGCATCGACCTGAAGCGGGGATACGTGGAGCAGATCGATTTTGAGCAAAAACAGCTGCATTTCCGCGAGGGCGATCAGCTGGGCTACGACAAACTCATCCTCGCCCTGGGCTCTAAGCCTAACAAGTTTGGCTGGCCGGGGCAGGACCTGCAGGGCGTGCGGGGGCTGTACAGCTATCAGGATTTGGAATACATGGAAGCGCATAGCGAGGGCTTGGAACGCGCCGTCATCGTGGGCGGCGGGCTGATTGGCATCGAAATGGCAGAGATGTTCCACTCCCGACACATTCCGGTCACCTTTTTGGTAAGAGAATCGGCCTATTGGAATGCCGTGCTGCCCAGGGAAGAGTCCGAAATGGTGACCCGCCACATCCGGGAGCATGGCATCGACCTCCGCTTGTCCACCGAGCTGAAGGAAATTGTGGACGATGGATACGGCAACGCCTGTGGGGTCCTTACTTCCGAAGGGGAGCGCATTGATTGTGGCTATGTGGGCCTTACGGCGGGCGTACATCCCAGCATCAGCTGGCTGAAAGAAACCGCTCTGGAAACGGACAAAGGCATTTTAGTCGACGACTACCTGCAGACCAATCTGCCGGATGTCTATGCGATCGGTGACTGTGCACAGATACGCCACCCTAAGCCTGGTCGCCGCCCAATTGAAGCCGTTTGGTACACCGGCCGCATGATGGGCGAGACCGTAGCATATACCATCAGTGGAAGCCCCAGAGAATATGACCCGGGCATATGGTTCAACTCCGCCAAGTTTATGGATATCGAATACCAGGTGTACGGCGATGTGAGCGGGCGAATGCCAGACCACTACGCTTCGGTCTACTGGGAGCATGCCGATGGGCGCAAGAGCATCCGCATCGTGTACGACCAAAACACGCAGGAGGTAGTCGGCTTTAACCTGATGGGCGTGCGGTACCGCCACGAAGTCTGTGAGCAGTGGCTGTCGCAAAAGGCATCGGTGGAGGCAGTCCTTCAAAACCTCGGGCTGGCCAACTTCGACCCCGAGTTTTACCAACAGTTTGAGCGCGAAGTGGTGGCGCAATACAATCAGCAGACGGGCAGGAACCTGAAGCTGCGGCAAAAGCGGGGGCTGTCCCGGGCTCTGGCCTTTTTACGGGGGCGGGCTTAGCACTTTCTATTTCAAACCGATCAAAAATCATCCATGTATACCTTACAAAAAATCGGACTGGGACTCTTTGCGGCGGCATTGCTGTTGTTTACTGCAACCCTGGGCCTGGAAAAATATGAACTGTCAAAAGCCCGTCTGAGCGAAGCCATTGACAATACGTATCACGTGGATGCCATAGTTGCGGCCGCCAAAGAGAAAGGGATTCTGAGCAACACCTATGCGTCAAGTTTCAGCTTTGTGCCGGTGGTGGAAGCTTTGTTCCGGGAAGCAGGGGCCAACCTAAAGACTTCGCCCCCAGCCAATTTCCCGGCAGATGGCAACCGTGCCGATTACGAGCTGCCTTCCTGGAAAGCCAAAAACTACCTCCTGCCGGTGGTGAAAAAAGCCAGTACGGGTCCTGTTTCTGCTCAGCCGATATTGTTTTGGTGGCTGACCATCGGCCTGGGGATACTGGGTGGGCTGTTGGACATACTACCGAAGTTCAACCTCATTCCCGGCATTAAGCATGACCATCTTTACCACCGCAGCCTCACCCGGGGCTTACGCCTGAGTGTGCGCGGCTTTTTCCTGGGTGCCACGATTTTGGGCGTGCTGGTGTACGGCATTTACTACATGGGCAAAGACTATTTCTGGCCGGGCATCACGGTTCTGATCGGGCTGTTGATCACCGGGCTGGTGTTTTGGGTACAGCGTTCTGCCTGGCGCACCCCGGCTAAGTCTGCGGCACCGGATATTACAGGCTGGATGGGCGTAGGGGCGGGCTTGTACCTTATTGCCTTTTATGTGCTGCTGTACTGGTCACCTCAGCACATCACGAGCTGGATCCTCCTCTCAGACCCGCTGAGCTATGCTTTGAATGGGGGAGAAGCCAGTCAGTGGTTTCTGTACGGCATGTTGTATACCCTGGTCATCCTGGTCATGGGCGTTCGCATGTTTGCCAAATACATGCACAACAAATATCAACAGTTGCGAACGGCCTCGGTGATGTTTTTCCAAACGGCCTTTGCGTTTCTGATTCCGGAGATACTGGTGCGCCTCAACTATCCATACTACGACTTTAAAAATATCTGGCCGCTCAACTACACCTTCTTTTTCGACTGGAACCTGGACAAACTCATCAACAGCGGAGGGCTGGGTATTTTTATGCTGGGCTGGGGCATTGGGCTGATTATACTGGGCGTGCCCATAATCACCTATTTTTACGGTAAGCGGTGGTACTGTTCCTGGGTATGCGGCTGTGGAGGGCTGGCCGAAACGATGGGCGATCCCTACCGGCAGTTGTCTGACAAAAGCCTGCGCGCCTGGCAGTACGAGCGGTGGATTATCCACGGGGTCCTGGTCTTTGCGGTAATCATGACCATGGGGGTGCTCTATTCCTACCTGCCCAAAAACGAGGTATGGTTCAGCCGGGGCAACTTCCTGCTGCTTATGATATTCACTTTAGCCGGCGCCATGGGCTTCGCCTGGTACCGCTGGCGGAAAGGAGGCGTGGACATCGGTGCTACGGGCATGTATGTGGGGCTGGGCGTAACCGTCCTGCTCATCGGCATCTCAGGCTACCACTGGGCAACGGAAAGCGAGCAGTTTTTCTTTCTCAGCAGCGGAGAGACCCGCCAATGGTATGGCTTCCTGATTGGGTCGGCTTTTGCAGGCGTAGTGGGCACCGGGTTTTATCCCCTCATGGGCAACAGAGTATGGTGCCGGTTTGGCTGCCCGCTGGCCGCCTATCTGGGCTTGGTGCAGCGGTTCAAATCTCGCTTCCGCATCACCACCAACGGCGGGCAGTGCATCTCCTGCGGCAATTGCTCTACCTACTGTGAAATGGGTATCGATGTACGCTGGTATGCGCAGCGGGGGCAGGATATCGTGCGGTCGTCCTGCGTTGGCTGCGGGGTTTGCTCGGCGGTCTGCCCGCGCGGTGTACTCCGGCTGGAGAACAGCAGCGTGGATATTGATGAGCGGGCTACGGAAGTGCGGGCGCTGCACATTTCGGAGGAGCGTGGGGTGGAGTTGCGGTAATAATTTGGAATAGTTGGGTTTGCCCAACTATTCCAAATTATGCACCTTTTAATCCGCCGTACGAATCACCGTAGACCGCTGAATCCAGCAAGGCACAAAAAAGGATTCACCCGCTTTGAGGTTGCGGATGAAGACATCTTCCCGGTTCGGCATATACTGCCGGTAGCGCCCAATAAGTTTGTTGGCTTCTTCGCTTACAGACGAGTCGACCCGCTTGGCTTTCTGCCAGGCATCAATAGCCGGCCAGGTGACGATTTGGCTGTCCCAGCCCCGTCCGGGGCCACAAAGCGGGCCACTTGAGGCATACAACCGGCCGATGAGGATATAGGGCTCGCCCCAGTCCCCGCGGATTTCTGCGGCGCGCTCCGCCCACTGCCGGGCTTTGGGGAAGTTGCGCAGATGGACTTCGTAGATTTTGGCATTGTTGAGGGCGTACTTGGCCTGCTTTTCGACGGATTCCTCCTCTTCAATCGCTTTCTCAAAGGCAACGATGGCTTTGGCATACTCCGCTTCCCGCAGATAGATGTAGGCCGAATCGGCCTTGCCTGCTTCCGGGCGGCAGTTTTCATTGCCGATGCGAATCAGTCGCTTCATGCGTTCGTCATCGGTGGAGCATTCGGCAAACTTCAGGCGGCTGTAGACCGTACGCACCACATCGCAATCGGTAGGATTGGCCTCAAAGTCGGGATAGTACTTGTCCATGTAGTAGTCGCAGGGATAAAAGCCTTTGACCGTCTCGAAGTACTCCAGCCGTACCGGTGTATACTCTTCGATGATCTGCCAGCGCTCGCAGGCGGTGCCTTTGCAGTCTTCCAACCCTTTCTCAATCATGGCCCGGAGTATGCCCTGATAGTGATAGGCTTCCTCCTGCTCTATTTGGCCGGCATCGTACAAGTCGACCAGCAGGGATGCCATTGGGTTGACTACAAAGTCCGGCGCGTCCAGGCTATCCTGATCAATAGCCGACTTGAACATGCTGTATATTTCTTCTTTGGAGGCCCGGTCGCGGTATTTATAGAACAGGTCAAAAGCCTTGCGCCCTTTGATATAGCCGCCCTCCGGATAGCAGCGGTCGATCTCATCGTAAATGCTGAAGATCGTGTCCACATAAGCACTTTTTAGCGCCTCATCCTGGGTTTGGCTGATGAAGTATTCGTAGAATCGGATGCCATCGGCATAAACGGTATTGCGCCGGCCGTCAGCTGCGGGAGCTACAGCATAGACTTTTTTCCACAGTGCAAACGCCTGATCCCAGTCGCCGGCCCGCAAAAAGTCACGGTAAAGCACGTAGTTGGTCTCCGCATCGTCCGGGCTTGGCGCATCGCGGAACTTAGGGCAGGGGCTGAGGTCCTCTTCCGGTTCCGGCGCAGGTGCAGGAACTTCAGTTGTCGTTTCGGTTACAGGCTCTGTCATTTTAGGCGTACAGGCAGCGAGCAGAAGCAGTGCCGCAAATGCCCACCAGCGTTGATTCATTATCATTATCCCTTTGATTTTGCTGAAACATACGCAAAAATAAAGAGTTTATCGGGACTGTCTGATGGATGTTGGAGATAGATTTCCGGCTTAACTCATTTTGAATGCTGCCTGCCTTTTACCTTAGAATGGCAATTTCCCCGGTTTGCACCTGCTCTTCTCCCTGACAAACCCATTGCAGCGCATACTGCACCACACCCGCATTCACAACTTCGCCGCGGTAGAAGCCATCCCAGCGTTCAAAAGGGTCCTGCGTAGCAAAAATGCGGTTGCCCCAGCGGTCATAGATTTCAAAGGACAGCAGCTCCGGTATGGCGTAAGGGTTGCTGATGCCGTAGGTGTCGTTCAGCCCATCGTTGTTGGGGGTGAAGGCCGTTGGCAAAAAGATGGTATTGCAATCCAGGTCGTCCGGGTCAATCACATTGAAAATAATGCGGTCGCGGGCAATACAGGAAGTAACAGTATCAGAAATGGAGACTTCATAGCTGAGCTCACCGGCTTCGTTTGGGGTGATGACCGGCGCTGCCGCAAATGGATCAGAAACCCCATCGGTAGGCGACCAGCTAAAGACCGTGCCGCAGGTTTTGCTCAATTCCACATTGAAGTCATCCCCCAGAAAGAGGTTGACGATGTTGGCGTCCCGCTCGATACGGTCCGGGGCATCGTACAATTCGCGGACTTCCAGTTCATTCAGGGCACGGTTGTACACCCGTAGCTCATCGATCAGTCCGTTGAAGGGGAATTCCGTAGCATTTTTGCAATCGCTGTCACCAATGATGAGGTCCCCATCGTTGTTCACATTGATGCGCTCCAGGGTGCTAAATACATTGATGAGCTCCCCGTTGAGGTGTAAGCGTACCCGCCCGCCCTGCCGCACGATTGTCAGGTGCTGCCAGCAACCGGTATTGCTGATTTGGTGGGTAGCAATGGTCCTCCGGTCATAGGTTTCGAAGAAAAATGCGCTGATGGTCCGGCTGGAAGGCGTGTAGATGATGTAAAATTCATTGCCGCCGAAGCAGCTGGGGCTGCGCTTGGACAAAAGGTACTGCGTGCCGGCCCCGCCCCGTGGCTTGAAATAAAAACTTACGGAGACATCCTCGTTGTCAAACTCATCATTGACCGGTCCGCCCAGAATGACGATCTCATCATCCTGCCCGTCGAAGGAAATGGCATCATTCTCCGCCCCGCAGGTGTAGTAAGGATTGCCGGTAATAGCCCCGGTGTTGGCCGTATTACCGGTGGCATCGTTGGTGCTGCCATCGAAGCGGTAGTGCGCCACAAGGCCAGCCGTGGTCTGGGCCGTCAGCTGGGCCGCCAGCATAACAATAAAAGTAGCAGTGATTGGGATCGTCTTCATGTACAGATTGCTTTTCATCCAATATCTAACGGAAATGCCGGTTTGATATTTTGGCCTAACCAAACAGATTGCCCAAATTGCCCATGCCGGGAGGCAGCATGTTCTTCACCATTTCCTGAGTGGCTTCGGCTTCTTTCGCGGCAGCGGCAGACAACGCTTTGTTGGTGGCGTCCAGAACCAGGTCCTGCACCATTTCCACATCCTCCCAGTCCAGCTTTTCACGGTCGATCTGAATATCTGTAACCTCCCGGTTGGCATTAGCGACTACCTTTACAGCGCCGCCCTGAGCAGTACCTTCCACCATAATTTTTGCCAGTTTTTGGCGCATCTCTTTTTGGCGTTCTTCCATATCGCCAAGCATGTTTCCAAACATCGTTCTGATCGTTTTTAATTCGGGCACAAAGGTAGGTAAATTATGGCCAACTAGATGATCTGTAAAGCCCTTGGGCAAGACCCGGAGTTTGCCGTTATGGGAGGCAGACCGTTATATGCAGCAAAGTAAAGCCGGGCTTTCCAGTCGCTGGAAAGCTTTTCAGCAGGCGCTGGGGCATTATTTGAAGACCGACGAAGGGGCTGTCATCGCTGGCGCAAAGGCTGGTTTTCGGCACTTTGAGCGTATCTGGCTGGC
>PR_CR_10_Liq_3_inCRDRAFT_1000321_pt1 | contig 13210 bp, 10 predicted proteins | sample PRCRCaboRojoPR_2_FD_10240 | JGI IMG/M metagenome (IMG submission 10240)
CGACGGTGGAGAATCTGATCCTGGACACCATCAGCCTGGACTATCACCACACGCTGCAGGCCGCCGCCGGCGATGCCGCCGAGCACGCGCGCGAAGCCGCCATGCACGCCAATGCCGGCGAGTATCTGGTGGTGGTGGACGGCTCCCTGCCCGGCCCCGGGGCCAATCCCGGCTACAGCACCATCGCCGGCATCAGCAACTATGACATGCTGATGGAAACCGTCGCCGACGCCGCCGCCGTCATCGCCGTTGGCAGCTGCGCCGCCTTCGGCGGCTTGCCCAAGGCGAGCCCGAACCCCTCCGGGGCCGTGGCGGTGCAGGACCTGGTGAAGGACAAGCCCGTCATCAATGTCTCCGGCTGCCCGCCGCTGCCCATGGTCATCACCGGCGTGCTGGCGCAGTACCTCACCTTCGGCAAGCTGCCGGAGCTGGATCAATACAACCGCCCGCTGGCCTTCTTCGGTCAGTCCATCCACGACCGCTGCTACCGGCGGCCGTTCTATGACAAGGGCCTGTTTGCGGAAACCTTCGACGACGAGGGCGCCAAGAAGGGCTGGTGCCTGTATCGCCTCGGCTGCAAGGGCCCCATGACCTACAACGCCTGTGCCACCATGAAGTGGAACGGCGGCACGAGCTGGCCGGTGGAGGCCGGGGCGCCCTGCCTGGGCTGCTCGGAGCCCGATTTCTGGGACGCCGGGGGCTTCTACGACGCCCTGTCGGTGCCACCGGGCAATTCCGGCGACATGCTGCTCGCCGCCGGTGCGGCCGGTGTCGCCGTCGGTGCCGGCGTCGGTCTGCTGGCCCGCAGCCAGGCGAAGGGTGCCGCCAAGCAACACCAGACCGTCACCGCTGAAGAGCTGGAGCAGAAGCTATGACCGCTGTGGAGTTCCTGATGCTCACCAAGGGTCCGCTGTTCCAGGCGGCCCTGGCCGTGTTCGCACTCGGTGTGCTGGTGCGGCTGGTGGAGATTCTGGCCCTGGGGCGCGCGCACAACTACGCCGCCCCCCGCGGCAGCGCCGCGCTGGGTGGCCTGCGCACCATGTACAAGCGCTTCGAGCCCGACCCCGGCACCTTCAAGGCCGCGCCCTTCGATGTGGTGGTGGGCATGGTGTGGCACATCGGCTTCATCGTCGCGCTGCTCCTGTTCATCCCGCACGTGGAGCTGATCAAGTCCACCTTCGGCATCGCCTGGCCGGCCCTGCCGAATCCGGTGGTCGATGCGATCACGGCGATTACCATCCTGGGTCTGCTGGCGGCCCTGGTGCACCGCCTGGCGCATCCGGTCAAGCGCTTTCTGTCCACGCCGGAGGACTACCTGATCTGGGGTGTGACCTTCCTGGTGATGATCACGGGCTATCTCGCCTATCACCGCCTCATCAACCCCTATCCGCTGGCGCTCGGCATCCACATCCTGGCGGCCGAGATCTTCCTGGTGGTGCTGCCGTTCACCAAGCTCACGCACATGTTCACGGCCTTCGTCGCACGCTACTACAACGGCGCCACGTTCGGCCGTAAGGGGGTCCAGTCATGACCGAAGCCGTGCTCACACCCGGGGCCGACCTGCCTGAGAGCAGCGGCACCACGCAAGCCGCCGGTGGCTTCTCCTTGGCGCGCGGGCTGAATGCGCTGCGCGAAGAGATGGACGCCCCCGTCGCGTCCTTCTTCTCCAGCTGCGTGCACTGCGGGCTCTGCGCCACCGCCTGCCCGTTCTTCGTCGAGACCGGGGACCCGAAGTACACCCCCATCCACAAGCTGGAGCCCATGCGCATCCTGTGGGAGCAGGAGTTCACCTTCTGGGGCAAGCTCAAGGGGGTGCTTCGAGAAAAGCTGCCGCTGGACAAGCTCGGTCTGGACAAGCACTTTGCGGGCAAGCAGGTCACCGACGAGATGCTCGCCGAATGGGAGCCCCTGCTGTACGACTCCTGCACCATGTGCGGGCGCTGCTCCATGGTGTGCCCCGTCGGCAATGACATCCAGTACATGATCCGCAAGGCCCGCGAAGGCCAGGTGGCCTCCGGCCACTCGCCGGAGGGGCTCGTCGCCGCCTCGGTGCGCGCCGTCAATACCGGCAGCCCCATGGGGCTCAAGTGGAAGACGCTGGATGTGCAAATCAGGCATGTGGAGCAATCCACCGGCCTGGAGGTGCCCATCGACAAACAGGGCGCCGACTATCTGGTGTTGCTGTCCTCCATGGAGATCATCAACTTCCCGGAATATCTGGAAGCGCTGACCAAGATCTTCGCCCATGCCGGTGTCAGCTGGACCCTGAGCCAGCAGTGCTTCGAGGCCACCAACGCGGGCATTCAGATCGGCTCCAAGGACATCGCTGCGGTGCTGGTGCAGCGGGTGGTGGACGCCGCCGAAGCCCTGGACGTGAAGAACGTCATCAGCCCCGAGTGCGGTCACGCCTATACCGCCATCCGCTGGGAAGGCCCCAACGCCATCAAGCGCGCCTATCCGTTCAAGGTGTTCCACATCATTGAGGTGCTGGACCAACTGCGCGCCGACGGGCGCATCAAGACCGAGGGCAGGGAGGACGACAGGCTGTCGCTGCACGACCCCTGCAACCTGGCGCGCAAGAGCGGTGTGATCCAGCAGCAGCGCAACCTGATGGATCTGGTGGCGGAGAACTTCGTCGACCTGAAGGAGCACGGCAAGATGCAGTGGTGCTGCGGGGCCGGCGGCGGCGTCTCGTCCAACGAGCGCGCCGAGGCGCTGAAGCTTGCCGCCTTCAAGAAGAAGAAGGCACAGATCGAAGAGGTGGAGCCGGACCGCATGGTGACCATGTGCGCCACCTGCCGCACCCAGCTCGAGGAAGGGCTGGAAGAGTTCACCATGGACATCCCCGTGATCGGCCTGACAGAGCTCATCGCCGACCACCTTGTGGAGAGTGACGAGGGTACTCACGCATGAACCAACGCGTCGTCGTCGACCCCATCACCCGCATCGAGGGCCATCTGCGCATCGAGGCGGAAATGGATGGACAGAATATCGCCCAAGCCTACTCCTCCGGCACCATGGTGCGCGGCATCGAGACCATCCTGAAGGGACGGGACCCGCGCGACGCCTGGGCCTATGCCCAGCGCATCTGCGGCGTCTGCACCCTGGTGCACGGCGTAGCGTCGGTGCGCTCGGTGGAGGACGCCCTCGGCGTGGACGTNCCGCCGAATGCGCAGCTGATTCGCAACATGATGATCGGCGCCCAGTACATCCACGATCATGTGATGCACTTCTATCACCTGCACGCGCTGGACTGGGTGGATGTGGTCTCGAGCTTGCGCGCCGACCCCAAGGCGACTTCAGAGCTGGCGCAGAGCATCAGCCGCTGGCCCAAGTCTTCACCGGGTTATTTCGCCGATGTGCAACAGCGCATCAAGGGCTTCGTGGAGTCCGGCCAGCTCGGCATCTTCGCCAACGGCTATTGGGGCCACCCCGCCTACAAGCTGCCGCCGGAGGCCAACCTGATGGCGGTGGCGCATTACCTGGAAGCGCTCGGCTGGCAGCGGGAGGCGGCCAAGCTGCACGCCATCTTCGGCGGCAAGAATCCGCACCCGAACTTCGTCGTCGGCGGGCTCACCTCCCCCATCGATCTGAACTCGGACTCGGCCATCAACGCCAAGAAGCTGGCCCAGGTGCAGGATCTGATCAAGCTGATGCAGCAATTCGTGGCCCAGGTGTATGTGCCGGACACCATTGCCATCGCAAGCTTCTACAAGGACTGGGCCGAGCGCGGCGAAGGGCTCGGCAACTTCCTCTGCTACGGCGACCTGCCCATGTCCGGCGGCAGCCTGCGCAATACGGCCGACTTCCTGTTCCCGCGCGGGGCCATTCTCAACCGGGACCTCGGCAACATCCAGCCGGTGGACCTCCATGCCGACGGCGAGATCCAGGAGTTCATCGCCCACTCCTGGTACGAATACGACGCGGGCAACGAGGCCGGCCTGCACCCCTACGCCGGCGAGACCAATCTGGAATACGACAGGCGCGGCGGCGTGAAACCGCCCTACAAGCAGCTCGACGTGCAGGACGGCTACTCCTGGCTCAAGTCCCCGCGCTGGAACAACGCATCCGTGGAGGTCGGCCCGCTGGCGCGCATGCTGCTGCTCTACGCCGACACCAGCGCCCAAGCCCATCCACAAGCCAAGGAGCTGGTGGACTCGACCCTGGCGCAGCTCGGGCTGCCGGTGGACGCGCTCTTCTCCACCCTCGGGCGCACCGCCGCGCGGACGCTGGAGTCTCAGATCGTCGCCGACGCCATGCAGGGCTGGTACGACCAGCTCATCGCCAACGTCAAAGGCGGCGACAGCAAGACCTTCGCCGAGGCCCTGTGGCAGCCGTCCAGCTGGCCCAAGCGGGCCCAGGGTGCCGGTTTCATGGAGGCCCCGCGCGGCGCGCTCGGGCATTGGATCGTCATCGAGGACGAGAAGATCGCCAACTACCAGGCGGTGGTCCCCTCCACCTGGAACGCCGGCCCCCGCGATCCCGAGGGCGTCCCCGGCGCCTACGAGGCCGCCCTGCAGCACAACACCCAGCTGCATGATCCCAAGCAGCCCATCGAGATCCTGCGCACCATCCACTCCTTCGACCCCTGCATCGCTTGCGCCGTGCACCTGGCCGACCCCGAGACCGGCGAGTCCATCGAGATCAAGGTGAGCTGAGACCCACGCCCCGGCCGGCGGCGCAACGCCGCCGGCCCACGCCCTGCATGTCGCTGGTCCTCCAACACTATTTCATGTAGGTGCTCAACGAGCGTAAGCTGGCGCCGGTGAGCGTGCGCCTGCCGACCTTCGAGGAGCAACCCCCTGATCTCCAGCCCCCGCGTCATCGTCGGCCTCTCCGGCGGCGTCGACTCCGCCGTCGCGGCGCACCTGCTGCGGCGTCAGGGCTACGCGGTGGAAGGCCTGTTCATGAAGAACTGGGAGGAGGACGACGCGCCCGGCTATTGCTCGGCCGCCGAGGATCTGGCCGACGCGCAGGCCGCGGCCGATCAGCTCGGCATCCCGCTCAGAACCGTCAACTTCGCCGCCGAATACTGGGACCGCGTGTTCGCCGCCTTCCTCGCCGAATACCGCGCGCTGCGCACCCCGAACCCGGACGTGCTCTGCAACAGCGAGATCAAGTTCCGCGCCTTCCTGGACCACGCGCTGGACCTGGGGGCCGAGTGGATCGGCACCGGCCACTATGCCCGGGTCACCCACGGCGCAGCGGGCAGCCGCCTCGGGCGCGCCCGGGATGCGGCCAAGGACCAGACCTACTTCCTGCATCGGCTCACACAGCACCAGCTCCAGCACGCACTGTTCCCGCTGGCGGACCTCACCAAGGCGGATGTCCGCGGCATCGCCCGCGGGCTGGGGCTTGCGAATGCGGGCAAGAAGGACAGCACCGGCATCTGCTTCATCGGCGAGCGCCGCTTTGCGGACTTCCTGGCGCGCTGGCTTGCGGATGACCCAGGCCCCATCGAGACACCCGCAGGCCGGGTCCTGGGCGAGCACCGTGGGCTCGCCTGGTACACCATCGGCCAGCGCTCGGGGCTCGGCATCGGCGGCGTGCGCGAGGCCGGCGAGGCGCCCTGGTTCGTCGCCGCCAAGGACGCCGCGCGCAACGCGCTGATTGTCGTCCAGGGGGCTCGACATCCCCTGCTCTACGCCCAGGGCCTGTGCGGTGAGCAGCTGCACTGGATCGCGGGGGCACCGCCGGTAGCCGCAGACCGGCTGCCGTTCACCTGCCTGTGTCGGCTGCGCCACCGCCAGCCGCTGCAGCGCTGCACCCTGGTCGAGTACGATACGGCCCTGTGCAGGGTTCGCTTCGCCGAGCCGCAGCGCGCCGTCACGCCCGGGCAGTCCGTGGTGTTCTATCTTGGGGATGAATGCCTCGGCGGTGCCGTGATCACCGCGGCGGCTTAGGCCCCGCCGACGTCGCCGGCCCAGGCGGCCTGGACGCTTGACGCTTGCCCTTGCGGATTGCCCCGGCCCTGCCCCCATATCCGTCAGACCGGCGGATGCGCCAGACACCCGCAACGCCCTCCACACTCGCCCTCGCAACTCGCCACGCACCATGGAACACTCCGACCAAGACCGCCTCATCGCACTCGCCGGCCTGCATCAGGCCGCCTACTGCGTGCAGCGCATTGCCAACCGCGGCACCGTGGACTCGGCGCAGATGGAGCCCTGCATCTACAGCCTGTTCCAGATCGACGCCGCTGATGTGGCATCGGTCTATGGCGAGCCCGGCGCCGTCGCCACCGGCGCGCGCCAGGTGGTCGCGCAGCTCACCGGTGAGCCGCAGCGCGAGATGGAGCTCACCCGCTATGTCATCGCCCTGATGCGCCACGAGCGCAATCTCGGCGGGCGGCGCAAGATGCAGCAGGAAATCGCCCGGCGCGTGCAGGGCGCCGCCGCCGCCCGCGGCGACCTGCCGCTGTTGGACCGGGAAGTGCTGGCGGGCCTCGCCGGCATCTATCAAGACACCATCAGCAAGCTCACGCCGCGCATCATCGTGCGTGGCAACCCCCTCTATCTGCAAAACCCGGACAACCAGGACCGCATCCGCGCCCTGCTCCTCGCCGGCATCCGCGCCGCCCTGCTCTGGCGCCAGTGCGGCGGCAGCCGCTGGCAGGTGCTGCTGGGCCGACGCAGGATGCTGGACGCCGCCCGCGCCTATCTGCGGGATACCGAGCGCGTCTGAGCAGGGGTCAATGACCCCGCCAGAGCGTTGAAAAGCTCAGTCGCTCCGGGACGCCAGGACGAAGTCCCCGAGGAATGCGAGCCGCCCCCGGGGGCTGGCCTTGCGTGCATAACGTTCGTCAGCGGTAATGAGCGTGGCCTCACGTTCCAGTGCAACGGCATGATAGAGGGTGTCGAAGAGGTGATGGTTCAGGTCCGTGGCAAGCCGCGCCGCGCGCAGCAGCACCGAATGCTCATCGCAGACCTGAAGCTCCAGCGCATCGAGCAAGCCGGACGCGCGCTGCAGGATATCCGGGTTCAGGCGCACCACGACGGCCGTGGTCTCTAACAGCCAATGCACTGGCTGGATCACGTCGATGCGGCCCTGGCGGACCGCATCCAGGATGTCGAGCGCCCGGTCAGTGTGCGGCTCGGTCAGCGGGTCAGGAAAGACCCACTTGACTGCCACACTGGCATCGATCACCGCCCTCACGGGCGCCCATCCTCCCGGGCGCTGCGGATCTCCTGATCCGACCTCGGATGCTGCTCCGCGCGCAGCGCCAGCAAGGCATCGATCGCGGCTGCACGCCGCTGCTGGCGCCGTCTATCCTCAATCGCCTGCCGCATCAGAGCGGTCAGCACGGCGCTCTTGTTCTCACCTGCAAACAGGGCGTTGAATTCCGCTTTGACCTCGTCGGGCACGCTGAAATTGACTGTGGCCATCGGTCTGCGCTGTTGCGTTGTTGATGATTTCAACACACACTAGCCGGACCAACCGGAGACTGCAAGTGCCATAACATCCGGTTTGGCGGCGACACGCATCGCCAGATGTCTCGCCGCGGGCGCTTTGTCCCATGACAGGCAGTCTGGCAAAGGGGGAAGGCAGCGCCCGGCATTCGCTGCATTGATCAGGCGTCGGCCGCCGGCTAATCTGGAGGGACATTCCAGATCAGCCGAGCAACCCGTGCTCCAATATCACCCGCGCACCCTCGCCGCCACCATCCACAGCGTCTCGGCCCACTTTCCGGTGCTGTTGCTGACCGGGCCGCGTCAGGTCGGCAAGACTACCCTGCTGGAGCATTGCTCCGGGCCGGCGCGCCGGCGCGTGACGCTGGACGATCTGGATCAGCGGGATCTGGCCCGGCGCGACCCGAAACTCTTTCTGCAACGGCATCCGCCACCCGTGCTGATCGACGAGGTGCAGTACGCCCCGGAGCTGCTGTCTGTCATCAAGATGACCGTGGACAGTACGCAGCAGCCCGGGCAGTTCTGGCTCACGGGGTCGCAGAAGTTCCGGCTTATGCAGGGGATCTCGGAGAGCCTGGCGGGCCGCGCCGCCGTACTCGATCTGCTCGGACTGTCGCGGGCGGAGATCGCCGGTCACGCCGAGGATGCCCGGCCATTTCTGCCAACCGCGACCTGGCTATCGTCGGCCAGAGCCGGCGCAGAGCCCCTGGCGCTCCCGGATGTCTATCGCGCGATCTGGCGCGGCTCCCTGCCCCGGGCGGCGCTGGATCCCAGCATGCCGCTGGAGGTGTTCTTCAGCTCCTATCTGCAATCCTACGTTCAGCGCGACGTCCGAGCCCTGGCACGGGTGGGGGATGAGCTGGTGTTCCAGCGCTTCGTGCGTGCCGCCGCTGCCCGGACAGGCCAGCTGCTGAACTACGCGGATCTCGCCCGTGACGTGGATGTCGACCAGAAAACTGCCAAGCATTGGCTGGCGATCCTGGAGGCATCCGGACTGGTGTTTTTGTTGCCCCCCTGGCACAGCAACCTGACCAAGCGGCTGGTGAAGACGCCGAAGCTGTATTTTCTGGATACCGGCCTCTGCGCCTACCTGACGCAGTGGACATCACCCGAGTCCCTGGAGGCGGGCGCGATGTCCGGGCACATCCTCGAGACCTATGTCGTCGGCGAGATCCTGAAGAGCTGGTGGCACAACGGGCGGCGTGCCCCGTTGCACTTCTACCGGGACCGCGATGGCCGCGAGATCGATCTGATCATCGAGCAGGACGACCACCTTTACCCCGTCGAGATCAAACGGACCGCGACACCGCGACGCAACGTGACCACCGCCTTCGACAGGCTCGACGGCCTCGGTCCGGAGCGCGGGGCAGGCGCGGTGATCTGCCTGTGCGAGTCCGATGTGCCGTTATCCGATGATGCGACCGCGATCCCCGTGGGCTACCTGTGAGCCAGCGTCGTCAACATCGAGCCGTCCGCTGGTCAGCCGCAGAGTATCCCAGCCTGGGCTTGACGGGAGGGCCTTGCCGCCACAGCCTGGATCAGCGCCCTCGCCGCCGGTCATGCAATGGCAACAATTGCGGGGGGGCTGGTGCATCGGGGGCCATGCATCGCTAGAATCGGTAGGATTCCGCACCGCAACAAACCCCTCCGGAGTCCCAGATGCACGACAGCTTCAAGGCCAAGGCCCTCCTCGACGTGGCCGGTAAGCGCTACGAGATCTTCCGCGTGGACGCCGTGGCGAACAGCGCCCGGCTGCCCTTCTCCATGAAGATCTTGCTGGAGAACCTGCTGCGCCACGAGGACGGCGTGACGGTGAAGCGCGCCGACATCGAAGCCGTCGCCAACTGGAACCCCAAAGCCGAGCCCGACACCGAAATCCAGTACCGCCCCGCCCGCGTGCTGATGCAGGACTTCACCGGCGTGCCGGCGGTGGTGGACCTGGCGGCCATGCGTGACGCCATGGGCGCGCTCGGCGGCGACCCGGACAAGATCAACCCGCTGCAGCCGGCGGAGTTGGTCATCGACCATTCGGTGCAGGTGGACAAATACGGCTCCGACGCGGCGCTGGGGCTGAACGCGGAGCTGGAGTTCTCGCGCAACAAGGAGCGCTACCAGTTCCTCAAGTGGGGCCAGCAGGCCTTCGACAATTTCAAAGTGGTGCCGCCGGACACGGGCATCGTGCACCAGGTGAACGTGGAATACCTGGCCCGCGTCGTCTTCGGCCGCGAGCGTGACGGCGTGCTCCAGGCCTACCCGGACACGTTGGTGGGCACCGACAGCCACACCACCATGATCAACGGCGTCGGCGTGCTCGGCTGGGGCGTGGGCGGCATCGAGGCCGAGGCCTCCATGCTGGGCCAGCCGGTGTCCATGCTGATCCCGAAGGTGGTGGGCGTGAAGCTCACCGGTAAGCTGCCCGAGGGCGCCACGGCGACGGACCTGGTGCTGACCATCGTGGAGATGCTGCGCAAGCACGGCGTGGTGGGTAAGTTCGTGGAGTTCTACGGACCGGCGGTGAAGACCCTGCCCATGGGCGATCGCACCACCATCGCCAACATGGGCCCGGAATACGGCGCCACCTGCGGCCTCTTCCCCATCGACGACGAGACGCTCGACTTTCTGCGCCTGACGGGCCGCAGCGACGAGCAGGTCGCACTGGTGGAGGCCTACGCCAAGGCCCAGGGCATGTTCGACGCCGACGGCAGCCTGGAGGCGGACTACAGCGAGACCCTGGCGCTGGACATCGGCACCGTCGTGCCGAGCCTCGCCGGGCCCAAGCGCCCGCAGGACCGCGTGGCGCTCACCGATGTGAAGGCGGGCTTCGAGGCGGCGCTGAAGCAGGTCAACGCCGAGCGCGGCGTGGAGCGCAACCCGGGCGTGCAGACCACCATGGACGGCCAGGACGTGGCGCTCGGCGACGGCGCCGTGGTCATCGCCGCCATCACCTCCTGCACCAACACCTCCAACCCCAGTGTCATGCTCGGCGCCGGGCTGGTGGCGAAGAAGGCCGTCGAGCGTGGCCTGACGGTGCCGCCCTGGGTCAAGACCTCGCTGGGTCCGGGCTCCATGGTGGTGACCAGGTATCTGGAGGACGCCGGGCTCATGGCGCCACTCAAGACGCTGGGCTTCCACGTGGTGGGCTACGGCTGCACCACCTGCATCGGCAACTCCGGGCCGCTGCGACCGGAGGTCTCCAAGGCCATCGCCGACGGCGACCTGACGGTGGCGTCCGTGCTCTCCGGCAACCGCAACTTCGAGGGCCGGGTGCACGCCGAGGTGCGCATGAACTACCTGGCCTCGCCGCCGCTGGTGGTGGCCTACGCCATCGCCGGGCGCATGGACTTCGACCCCTACAACGATCCGCTGGCCACGGACCAGGACGGCAAGCCGGTGTATCTGCGCGACATCTGGCCCACCCAGGGCGAGGTGGCGGACACGGTGGCGAGCTTCCTGGGCCGTGACGACTACGTCCAGACCTATGCCGACGTGTTCAAGGGCGACGCCCGCTGGCAGGGGCTATCGGCGCCCGCCGGCAAGACCTTCGCCTGGGATGCGAGCAGCACCTACGTGCAAGAGCCGCCCTATTTCCAGGGCATCACCATGGCGCCCGAGCCGGTGGCCGCCATCACCGGCGCCCGCTGCCTGGCGCTGCTCGGCGATTCGGTCACCACCGACCACATTTCCCCCGCCGGCAACATCAAGGCGGACAGCCCCGCCGGGCGCTACCTGATGGAGCATGGCGTGCAGCCCGCGGACTTCAACTCCTACGGCTCGCGCCGCGGCAATCATCAGGTGATGATGCGCGGCACCTTCGCCAATATTCGCCTGCGCAACAAGATGGCGCCGGGCACCGAGGGCGGCGTGACCCTGCATCAGCCTTCGGGCGAGCCGATGTCCATCTATGACGCCGCCATGCGCTATCAGGCCGACGGCGTGCCGGCCATCGTCATCGCCGGCAAGGAATATGGCTCCGGCTCCTCACGGGACTGGGCCGCCAAGGGGCCGCGGCTGCTGGGTGTGCGCGCCGTCATCGCCGAGAGCTACGAGCGCATCCACCGCACCAACCTGGTGTGCATGGGCGTGCTGCCGCTGCAGTTCCAGCCGGGCGAGAGCGCCGAGTCCCTGGGGCTCACCGGCCATGAGTCCTTCAGCATCGAAGGCCTGGACGACGGCCGCGCCAAAGCCGTCACCATCACCGCCACCGGCGCCGATGGCGGCGGCAAGCAGTTCCAGGCCCGGGTGCGCATCGACACCCCCAACGAGGTGGAGTACTACCAGCACGGCGGCATCCTGCATTACGTGCTGCGTAAGCTCGCCGCCTAGGCCGCTGCCATGGACCTCTCCACCCTCACCGCCATCTCCCCCATCGACGGGCGCTACGGCAACAAGACCGAAGCCCTGCGGCCGCTGGCGAGCGAATACGGCCTGATCCGCCATCGGGTGCTGGTGGAGGTGCGCTGGCTGCAGGCGCTGGCGGCGCATCCGGGCATCGCCGAGGTGCCCGCGCTCTCGCCCGCCGCGCGGGAGCGCCTCGATGCCATCGTCGAGGCGTTCTCCGTGGACGACGCCGGCCGGGTAAAGGCCATCGAGCGCACCACCAACCACGACGTCAAGGCAGTTGAATACTTCCTGAAGGCGCAGGTGGCGGACGACGCCGAGCTGGCCGCTCTGACGGAGTTCATCCACTTCGCCTGCACCAGCGAGGACATCAACAACCTCGCCCATGCGCTGATGCTGCGCGCGGCCCGGGAGGCTGTCCTGCTGCCGGCCATGGATGCGGTGATCGGCGCCGTGCGCGATCTGGCCCATCGCTACGCCGAGCAGCCCATGCTCTCGCGCACCCACGGTCAGCCGGCGTCGCCGACGACTCTTGGCAAGGAGATGGCCAACGTCGTCCATCGCCTGCGCCTGCAGCGCAATGCCGTTGCCGGCGTCCACCTGCTCGGCAAGATCAACGGCGCCGTTGGCAACTACAACGCCCACCGTGTCGCCTATCCCGGGGTCGACTGGCCGGCACTGGCCCGGGACTTCGTGGAATCCCTGGGCCTCACCTGGAACCCCTACACCACCCAGATCGAGCCGCATGACTACCTCGCCGAGCTGTTCGACGCCCAGGCCCGCTTCAACACCGTGCTGCTGGACTTCTGCCGCGACGTCTGGGGTTACATCGCCCTTGGCTATTTCAAGCAAAAGACGGTGGCCGGCGAGGTCGGCTCATCCACCATGCCGCATAAGGTCAATCCCATCGATTTCGAGAACGCCGAGGGCAACCTGGGCATCGCCAATGCCCTCCTCGGCCACCTGGGCGCCAAGCTGCCCGTGTCACGCTGGCAGCGGGACCTCACGGACTCCACGGTGCTGCGCAACCTCGGCGTCGGCCTGGCCCACACGCTGATCGCCCTGCAGTCCGCGCAGAAGGGCATCGGCAAGCTGGAGGCAGACCCCGCACGCCTGGCCGCGGACCTGGATGCCAACTGGGAGGTGCTCGCCGAGCCCATCCAGACGGTCATGCGCCGCTACGGCGTGGAGCAGCCCTATGAGAAGCTGAAGACCCTCACCCGTGGGCGCCGCATTGGTCCAGACGCCCTCGCCGCCTTCATCGAGCAGCTCGCCATTCCTGAGCACGCCAAGACCGAGCTCAAGGCCCTCACGCCAGCCCGCTACCTCGGCAATGCCGCGGAGCAGGCGCGGGCCGTCTGACGCGCGCCGACGCGCCGGGTGCGCACGCCTGATGCCACGGCCTTCAGCACAGTAGCAGACACAAAAAAGCCCGCCGCAGGGCCTGCGGCGGGCTTCTGGGG
>PR_CR_10_Liq_3_inCRDRAFT_1000322_pt1 | contig 13189 bp, 9 predicted proteins | sample PRCRCaboRojoPR_2_FD_10240 | JGI IMG/M metagenome (IMG submission 10240)
GAGCCGGACTGGCTCGTTTCGCAGGCACTGGACTCGCTCACCACACAGGAAGGGGTCTTGGCCGAGGTTCTGCTTCTGGATCAGACGCCCACCCCCGCACTCGCCGACCACTGCGCAGCGGTACAGCAACCGCGATGCGACGTCCGGTATCAGCAGATCCCGAAGCGCTCTCTCTCCTACGCCAGAAATCGCGCGGTGGCAAGCGCACGTGCAGACAGTATTCTGTTCCTGGATGCCGACGCCGTCGCATCCCCCGGCTGGGCGCACACGCTGCACGCGGCCCTCGCCGGCGACACCGTCGGGCTCGTCGGTGCCCGCATCCTGCCCACCTGGCACCGGCAGCCCCTGCTGCTCGCCGCGGCAGCCGTGGTGCAGGACCAGTACTCGATCTTCGATCTCGGCAGCACCGCGCGGCCGTTTCATCGGGTCGTCGGCGCAGGCTTCGGCCTGCATCGCGGCAGACTGGGGGATGAGGCGCGTTTCGACGAGCGCCTGGGGCGACGCCCGGGCAGCCTGCTCGGCGGGGAGGAGTCGGACCTCGCGCGCAGGGCGCTCGCACGCGGGCTCAGAATCCTCTACGAAGGCCGCGCCGTGGTCCACCATCAGATTCTGCCGGAGCGGATCAGCTACCGGTGGATCCTGCGCCGGATGTTCTACGCAGGCCTGAGCCGCGCGCTGCTGCGCGGCGCGCCCAGCCCGTCGCGTGCGCTGGCGCTGACCGATTACCTGGCACTGCCGGTCGTGCTGCCGTTCTACGGCGCCGGCTATCTCGCCGGCAGGATGCAGGGGCACGGCCACCTGCATCAGGCCCGCTAGGCGCGAACTGCCCCGTGCAGGCACCTGCACCATCCGTGTCCGGGGACGTCCGGCTCGCCGCCTTCTGGTCCGCCCAGCAAGTCCGACTCACAGCGGTGCTGGACGGCCTGGTGCCGCCCGGCGCGCGGGTGTTCTATCTCGACTACCCCGTCTCCTCGAATGTGGGCGACCTGTTGCTGTATCACGGCACGGAAGCCTGGCTCAGCAAAAGCGGTCACCAAGTGGTGGGGAGGGCCTCGATCATCGATTTTCGCTTCCCGCGCCTGGCCGCCGACGTGGCCATCCTGTGCCAGGGCGGGGGTAACTTCGGTGACCTCTACCGGCACCAGCGCTTCCGGGAGGCCGTCGTTGCGCGCTACCCGGGCAATCGGATCGTCTTCCTGCCGCAGACGGTGCACTATCAAAGCGCGCAGGCCATCGCCGAGTCACGTCGTCGGCTCAGCGCCCACGACGACCTGCACCTGGTGCTGCGCGAGCACCGCAGCCTGGCCCTGGCCGAGCAGTACTTTCCCGGCTGCCGCACCTACCTGGCGCCCGACATGGCAGTGATGCTCTACCCGATCACCCGGCAGTACACTCGGAGCGGTCCGGGCGGGCAGCTGTGTTTGTTCCGCCGTGACAAGGAGCGCCCTGCCGAGCATCNGCCTACACGGGGCTGTTGTACCTGGGAAGGTGATTGGAAGCAAATCCTCGGCGTGCATTACATCGCGTTACGACTGCTTCAGGCACTCATTATCACGGCGGGCACACTTGGACCCACCTCCGTCACCGCACGCGTGTGGAAAGCGTTCACTTGGCAGTTAGTCCAGCGGTCTGCCGCACGCTTTCTGGCTGCTGATCGCATAGAGACATCCCGCCTGCATGGACACATCTTCGCCGTTCTACTCGGCGTCCCTTCGCGCTTGCACGACAACAGTTACGGTAAGAACGCTGCCTATTTCAGGTGTTGGCATAAGCCAATGGCGCTCGCCGACGACAGCCTGATCCTGGAGTAATACATGCAGGTCATAAGCCAACGCACGCTGCCGCGGTGGGGACTGAGCATACCGGGCTTCGGACTTACGGACCCGGCACTCATGCAACGACTGCGTCGCGTGGCCAGCCGTGCGGAGAAGCGCGGCCTAAAGAAGACCGTTGGCTCGGTTATCTTTCGGCCGAGGGCCTTCGTGCGCGCGTTATTTCCAGCATTCAGGGATGTTCGCTGGGTGCGCAGCTCCACCGGCAAAAGCGGTCTGCAACAACGCTGGGAACGGGCGGCGCTGGTAATCTTTCTCCGCATGGACCCCGACGCCTACTATCTTCTCGGTCTTCACGACAGTGCCCGGTATGCGCGGGCAGGCGAGTTCGTGACCCCGCGCCAGCTCTGCAACCTCCATGCCTGCCTTGCGCAGGCCATTGACCCGGCCGTTCGGGACATCGTATCGAACAAGGGACGGTTCTTCTCTTTCTGCTTGGAGCACGCCATCGCCACCCCCGAAGTCTTGACGACATGGCATCCCAACGGAGCCGGGTTCGATGTGCAGGAAGCCGCTGAAGGCTGCTTGCGCCGATGCGGGGAGACATTCTTCAAGCCGCAACAAGGTTTGTGCGGTATCGGCGCCGGCATCCTAACCGTGCGGCACGGCCAAGGCTGGTCGATCACGTCCGGCTCGACGCGAAAGAAGCTGAAGTCCTGGGTCGAGGTGTGTCAGTACCTGCAATACTCGAACGAGCCCGTGATTTTCCAGCCCCGGCTCCGCAATCACCGCGTCCTGGCGCGATTCGGTGAGCACGCAGTGCATACCGTGCGCATCGCCACCATGCGCCTGAACGGCGACATCCAGCCATGCGCGGCCTTTTTGAAGATTGCCGCCCCGGGTGCCATCGCAGACAATTTCGCAGCGGGCAGCATCGCCGTGCACGTGGACATGGCCTCGGGCCGACTCGGTCGCGGCGCCACCAAGGCCCATAGCTGCCTCCCCGCAAGCCTTACGGCGGTGCCCGGGACAGGCGAGCGCTTCGCGGGGCTCACCGTGCCGCACTGGCGTGAGAGCTTGGCGCTGGCCCGACGACTGCATCGACTGCTGGACGACTTCCCGAGCTTGGCCATGGATATTGCGGTCACCGACGATGGCCCCGTGATCGTCGAAGCCAACGAGATCTGGGGTAGCGATGGCTTCCAGAAAGCCTCCGACATCGGCCTCGGCAGGTGGCTGTTACCGGCTTACTGTGCCGAGCACCTCCGACGCCCCTGACCATTGAACAGCCTGAGGAATCCGCGGACCGGCGTCCGCAAGATTGTCTGGAATGCGGGTCAGATCGGCCTGGCTCGCTTCGTCACCCTCGCCTGCCGTGCCATTTACCTCGTCATTGCAGCGCGCATGCTCGGCGCGGAGGCGTATGGATCGCTGGGCGTCGCCATCGCCTGGACGCTCAGCTTCCTGCCGCTCGTCACGTTCGGGCTCGGCCCTTACCTGATCGCCGAGCTGAGCAGCGATAAGGCCGCATCGCCACGAGTGCTGAGCCAAACACTGTCTCTGACGGCAGTTGGGGCGGTGCTGGCCGGGATAACCGCCGCGGGAGTCGGCATCGCCTTCGAGCCGGACGCGCTCATTCGAATGCTCGTTATCGTATGCGCCCTCGCCATGATGGGCCGCGGCATCGTGCGCTGGAGCGAGCACGTCTTCCTTGCCTATGAGCGGCCCAGCTACACGCTGCGTCAGGAGACGATATTCCGCAGCCTGGAGCTGAGTATCGTTGCCCTGGTGCTGCTTGCCGGTGGCGATGCGCTGGCGGTCGCGGCGATCGGTGCAACATGCTGGCTGCTGGAGGCCGCGTCCGGCATCCGGCTGGTGCGAAAACGGGTCGCACGTCACCCGCTACGCCGGGATTTCTCTGCGGTGTGGATGCTGCTGATATCCGCGGCCCCACTGCTCATCACCCAACTGTGCGCACAAGGCTTGTATCACTATCCGCTGGTTTTCGCCCGCAATCTATTGGGTGATCGACAAGCAGTGGGTAATGTTGCGCTCGCAATGCAGGCCCTGATCCCGGTCGCCATGTTGCCGGGCGCGCTCGCGCAAGTAGCGATGCCGGCACTCGTGCGCTCACAGGGTCGCGGCGACGGGCGCGACATCGACTTTATCGCAACGGTGATTCGCTCGACACTCATTGCAACGGCAGCTTGTGTCATTGGTGCCGCCGCCGTCGGGCCGTCCTTGGTTCCGCTGGTCATGGGCACGCAATATGCGCTCGCCGGGGAATTGCTTTGGCTCCCCATGCTGATGCTGGCGCCCCTCACCCTGTACTTCAGCAGCGGGACTTGGTTATTTGCCGGCCGCCGCTACACCTACGCTGCTGTATCAGGCTGCTTGGCTGTGCTGGTGCTGGCGCTGAGCGCGCAAGTGCTGATTCCTTGGCTCGGTCCTGCCGGCGTCTTCCTGGCGGCCGCGACAGGACATCTCTCCGGCACCCTGGCCCGATTCATTCCGCTGCTCATAACTGGCACCGCTGCCTTCGGCGTACAGACGCGCAACGCCTTTCTCGCCGCGACGGCCGCTGTCGGCGGCTATGGGCTCTGGGCCTGGGCGGGATGGCCGGTCCTGCCGGGCTGCGTCCTCTGCCTGGGCTTGCTGAGCCTGGCCACCTTTCGCTGGTGTCTGAAGCCTGGCGAGCAACAGTTCCTGGCTTCGATTTGGGCGCAACGTCTGGGCCTGCGCACCACGGGGCTCAAGGCAGAGGAGCGGCAATGAATTGCAGCCACCCCAGAGCGCGGACTATCGTCATGTCCGTACCGACACTCCAGCAATTGGCCAGCGGCGAGTGGCAACTCAGCTGCGCCATCGGCGGGCACCACGTCTTCTTTCGCGCGGAAATGCCACTCTACGCCGGGCCGGAGCCTTTTCTCAGCGCCTTTCTGCTGCCGACCATGGCAATGCGTCGGTACCTCACCAGTCCGGTTCCGGTCTGCGAGACATGGCTGCGCAACAGCCGGGCGCTGCGTGCCCGCGCGGCAGACTGGTGGGGCTTCAGCAGCGGCGGTATCTTGGCGCCGGAAGTCCAGGCACCCCCACATGCCGATGTCGGTACCGAGGCCCACACCGGACTCTTCTTTTCCGGCGGCGTGGACGCCTTTCATTCGCTTTCAGCATGCCGCCCGCGGATCGACAAGCTGATCTTCATAGAGGGCGCAGACACGACGTTGAGCGATACCACACGCCGAGAGCAGGATCGTCGCTTGCTGCAATCGGCCGCTGCCGCGGCGGGGCTGGATCTGGTCATCATCGCAACCAATCTTCGCGAGCATCCCCTATTTCGCCGGATCGGTTGGTGGGAGGCTCACGGTGGCGCGCTCGCGGCGACGGCACATGCCCTGAGTATGAGCCTGGGAGCGGCCATCATTTCGGGCAGTGTCTCCATGCAGCCGCACGGCTCGCATCCGGATCTCATTCCGACGTACTCGTCGCGCCGCTTGCGGCTGGACGTTTACGCCGGAGGAGTACCGCGCTGGGAGAAGCTGCGGACAATTCTCGCTGATCCGATCGCCTTGCAGCATTTGCGCGTTTGCTGGGTCCACCAGACCGATGGCGACAATGCCATGAACTGCGGTGTCTGCGAGAAATGCCTGCGGACCCTGCTGCAGTTGGAGTGCCTGGAATCCGGTGTGACGCATGGTCTGCCGACCTTCCCTGCCGACCGCCTTGATGAACGCCTGCGTCGGCTGAAGTGGATTCCACCGCACGTCGCCCCGCTTTGGCGGCATATCGCTGGACAGACATCATTGCCGCCGTCGCTGAGAAGACAGGTTTGCCAACTCCTGAAAAGGTCCGAGCGGATTCGTCGGTCTCCGCTCAGGATGCCGCCCTTCCTGATGGATCGCTATCGCCACCTGCGTGCCGCCTGGTCACTCCACCGACACCCGGGCAGCGCCGGTTGAATCGGGTCGCAGGCGGCGTGACTGAAGACACTGACGGGCCTATCCCGCCGCCAGCGTATTCAACGGAAAGGGGCGCCGAAGCGCCCCTCTCAGACCGACATGACGGTTCCGCGTCGGCGGAAAACGCGATCAGTTGACCTTCGGATCGAGCTCGCCCTTGGCGTAGCGATCAGTCATGTCTTCCAGCGACATGACCTTGATCTTGCTGGCGTTGCCGGCGGTGCCGAAGGCCTCGTAGCGCGCCTTGCAGATGTCCTTCATGGCCTTGGTGGAGGCGGCGAGGTACTTGCGCGGGTCGAAGTTCTTCGGGTTCTCGGCGAGGTGCCGACGGATGGCGCCGGTGGAGGCCATGCGCAGGTCGGTGTCGATGTTGACCTTGCGCACACCGTTCTTGATGCCCTCGGCGATCTCCTCCACCGGGACGCCGTAGGTCTCGCCCATGTTGCCGCCGAACTCGTCGATGATCTTGAGCCAGTCCTGCGGCACGCTGGAGGAGCCGTGCATCACCAGGTGCGTGTCCGGGATGCGGGCGTGGATCTCGCGGATGCGCTGGATGGCGAGGATGTCGCCCGTCGGCGGCCGGGTGAACTTGTAGGCGCCGTGGCTGGTGCCGATGGCGATGGCGAGCGCGTCCACGTGGGTGTCGGCGACGAACCTGGCGGCCTCTTCGGGGTCGGTCAGGAGCTGGTCGTGGGAGAGCTTGCCCTCGGCGCCGGAGCCGTCCTCTTCACCGGCCATGCCGGACTCAAGCGACCCGAGGCAGCCGAGCTCGCCCTCCACGGACACGCCGCAGGCGTGCGCCATGTCCACCACCTGGCGGGTGACGCGGGCGTTGTACTCGTAGTCCATGGGCGTCTTCATGTCCTCGCCGAGGGAGCCGTCCATCATCACGGAGCTGAAGCCGAGCTGGATGGAGCGCTGGCAGACGGCCGGGGAGGCACCGTGGTCCTGATGCATGACGACCGGGATATGCGGCCACTCCTCGATGGCGGCGAGGATCAGGTGACGCAGGAAGGGGGCACCGGCGTACTTGCGGGCGCCGGCGGAGGCCTGGCAGATGACCGGGGAGTCGGTTTCGTCGGCGGCCTCCATGATGGCGCGCATCTGCTCCAGGTTGTTGACGTTGAACGCGGGCACGCCGTACTGATGCTCGGCGGCGTGATCCAGCAGCTGGCGGAGTGAAATCAAGGCCATTGGGGCTCTCCTGTGTCGCTGAGTGAGTGTCGCAGGTGGAAGTGGGGCGGGGCCCGCCTCAGTCGCCGGCGAGCAGCTTGTGCTCGCCGACGCGCATGATCTTCATGATGTTGGTCTGTCCCTCAACGCCGCCGCGGTCGCCCTTGGTGATGATCACCAGGTCGCCGTCGACGACGGTGCCCTGTCGCAGCAGCTCTTCGATGACCTCGCGGTTGACCTCGTGGATGTTCTTGCTGGCCACGTCGAAGTTTATCGGGTAGACGCCGCGGTAAAGCGTGACTTTTCTGCGGGTATACACGAGCCGGGTCAGGGCGTAGATGGGGATGCCCGTGTTGAGCCGCGACATCCACTTGACCGTGCTGCCGGACTCGGTCAGCGCGGCGACGGCCTTCACGCCCAGGTGATTGGCCGCGTACATGGCGGACATGGCGATGGCCTCGTCCACACGCTTGAAGCGGGTGTCCAGCCGGTGGCGGGACTTGCGGCGGTAGTTCTCGGACTCGGCGCAGATGCGGTCCATCGCCGCCACCACCTTGGCCGGGTACTTGCCGACCGAGCTCTCGGCGGACAGCATGACGGCATCGGTGCCGTCCAGCACCGCATTGGCGACGTCGAAGACTTCGGCCCGGGTGGGGATGGGATTGTCGATCATGGACTGCATCATCTGCGTCGCGGTGATGACGACACAGTCCATGTCCCGGGCCTCGCTGATGAGCCGCTTCTGTACAGCAGGCAGCTCGGCGTCGCCGATCTCCACGCCCAGGTCGCCGCGGGCCACCATGATGACGTCGGACGCCTTGATGATCTCGCTGGCGTGCTCCAGGGCCTCGGCCCGCTCGATCTTGGCGACCACTCCGCCCTTGCCGCCGGCCTGGGTGAAGAGCTGGCGCGCCAGGTGCACATCGTCCGGGCTGCGTACGAAGGAGACGGCGAGGTAGTCGGCCTCCGCCTCGGCGGCGAAGGCGATGTCCGCCTTGTCCTTGTCGGTGAGTGCCGGCGCCGACAGGCCGCCGCCGCGCTTGTTGATGCCTTTGTTGTTCGAGAGCTTGCCGCCGAGGAGAACCTTGCAGCGAATGCTGCGGCCGTAGATCTCCGTGACTTCAAGCTCGATGGCGCCGTCGTCCAGCAGGAGCTGGTCGCCGGGCATCAGGTCGTCAGCCAGGTGGGCGTAGGTACAGCCGACGCGCTCCTGGTTGCCCGAATCCAGCGGGCAGTCCAGATCGATGCAGAACGCATCGCCCGCGCTCAGCGCGATGCTGTCGCCCTCGAAGCGACCGATGCGGATCTTCGGCCCCTGCAGGTCCACCAGCACGCCCAAGGGGTGCTTCATGGCCTTGGCCACGGTGCGCACCCGCTCCACCCGCTTGCGCTGGCGCTCGTGGGTGTCGTGGGACATGTTGAGCCGGGCCACGTTGAGACCGGCGGCCACCATGTCTTCCAGCACACCGGGTGGGTCGGTGGCTGGGCCAAGCGTTGCGACGATTTTGGTTCTGCGGGGCATGTTAGGGACAGTATCGAGTATCGAGTACCGAGGAAGAGGCGCGAGTACGGGTGGGTCTTCCCTCGGCACTCGCTCCTCGAAGCCCGAGACTAGTCTTTCGCCCTCTCCTCCAACATCGCCACCGCCGGCAAAGTCTTGCCCTCCAGGAACTCCAGGAAAGCACCGCCCGCGGTGGAGATGTAGGACACCTTGTCGTAGATGTCGTACTTCTGAATGGCGGCGATGGTGTCGCCGCCACCGGCCAGCGTAAAGGCGTCGGTGTCGGCGATGGCCATGGAGACGGTCTTGGTGCCCTCGCCGAACTGGTCGAACTCGAACACGCCCACCGGGCCGTTCCAGACCACGGTGCCGGCCTTGTTGATGATATCGGCAAGCGCATTGGCGCTGTCCGGGCCGATGTCGAAGATCATGTCGTCGTCGGCGACTTCTTCCACCTTCTTCTGCACCGCCGGCTCGTTCTCGTCGAACTTCTGCCCGACCACCACATCGGTGGCGATGGGGATGGTGGCACCCGCGGCCTCGGCCTTGTCCATCAAGCCCTTTGCGGTGTCCACCAGATCTGCTTCATACAGGGACTTACCGACGTTGTGGCCGGCGGCCTTGATGAAGGTGTTGGCGATACCGCCGCCCACCACGAGCTGGTCCACCTTCGTGGACAGCGCCTCCAGCACCGTGAGCTTGGTGGAGACCTTGGAGCCGCCGACGATGGCGACCATGGGCCGCTTGGGGTCGGCGAGCGCCTTGTGCAGCGCGTCCAGCTCCTCGGCCAGCAGCAGACCGGCGCAGGCGGTGGGCGCGAACTTGCCGGCACCGTGGGTGGAGGCCTGGGCGCGGTGGGCGGTGCCGAAGGCGTCCATCACGTACACATCGCAGAGCGCGGCGTACTGCTTGGCAAGCTCTTCGTTGTCCTTCTTCTCGCCCTTGTTGAAGCGCACGTTCTCCAGCAGCACCAGCTCGCCGTCGGCGACCTCCGGGGCGGTGTCGAGATAGTCCTTCACCAGNCGCACCTCGCGGCCCATCTTGGCGCCGAGGTCGGCGGCCACCGGCGCCAGGGAGTTCTCCTCGGAGTAGACGCCCTCCTCCGGGCGGCCCAGATGGGACATGACCATCACCTTGGCACCCGCCTTGAGGCAGTGCTCGAAGGTGGGCATGGACGCGGTGATGCGCGCATCGGACGTGACCTTGCCGTCCTTGACCGGGACGTTCAGGTCAGAGCGGATCAGCACGCGCTTGCCGGCGAGATCCAGGTCGGTGAGCTTGATGAAGGACATATACGGGAGCCTCATGCAGTGGTGTCGAATGTCAAGAGCAATCTGGAAAGCGTTTTCCCGCTTTCCGCATCACTCCGGCAAGCGCTGAGGACCGAGGCACGGTCAGCGAAGGCCGCTCCTCGGCCCCCAGCCCTCAGTCCTCAGACCTCAGCCCTCACTTAGCCACGTGCTCCACCATACGCAGCATGTTGCAGGTGTAGCCGTACTCGTTGTCGTACCAGGCGACGACCTTGACGAAGGTGGCGTCCAGCATGATGCCGGCGCCGGCGTCGAAGACGGACGGGGTGGTGGCACCGCGGAAGTCGGTGGAGACCACCTTGTCCTCGGTGTAGGCCAGCACGCCGGCGAGGTCGCCGGACTCGGAGGCCGCCTTCATGGCCGCGCAGATGTCGTCGTAGGTGGCGTCCTTGTCCAGCTCGCAGGTGAGGTCCACCACCGAGACGTCGGAGGTGGGCACGCGGAAGGCCATGCCGGTGAGCTTGCCGTTCAGCTCCGGCAGCACCTTGCCGACGGCCTTGGCGGCGCCGGTGGAGGACGGAATGATGTTCTCGAGGATGCCGCGGCCGCCGCGCCAGTCCTTCTTGGACGGGCCGTCCACGGTCTTCTGGGTGGCGGTGGCGGCATGCACGGTGGTCATCAGACCGCGCTTCACGCCCCAGTTGTCGTTCAGCACCTTGGTGACCGGCGCCAGACAGTTGGTGGTGCAGGAGGCCGCGGAGATGATGGCCTGGCCGTCGTAGACGCCGTGGTTGACGCCGTAGACGAACATGGGGGTGGCGTCCTTGGAGGGCGCCGACTGGACGACCTTCTTGGCGCCGGCGGCGATGTGCTTCTGGCAGGTCTCCTCGGTGAGGAAGAAGCCGGTGCACTCGATGACCAGATCGGCGCCGATCGCGTCCCACTTCAGGTTGGCGGGGTCCATCTCGGCGGTGAGGCGGATGGACTTGCCGTTGACGATCATGCTGTCGCCGTCGACGGCGACATCACCCTGGAAGCGGCCATGCACCGAGTCGTACTTCAGCATATAGGCCAGATAGTCGGGGTCCAGCAGGTCGTTGATGCCGACCACCTCGATGTTCGGGAACTCCTTGCTGATCGCACGGAAGGCCATGCGGCCGATGCGGCCGAAGCCGTTGATACCAACTTTCAGGGTCATGGTCGTTTACTCCTGATCGGACAAAGGTTGGAAAGCAGCTGCTCTCGGAAGCGAGCGCCGGAAGCGGCGAGTAACGCATGGCTGGTGACGAGGAAGGAGCGTCCTTCTCCGCACCGCGTTACTCGCGACGCGACACTCAAAGAAGGCTCTTCACGGCGTCCGCCACGGCATCGGCCGTGACACCCAGGGCCTTGTAGACATCGCCGGCCGGCGCGGACTCGCCGAAGGTGTCCACACCCACCACCTTGCCGTGCATGCCGACGTACTTGGGCCAGAGATTCGACACGCCCGCTTCCACGGCGACGCGCGCCGGCACCGTCTCCGGCAGCACCATGGCCTTGTAGGCGGGGTCCTGGGCATCGAAGGCGTCCATGCTCGGCATGGAGACGACACGGATCTTGTGCCCTTCCCCGGTGAGCTTCTCGGCCGCCTCCATGGCGAGCGACACCTCGGTGCCGGTGCCGATGATGATGGCCTCGGGCAGGCCTTCGCATTCCTTCAGCACGTAGGCACCGCGCTCGATGTCGCGGATCTGCTCGTCGGTGCGGGCCATGTGCGGCGCGCCCTGGCGGGAGAAGATCAGGGCCGTCGGACCGCCGCTGCGCTGCAGCGCGAGCTTCCAGGCAACCGCACTCTCCACGGCGTCACAGGGGCGCCAGGTGGACATGCGCGGCGTCAGCCGCAGGATCGAGACCTGCTCCACCGGCTGGTGGGTGGGGCCGTCCTCACCGAGGCCGATGGAGTCGTGGGTGTAGACAAAGATCGGGTTGATCTTCATGAGCGCCGCCATGCGCACCGCATTGCGGGCGTATTCCATGAACATCAGGAAGGTGGCGCCGTAGGGCTTGAAGCCGCCATGCAGCGCGACACCGTTCATGACGGCGGACATGCCGAACTCGCGCACGCCGTAGTAGACGTAGTTGCCGGACGCGTCCTTGGGCTTGACACCCTTGGCACCGGACCACAGCGTCAGGTTGGAGCCGGCCAGGTCCGCCGAGCCGCCGAGCAGCTCCGGCAGCATCGGGCCGAAGCCGTTCAGCGCGTTCTGGGATGCCTTGCGGGTGGCGATCTTCTCGGCCTTCTCGTCGACAGACTTGATGAATTCCCGCGCCTTGGCCTCGAAGTCCTCGGGCAGCTCGCCCGCCATGCGGCGCTGGAATTCGGCGGCCTCCACCGGGTACTCGGCCTTGTAGGCGGCGAATTTCTCGTTCCAGGTCTGCTCGGCGACGGCGCCGCGCTCGCGGGCGTCCCAGGCCTGATAGATGTCGTCCGGCACTTCGAAGGGCGGGTGATTCCAGCCCAGCGCCTCGCGGGTGAGGACGATCTCGTCATCGCCGAGCGGTGCGCCGTGGCACTCCTCCTTGCCCTGCTTGTTCGGCGAGCCGTAGCCGATGATGGTCTGGCAGCAGATGAGCGACGGCTTGTCGGTGACGGCGCGGGCCTCCTCGATGGCGGCCTTGACGGCCTCCGGATCATGCCCGTCCACCTCCGGAATGACGTGCCAGTTGTAGGCCTGGAAGCGCTTGGGCGTGTCGTCCAGGAACCAGGCCGGCACATCGCCGTGACCGCGCACCTCGCCGTCGATGGAGATGTTGTTGTCGTCGTAGAAGGCGATGAGCTTGCCGAGGCCGAGCGCACCCGCCAGCGAGCAGGACTCGTGGGAGATGCCCTCCATCAGGCAGCCGTCGCCGAGGAAGACATAGGTGTAGTGATCGACGATCTCATGCCCCGGCTTGTTGAACTGCGCGGCGAGGACCTTTTCTGCCAGCGCCATGCCCACACCATTGCTGATGCCCTGCCCCAGCGGGCCGGTGGTGGTCTCGACCCCCGGCGCGTAGCCGTACTCGGGGTGACCCGGGGTCTTGGAGTGGAGCTGGCGGAACTGCTTGAGCTCCTCCAGCGGCAGGTCGTAGCCGGTCAGGTGCAGCAGCGAGTAGATCAGCATCGAGCCGTGCCCGTTGGAGAGCACGAAGCGGTCGCGGTCCGCCCAGTCCGGATTCGCCGGGTTGTGCTGCATGAAATCGTTCCAAAGCACTTCGGCGATGTCGGCCATGCCCATGGGGGCGCCCGGATGCCCGGACTTGGCCTTCTGCACGGCGTCCATGCTGAGCGCGCGGATGGCGTTCGCGAGTTCTTTGCGTGAGGACATAAGGATCTCTCCTCGGTCGGGTTGTCGATGCGATCTGGCAGGAAGCTTCATCACCCGCTGCGGCGGCTGCGGCCGGCACCTGTGCCCGGATCACGGGATGGGAGCCGCGGCCGGCGGGGACCTCGTGGTGGGCTGCAACGGACCTCGCGGCTGCGCTGAAAACCAAATCCGGCCTCGCAGGAGCCGT
>PR_CR_10_Liq_3_inCRDRAFT_1000323_pt1 | contig 13162 bp, 11 predicted proteins | sample PRCRCaboRojoPR_2_FD_10240 | JGI IMG/M metagenome (IMG submission 10240)
CGCCTGCTTGAGCGTGAGGGCCGGCTCGACCGGGCCGTAGAGCAACTCCCGGATGATGAAGCCCTGGCAGAGCGCGAACGCCAGGGCCTCGGTCTGACCCGCCCCGAGCTCTCCATTCTGCTCGCCTACAGCAAGATCCGCTGCTACGAGACACTGCTCGACGCCGATCTCATCGACCGGCCCGAGAATTGCACCGCCCTGATCGATTATTTCCCGGCGGCATTGCGCAGTAAGTTCGCCGAGCGTATCGAGCAGCATCCACTGCGCCGTGAGATTATCGCCACGCGCCTTGCCAATCACGTGTTAAACCGCATGGGCGCGACTTTTCTGCAGCGCCTCGAAGAAGCCACGGGCAGTCAACATGCGGTAATCATCCAGGCCTATCTGAGCGCGCGGGATATCTATGGACTGGGCCCCTGCTGGCATCAAATCGACGGCCTCGACAATCGGGTGGCCACCACCGATCAGCATGACCTCCTGCAAACCCTCTGCCGGGCACAGGAGCGCGCAACGCAATGGCTACTCACCCATCCGGCCGAAGGCGAGGATCCCGCCGATCGCCAGGCAAGGCTCACGAGCGCCGTTAAGCGAGTCGATCGAATGCTGCCCGATCTGCTGGCCGAAGCGGATGAAAAGCGCCTTGCTCAGGCAATTGCCGATGATGAAGCAGCCGGCATCCCGCAGACGCTATCCAGACAGGTTCGCATCCTGCCACTGCTCTACACCGCGCTGGATATCAGTGAGGCGGCCACGCGCTGCGATGCCACCCTGAAGTCTGCCGCTTATGTGCATTTTTCTTCCGCCCGGGTCATCGGGCTTGATCGCCTGCAGCACAATATCCAGGCCTTCACGCCCGATAATGACTGGGAGGTCCGCTTNCGCAGCGGCATGATGGATGCACTTGATGAACAGCGCCGCCGNATCACGGAGAATATCCTCAAACACNCNCACGGCCGCAGTCTGCAGAAACGCCTTGAGCAATGGAGCGAGCATCACGCAGGACGCATTGAGCACCTGCAGCAGCTCATCGACCAGATCGACAGTGCCGCCCAACCCGAGGCGGCCATGATCGGTGTTGCCCTGCAGAGCCTGCGCAACCTTGGCATTGAGCAAGAGGAGGCAAGCGCATGACAGCCGCACTGGAGCTTGCCTGCACGCAAAGCGGTCAGGGTGAGCCGGTCATCATGCTCCACGGGCTTTATGGCTCGGGCAACAACTGGCGAGGCATCGCCCGGGCACTGGAAAATGACTACCGGGTGCTGCGACCGGATCTGCGCAATCACGGCCAATCCCCCCATGACCCCGACATGGATTACCGCAGCATGGCAGCGGATGTGGTCGCCCTGATGGACGCCAGCGGCATTGATCGCGCCAGCCTGATCGGCCACAGCATGGGCGGCAAAGTAGCCATGGCGCTGGCGCTGATGCATCCTGAACGCCTGGAGCGGCTCGTGGTGGTGGACATCGCGCCTGTCACCTACGACCATTCACAGGAACATGGCGGCATTATTCGCGCCCTGCAGGCCATTGACCTGGCATCGGTCAAAAGCCGCGAAGATGCCGACCGACAATTGGAGGAGAGGATCACAACGCCCATGGTCAGGCAGTTTCTGCTCACCAATCTGCAGCGGCAGGGAGACGGCTGGTCATGGCGAATTCCGCTCGACATTCTCGCCGACCAGCTCCCCGTGATTCAGAGCTGGCCCAGCGCGCTTGCCAACAGCTGGGCCGGTCCCGCCTGTTTTCTCTATGGCGGCAACTCCTCCTACGTCAATCAGGCAGGCATCGCGGAAGCCCGGCAGCGCTTCCCGAACGCGCAGTTCGACTGCATTGAGGGTGTCGGGCACTGGGTTCATGCCGAGGCACCCGCCGCATTCATCGACCGGATTCAACATTTTCAAGGAAACCACCATGGCTGAGGACTTCAAGCAAAGCGCGCTCGACTATCACCGCTACCCCACCCCGGGCAAAATCGAAGTGGCCCCGACCAAACCGCTGGCCAACCAGCGTGACCTGGCCCTGGCGTACAGCCCGGGCGTCGCGGCCGCCTGTGAGCTGATTGTCGATGATGCCAATGAGGCGGCCAATGTCACCGCCCGCGGCAATCTCGTGGGCGTCATCAGCAACGGCACCGCCGTCCTCGGCCTCGGAGCCATCGGCCCGCTTGCCTCCAAACCGGTCATGGAAGGCAAGGGCGTGCTGTTTAAAAAGTTCGCNGGGATCGATGTCTTTGACATCGAAATCGATGAAACCGACCCGGACATGCTGATTGAAACCATCGCCCGACTCGAGCCGACATTCGGCGGCATCAATCTGGAGGACATCAAGTCCCCGGAATGCTTCATCGTCGAGGAGAAACTGCGCGAGCGCATGAACATTCCGGTCTTCCACGATGACCAGCATGGCACGGCGATCACCGCCGCTGCAGCCATCTACAACGGCCTGCGGCTCGTTGAAAAGCGCTTTGAAGACATCAAGCTTGTCACCTCCGGAGCCGGCGCTTCAGCCATCGCCTGCCTGGATCTTTTGGTCTCCATGGGCGTGAAGCGCGAGAACATCATCGCCACCGATCGCAAGGGCGTGATTTATCAGGGTCGTGCCGAGTACATGGATGATCGCAAGGCGGTCTATGCCGCCGACACCAGTGCACGAACACTGGCCGATGCACTCGAGGGTGCGGATATTTTCCTCGGCCTCTCAGCCCCGGGCGTTCTGACCCAGGAGATGGTGAAATCGATGGCGGACAAACCGCTCATCATGGCCCTGGCCAACCCGACCCCGGAGATCTGGCCCGAGGAAGTCCTCGAAGTCCGGCCCGATGCCATCATCTCCACCGGCCGCTCCGATTACCCCAATCAGGTCAACAACGTTCTGTGCTTCCCGTTCATCTTCCGTGGTGCGCTCGATGTTGGCGCCACGACCATTAACGATGAGATGAAAAAGGCCTGTGTGCGGGCCATCGCCGATCTGGCCACCATGGAGTCATCGGATGTGGTGGTCGCCGCTTACGGTGGCAAACCGCTTTCCTTCGGGCCGGACTATCTGATCCCGAAACCCTTTGACCCGAGGCTGATCACCCGCATCGCACCGGAAGTGGCCAAGGCCGCCATGGAAAGCGGTGTAGCGACCCGGCCCATTGACGATTTTGCCGCTTATCGCCGGCGCCTCTCCAACTACGTCTTCCAGTCGGGACTTCTGATGAAGCCCATTTTTGAGCGCGCCACACAGAACCCGCAGCGTGTGGTCTATGGCGACGGCGAGGACGAACGGGTTCTGCAGGCGGTCCAGCTGGTGGTGGATGACAGTCTGGCGCAGCCGATCATCATCGGCCGTCGCCGTGTCGTGGAAATGCGCATCCAGCGCCTGGGGCTGCGGCTTAAAATCGATGAGCACCTCACCCTGGTCGACCCCGAGGACGATCCGCGATTCAAGGAATACTGGCAGCTCTATCACTCACTCATGGAGCGCCGCGGTGTCACCCCTGACCGGGCCCGGCAGATCGTTCGCACACGCAACACGGTGATTGCCTCATTGATGGTTCGCCGTGGCGAGGCCGATGCCATGCTCTCCGGCGCAGTCGGCAAGTATCACCGGCATCTGGATTATGTGAACGAGGTGCTCGGCCGCCGCACCGGAGTGCGCAATCTGGCCGCCATGAACGCCATCATCACGCCGAAGGGCACGCTCTTTCTCTGCGACACCTATGTCAATCAGAACCCCACGGCTCATCAGCTCGCGGAGATGACCGTGCTGGCTGCCGATGAGATCCGTCGCTTTGGCATGGTGCCGAAAGTGGCCCTGCTCTCGCACAGCAACTTCGGCAGCTCAGAAGCCGACGAAGCCATCAAAATGCGTGAAGCCCTGCAGCTCATCGAAGACCGCGACCCATCGCTTGAGGTCGAGGGTGAAATGCATGGTGACGCCGCGCTGAATGAGGAGATTCGCTCGCGCATCTTCCCCAACTCACAGCTTGAGGGCGAGGCCAATCTGCTGATCATGCCGACACTGGATGCGGCCAATATTGCCTTCAATCTGCTCAAGACCGTGACCGATGCCGTCTCCATCGGCCCGATTCTGCTCGGTGTGTCGCGGCCGGCGCATATTCTCACGCCATCGGTTACCGTCCGCGGTATCGTGAACCTCACCGCGCTGGCGAGTGTGGAGGCCGCCATGGCAGCCAGCGAGAGCGAAGACTAGTGCGGGCTGGCTGAATCGCCCTCAAGACCAAGGGCCCGTCGGTAACACTGACGGGCCTTATCCGGCTCATCCAGTCGCTCATGCAATTCGGCAAGAGTGCGCAGAATCTCCACGCGCGCCTCCCGTGCCGCGGCGGCTTCCAGATAATCCCGAGCCTGGCCCCAGAGCTCGCAGTGCATCGCCTGACGGCCTGCGGCAAATAGCAGCTCCGGGTCATTGGGGCGTTCGTTCAACCACTGTGTCAGCTGCTTGAGTGCCCGCTCCGGGGGATCTGTCTCGAGCTCACCGTAGACGGCCACCAGATCGGGCGACCAGTGCCCGCGCAGCCAGCGCTTTAATTCCCGCTCGGCCGTTGCCGGGCAATCGGCGGCCATGAGCGCACGCGCATAGAGGGCCTGCAGGGCAGGGTCGCGCTGCCGGGCCTTCGGCAGTGCCTTCCAGATCCCGGCCAGGGAATCGGAACTGGCATCGGCACCGAGGCCGGCGAAGGCCTGTTGCAGGGCACGATATTCAATCGCCGCCAGACGCTCGGCAGACAGAGAGCTTTGCGCCCGCAGCACGGGCAGGAGTTCACTCAGGCGCTCATCATCTTCAACGGCCTGCAACGCCTTTGCCAGCAAATCGACCACACGATGGTTTTTCGGCGCTTTCTCCCGCAGCCAGCCCAGGGTTGCCAGTGCCTGCTCCCACTGCTCGGCTTCGACCTGCAGCTGCGCCTGGACGAGCCCAATGGCAACGCGGGCTCGCGGTGCGGTCTCATCGGCGAGCGCCAAGAAATCATCACGGCGTTGCCAGTTGCCCTGACGCTGCGCGGCCAGGGCCGCCAGCAGATGATGCAGAACCGGCTGCTCGGCCGCCGCACTGGTTGACTCCAGCTGCCGCTCGGCCTTCGCAAAACGCCCTTCGGCAAGCTCAATCAGACCCTCAATGAGTTCACGTTGCGCCTTGTGACTGCGGTGCTCGGACCAGCGACTGCGCAACGCCCCGGGCGCCTGCCAGAGCCGCTGTAACAAGCCCGAGACAAGCCACAACAGGGCAAAGACAACCACCAGGGCAACCGCGGCGACAAAAAGACTGCTCTGCAGCGTGAGCTCGCCCAGGCGCACCATGACAAAGCCATTCTGCTGCTCAAACCACAGGGCCGCCGCCACACTGGCAACCAGCAACAGCAAAAGCAGCGTCACTCGGCGCATCATGGCGTTGCGTTCCCATCAAAAAGCGGCGCCAGATCATCGGCAATGGCAGGTGGTGTAAAGGCCACCGACTCGGCCGCGAGTTCATCAAGCCGCTCATTGACCGCGGCGACCGCCTCGGAAGCGGAGTCAAAATAGGCATCAACCCAGGCCTGAATGCGGGCGATGGACTGGGCATAGACATCGGCCTCGCCGCGCAATGCGGCAAGTCGGGCGGTCTCGACCTGCAGCATGAGGTTCTGCTGGAGCAGAAAGCGCGACTCGGGATCGGGCAGCGGTGCGACCTCGCGGTTACGGCTGATGACAACCAACTCACTCAAGCCTTCACGCAGCCGGCCCCAGGCACGCTCGGCCCGAGCGCTCCAGTCCTCAACCATGCCGCCGGAGGCAGGCCCGGCCTGTTCCTCGGCAGCGGCAGTGCCTGTCTGCAGCCCTTCGGCAAGCGGCAGCTCCGGCAGGGAATCGGCCAGCCTGGAGAGCGAGCGATGAATACCGGCTTTATCGGGCGGTGAGACCTCGAGCAGCCGATCGGTTGCCCGGGCAATCGCCTCACGACGATCGACGCCCGAACCCCCAAGACCTGCCAGCAGGGTATCGGCTGCTTCCAGCGCCTCCAGCGCACCAGCCACATCGTCGTTGAATTGCAGGCGATGCAGGGCAATCCGGCCCAGATAAGCGGCCTCGGCAATCCGCCAGTCGTCATTCTCCGACTGCATTCGCCGATAAAGCTGATCAACGCGATCAGCGAGCACTTGCGCCGACTCACGCTGATCCGTCATGCGGTTTTCCAGCCGGGCAATCGCCTCGAGTCGCGAATCAAGCGCGCTGTTCAGCGTCTCGACCCGGCCGGCGATTTCACCCATGCGCTCATCCTGTGCTTCATCAAGGGCCTGCAACTGCCCGGCCGAAGCGAATCCCGACTGCTCGTTCTGCAGTGCAAGCAGCTGTTGGTGGAAATGCCAGGCGGCACCACCGACCAAAATCGCCAGCACCAACACCGTGACCAGCGCGAGTGGCCCGGTCACTCCGCCGGACTTCTCGGGTACCGGTGTCTCGGCGTCCTGAGCGGGTTCAACCGCCTGCTCGGCAGTCTCTTCGGTCGCTGCTTCCTCAGGCTTTTTCGTTGGTTTTTTCTCTGTCATGTCTGCTCCTGCCGGGATGCAATCACGGCATCGGTCAAGGCCTGCGCATCGGCGCCGGCGGCCACCACGGGCCGATCAAACCCGGCATCCTGAGCCACCCGTGCAACACGGTCACTGACCGTAATCAACCGGCTTTTCAACAACCACTCTAGCGCGCCAGGACCGGCCATGCCGAGGAGGTTCTCCAACCCGGCAACACTGGTCACTATAGTGAAGGCAAGGCGGCTGTGAAGCCAATCAGGGGGAATATCGAGTACCCCGACGGGGCGCTGCCGACGATAGACCGCCCACTCGGCCACCTCGACATGACGTGCTCGCAGGGCCTGCTGCAGTCGCTGCCGACCCCCTTCGCCCCGAATCAATAAAACCCGCTCATGCGGTTGCGGCGAGAAATCGGCCTCGGCCAGCAGGTCATCCGCACCGCCACCCTGTCGGGGTGCGACCGCTGCGGCAAGCCCGTGTGCTGCCAGAGCCGCGGCCGTACCCGGGCCAACGGCTGCCATGCGCGCATGCTCACGCCAGTCCTGCGGCAAATGCGGCAGACCCTGGTCAACCGCATTGGGACTGATGAAAACACACCATTGCGGTGGTGTGGCAACAGCTGGTCCCGCGGGGGTCAGCGGGATGATTTCGAGCGTGGGTCGATGGAGAACATCGGCACCGGCCTCGCGCAGAGCGAGCCAGCAGTGTCTGCGCCTGGCCGCGCGGGCGCGTGACCAGGATGCGGGTATCAGCGAGCACCCCGGTCAATGGACCTCGGCAAGGATGTCGGCAGCACCCTGCGCCAATAAATCCTCGGCCACCTTCTCGCCAAGCGCCGGTCCCTCGGCCCGCGCCCCACGTACCTCCGAGCGCAGCACCCGGCTGCCATCGCGGCTTGCCACCAGGCCACGCAGCCACAGGTCATGGCCTTCGAGCACAGCGTAAGCGGCCAGAGGCACATGACAACTGCCATCGAGGCGGCCATTGACCGCTCGCTCGGCGGCAACGCGATCATGGGTGTCGGCATCATCCAGATCGGCCAGCAGCGCCTTGACCGTCTCGTCGCCGGCGCGACACTCAATCCCCAGTGCGCCCTGACCGACCGCCGGGAGACTCTCCTCAGGGGGCATCACGCTGGTAATGCGATCGGCCATCCCGAGCCGACGCAGCCCGGAGGCGGCGAGAATGATCGCGTCAAATTCGCCACTGGCGAGTTTTGACAGCCGGGTCTGGACATTGCCACGCAGGGACTCAACGACAAGATCCGGCCGACGTGCCCGCAGCTGACATTCACGGCGCAGGCTCGCCGTTCCTACCCGGGCACCTTCGGGCAGTGCCGCGACATCGGTGTAATGGTCGGAGACGAATGCATCACAGGGGTCTTCCCGGCTCATGATGACAGGCAACTCAAAGGCATCCGGCATTTGTGCGGGGACATCCTTCATGGAGTGCACCGCAATATCCGCCTCTCCTGCCAGCATGCCTTCTTCCAGCGCCTTGACGAACAGCGCCTTGCCGCCCACCTGCATGAGCGGGCGATCGGTGATCTCGTCACCGCGGGTGGACATGCGCACGAGCTCAACGGTTAAACCGGGGTGCAGAGCACGCAGGCGCTCGGCCACGTGTTCGGCCTGCCAGACGGCAAGGGGGCTGCGACGCGTTGCAATACGAAGATGATCGATAGCCATTCAGGGTCGTTCCATAAAGCCGCCGCAAAAGGGCGGGGTCAACAACCCGCAACCATACCGCCTGCAGGCCACAAGGCAAACTGCTAACCGGCTCGGGCCACCTCCTTGAGCGTGCGCCGTACCACCGGCAGTCGCCGCCGGCTGACCGGCAGTTTGGTATCACTGCCATCCACCAGCAGATGGCTGCGTCCATCCAGATCTTTCTCCAGGCCGCGCAGGGCATCCCGGGCCACCAGGGCACTGCGATGAACGCGCAGGAATCGTGGACCGAACTCCTGCTCGAGCTTCGTCAGTGACTCCTCAATCAGGTCTTCGCCCTCATCATGCTTGACCGCCACATACTTGTGATCGGCCACAAAACAGCGCACATCATCCACCGGGATCAGCCCCAGCCCGGATCGCCGCCGACACAGCAAATGCCGCCGCTCACCCGGCTCACCGTAGCGCTGCAACGATAGGGCCTGTCCGGTGGTGAGCGGGCGTGCATGGGCCAGCGCCGTTTCATAGCGTCTTGGCTGCACATGCTCGAGGACATAATCCACGCCGGCCTTCTCCAGACGGGCCACCATCGGGTCAGCAAAAACCGTGGCAAACAGTATCGCCGGTGCCGGGTGCTCCTCGCTCAATGCAATCGCGGTACGCAGATCAGCTTCGGTCTTCACTCCCAGCACAATGACCTCGGCCGGATCCTTGGGCTGTCGCACCAGCGCCTCATCCGGATGCGCCAGCACGGCACTGACCGTGCCAACGGAGCCCGCCGCCGCCAGCCGGGCCAATCGCTGACGAAGAGAGGCTTGTTCACAGGCAATGACAATTTTCATGGTGACATCTCCTTCAGCAACGAATGGCTCAAGGATGCGCAAGCCCTCAATGGCGAGCCGCCAACCGGTTCACAGACCACAGGTGCTGCAGCGGTGACGACTGGTATACTCCAGCGATCTTCCAGAGAGGACAGGCAAGGGGCATGGCCGAGTCAGACGATAAGGGAATGTGGGGTGGCCGCTTCAGCGAGCCAACGGATGCGTTCGTGGCGCGTTTCAGTGCTTCAGAGCATTACGATCGCCGGCTCTATCGCGAGGATATCCAGGGCTCCAAGGCGCATGCACAGATGCTCGCGAGTTGCGGAGTCATCAGCCGCGACGATGCCGAAGCCATCGTTGCCGGGCTTGATGACATTGCCGCTGAGATAGAAGCCGGGACCTTTCCCTGGGATCCGGCGCTGGAAGATGTGCACATGAACATCGAAGCCCGCCTCACCGAGCGCATCGGTGAAGCCGGCAAACGCCTGCATACCGGCCGCTCCCGCAACGACCAGATCGCCACCGATGTCCGGCTCTGGCTGCGTGGCGTCAGCGACGAAACCATCAGCCTGCTGCGTGAATTCCAGCAGGGTCTGGTGGATCTTGCCGAGCGTGAGGCGGACACCATCATGCCCGGCTTTACGCATCTGCAGGTGGCCCAGCCGGTCAGCTTTGGCCATCACATGCTGGCCTGGTATGAAATGCTCAAACGCGATGAATCGCGCTTTGCCGATGCCCGGGTACGACTCAATCAGATGCCGCTCGGGTCAGCGGCGCTTGCCGGCACCACCTTTGCCATTGACCGTGCTCAGACCTGCGCGGCGCTCGGCTTTGAGGCACCGACACAGAACTCGCTCGATGCGGTCTCCGATCGGGATTTCGCGATTGAGTTCGTCTCGGCGGCAGCGCTGACCATGACCCATCTCTCGCGCATGGCCGAGGAGCTCATTCTCTGGGCGTCACCGCTGACCGGCTTTATCGACCTGCCCGATCGCTTCTGCACCGGCAGCTCGATCATGCCGCAGAAGAAAAACCCCGATGTCGCCGAGCTGGTCCGCGGCAAGACAGCGCGGGTGCATGGCGCCCTGCACACGCTGCTCACCCTGATGAAAGGCCAGCCCCTGGCCTACAACCGTGACAATCAGGAAGACAAGGAACCGCTTTTCGACGCCGCTGATGCCCTTAGAGACAGTCTGCGGGCCTTTGCCGACATGATCCCGGCGCTCACGGTCAATCGCGAACAGACCCGGGCAGCCGCGAAGAAAGGCTTCGCCACGGCAACCGATCTCGCGGACTATCTGGTCCGCAAGGGTGTGGCCTTCCGTGATGCGCATGAAATCGTCGGCAAGGCCGTTGCCCGGGGCGTTGCCACCGGCCGCGACCTGGCGGAAATGAGCCTCGAGGAGCTGCAGGGCTTCTCCGCGGTTATCAGCGATGATGTCTTTGCCGTGCTCACCGTGGAGGGCTCTGTCGCCGCCCGCAACCATCTTGGCGGCACGGCCCCTGATCAGGTGCGTGCCCAGGTGGCCGCAGCCCGGCAGAGACTGAGCAAGTCGTAACGCGGAGACGGCTTAGAGCTTGAGGACCCGGCGCAGCCAGGCGCCGATTTCGCGAATTTCTTCCAGACAGACCTGATGCGCCATCGGGTAGTCGTGCCACTCCACGGCATAGCCAAGGGCCTCAAGAGCATCCCGCGAGGCCGTCCCCAGATCGATTGAGAGCACCGGGTCGTGGTGGCCATGGGCAAGGAAAATCGGCGTGCCGCGATTGGCCGCAGCACGGGCCTGAGCCAGGTGATCACGCAATGGCAGATACGTGGAAAGCCCCATGATGCCGGCGAGGCCGTCGGCAAATCGCAGCCCCGTATGCAAAGCGAGCGCACCACCCTGGGAAAACCCGGCCAGCACCAGGCGCTCGGCGGGAATCCCGCGGGAAGCCTCGTGCTCAATCAACTGCTCAATCCAGCCCGCAGCCCGATCGAGGCCCTGCTCATCCTGCGGTGTACCCGCGGTAAGGCCATAGATGTCATACCAGGCCGGCATGGAAAGCCCGCCATTGAGTGTCACCGGCTGAGAAGGGGCATGCGGGAAGACAAACCGGACCGAGTCCGTCGACAGCCCGAGCTCGGGGACAATGGGCTCAAAATCATGGCCATTGGCGCCCAGGCCATGCATCCACACAACACAGGCCGTCGCATCGGCCGAGCCGACTTCAACGGTATCCAGCAAATCTTCAGCCATCCGGGGCGCTCCTGCTCTTTGGTGATATCCAACCGACAGCCTACCGCAGCAACAGGGGGCCGAAAACGTTGACGACAGTCGTTATACTGAGCGCGACAATCGTACCGGGACATCCACATCATGCGCCGAGCCCTCTGCCTCGCTCTGTTATCGCTGCTACTGCTTGCCGGCTGTGGCGTTAAAGGCGATCTCTATCTGCCGGATGACACGACCGAGGCAGGAGAGAGCCAATGAGTGCAAGCCGCCGCGATGGCGTACTCTTTGTCGAAGACTGCGACCTGACAACGCTCGCCGAGCGTTTCGGTACACCCCTTTATGTCTACTCGCGGGCGGCCATCGAGTCGGCCTGGCATGCCTATGATCAGGCGTTTGCCGATCGCGATCACCTCATCTGCTATGCGGTCAAGGCCAATGGCAATCTGGCCATCCTGGAGTTGCTCGCCGCACTCGGCAGCGGCTTTGATATTGTCTCCGGCGGCGAACTGGCCCGGGTACTCAAGGCGGGCGGCGATCCCGGCAAGGTGGTTTTCTCCGGAGTCGGCAAGCGGGAAGACGAAATTGAACAGGCACTGACCGCCGGCATCCTCGCCTTTAATATCGAGTCGCGAGCCGAACTGACCCGGATCAGCGCGGTGGCAAGTCGACTTGGTGTAGAGGCGCCGATCTCCCTGCGGGTCAACCCGGATGTGGATGCACGCACGCATCCCTACATCTCCACCGGGCTTAAAGAGAACAAATTCGGTATCGATATCCATCAGGCCGAAGCGATCTATGCCGAGGCCGCCGGCCTGCCGGGGATTCGCATCACCGGGCTGGATTTTCATATCGGCTCTCAGCTCACCGAGCTCGAGCCTCTGGCCGATGCGCTGTCGCGCAGCCTCGCGCTCGTGGACCGTCTGGCTCAATCCGGTATCACCCTCTCGCATTTGGATATCGGCGGCGGACTTGGCATTCGCTATCAGGACGAGACACCGCCGACGCCGCAGGCGCTTGCCGATCGGCTCGCGCCCCTGCTCGATCAGCGCCCGCAGCGCCTGCTCATGGAGCCCGGCCGTGCCCTGGTGGGTGAGGCCGGCTGGTTGCTCACGACGGTGGAATACCTCAAGCCCGGGCATCGTGACTTTGCCATTGTGGATGCCGCCATGAATGATTTGCTGCGGCCTGCGCTGTATGACGCCTGGCAACGCATCGAGACGGTGGCACCGGGCAGCACCGAGCCACGGGTCTACGATATTGTCGGGCCGGTCTGCGAGACCGCGGACAGTCTTGGCAGCAACCGTTCGCTGGCCCTGGAGCCCGGAGCCCTGCTCGCCATTCACGGCGCCGGAGCCTATGGATTTGTCATGGCCTCACAGTACAACGCCCGGCCCCGACCGGCCGAAGTGCTGGTGGATGGCGGGACCGCGCATTTGGTGCGCGAGCGCGAAACCCTGGATGATCTCTGGCAGGGCGAGCATCTGTTGAGGACATCATGAGCGCGTCAGACGCATTGCCGTTTACCAAAATGCAGGCGCTCGGCAATGATTTCATCGTTTTCGATGGCATCACCCGACCCATCAGATTGACGAGCGCTTTTGTGCAGGCCATCGCCGAGCGTCGTCGTGGCATTGGCTGTGATCAGGTGCTGCTGGCAGAGCCTGCCCAAAGGCCCGAAGCCGATTTTCGTTATCGCATCTGGAATGCCGATGGCAGCGAAGTCGAGCATTGTGGCAACGGGGTCCGCTGCATCGCCCGGTTTTTGCGTGACCGCGGCCTGAGCAGCAATGACCGCATGTGTTTTGAAACCCTGGGCGGTCTTACCGAAGTCGAACTGCTCGGCGACGGGCGTGTGCGCGTCAACATGGGCGCACCGCGTCTGCAGCCGGCCGAGATTCCCTTCATTGCCGAAGGCAAAGCGGCGCAATACAGCATCGAGGCCGA
>PR_CR_10_Liq_3_inCRDRAFT_1000328_pt1 | contig 13145 bp, 13 predicted proteins | sample PRCRCaboRojoPR_2_FD_10240 | JGI IMG/M metagenome (IMG submission 10240)
CGGGGGCGTCTCCGTCCTCGACTACGCCCACCTCGCGGAGGAGACGGGCCGCTCCCCGCTGCTCGCCCCCGAGGCGACCAACGGTGCGGCGCCCGACACCGGCAACATGGAGCTGCTGCTCGCCCACGGCACGCCCGAGCAGCAGGAGCGCTGGCTCCCGCCGCTGCTCGCCGGCACCGCCCGCTCCGCCTTCCTCATGACCGAGCCGGACGTCGCCTCGTCCGACCCGCACAACGTGCGCACGCGTCTGCGCCGGGACGGTGACGAGCTCGTCCTCGACGGCCGCAAGTGGTGGTCGTCGGGCGCCGCCTCACCGCGCTGCGCCCTCACCATCGTCATGGCGCTCAGTGACCCCGACGCGCCCCGCGGCCAGCGGCACTCGATGGTCCTCGTCCCCGCGGACACCCCCGGGCTCGAGGTCGTCCGTGAGCTGCCCGTGTTCGGCAGGTTCGAGGGGGCCGGTGGCCATCCGGAGCTGCGGCTCACCGACGTGCGCGTCCCCGCGACCGAGCTGCTCGGCGGAGCGGGGGAGGGCTTCCGGCTGGCGCAGGCCCGGCTGGGTCCGGGCCGGATCCACCACTGCATGCGGCTGCTGGGGATGGCCGAGCGTGCCCTCGCGCTGACCTGCACCCGCGCGCTGACACGGGAGGCGTTCGGTGGTCCGCTCGCCGACCAGGGGGTGGTCCGACGCGACATCGCGCAGGCGCGGGTCCGCATCGACCAGGCACGGCTGCTGACGCTGCGCGCCGCCGCCCGCATCGACGCGGAGGGCGCCCGCGCAGCACGCGACGACATCGCCGCGATCAAGATCGTCGCGCCGGCCGCCGCCCTGTGGGTCATCGACCGCGCCATCCAGGTCCACGGCGGTGCCGGCGTCAGCGACGACACGCCGCTCGCCCTGCTGTGGGCGCACGCGCGCACCCTGCGGCTCGTCGACGGTCCCGACGAGGTGCACGAGATGGTGCTGGCCCGCCGGGAGCTCGCCCGCCACCGTCCCGACGACGGGGGCACCGGCCACGGGGGCGACGGCGGTGGGTGAGCGGGCCGCACGCGCCCCGCGGATCGTGCTGGGGCTCGACGGCTGCCCGAAGGGCTGGGTCGCGGTCACCCTCGAGGACGGGTGCGTCAGCGACGTGCGCGTCGTGGGGACCGTCGCTGCGGCGCTCGCGACCTGCACCCCCGCCGCGGTCGGCATCGACATGCCCGTCGGGCTCGTCGACGGGCCGCGCGACACCGACGCCGCCGCCCGCGCGCTGCTCCCCGGCCGCGGTGCCGTGGTGTTCTCCACCGCCCCCCGCAGCGTCGTCGAGGGGTACGTCGCCGGCACGGTGACGACCCATGCGGCGGCGACCGCGCGGAGCGTCGCCGCCTGCGGGGTCGGACTCAGCCAGCAGGCGTGGCGGCTCGTGCCCAAGATGGCCGAGGTCGAGGCGCTCGCCGCCGCCGGCGCGGCGCTCACCGAGGTCCACCCCGAGCTCGCCTTCGCGACGGTCGCCGGCGCCCCGCTGCCGCGGAAGCGGTCCTGGCCGGGCCTGATGCTCCGACGGCGGCTGCTCGAGGACCTCGGTGTCGCCCTGCCCGACCGGTTCCCGGGCGACACGGACGCCGCCCCCGACGACGTCGTCGACGCGGCCGTCTGCGCGTGGGTCGCCGACGGCATCGCGTCGGGCGCGCCGCTGCGCCGCGTGCCGGAGGACACCGCGCAGGTCGCCCACGGCCGGCCGATCGTCATCACCGTCCGCGAGCGCTGACCGGCGCTGCCGACGGCCTCAGCCGGCGACGAGCAGTGCCATCGCGCCGAGCGCACCGACGACGCCGCCGCCCTGCACGGGATGGAGCCGCTCGCGCAGCACCCGGCGGGCGAGGAGCAGGGCGACGACGGGGTACAGCGACGACAGGAGCGAGGAGATGCTCAGCAGGCCCCCGCGGGTCGCGAGCAGGAACAGCACGTTCGCGAGCATGTCCGCGACGCCGGCACCGAGGATGAACGGCGTCCCCCGGCCCGGACGGATCGGACGCGACACGAGCCGCATGAACACGAGCACGGCGACCGCCGACGCGATCCGGGCGCCGACCAGCGGCCACAGCCCCGAGTCCACCGGCGTCGCATCCAGCGCGATGAAGAACCCGCCGAACAGGACGCCGCTCGCGAGCCCACCCAGCACGGCGGGCAGGTCCGCCGCACCGACCGTCGACCCCGGGACCCAGGCGACGACGACCACGCTGACCAGGGCCAGGACGACACCGGCCTGCTGCAGGTCCGACAGCGGGTCACCGAGCAGCAGCGCCCCCCACGCGACGGGGACGGCGGCGCCGGTCACCGCCGCCAACGGGCTGACGACCCCGATCGGGCCGCGTGCCATGAAGCGCAGGTAGACGACGAGCCCGCCGGTGCCGGCCGCACCCGATGCGGCACCGATCAGCAGCGCGGGCGTCGACGGGGTCCCCGGCAGCAGCGGCAGCAGCGGGAGGAGGGCGACGAGGCCGACGACCTGCATCCCCACGGTCACCGTCAGCGCGGAGGTGCGCCGCGCCGCGAGGGCACCGACGAAGTCGGCGACGCCGTAGCTCAGGCTGGCGCCGAGCGCGAACAGTGGACTCAACCGGGACCTCGAGACCGCCGGAGCGCCGGGAGCGCGCGAGCCGGAGCGGCAAGGTAGCCCCGTACCCTCCGCGGTCCGGGCCGGTAGCTCAGCTGGTCAGAGCACTCGACTCATAATCGAGGGTGCGCGGGTTCGATCCCCGCCCGGCCCACGGGCGTGGCCGGTGGGTGACGACGTGGGTGACGACGGAGGGACGGGCGGTGGGTCGGAGCTACCTGCAGCGGTCGCGCAACACGGAGTTCGCGATGACCGCACCGCGCCCACGGCTGCGCGGCCGCTCCCATCTCGTCGCCGGTGTCGTCGCCCTGCCGGTGGCCGTCGCCGCGACCGTCCGCGCCCCCGCGGGGGAGGTGCGGGTCGGGGTCGCCGCGTTCGCGTTCGGCGTCACCATCATGCTGCTGTGCTCGGCACTGCTGCACCTGCGCCGCTGGGACCCGACGACGTACGAGCGGCTGTTCCGCCTCGACCACACCGGCATCTACTGCGCGATCGGTGGGAGCGCCTCGGGCATCGCGCTCGTCGGGCTGGACGGCTGGCCCGAGCAGGTCCTGCTCATCGGCAGCATCGTCGGCTCCACCGTCGGCATCCTCCTCGAGTGGCTGCCGTTCGCCCCGCCGCGCGGGCTGTCCAACACCGTCTACCTGACGCTCGGGTGGCTGCCGGTGCTGCTGATGCCGTGGATCTGGCTCGCCGCAGGCACCCTCGTCGTCGTCCTGATCCTCGCCGGCGGGCTGTTCTACACGTCGGGTGCGATCATCGTGGCGCTGCGTCGCCCCGACATCCTCCCGGCCTGGTTCGGCTACCACGAGCTGTTCCACGCGTTCGTGATCGCCGCGGTGCTGCTGCACGCGTGGGCGATCGGGCGGCTCGTCGTGCTCGCGACCGGCGCGCCCCTGTGGTGAAGGTGCGCTGAGGGTGCCCGTCGCGCACCGGTCGGCTCAGATGCAGCGTCCCGCGTCGCCGGGGACCCGCGGGGCGGCGAGGACGGCCTCGACCTCGGCGGCGGACAGCGCGTAGGCGGCGTCGACGACGTCGGGACTGACGGCGAACACGACGCCGACGGCGTGCCCCTCGACGTCGATGAGCGGCGCCCCCGAGTCCCCGGAGCGCAGCTCGGCGGCGAGGAAGAACAGCGTCCGTTCGCTGCCCTCCACGCCGTAGATGTCCCGGCCGACGCCCGTGACCCAGCGTTCGATCCGGGCGGGGGCGACACGCGCGGCCTCCTGCCCGCCGGGGTAGCCGATGACCGCACCGACGTCGTCCACCGCACCGTCGGCGAGGGTCAGCGGCGTCAGCCCGTGCCCGGGCGCGGCGAGCAGGGCGAGGTCGCGCCGCGGGTCGAACACGACGACGTCGGCGGGGACCCGGCGGCCGTCGTGGGTGCGCAGGGTCAGCTCGCGGCCACCGGCGACGACGTGCGCGTTGGTGACGACGTGGACGTCGTCGACGGCGAAGCCGGAGCCCGTGTAGGTGCGGCCGCAGCCGACGACCTGCACCCCGGTCGTCGCGGTCGTCGCCCGGGCGAGGACCGCCTGGTCGACCGCGAGCGTGCCGGGCGGCGCGGACGGCTCCGGGGTCGGTGCGAGCCCGGCGAACACGTCGGGGAAGCGGTCACCGCCGAGCAGCGTCCGCAGGGTGCGGGCGACGTCCGGCTGCGGCGGCGCGACCGCATCGATGGTGCCGAGCACCCCGCTCGCCCGCACCTCGCTGCTGATCCGTCCGGGGATGGCGGCGGCCGTCGGGGTCAGCAGCCACAGCAGCACGGCGAACGCCGCGACGCTCGCCGCCGCACCGAGCGTCCGGTCCACCAGCGACAGCGGGCCGAGCGTGAGCAGTCGGCGGATGGGTGCGGTGACCAGCTGCAGGCCGACGCTGGTGAGCGACACGGTCAGCGTGAGGGCCAGCACGGCGACGAACGTGCGGGCGGGCAGGCCCGCCTCCGCGGCGAGGCCGAGCGCGAGGGGGACGGTGCGTCCCGACAGCACGAAGCCGAGCAGCACCCCGGCCCAGGTGGCCGCACGCGCGAGCAGCCCGGTGCGCAGCCCGCCGAGCGCGAGCACCGCCGCGATGGCGAGCAGGACGAGGTCGAGCCCGGTCAGGCCGGCGGCGAGGACCTCCTCGATGGTGCGCGGGAGCGTCGTGAGCGGATCGTCCCGCATGCGTGGTCCGAGGGTCCCGGGCTCAGTTACGGGACGGGTGTCGGCGCCCCTCACGGTCGAGGTAGTCGGCCAGGCGGGAGTGCAGCTTCGCGGCGGTCAGCTCCGACTGCGGGTGGTGACCCTCCCGCACGGCGCACCACAGCGGGCGCTCCTCACCGTCGGCGGTCGTCGTCCGGTCGATGCGGACCTCCCAGTCGGGGAACTCGGCCCGCAGCCACTCCAGCGCCGGCTGCTCGGTGGCCGCACCGGCGGCCCGGTCCGCACCGCGCTCGAGGGTGGCGCTCTGCTGCTCGCTCATCCGCATCTCCGTCCGTCGTCGTCCACGGGGTTCGCCGCAGGGAACCGCATGGACGGCTCAGGAGGGTACGACCTGCGGTGCGGAGGCTCAGGGAGGCCGTGCCGTCCGGCCGGTCAGTGCCCGCTGGCACCGAGGACGCGGGGGGCGGCGCCCGGGGGGAACCACGGGGCGCGCAGCCGCGGCATCGCGACGTGCATGACGGGCCCGACGGAGAACGCGAAGTACAGGGTGCCCACGCCCACCGTCCCGCCGAGCAGCCAGCCGCCGAGCAGGGCCGACAGCTCGATCGCGGTGCGCGCGAGCGCGATGGGCACCCCGCGCTGCTCCAGCCCCGTCATCACGCCGTCGCGCGGTCCGGTCCCGATGCCCGCCCCGATGTACAGCGCGACGCCGACGCCGAACACGAGCGGCCCGGTCAGCAGCAGCAGCCACCGCACCCAGGCGTCCTCCGGCGTGGTCGTGGCACCGAGGAACACGTCGAGCATGGTGCCGATCATCAGCACGTTGATGACGGTGCCGACGCCGGGGCGCTGCCGGAGGGGGAACCACAGGAGCAGCACGACCGCGCCGACGAGGATCGTCGCCACGCCGACGCTGATGCCCGTCGCGACGGCGAGCCCCTGGTGGAGCACGTCCCACGGTCCGAGCCCGAGCTCCGCCCGGATCATCATCGCGACACCGGCGGCGCACACGACCAGCCCGCCGAGCAGGCGGGGCATGGTCCGGAGCAGGCTGACCGACGCGGCCGCCGCAGGGGGAGGGGGAGACACGACGAGGACGCTAGCGCTCCCGCCGAGGGCCTAGGGTCACCCGGGCGACCGCCATCCGGGCGGTGCGCGGCGGACAGGGACGGGGATGACCGTGACCGGAGCTGCGACGGCGGGGCCTCGAGCACGGCGTGACCTGCGGCCGCTCGTCGACGCCGCCGTCGACAGCGGGCGGGTGCCCGACATCGTCCTGCGCGGCGCGATCCGCGCGCTGCTGCGTGGCCGGCGGAGCCGGCCCGGACCCGACGTGGACGTGCTGGCGAGCGGGCTGTGGTCGGGTCCGGTCACCGTGGCGACCGACGCGGCGAACCTGCAGCACTACGAGGTCCCCGCCGCCTTCTTCCGGCTGATCCTCGGGCCGCGCCTGAAGTACTCGGCGGCCTGGTGGCCGGAGGGCGTCGACACCCTCGCGGCGGCGGAGGAGGCGATGCTCGCGCTGACGTGCGCGCGTGCCGGCATCGCCGACGGGCAGGACGTCCTCGAGCTCGGCTGCGGGTGGGGCTCGCTGACCCTGTGGATGGCGGAGCAGTATCCGGGCGCACGCATCGTCGCCGTCTCCAACTCGACGACGCAGCGGGAGCACATCCGTGCGCGCGCGAGCGAGCGGGGCCTCCGCAACGTCACGGTGCTGACCGCCGACGTCGCGGAGCTCGGGGTCGGTGCGCATCCGGACGTCGTCGGCCCGGACCGTTTCGACCGGGTCGTCAGCGTCGAGATGTTCGAGCACGTGCGGGACCACCGCGAGCTCGGACGGCGCATCGCCCGCTGGCTGCGACCCGGCGGCGAGCTGTTCGTGCACGTGTTCGCGCACCGCACCACTCCCTACCTGTTCGACGTCGGGGGGACGGGCGACTGGATGGCACGCCACTTCTTCACCGGCGGCATGATGCCGTCGGAGGACTGGATCCCCGCCGCGGTCGACGCCCTCGACCACGTGCAGACCTGGCGGTTCGACGGCCGCCACTACACCCGCACCCTGGCGGCGTGGCGCGCCCGGCTGGAGCGTCGGCGGGCGGCGACGCTGCAGGTCCTCGCGACCGGCACGACCGCGGCCGAGGCGGAGCGGCGCTGGCACCGGTGGCGCACGTTCCTCATCGCCTGCGAGGAACTGTTCGCGGCGCGCCGGGGGACCGAGTGGGGGGTCGTGCACCACCGGCTGCGACGGCCGGCGGACGACTGACCTCAGGCCGCCGTGCGCCTGCGGCGCATCCGGCTGACCCACCACAGGACGTAGGTGCCGCCGGCGAGCGCGGCGAACAGGTGCCACTGGACCGCGTAGGACAGGTGGCTGCCCTCGTCGAGGTCGGCCGGTCCGGGGGCGGCGGGGAGCGTGGTGGCGTCGGCGCCGGGCAGCGCGTCCATCCGCAGCACGACCGGGAGGAGCGCGCCCGACATCTGCCGGTCGAGACGGGTCGTGTCGGGGTGGAACACCCGGGCGAGCACACCGTCGGCCGGGTCGCGCGCACCGAACGTCGGCTGGTCGACGCTCCGCTCCAGCACCCCCGACACCCGCACCCGCCCTGACGGCGGTGGCGCGTCGGTCACCGGGGGCGTGTCCATCGTCGTCGGCACCCAGCCGCGGCGGACGAGCAGGGTGCGGCCGTCCCCCAGGTCGAGCGGGGTGAGCACGTCGAGCCCCTGCAGGCCCCGCTGCACCCGGTTGCGCTGCAGGACCTCCTCCTCGGGTCGGAACGTGCCGACGACCTCGACGCGCCGGTACTCGAGCGCCTCGGGGTCGACGCCGACGTCGGCGAGCAGGACGTCCAGCGCGACCGGCGCGGCGGCGGCCCGCTCGGCGAGCAGCGCGTTGGTCGTGCGCACCTCGTCGAGGCGCTGCAGCTGCCACTGGCCGAGCGCGACGAGCACCGCGACGACGACGGTGACGAGCACGTGCCCGGCGACCGCGCGCGGACGGAGGAGGGCGCGCAGCGGACGCGTGGCGGGCCCGGCGGGGCTCACGCGCCGACGGCCGTCCGCACGTCCGGCGCCCCCAGCCGGGCGGCGTCCGCGCTGAGGTCGTCCGCCTGCTCCTGGGACTCGCGCTCGGCGGCGACGCGCCCCTCGTAGTGCTCGACCTCGCGGGTGACGCGGGCCGCGTCCCAGCCGAGGACGGGGGCCATCAGCTCGGCGACGGGTCGGGCCGCGCTGACACCGCGGTCGAACGTCTCGATGGAGATGCGGGTGCGGCGGGTCAGCACGTCGTCGAGGTGCAGCGCCCCCTCGTGGCTGGCGGCGTAGACCGCTTCGACCTTCAGATGGTCCTCCGCCCCCGGGATCGGCTCCCCGAGCGTCGGGTCGGCGGCGACGAGCGCGAGCAGCTCCTCGGTGAGGGCGCCGTAGCGGCCCAGCAGGTGCTCGATGCGCACGACGTGCAGGCCGCTCGACGCGGCGAGCTCGTGACGGCGGTTGCGCAGCGCGAAGTAGCCGACGGCGCCGACCAGCGGCGTGCGGTCCGTCACGCTGTCGGGCACGCGGCCCGGCAGCGTCCGCGCCGCCAGGTCCACGGCATCCTCGGCCATGACCCGGTAGGTCGTGTACTTGCCGCCGGCGATGGTGACGAGCCCGGGCGCCGTCGTCGCCACGGCGTGCTCGCGCGACAGCGTCGACGTCGCGTCGGACTCGCCCGACAGCAGCGGGCGCAGCCCGGCGTACACGCCCTCGACGTCCTCCCGCGACAGCGGGTGGCGCAGCACCCGGTTGACCTGCTCCAGCAGGTAGTCGATGTCGGTGGAGGAGGCCGCCGGGTGCGCGAGGTCGAGGTCCCAGTCGGTGTCGGTCGTCCCCACGATCCAGTGCCGGCCCCACGGGATGACGAACAGCACGGAGGTGGCGGTGCGCAGGATCAGGCCGGAGTCGCCGATGATGCGGTCACGCGGCACGACCAGGTGGATGCCCTTCGACGCGCGGACGCTGATGCGTCCACGGCCGACCAGCTCCTGCAGCTCGTCGGTCCACACGCCGGTGGCGTTGATGACCTGCTGGGCGCGCACGGTCAGGGTCGTGCCGCCCTCGAGGTCGGCGACCTCCGCGCCGACGACCCGCTCGCCCTCGCGGACGAACCCCGTCACGCGGGCGGAGGTGACCACGTCGGCCCCGTAGCTGGCGGCGGTCCGGCCGATCTCCATCGTGTGGCGGGCGTCATCGATCTGCGCGTCGTAGTAGCGGATGGCACCGCGGAGCGCGTCGGCGCGGAGGGCGGGGACGAGCCGGAGCGCNCCGGTGCGCGTCAGGTGCCGGTGGGCCGGCAGGTTGCGGGACCCGCCCANCGTGTCGTACAGCGCGATGCCGGCGCCGACGTAGGCCCGCTCCCACGGTGCCCCGGTGAGCGGGTAGAGGAAGGAGACGGGGCGGGCGAGGTGCGGCGCGATGGTCGTCAGGTGCAGGTCGCGCTCGCGCAGCGCCTCCCGGACCAGACCGAAGTCGTACTGCTCGAGGTAGCGCAGCCCGCCGTGGAGCAGCTTCGAGGAGCGGCTGGACGTCCCCGACGACAGGTCGCGCTGCTCGACCAGGGCGGTGCGCAGCCCGCGGGTGACCGCGTCCAGAGCGATGCCGACGCCGGTGACCCCGCCGCCGATGACGAGCACGTCGTAGGTGCCCTCGCCGAGGCGGGCCACGGCCTCGCGGCGGTAGGTCGGGTCGAGCGCGACGGGTCGCACGGCGTCCTCCGGTCCGGGTGCCCCGAAGGTACGCCGTCAGCCCCCGAACGCGCGCACCAGGTCCCGCGCGGCGACGACGGCGACGCCCAGCAGGGTCGCGGCGAGCAGCAGCGTGCGTGCCGTGTCCGCCGTGGCCCCGTCGGCGCGCAGCCGCACGGCCGTCGCGGCCGCCGCCCCCCCGAGCAGCCCCCCGACGTGCCCGCCGACCGAGATGCTCGGGACGACGAAGGTGAGCACCAGGTTGAGCACGACGAGCGAGCCGACCATCGAGCCCTCACGGGACGCCCACGGGTCGATGCCGCGGCGCCGGAGCAGGACGAGGACCGCACCCATCAGGCCGAAGACGGCCCCGCTCGCCCCGACGGTGACGGTCAGGGGTCCGGCCCCGAGGAACCGGCCGAGGCCGCCGAGGGTCGCGAGCGGCGTCGCGGAGAACAGCCACGCGAGCCCGACGACGCCGAGCCCGCCCCCGGCGGTCCCGCCGGCCACGAGGCCGAGGAACGGGCCGGTCCCGAGCCCGGGCTCGAGCAGCTGCCCGAGCTGCCACAGCAGCAGCCCGTTGAAGGCGAGGTGGATGAGCCCCCCGTGGAGCAGTGCGCTGGTGAGCAGCCGCCACCAGTCGCCCGTGCCGACCAGCACCGGGACGAGCCCCGCCGACCGGACGTCGAGGCCGACGGTCGGACCGGCGATCGCGACCAGCGCGATCGCGACGACCAGCGCGCGGGTCACCGGGGTCGCGGGCCGTTCGCCGAGGCGCCGCACCGGCGGCGCGGCGCGCGCGCAGTCGACGCACTGGTAGCCGACGGGCGCCTCGATGAGGTCGTCGGCGCACATCGGTCGCTCGCACCGGGCGCACGTCGTCACCGCCGCGCGGCCGGGGTGGCGTGCGCACTCGGGGGAGGACTCCACGCGCAGCCACCTTCCACTCCGGGCACCGTCGACCGACTACCGTGCGGGCTTCCGACCCCGGAGGATGCCATGGCGCTCGCGATCGGTGACGTCGCACCGGACTTCACGCTCAACGACCAGACCCGCACGCCGGTGACGCTGTCGGACTTCCGGGGGCGCAAGCACGTCCTCGTGGTGTTCTACCCGCTGGCCTTCTCCGGCGTGTGCACCGGCGAGCTGTGCGACCTGCGCGACGGCATCGACGGGTTCCGCTCCGACGAGGTCGAGACGCTCGCCGTGTCGGTCGACTCGAGCGCGGCGACGGCCGCCTTCGCGGCGAAGGAGGGCTACGACTTCCCGCTGCTGTCGGACTTCTGGCCGCACGGCGCGGTGGCCGACCAGTACGGCGTGTTCGACGCGGCGACGGGGCTGGCGCTGCGCGGCACGTTCCTCGTCGACAAGGACGGCATCGTCCGCTTCGCCGAGGTCAACGCGATCCCCGACGCGCGGGACCAGCAGCGCTGGCGTGAGGCGCTCGCCGGACTCGGCGTCGCGGGCTGAACGTGACGTTCCCGGAGGCGCTCAGCTACGACGACGTCCTGCTCCTCCCGGGGGCGTCGTCGGTGCTCCCGCGCGACGTGGACGTCCGGACGTCACTGCACCCGACCGTCGGGCTGGAGATGCCCATCCTGTCGGCGGCGATGGACCGGGTCACCGAGGCCGAGATGGCCGTCGCCATCGCCCGCCAGGGTGGGCTCGGCATCGTCCACAAGAACGCGACGATCGACCAGCAGGCGTCGATGGTCGAGACGGTCAAACGGTCCGAGTCCGGCTTCATCACCGACCCGGTGACCCTCGGACCCGACGACCCCGTCGAGCGTGCGCACGAGCTGATGGAGCGCTACCGGGTCGCCGGGTTCCCCGTCGTCGACGCCGACGGTCGCCTCGCCGGCATCATCACCAACCGGGACCTGCGGCTCGGCGCGCCGCTGGACTCNCCGGTCCGCGCCCACATGACCGCCGACGGGCTCGTCACCGGCGCGCGGGGGACGACGCTGGAGGACGCCCGTGACCTGATGCACGAGCACCGGGTGGAGAAGCTCCCGATCGTGGACGACGCCGGCGTCCTGCTCGGCATGTTCACCTTCAAGGACATCGAGAAGGTCCGCCGCTACCCGAGCTCCGCGAAGGACCCGCGGGGTCGGCTGCTGTGCGGCGCGGCGGTCGGCGCCAGCGCCGACGGGGAGGAGCGGGCCGCCGCGCTCGTCGCCGCCGGCGTCGACCTGCTCTCCATCGACTCCGCCCACGGGCACTCCCAGGCCGTGCTCGACTTCGCCCGACGGTTGAAGGACGCCCACCCGGACGTCGCGCTGATGGTCGGCAACGTCGCCACCGGCGACGGGGTGCGCGCCTGTGTCGACCACGGTGCGGACGTCGTCAAGGTCGGCGTCGGCCCCGGGTCGATCTGCACGACGCGGGTCGTGACCGGCGTCGGCGTGCCGCAGTTCACCGCCGTGCAGGAGGCCGCCACCGCCGGCCGNGCGCTCGGNGTGCCCGTCATCGCCGACGGGGGGCTGCGCAGCTCCGGCGACATCGTCAAGGCGCTCGCCATCGGCGCGTCGGCGGTCATGATCGGCAACCTGCTGGCCGGGACGGACGAGGCGCCCGGCGAGCTCGTGCTCGTCGGCGGCCGCCGGTACAAGGAGTACCGGGGGATGGGCTCGATCGACGCGATGCGTGACGGGTCGGCCGACCGGTACTTCCAGGGGGACCGCATCGGCGCGAAGGCCCAGGGGCCGTCCGGGGTGAAGCTCGTCCCCGAGGGGGTCTCCGGCCTGCTGCCGTACCGCGGCGGTGTCTCCGAGGTGACCGAGCAGCTCATCGGTGGGCTGCGCTCCGGGATGGGCTACGTCGGTGCGGCCGACCTCGCGGAGCTGAGCGCGCGGGCGAGCTTCGTGCGGCAGACGGCCTCCGGCGGGCGCGAGTCCCACGTGCACGACCTCGACGTCGTGCACGAGGCGCCGAACTACCAGGTGCCCGGGGCGCGCTGACCGTCCTCGGCCAGCGCGCGCAGCGCCCCGAGCACCGCGAGCGTGCCGCCGTCCGCGAACGTGGGGGCGACGAGGTGTGCGGCGGCCCGGACCGGCGCCGCGGCGCCGCCCATCGCGATCGCCGTCCCCACCCGGGCGAGCATCGGCAGGTCGTTCGTCTCGTCACCGACCCCGGCGACCCGGCCCAGGTCCACCCCGAGGAGGTCGGCGGCCGCCGCGACCCCCGACCCCTTGTCGACGCCGGCGCGCGTGATGTTCACGTACCGCAGCTGCGGGGTGGCGGGCGACCCGGCCGGACCGGCGCCAGCCCGAGCGTCGCGCTCGCCGCCAGCGTCGCGTCGACCGCCGCCGGGTCGAAGCACACCGCGACCGCCTTGATCGCCGTGCGGCCGGCGAGGTCCGCGCTGGACCGGACGTGGCCGGTGGGGGCGACCCCGAGCAGCCGCGCATGCGGCGCCGCCCGGGCGTCGTCCCGGTCGCGCAGGTAGGCGCGCTCGACGTACAGCTCCAGCACCAGGTCGTCACGGTCGCGCGCGAAGTCGAGGAGCGCGTCGACCTCGGTGTCGGAGAGTCCGAGCACCGCCCGCTCCGTCCCGTCACCGTCGGCGACGAGCGCACCGTTGTGGAACACGTGCGGACCACGGAACGCCCCGGTCGCGAGCAGCGGTCCGACCGCCGCGGCCATGCGTCCGGTCGCGAGCCCGACGCGGACACCGGCCGCCG
>PR_CR_10_Liq_3_inCRDRAFT_1000331_pt1 | contig 13113 bp, 5 predicted proteins | sample PRCRCaboRojoPR_2_FD_10240 | JGI IMG/M metagenome (IMG submission 10240)
GAAAATGCCCGTTTGACTGATGAGGTGGTTGCTGCTCGCTCTGCCGCAGAAGCGGCTGATTTGGCAGCCACTGCGGCCGAGTTGGCGCGCCAGCAAACGGCGCAGTCATTGGCGGCAACGGCAGAGTCCCTTGAGCAGCTGCAAGCGGAGCGTTCGGCCCTGGCGGCCCAAGTTGAGGAACTCTCGGCACAAACAGCGCCAGCGCCAATCGGTAATGAAGAGCCACAGGTGGCATCTGCACCGGTGCCAGTCGAGCTTCCCGACAACACGTTACCCGCTGATTGGCCGGTGACCGAGATGGCGCAATCTCCCGGTGAGCCCGTTGACCGAGTGGCCTCGGGTAAGAACTTTGGTCGGTATTTTGCATTGTTGGTGGGCAACAGCAATTATCAGTTTCTCGATGATCTAGGCACACCGGTTTCAGATATCGCCAGAGTCGCGGAAGTCCTTGAGGTACGCTACGGCTTTCAGGTTCGCATGATTAAAAACGCCGACAATACGTCGGTCTTACGTGCCCTGAATGACCTTTATGACGAGCTGGGACCTGAGGACAACTTGCTTATTTACTACGCGGGCCATGGCAGTCGCCGCGCCGATGGAGAGTATCAATCGGGCTATTGGTTACCTATCAACGCCGAGCCTGAACCTAATGATACCTATTGGGTACCCACAGAGCAGGTGGGTGCCCATTTGGCAAGAATCAAAGCCAAACGCGCACTGGTGATTGCCGATTCGGCATTTGCTGGGTTGCTATCGGACAATCCGGCATTTTTTATGGTGCGTGACCCCTCGGTACTCAATAGTGAGGCCTACATCAACCTCCGCTTCCCCAATCGGGCGCGTTTGCTGATGACGTCGGGGGTTGATCGGCCTCTAGAGATTCTGCCCGATCGCAACAATTCGGTGTTTGCGGATGCACTTATAGAGACCCTTGAGCGCAATCAAGGGGTTATTACCGCGCCAGCCTTGTACGCCAGTGTTATTGGCGCCCTTGAATCCCGTCGTCCCGACCTTGATCCCGAGTTTAAAGCGATTAAACGCGCAGGGGACGAGGTGGGTGATTTCTTCTTTGTAGCGAGGTCCGAACAATGATGGTGAGCATGTACAAGAAATTGAAGATATGTCGATATTCGCTGTTGGGTTTTCTGCTGATGGTAGGCGCCTCGAATCTTGCTATGGGACAGATTATTGATAGTGACTCGGACGGAGATTTTGTGTCTGATTCACAGGATGAATGCCCAAATACGCCACCAGATGAAGCTTCTTTTGTCGATGAATTCGGTTGTGGTGATTCCCAAGTCTACATTTTGACAATTCAATTTTCCGGCGACGGTGCAGGACGCGTCCAAGATGCCAACAATACTAGTGATTTTTGTGACAGCACCGAGGGTAGTTGTGTGCGTCGCGTCAGTAATCTGAGTGGAGTCGCCGAGGTGGTGCCGGCGCCGGGCTCTGAGTTTGCAGGGTGGGGCGGTATTTGCAGTGGAATTACTACTGAGCAATGTGCATTAGACGTGATATTGGGAGAAGCAGGAACACTCACCGCTACTTTTAACGCCGTTGCCGCGGGTCAAGATGCTGATGCGGATGGTGTCGACGACACCCTGGACCGTTGCCCGTCAACACCGAGCATTGAGGTAGCTGATGATCTTGGTTGCTCAGATTCCCAAGTGTTTCTGCTGACCGGAGAGTTTTTGGGAGACGGCTCCGGTCGCATCCAAGATCCCGAAGACCCATCGAATTTCTGTGCATCCAACGATTCCCAGTGTCTGAAGCGAGTTATCACCCCCGAAGGTACAGTGATAGTGAGTGTTCAGGCCGTTGCTGATGCGGGCTCGGAATTTAGTGCTTGGGGCGGTTTGTGTGCTGGTACAACGGGCCCAATCTGCGAATTTAGTGGTCAGCCGGGCACTACGGGTACAGTTACAGCAAGCTTCAACACCATTGCTACTACTCAAGACGCTGACCTCGACGGCGTGTCCGATACGCAGGACGATTGCCCGAGCACGCCTAGCACGGATGTGGCCGATGAGTTCGGCTGTGGTGATTCACAGGTATTTATCCTGACCGGTGAGTTCTTAGGTGATGGCGCGGGTCTTGTTCGAGATGCGAGTAATACAGCCGATTTCTGTGCTAGCACAGATGCTGACTGCATACGTCGAGTTACTGACCCCAGCAATGTCGTAACGGTTGAGGCCGTGCCAGCTGAAGGCTCTGAGTTTACCGGGTGGGGAGGACTCTGTGCCGGCACTACCGGCCCCCAGTGTGAATTGAGTGTCCCGCCGGGCACTGCGGGTACAGTTACAGCAAGCTTCAACACCATTGCTACTGTTCAAGATGCTGACCTCGACGGCGTACCCGATACGCAGGACGAGTGCCCAAGCACGCCTAGCACGGATGTGGCCGATGAGTTTGGCTGTGGTGATTCACAGGTATTTATCCTGACCGGTGAGTTCTTGGGTGATGGCGCGGGCCTTATTCGAGATGCGAGTAATACAGCCGATTTCTGTGCCAGCACAGATGCTGACTGCATACGTCGAGTTACTGACCCCAGCAATGTCGTAACGGTTGAGGCCGTGCCTGCTGAAGGCTCTGAGTTTGCCGGCTGGGGAGGACTCTGTGCCGGCACTACCGGACCCCAGTGCGAATTGAGTGTCCCGCCGGGCCAAGGCGGGTCAGTGACTGCGACTTTCAATGCCCTCTCTCAGCCCGATACTGATCTTGATGGGGTACCCGATAATATCGATGAGTGCCCCGATACAGTGCCCGATGCCACCGTCGATTCAGTGGGTTGCAGCGTTGCTGACGAGGAAATCAAAGACTTCGGTGAAGACCTAGGTACCCTAGAGGGCTTAACCGAGAGCGAGCAGGAAGTTGCGGTAGAGGTCGATAACACCTGTGCGGCTTTGGTCCAGGCGGACGAGTCAGATGACGTTGAATTAACTGCAGAGCAGCAGGACCTGCGCAACGCCTGTAGTAACTTAAAGAACAACAATTCCACCCCAGAGCAACAGGCCGAAGCCCTGAGGGTTATTACACCCGAAGAAGAAATCGGTGCTCAGGTTGATTACATTGTTAACCTAGCCAACGCTCAGAACCAGCATGTCACCAATCGACTTAACGTCGTCAGTGCCGGTGGTGGTCGGGGTGTATCGATAGCGGGGCTGAATTTGAATGTTGCCGGCCAAGTCATACCGGGACACGTCATTGAAAATACCCTGAAAGAGATGCTGGCAGGCAGTGGTGACAGCTTCGTCGACTTCGGCAAGCTGGGCGTTTTCCTGCAAGGGGATTTGGATTTCGGGGAACGTGATCAAGACGCCAATAATGATGGCTATGAGTTTGACTCGTGGTCGTTGACCGCAGGTGCCGATTATCGCTTCACCGATACTTTCTTTGCGGGTGCGTCTGTCTCGATGGGTGCGGTCGAGGTAACGACCCGCGATCGCCTCGGTAATACCGATGTCGATAACATCCGTCTGACCACCTATGCCGGATGGCAGATTACCGATAACTTATTCATCGACGGCCAACTGGCCTATACCAAAGCGGACTACGAGCTGGCCCGGACAGTTGCTTATACCGACGCCGGTGGTGACTTCCGCTCGGTGTATCTCGGCGATACCGATGGCGATCAGTTGAGTGCAGGCCTGAATATCGGCTACATGCTGAATAAGGGCGGCTGGCGCTTCGGCCCGACCGCAACCGTGAGCTACATCGATGGCACTGTGAATGGTTATCGAGAGCGGGCCCGAGAGGGCGATTCGTCCGCGTGGGCATTTGCTATCAATGACCAGGATTACAGCCTGTTAAGAACCACCTTAGGGGTACAAGTTGATTACGCCATCGCCACCGATTTTGGTGTGCTGTTGCCGGGATTCCGGGCGGCCTATGTCAACGAAGATGAGGACGCGAATGAGTTTGTGCCGCTAACCTTCATCAACAATCCCTTCGGTGGCATTGACGGCAATACGATTACGGTGACGAAACCCACCCGTGACAGCCAATACTTCGATTCGGCGTTTAATTTATCGGGCCAGTTCCCCTACGGGATCTCTGCCTATGCAAGCTATCGTTTCTATAGTGCTTTCGATGGCTACGAGCAAACCGGTTATACCCTGGGTATTCGATGGGATAGGGCGTTCTAGGGATGTATGAAATTGTCATCATCGGCGCGGGGCCAGCGGGGCTTAGCGCCGCTGCACGTGCCGCCCATTGGGATAAAGAGAGAGGTCTCAACACGCCCAGTTATGTGTTACTAGAGGGTTTCAACCACTCAGCAAAGACAATTTACCGATACCAGAAAGGTAAGCATGTCATGGATGAGCCGGGCTTTTTGGCTCTGCGTTCCGATATGCCATTTACCTCGGGTACCCGCGAGGCCATTCTGGGTGCGTGGGATACGCGAACCGATGATCTGAAGATCAATATACGGCGCCAAGTTGAAGTCACTGAGATCAGTGGTAGCAAAGGTGCATTTGTGTTGCAAACCAGTGCCGGCGAGCGAATTGAAGCCGCCCACGTGGTATTGGCGATTGGCACCCAAGGGAACCCCCGAACATTGGGCTGCGCTGGCGATGAAGAGTCGGACTTTGTCCGCTATACCCTCGATGATCCCGCAGAATTCCAAGGCGAGACCATCGTTGTGGTTGGGGCGGGTGACGCGGCCATTGAGAACGCGATTGCGCTCGCCGCCTATAACAAGGTGATCATTGTTAATCGCCGCTCTGAGTTCAGCCGTGCAAAAGATGGCAACTTAAACGCCATCTTGAAAGCTATTCACGATACCGGCACTGATCTTGAGTGTCGCTATGAGACCAGTGTCGCGCGTCTCGAGCTGCCCGCACAACCCGGTGTACCGGGTGCGATCGTGCTACGTCGTCCAGGCGGCGAAGAGCGTGTCGAGTGCCACCGCATCATTGCGCGCTTGGGCACGATTCCGCCTCGGGCTTTCTTGGAGGCGGCAGGCATAGAGCTGGGCGGTGACTCCATCGATGCCATTCCAACGATTGATCGGCAACTTCAAAGCAGTGTTCCCGGCTTGTATATCGTGGGTGCCCTCGCGGGCTATCCCTTGATTAAACAGGCGATGAATCAGGGGCAAGATGCCATTGATTTTATCCTTGGGCAGCCCGTTCAACCCGCCGACTACCCGCTGCTCCAATCCCAATTCAGGGGATTGCCTTACGTACTCGATGCAGAGGATGTGCTCGATCTCTATCAGCAGCGGGTGCCCATGTTCCGACGTATGAACGGGTTGGCATTTCGTGAGCTCATGATCGAAAGCCGCGTCATTGTCAGCCGTCCGGCCAGCGCCTGCCCAGCCCAGCCCGCCGGTGAACGTGAGACCCACATCATCCCTGAAGGATCTGTGCTGTTTCGCCCGGGTGAGTTCGGCACGACCTTTTTCACCATCGTCGAGGGCGCCGTCGAGCTGCGGCGTGGGGAGCAAACCGAGCGCTTAGAGGCGGGACAGTTTTTTGGTGAATTAAGTCTATTGTCGGGGCGGCCCCGAGAAGCGGAAGTCACTATCCAGCCCGAGACGATTCTCATCGAAACGCCTCGTCGAATCCTGTTAAAGCTGATGAATTCAAATCCAGATATCCGCGAGGGTATTGATCGGGTCTTCAAAGTTCGTGAGCTCAAGATCGCTTTCGAGCCCAACCTGACCTCTGAGCAATTGGGTGATATCGCCGATCGTCTGGAAGTGACAGAGCTCGAGGCGGGGGCCGAACTGTTCCGGGAGGGGGACGAGGGACAGCATGCCTATTTAGTGCGCTCAGGGACTATCGCACTGTATTTGGCGTCCCATGAAGGGGTTATTGCGCACCATCACTCGGGTAATTTAGTAGGTCAGTTGGCCCTTATGGGCGCACCGCTGCGCCGGGCCACGGCCATTGCGGCGGTGCGTAGTCAGGTGATGGTGATCGATCGTCAGAGCTTCCTCGCACTCGTAGGGAGCAGGCCCGATAAAATTCAAGCCTTACAGCAAGCGGCGAGTGATCAGCTGTTAGCCACTACCGATCTGGTATCGATGGATTCGGGTGCCAAAGCCATTGGCTTCTTTATGCAGCAGGGCCTTGGGGAGGCCACCGATGCGCTCATTATCGATGAGAACTTGTGTGTCGGTTGCGATAACTGTGAGCGCGCCTGTGCCGAAACTCACAGTGGCATTTCACGCTTAGAGCGCAAGGTGGGCCCCTCTTTTAACGGCTTGCACGTACCCCAAGCCTGCCGTCACTGCGAAGTTCCCCATTGCATGAAGGATTGCCCGCCGGACGCCATTCGCCGGGATCCGGGTGGTCAGGTCTACATTACCGATGCCTGTATTGGCTGTGGCAACTGTGAGACCAATTGCCCCTACGACGCGATCAAGCTCAGCTATCCGGCACCTAAAAAGCCTGGCTTGTTGAGTTGGCTGCTATTCGGACGTGGCTCAGGCCCCGGTGAGTTTCCCGAGGCCCAGGGTAAGACCGATGAGAGCAGTGTGAAAAAGGCGGTGAAGTGCGATGCTTGTCGCTCCCTACCCGGCGGTCCCGCTTGCGTCAGGGCCTGCCCAACCGGGGCGGCACAGCGGGTTTCGCCGCAAGATTTTATTGAATTGGTGGAGGTGCGTTAGGTGTATTCAGACCTCCTCACCTGGCGTCGCTATCGCTACTTAAAGGTGGGTGCAGCACTGCTTTCGGTATCGGTGCTGATATTTATGTTTCAGGGTGTTGACTATGGGCAACCCGCCAACGGCGGTACCTGGCCTGGTTACATTTTGGGCACTCTCGGGGCCCTCATGATTGTCTGGCTGAGTATGCTAGGCATACGCAAGCGCAGTTACCGCTCCCGTACCGGCACCGTCCAGGGTTGGACATCAGCCCACATCTACCTGGGCACTTCGTTATTGATCGTGGGAACGCTCCATAGCGCAGCGCAAATGGGTTGGAATATTCATACTTTGGCCTGGGCGTTAATGGTTATTGTGATTGTATCGGGATTTGTGGGCACCTATGCCTATCTGCATTTACCCCAGCGCATGATTAGCAATCGAGAAAATCGCAGCCGAGATAGTTGGTTGCAAGAGCTCGCCGATGTTGACGACGCTATTCGCAGTAGTAGTCAGCGTTGCGATGCCGATTTGCAGGCACAGCTTGTCAGTGCCTTAGACGCCACTCGACTGGGTAGCAGCTTTTGGCGTCATCTACGCGGCCTTGATAGCAGCGTCCTGCAACCTGCGGTGGGAGAGATTGCCAACAATCAAGACCAGAGCTATTTGCTTGCGCTACTCAGTCAGCGAGTCCCCGATGCCCGTGAGCGACGGGAAGCGGAATTGTTAAATGACCTGTTAGCGCTTGTCGCCCGTCGGCGCGTGATCCTTGGGGTGTTACGCCGCGATGCGCGCAGTGATCTGTTGTTAAAGCTTTGGCTGGTCGTGCATGTGCCCACCACTATCGCGCTGCTGTTAGCGCTGACACTGCATATCGTCAGCGTATTCCTGTATTGGTGATGCTGTGAAGATACTCCTTAGACGCCAGCTGCACGTTTCCCAAGCCACGTTTTCCGAACAAGCTTTCGAGGGTGCGTCACTGAAGCTAGGTGATAGTGCCGATGCTCAGGTCGTGCTGCCCGGTTTTCCCTGCGCCATTGTCGTCAGCGCGAAAAGTGGTGCTCTCAAGCTCACCGCCCGTAATGGCGAATTAACCGATAGTGCGGGCAAGCGCTGCAAACAGCTGACGTTAATGGTGGGCGAGGAAGCGCATTGCGGTGCCTATCAATTATCGGGTATCGATGTACCTGCAGGCTTTGATGCGGGGCTATCGATCAGTGGTGGGCCCGATGCTAAGGGTCGCTGGCAACAGCAGCTTAACGTTGAACAGCATCTTCCGAGTTTGCGTCGGCTCAGCTACGGCTTACTGGCTCTCGTGTTACTCGTGGCGGCGATCGTACCGGGTTTTAGCTTGTTCGAGAGTACCCGAGATTTGGCCCGCCAACATGCCCCTATCACCGATGCCATCTGGAGTACCGGTCCTATTTCATCGGCCCATAGTACAGCGGGTATTGCCGCCCAATGTGACGCTTGCCATCAGACGCCGTTTGTGTCGGTTACCGATGACAGCTGTCTCAGTTGCCATAGCGACACCCACGAGCACGTGAATCTTGCGCACCAGTCTGCACAAGCCGCTGCCGCCTTTACCGGCGTGGAATGCGCACACTGTCATCGGGAGCACAATGAACCCGCCTACCTGTCTCGCCGCGACAACGGCTTATGCACCCATTGCCATGCAAAACCCGACGACTGGGCCTACTCGTCACCGGGGAAAATGGACGCGGTGCACGCGTTCACCAAAGCCGCCCACCCCTCATTCAAGTACGCCTACTGGCGGCCTCAAGGCCCCATGGCTGTTGGGGGCTGGGAGCGTGAGCGGGTGCGGGTGGCTCTTGGGATGACACCGCCGCCGAGTAGTTCAATGCTAAAGAATAATCACAAAGTACACATGAACCCGGACAAAGTCACTCTGGAGGACTCGGGTCGGCCCATGCTGTGTGCCGATTGTCACGAGAAGACCGCCGATGGCCTCGATTTCAAGCCCATCAGTATGGATGCCCACTGCCGCAGCTGTCACGAACTCAGTTTCGATGTGTTCAACCCGGATATAGAGCTGCCCCACGGCAATCTGCGTGCTGCCCTCGTTGCCATGGAAGCGCATTTTATCCGGGAATTTACCGACCCCGTGCTGCGTAAAGAGCGGGCTCTAGAGAAGCCGCGGCGAGTACCGGGACGCCGAGAGGCTGCGGCTACCTGTGTCGGGTCTGGGCTCGATTGTGGTCTTGCGGAGGCGGCTAAAGAAGCCACTTATCAAATGACCAAAACCGGCTGCATCACTTGCCACGAGGTAGCTGACACCGGTGCGTCAGAGTTGATGGATCGTTGGCAGCTGCACCCGGTTCGATTGGTCAGCACATGGTTTCCAGAAGCTCGTTTTAATCACGCTAGCCATCGCAATTTAAAAGGTGACCCAGAGGCTAATTGTTTGGGATGTCACAGTGCCAAGAGCTCTGAAGTGGCTACCGATGTACTGATTCCCAATGAAGACAATTGCCTGGGATGCCACGACCAAAAAACAGCCAATGCGGCCATCGACTGCGTTAGCTGCCATGGATTTCACCGAGAAGCCGGCGATAAGTCGGTACTGGTGCGAGATGTGACTCACGCCCTGCACACTGACCGTGTAAAACCCTCTATCTCTGCCGGGAAGGACTGACATGATGCGCTTAGGTTTTATCGCCACCTTAATGATGTTGCTAGTGGGCTGCGGCGGTGGAGGCAGTGGCACTGATGATCCTGCCAACTTACCTACTACCAGTGGTAGTGCTAGTGATCGAACCGAGTGCGACGGTGAGTGTGCCGACGAGGTGGTACGTTTAACCGAGCAAGACGTTAGGCAGGTGCTCGCTCAAGGCATTGCAGAAGCGACCGCCCGTGGGGAATTGGCGACGTTGGCTGTGGTTGATCGTGTCGGCAACGTGCTGGCAGTGCATCGAATGAATCCCGAGGGGCAGGCGATAGAAATTGCCAGCGAGTTTCCAACACCCATCACAACCGGTTTGGAGGGATTGATTCTGCCTGCAGCCGTGCCCGGTGATGGGCTTGCCGCCATTAGTAAAGCGCTTACCGGCGCTTATCTTTCTAGCGAGGGTAATGCATTTTCAAGTCGTACTGCCAGCCAGATTGTGCAGGAGCACTTTAACCCCGGTGAACGTAATCAACCTGCAGGGCCACTATTCGGGGTTCAGTTCAGTCAGCTGTCCTGCTCTGACTTCACCGTAGAGTCGAGCGGTGTGGAAGTCACGGTGGGACCACAGCGCAGTCCACTCGGATTATCAGCTGATCCAGGTGGATTTCCCCTGTACAAACAGGGGACACCGGTTGGGGGTGTGGGCGTTATAGCCGATGGTCGCTACAGCCTAGATAAAAATATCCTCGATACCGACGAAGATGTAGATGAGGCTATAGCGCTAGCCGCGACGTTTGGCTTTGCAGCGCCTGATGATCGCCGTGGTGATCGACTAACTATTGACGGTAAGACGTTTCGTTTTAGCGATATGACTTACGCAGGGTTAAGGGTTAGCCCAGAACAAGCCGGTCCATATGCTGAGCAGCCAGGCGAGCTTATTGCAGTTATCGGATACACCGACGGTACGATCCGGTCTGGGACTGCTTTTGGTCAGCCGGAGTCGGGCATTGTTCCTGCCACCCGTTTCCCTAACAGAGATGCCTTTGTATTTGTTGATGTCGAGGGCGACGAGCGCTTTCCACCCATCGATGGCGCGGCGATTGCCGATGGTACCGCTCCCCTAACTGCGGCCGAAGTCACCACGCTACTCGACTCTGCGCTAGCTGTGGCAAACAGAGCGCGGGCTCAAATCCGACGTCCCCGTGGGACCCACGCGAGGGTTACGGTCAGCGTTGTCGATACTGATGGACGCATTTTAGGTATGGCACGGACCCGAGATGCGCCTGTTTTTGGGGCTGATGTATCACTACAAAAAGCGCGAACGGCGACGTTATTTTCATCTACGGACGCTGCGGATTTCTTGCGTGGTATTGACGAGGAGGTGATCTATCTTGCCCCCGATTTGAGTGAAAAGAGTCGAGTCAGTATCCCGGCTTATGTCGATGCGGTTCAGGGCTTTGTCGGCGCTCAGGCGCTCACTGACGGAACTGCGTTCTCCGATCGAGCGGGCGGTAACTTGTCGCGGCCCTTCTTCCCCGATGGCATTGAAGCTAATTCTCATGGGCCTTTCAGTAAGAGCTTTATCGATAATGAATGGAGCGTATTTTCTACTGGTCTTCAGCTCGATCTATCGTTCAATCGCATTATTACCCATGTGACCTTCGCGCTGGGGGTACAACCGAATGACGCCACCGCAAATTGTGTGGCCGCGGCTCCCCGTATTGCTAACGGCACCCAAATATTTCCGGGTTCAGTACCTATTTACCGGGGCGATCGTTTGATTGGTGGCATTGGCGTGTCCGGGGATGGCGTCGACCAGGATGACATGATCGCTTTCCTAGGTGTGCACAACGCGGGATTGGTGCTGAACGGGGCCCTGGGGAATGCACCGTTGGCAATGCGCGCGGACCAGTTGAGTCCAGGTGGGACGCAATTACGGTATGTACAGTGCCCACAGGCACCATTCATCGATTCGGATGAGGAGCAGGTTTGCGATGGTAAATAAGCTCGCAGAAATGCAATGTAAATTGGGTCATCGATGTCATTTTTCTGTTGATACGCAGCAAGATCTTGATGGCAATACAAGCCGAAGATGCTCGAAGTTGTCGCCGGTGGAAGGCCAAATAAGTCGGTGGTTAGCGGTGTTTGTTGCCCCGCTGAGTGTTGCGGTATGTCTATCCGTCGCTGAGCCCGCAGCGGCCCAAAGTGATCTAACGATTGATGGTGCCGACTGTCAGTACGATCGCGATCGCTCGCGGAGTTCTCGCCGTCGTGCAGGAGGTGCGAATCGTGAATGCTTGTTTGTTGACGCAGCAGACGAGGCCGAGGCCAATGCGGACCCAAACAAGACCGGATCTGACTCAATCGAAAGCCGCGTGGTGGTGCGCAATCGACCTGTAGCAGCCCGAAGCATATCTCCGGTCCCTAAACCTCGTCCGCAGGATTATGACGATCCGATACTAGTGCCAGATCGTTGGCGCATTGTGGATACTCTGGGTTATGAGGATCGATGGTGGGACCCGTACAATCAAAATACTATAAAAGGCGACAAGCCACTGCATGACGATTGGTTCTTCAATGTGACGGCGATTAGTGACTCGGTTGCTGAAGTACGCCAAGTACCAACACCTGTTGGTGGCCAGACTACAATTGCGCCAGGGCGCATTGATGTCTTGGGGAATTATGATCAGTGGGCGGTACTGCAAACCGTTGCGACCGAGTTTGTTTATTACCAGGGGGATACCGTCTTTCGGCCGCCGGATTGGGAGTTCCGATTTACACCTGTCTTCAACGTAAACTACACCGAAGTCCAAGAGACCTTGGCACTAAACGTTAATCCTGATGAGCGTGATACGCGCACCGATACCCACATTGGTGTGCAGGCACTGTTCGTCGATAAACACCTGCGTAATGTGTCTGATCGTTACGATTTTGATAGTTTGCGCATTGGTATTCAGCCATTCTCTAGCGACTTCCGAGGTTTTCTATTCCAAGACTCGCCAATGGGTGTGCGTCTATTTGGTACGCGAGACAATAACCGCATACAGTACAACCTAGGCTGGTTCCGGCGCCTTGAGAAAGATACCAATAGTGGTTTGAACAGTGTCAGTGAAGATCTTCGTGATGAAGATATTGTTGTCGCTAATCTGTACTGGCAAGATCAGCCGACATTGGGTTTTTTCTCTCAGTTAACGGCTATTTATCTGGAAAATCGTGAGACCGATGTTTTCTACGATCAAAATGGGTTTATCGCTCGCCCGGCATCGATCGGCTTAGAACAACCCCGTGAATATGATGTCGCCTATCTCGGCTACAACGGTGATGGCCATTTTGGGCGCTTGAATTTGACCGCATCGGCTTATGTCGCCCTGGGCGAGGAGCGTTCGAGTGTATTTGATCAGCGCGATAGTGATGTTGAAGCCTACTTTTTTGCCATAGAACCCTCTATCGACTTCGACTGGCTTCGCGTGCGTGCATCATTCTTGTATGGGTCTGGTGACAAGGATCCCTTCGATGACAAATCTGAAGGTTTCGATGCCATCTTTGAAAATCCACAGTTCGCCGGTGCCGACACCAGCTACTGGATCCGTCAGAGTACGCCGCTCATCGGCGGTGGGCGTGTAGCACTGTCATCGCGCAATGGGGTGCTCAACAGCATGCGCCCCAATAAAGAGCACGGGCAAGCTAACTTCACTAACCCCGGCATTGTGCTGGCGGGTATTGGTGCGGACATGGATTTGTTGCCAGAGCTTCGTCTTAGCTTGAACGCCAACTATTTGGCCTTTGCCGAAACTGCGCCAGTGGAAGTGGCTCGAGCGCAGGGGGCCATAGACGACAGTATTGGTTATGACCTGTCGGCGGCGCTGATTTGGCGACCCTTTATGACCCA
>PR_CR_10_Liq_3_inCRDRAFT_1000332_pt1 | contig 13065 bp, 9 predicted proteins | sample PRCRCaboRojoPR_2_FD_10240 | JGI IMG/M metagenome (IMG submission 10240)
CCGCCGCCAATACACCGGCCACCACGCCCAAGGTCAAAAATTCAGCCCATTGCGATTGCGACAAAAGTGCGTCTGACCCGCCAAGCGAACGCAAGATCGCCGACTCACGCCGGCGTTCAGGGAGCGATGTCTGGATGCTTGCAGCCAACACCAGCACACCACCTACCAGCACAAAATATAACACCACGCTGACCGCTTGCGACACACGTCCAAGAATGCCGCGCACTTGATCCAGGATTGCATCCACAGACAACAGTGTCACCTGCCTGAACTCCCCAGCAATGGCGGCTGTGTCTTTATCGGGGTCAGGCAATGACAAACTGGTCAGTCGCGTTGATTCAAAAGAGGACAAGGTCCCTTCTGAAAAAATCATAAAGAAGTTAGGCAGCATGGACTCCCACTGCACCACGCGTGTGCCGATCACTTCCGCCTCAATCACATCGGGTCCCACTTGATAGGTCAGCACATCTCCCAAACGCAAATTCAGTTCATCAAAGAGCTCAGATTCTACGGTGACAACACCGGGTGGCTCGTCGGCCACAAACCATCGACCCCGGTCAATCATGTTGTCACGACCAATCTCTGAGGCTTCCGTCAAACTCAATTCCCGACGAACGGCTCCCGGAGGTTCAACACCCTCCAAATGGTCAACCAGTGGGATGCCGTTGACTGTTTCTAAGCGGCCCCGAACGATTGGATACAAGGGTGCCAGATCACCACCACGATCGAGCACAGCCTGTCGGAAGCCAGGCGCATCACGATCAGTGATATTGAGTGCAAAGGTATTCGGTGCATCAGTGGGCACCTGTGCTTCCCACGTCGTGATCAAGTCAAATCGCACCAATGACACCATTGCGATCGCAAGGGCCGTCAGTGCAAACGCCATCAACTGACCGCCGGACTGTTGGGGATCACGGATCAGCTGTTGCATCCCAAAACGCCACGCCGGTCCGAGTTTTTCCAGCGGCCCTAAGAGACGAATCACAATCCGCCCGAGGAACACCACCAAAGAAAATAACACCACAACCGCCAACACCACCCAGGCAGTTAGGAGCGCATCGCCACTGTAGAGAAATCCAAGAACCGCAATCGAGATCAAGGCAATCAGATAGCGCACGCCTCGACCCAATCCAGAGACCGCATAATCCCGTTTCAATACACGAATCGGAGGAACCTGTGACAGCATAAATAAAGCCGGTGCCGCAAAGCCGAACAAGGTGACGAAGCCCGTTAATAAGCCAAGCCATGCAGGGGTCATTGAGGGCTCGGGAAGACTGATCGTCAGCATCCCTGCGATTGTATCCACCAGCGCAAACTGCACCAGATAACCAACTCCCACGCCGACACAACTGGCCAGTAGGCCCAAGACACCGAGTTCGGTTGCAAACAGACCGGTTGTTTCTCGAGCCGTCAGTCCAAAGGTCCGAAATAATGCGCTATCAGCAATGTGATCATTGGCCCATCGTGTGGCCGTCATGGCAATCGCTGCACCCGATAACAGGACTGTCAATAATCCAGCCAACGAGAGGTAGGTCGTTGCCCGCGTCAGCGCATTGCCGACCTCAGGACGTCCTTCAACCACTCCATCAAGGTCTTGGCTAATATCGAGCTGAGGCTCGAGCCAGCTTCTAAACGCGTCTGCATTGTCACCGGCAAACAGGGTGATGTAGCGTACTCGACTTCCGGGCTGAATCAATTCACTGCCCGCCAAATCGGCCTGATTCATCAACAGTCGCGGCGAAAGCGAGACAAAGGACCCGCCACGGTCTGGCTCAAACACCAAGATCTGATCCACCACCAACTCTGTCTCCCCGACCGAGATTTTGTCCCCCACCGCCAAATCGAGCTTCGATGCGAGTTGTGGATCGGCCCACGCCGTTCCGGGTTCTGGGATCTGATTTGTGGGATACCCAGACGATGCGCGACTGTCGGCGATTTCGAGCTGGCCTCGTAGCGGGTATCCTGCTTGGACGATCTTCAAGCCCGTCAGTTCAAAACGCGTCTCAAGACCGACCACCGATGGGAACTCGATGGTTTGGGTATAATCCATGTCCAGACGTGTGGCTTCATTCAACCACTCAGGTGAGACAGGTCGCGGCCCGGTCAGTCTGAGATCGCCGCCCAGAAGTAAGGCTGCATCCGCGCGCATCGCACCATCGATTCGATCGGTTAAGACAGCCGTCGTCGTCATTGCACCGACGGCCACTGTCAACGCCAATGCCAAGAGCGTCAGATGCCCGCCGATAAATTCACGCCAAAGTAATCGCAGCGCNGTCATTCGACGACCTCGAGCAGTTGACCATTCTCCAGATGTAAGATCCGATCNCACCGCTCAGCCAACCGCTCATCATGCGTCACCAGGACTAAGGTGGTTCCGGTTTCACGATTCAAATTAAATAAGAGATCAGTAATTGCTTCGCCAGTTCGGCGATCCAGATTACCTGTCGGCTCATCGGCAAATAACAATGCAGGCTCTGAGACAAAAGCTCGAGCGACGGCGGTTCGTTGTTGCTCACCACCTGAGAGCATCCTTGGTCTGTGGGTCATTCGCTCGCCGAGACCAACACGCCCAAGCCATTTGGCAGCGCGCTGTTTAGCCTCACCCACAGGAATCCCAGTCAGCTCAAGCGGCAACATCACGTTCTCCAAGGCGGTCAGACCTTGTAACAACTGAAAGCTTTGGAAGACGAAGCCGATGCGACCCCGTCGAATCAACGCCCGCGCATCCTCTGATTCTGCGCTGAATGATTCGCCTTGGAATAAAATATCGCCAGTTTCTGGGACATCAAGTCCCGCCAACAGTGACAATAAGGTACTCTTCCCGGCACCTGAGGGTCCGACAATCGCAACACTGTCACCTGGGTTGATCTGAAGCTCAATGGACTCCAAAACAGACAGACGTTGACCGGATTGGTCGGTAAACCCATGTGTAACCTGACGAACATGAAGGACGGGTTGAGATGACATTGCGTATCCTGTTTCTCTGGCTAGTGATCGCATTTCCTGCCGCGGCAGCGACGCCTACACTGTTAGTACTCGGTGACAGTCTCAGTGCCGGCTATGGCCTCGATACCGGGCAAAGTTGGGTCGATCAATTGAAACCCCAACTCGAGGAGGAGATTGGGTCTACTGTTGAAATTTTAAACGCTTCGATTTCCGGAGACACCTCAGCGGGCGGCCTTTCACGCCTGCCAGGTTTGATGAAACGCCACCAGCCTGATTATGTTCTGATCGCGCTCGGCGCAAATGATGGCCTCCGTGGGCTTCCACTGGATGGGTTACGGGACAACATTGAGGCCATGATCAAGCTGATTCGGGATCACGAGGCAGTCCCGCTCTACGCAGGTATTGAGCTACCTCGTAATTACGGAGGTCCCTATACGCGTGCTTTTCGGGCCACCCAAGACCAAGTGGCCGCGGACACTGGCGTTGCATACCTCGATTTTTTACTCGAACCCATCGCCTTAGATCGAAGCCAGTTCCAGGACGATGGTCTGCATCCGACCCGTGAGGCACAGCCTGCGATACGAGATCACGTTGCTTCGTTTTTAGTCGATCATCTGACCGAAAAATAGCCGAGCTCATCAAGCTCATCAACAGTGCGTAATAAAAAGCGGTCTGTCATCGCAGATAGATAATCTGTCACGCGCATCGCGCGCGCATATTTGGAATCGTTTGGGCGGGGCCTGAACTTACCCAATCGCGCGACCGCATCGCGCTCAGCCGAGGTAATCGATGTCCCATCACCATCAGCCTCAAAGAGTGCCTCAGCTCCGCCGAGGAGGTGTGCTAAGACTCCCTGAATCAGATGTGCACTCTGCCCTTCATAGGACTGTTTTGCCTGATCGACATACACACGCTCTCGGGCCAAAGCCTTGGCGCGCATGATCACTTCTCCTGCTGATGCATGGCGTGAATCCAGTAAGTCCTCAGCGAATTGGCCATGGATAATCGCATCATAATGCGCAATAAAACGCGCCTCTGCCTCATGCACCAGCGCATCAATCGCCGCTGAGCGCAAGAGTTCGAGTTTTGCATCCTGATCATCGAGCAGTTGCTCATATAAATTTCGTCGCGCCCCACGATCGACCAGTTCTTTCATGAGGCTTGCGACTTCGTCATAGCTCAAGTGACCTAATTCAACGGCATCTTCAAGATCAATCAAGGCATAGCAAATGTCATCGGCCGCCTCGACCACATACACCAAGGGATGACGCACCCAACAATCGGGCGTTGTTTCAATTAGACCCAAGTGCTCAGCCAACTCCCGCATGATCAAGAGTTCCGATTGATTGATCCCGTGTTTTCGCTTGCGTTGGCCAAACTCGGATGCGGCGGTAAAGGGATACTTAACGAATGCCCCCAAGGTGGCTGCCGTCAATCGCATGCCGCCATCGAACCAATGCCGCTCAAGCGTCGTCAGTACCCGAAACCCTTGTGCATTTCCTTCAAATCCAGTGAGATCTGCGCGCTCCTGTGTTGTGAGCCCGGTCAGTTGCTCTGGATGCATCTCGAAGTAGGCACGAATGGCGCGTTCACCGGCGTGCCCAAAGGGCGGATTGCCAATGTCATGTGCGAGACAGGCCGCCTGTACCAAGCCGCCCAGTCCAGACGGCGTGTGCTCTGGCCCCAATTCGCCGATTCCGGATAGCCAATGACCAATGCGTGTGGCCAGTGAACGCCCTACAGAAGCCACCTCTAACGAATGCGACAAGCGCGTATGCACATGGTCGTTTTCTGACAAAGGATGCACCTGGGTTTTCACCGCCAGTCGACGAAAGGCTCCCGAAAAAATAATGCGGTCGTGATCACGCTGCCACTGTGCGCGCTCTTCATTCACTGAAGGCTCAAGCCAAACCCCATTGTGGTCCAATCGCGCTGTTGACAATAATTGGGACCATTGCATGGATCGACTCACGCGAACTGCTCCCACGGTGCGCATTCTGAGTCGGTCAGTTTCCGACGCGGGTACAGATCAAAGCGAACCGTTTTCGCGCGAATCTCTGAGGCAGGTGGGACATTCCCCAGATAGGGCGCTTTCAAAGGGCGCTTCACCACCACCCGTGCTGCACCCGAATCCAATGCGTGCTGAAATAACAGATCAACCGCATCGGCTGACTCACCGAGCTCGTGCAAGACTTGCATCGCAAGCTGTGGCGCTGCCTTTCGCTCTTTTGGAAACATTGGATCCAAGTAGATTACACCGTGGGTTACTCGAGTCATCACGTCACAGGCATCGGTATGGCAGAGTTGAAGATGATGGGTCCACTGCAAATCTGCCTCGACTGCACGTCGCAAGCCGTCGGCGAATAAGGCCGCTGTCTCAGCCTGACGCTCGACAGCATAGACCGCACAACCGACATTCGCCAGCACCGTCGCATCACTCCCAAGGCCCGCGGTTGCATCAAATACAGACGGTCGGAGTCCTTTCTGACAACCGATTGCGCGAGTCAGCGCCTCTCCAGTCACAGCGCGTAATCGTCTGGCTTGCGCACCTGCAATAAAATCAACATGTACACTCGAACGTGGATCGAGGGATGCGGATTTCAGATGCAACCCATCCGTTTGCCAAGACACATAATGCCCCTCGGCAGGCGGTTGATCGACCCACCGGATCGAAAGCCATGGCCAGCTCGCCTCGGCATCAGCTCGAGTCATCACCTGGCCGATCTGGTCCACACCGACCATCTCAGGCATCAGTTGATTGCCCCGTGACAAAACGCCACGCGTTATCAAACAGTCCCATCCAAGGGGTGATCGCACCGGTTCCCTCAGGTACGTAGGACAACTGGGATCGCAACACGACGCGCTCTGGATGCGGCATCATCAATGTCACGCGACCGTCTTCTGAACACAGTCCAGCAATCCCCAACTGAGATCCATTGGGGTTTCCGGGATAGTTCAGTTCAGCCTCCCCCTCTGGAGTCGCATATTGAAGGCTGATCAACTGTTGTTCGCTGAGCGCATCCGCATCAACTGGGCTGAATGGAAAACGACCCTCACCATGTGCCACAGCAATTGGGAAACGCGTTCCCACCAACCCGTTGAGAAGTACAGAGCGACTTTCAGGAATCGAAGCAAGCGTTGTCCGTGCCTCGAATTGATGCGAGAGATTCCGCTCAAGCGGTTTGAAATGTGATGCACCCGGAATCAAGGGTGCCAATTGCGCCATCATCTGACAGCCATTACAGATACCAAGGGAGACAGTCTCTTCGCGCGCAAAGAACGCTTCAAACATCGCTGACAGTTCTGCATTGAAAAGAATCGAGCGAGCCCAGCCCGAGCCGGCACCCAACACATCGCCATAGCTGAACCCGCCGCATGCAGCCAAGGCATCAAACCGCGACAAATCCTGACGGCCAGTGATGAGGTCTGACATATGCACATCCACTGCTTCAAACCCGCAGTGATCAAAAGCATAGGCCATTTCAAGATGCCCGTTGACACCCTGCTCTCTGAGCACAGCGACCTGAGGACGCGCGGCGCGTTGACGGCGCACCACCGGGACGTGATCGATATTTGAGCACTGCACTCCAGCCAATCCATCGGAGGCTGTCACAATCGACTGCGCTTCCTGATCTACACACTCTGGATGATCACGGAGTCGTGCCATCGCCAAGGATACAGCGGACCAAGACGCTTCCAACGCGGCGCGCGTGTCTTCAAAGACAATCTCCTCACCGTGGCGAATCGACATCACTTCGGTGTCATCAGGTCGACCCAGGGCCCATGCTTGAATACCCAACTCAGTGGCATCACTCAAAAACAGATCGAGGTGAGCAAGATCAAGCTCCACCACGCATCCGATCTCTTCATTGAACCAAAATGCAATTGGATCCACTGTCTCCGGCGTCTGCAATGTCACCCCACAGCGCGAGGCGAACAACATTTCTGCGACAGTCGCCAGCAAGCCACCATCTGACCGGTCGTGATAGGCCAAAAGCCGTCCAGAGGCGAGCCAAGTCTGAAGTAGCTCAAAACACGCGCTCAGTGCAGTCGGTTCAATGTCTGGGCATCTGGAATCCTGAGTCTGAACCACCTCGCATGCAATGGATCCACCCATACGAGACTCGCCCAAATCTAAAGCCACCAAGACAGACTCAACACCCCGCAATAACGGAGTCACGGTGTGTTCGATGTCATTGACCGGGGCGAATCCTGAACAAATCAGGCTCATCGGACTCACCACCTCGTGAGTGTGTGTCGAGTCCGACCAGCGTGTTCGCATGGACATCGAATCTTTACCAACCGGAATGCACAGTCCCAATGCCGGACAAAAATCACGTCCAATCGCCTCCACGGCATCATAGAGACGTGCATCTTCACCCGCGACACCGGCTGCACACATCCAGTTGGCCGATAATTTGATGTGCTGGAGTGAACCAATGGAGGCGCCAGCAAGATTCATAATGGTTTCCGCCACGGCCATTCGAGCGGACGCTGCAGCGTCAATTAAGGCCAACGGACTTCGCTCCCCCATCGCCATGGCTTCACCCGTGGTTGATCCAATCGCGGTGTGTGTCACCGCACAATCGGCCACGGGGCGTTGCCATGGACCGACCATCTGATCTCGGTGTACGAGACCCGAGACGGAACGATCTCCGATGGTGATCAAAAAATGTTTCGAGGCCACTGTGGGATGGCTCAACACCCGATGGGCGAGCGCCCCAAATGAGATGTCTTGCCACGATCCNTGCTGAGTNAACCCATCAACTCGATGGTCAACACGGTGCATCTTCGGTGGCTTACCAAACAACACATCCATGGGCAGATCNACCGGCGCCTGAGTGCTTTGCGTGTGTGTCACGAACAGATGCGGCTCATCCGTGGCATGCCCAACGATCGCGAAAGGACAGCGCTCCCGCCGACACAGGGACTCAAACGCATCCAACTGCGTGGCATCAATTGCCAANACATATCGCTCTTGAGCCTCGTTACACCACAACTCAAGGGGTGACAGTGACGTATCGAGCCTTGGAATCTGATCCATCGAAAAAACGGCACCCACACCGCCGTCTTTGACNAGCTCTGGCAATGCATTGGACAGCCCGCCTGCGCCCACATCGTGGACGAACAGAATTGGGTTCTTATCACCGCGGGACCAGCATTGATCGATGACCTCTTGGCATCGCCGCTCCATTTCCGGATTGGCCCGTTGCACCGATGCAAAATCCAAGTCAGACCCTGAGGTCCCCTCACCGGCCGAACTCGCTGCACCACCGCCCAATCCGATCAAAAGCGCCGGCCCACCAAGGACGACCAAGGGCGTTCCTTTCGAAAATGCCTGCTTTTCGACCTGGCCGTCGGCGATGGAACCAAGACCGCCTGCAATCATGATGGGTTTGACATACCCGCGCCGCCTCGGGCCCTCGGCGGTCTGTTCAACCTGCTCAAAAGCACGGAAGTAACCGGTTAGATTTGGACGCCCAAATTCGTTGTTAAAGGACGCACCGCCGATTGGACCCTCCAACATTATTTGAAGGCTCGAGGCCAACCGATCTGGTAAGGCAACGGGAGTCTCCCAGGGCATCTCAAGGCCTGGAATACGCAGATAATTGACACTGAAACCGGTCAGCCCGGCTTTTGGTTTGGCACCGCGTCCAGTTGCACCCTCGTCGCGAATTTCACCGCCGGCACCGGTCGCCGCTCCAGGGTTTGGTGAGACGGCCGTTGGGTGATTGTGGGTTTCGACCTTCATCACCAGATGCACAGGCTGCTCCACCCTCTGGTAATGATGGGTGTCTGGATCAATCAGAAACCGTCGCGCAACTGGTCCTTGAATCACCGCGGCATTGTCTGAGTAGGCCGACAACACACCTTGGGGATTGAGCGCATGGGTGTTGCGAATCCACTGAAACAGGCTCTTCGGCTGATCCTCGCCATCAAGTGTCCAAGAAGCATTGAAGATTTTATGACGACAATGTTCCGAATTGGCTTGAGCAAACATCATCAACTCGACATCCGTTGGATCACGTCCCAGTTCGTGATACGCAGACGCCAAGTAATCGATTTCATCCCGTGACAGTGCCAAACCAAGCCGTTGGTCTGCTTGGTTCAAAGCTGCATTCGGATCATCCCCCAGCGCAACAACATCCAATGGGCGCGGCGATTGGTTGGTAAAGAACTCAAGAGTCGGCGGATGTCTTAACACCTCGTCCATCATGGGATCATGGAGAAGCGTTTTGAAACGCGCGATCGCCTCGTCGCTCAGATCACCGTCCAGCTCATAATGCACGCCTCGCTCGATGCGGGTCACATCCGCCATGCCACAATTGTGTGCAATATCCGTGGCTTTGGAGCTCCAAGGCGAGACCGTGCCGCGGCGAGGCATCACAAAAAGCCCCTCTGCAGGAATGCCCGGCACAGCTTGAATCAATGTTGCGACCTGACGCTCTGAGGCCTGCACACCGAGCACAAAATAGACATAATGTGCTTGGATTGCCGTTACGCTGACATCCAATTGGTTCGCGCGTTGAATCAGTGTTTGGATTCGAAATGGTGAAAGGGCACTGCGTCCCTGCAGACTTAGCATTGAGGTCGGTCCTTGGATCGAACGAGAATCAAAGCAAGGAGTTTACCAGAGCATCATGATTCCCCCACGGATTCGCCACATTTTTCGTGCAATAACGGCCAGATTTTGGTGGGTCAGTCTATTAATTCTTGTGTTGATCATTCAGATGAACACCACCGAGTTTTACCCCTCAACCTGGCCAAAGCGGTTCGAGCAAATCAAAGAAACTGGCGTGCTTCGCGTGCTCGTGCCGGATGCACCCGAAACCTTCCATTCCACCACAGTGGATTTTCGTGAGTTTGATCGCGCCCTCGTGCAACACTTTGCAGACAGCCTGAATCTCAAGATTGAATTCATCGAACACCCATCCAGTGAATCCATGATCCGTGCACTGAAGTCTGGAGCTGCGGATTTGGCTGTCGGCATCCCGATTGAGCCCACCTCCAAAGTGCAATTCAGCGAACCAATGCTCGATTATCAGTTGCAGCTGATTCGGCATCGAGATACTCCTCCGTTGGAATTCACAGATGATCTAGCCTTTGAATTGGTGGTCGGTGACGAGTCCATCGAAGCACAAGCCTTGACCGCCCTGTCCGTCGATCGGCCGGAAATCCAATGGGTGACATCCAATGCACTGGCTCCCCACGAAATCCTCGATCGCATCAACCAGGGTTCGATCCAGTACACGGTCATCTTAGGTCCTGATTTTCGGCGTGTCCGGACATTATTCCCAGATCTTGAGGTGGACCAGACACTTGGCGAACGGTTGGCCTTTGCCTGGGCTTTCCCAGAAACGGTCGACAGCCGATTGTTAGAGGCCGCCAATACGTTTCTGACTGACAATGAAGACACCATCGCAGGCTTGATCGAAGCTCATATCGATCAGCAACCGGCATCGATTGCCGATGTGAAAACATTCACGCAGCAACTCGAAGCCCGCCTGCCCGCCTTTGAATCATTATTTCGCGAAGCTGCGCTCCTGACAGGATGGGATTGGCGCCTACTCGTCGCTGTGGCCTATCAAGAATCGCACCTGGATCCAAATGCACGTTCACCAACCGGAGTTCGAGGCATCATGATGTTGACGCTGAATACCATGCGAGAGCTTGGCTATGAGTCTCGGCTGGATCCGAAACAAAGCATCGAGGGCGGAGCCCGGTATCTGGCGCAACTCAAAGAGCGCTTGCCAAACAGAATCAAAGATCCAGATCGCACGTGGTTTACCTTAGCAGCCTACAACATGGGGATGGGCCATCTCGAAGACGCGCGTGTTTTAACTGAGCGACAAGGTGGTAATCCAGATCGCTGGCAAGACGTGGCTGCACGCTTACCGCTGCTTCAAGATCCAACCTACTACCGAACGCTCAAGTTCGGGTTTGGCCGTGGCAAACAGGCTGCGAAGTATGTCGCAAACATCCAGCAGTACTACGAATTTTTACTCTGGCGTTCGGAAATCGACACCAACCTCGCGGCGAACCCGGAAAAAGTCTCTGAGTAACGCAGACGACTCAGCCTCAAGAAGGCCACCTTCAACATCCATCGAATGGTTGTAAAAAGAGGCAGTTTGCAGATTCAACTGTGACCCAACCACGCCTGCTCTTGGCTCAAAAGCAGCAAACACAAGACGCGCAATACGCGCATGGACTAAGGCACCAAAACACATGGTGCAAGGCTCAAGGGTCACATACAGTGTGGCACCGGGCAGTCGATAGTTCCCCATTGCCTTTGCCGCTGCACGCAACGCGTTGATCTCTGCATGCGCTGTTGGATCGCATTGACCAATGGGTCCGTTGGAACCAGCCCCGAGAAGCTCTTGATCCCGAACCAACACGGCTCCAACCGGGACCTCACCCTGCGTAGCCGCCTCTTTGGCAAGTAAAAGCGCCTGTTGCATCCAACCAAGATCGGCAGGATCAAAGTCCCTCATTACGCGTTGTCTTCCATGCGAGTAGATGCGAAAGTATGCGGGAAATGACGCAATGATGCATGGCCACAAACGGCCAAAAAGGATAATAAACCATGTCAGCTGTCTATCCCGCTGTAGATCCAGACGGTCTGCTTGAATACTCGGTGGTATTCACCGATCGTTCGTTAAACCATATGTCACAATCTTTTCAGGCTGTGATGCGTGGACTGCATGAGGGGCTGACCGATGTCTATCAGGCGCCTCACTGCGTGCTTGTCCCAGGCGGTGGGACCTTTGCCATGGAAGCAGTCGCCCGACAATTCGCGCGTGATGAAACAGTGCTTGTGATCCGAAATGGATGGTTTAGCTACCGCTGGTCACAGATCTTTGCTCAAGGTGTGGCACCGGCGCATGCAGAAATTGCCACAGCAGTTCCAGATCATGCAGAACCCGATCAGCAGTTTCAGCCGGTGGACGTCGAAACCGTCTGCGCCCAGATCGCACATGTGCAACCGAAATTGGTGATTGCACCCCATGTTGAAACCTCTGCAGGCATGCTGTTACCGGACAGCTACCTAAAACGGGTGGCTGACGCTGCGCATGCCGCTGGTGCATTGTTTGTGCTTGACTGTGTGGCTGCAGGCGCACTGTGGGTGGATATGAACGCGCTCGGTGTCGATGTCCTCATCACGGCACCACAAAAGGGGTGGACCTCAACACCCTGCGCCGGTGTGGTCATGATGTCTGATCGCGCGCGTGCACGGCTTTTGGATACACAATCCGATAGTTTCGCCTTGGATCTCAAAAAATGGCAGCAGATCATGCAGGCATATCTTGATGGCGGGCATGCCTACCATGGGACACTGCCAACAGATGGATTGTTGCAATACTTCCAAACCTACCAAGAAATGGCAGCAGTTGGTTTTTCAGAGCTCAAAGAACGACAAATCAACCTTGGACAGTCGATCCGACAACTGATTGAGTCTTACGGATATAAGAGCCTGGCTGCCGCGCCCTTCCAAGCGCCCACGGTGGTCGTCTCACACACCACGCGCGATGATGTGAAAAATGGCAGCGCTTTTGCAGCCCAAGGCATCCAGATTGCTGCCGGCGTTCCGCTTGAGTGCGGAGAGTCGGCGGCGTTTAAGACATTCCGCATCGGACTCTTTGGCCTGGACAAACTGATGCATCCAGAGCGCACGGTGGAACACCTGAAACAGGGATTTGATGCGCTCGGCTAATGGCCGTGCGTTGGGCTGAAGTAATTGACGAGACCGACACCGGCTATGATGAAACAAAGCCCCAGTATTGCCGGCCATTCCAGCATCTGCCGATACACAAACGCACTGAAAATCGCAATGAGAAACACGCCAACACCACTCCATATTGCGTAGACGATGGCAATCGGAATCACTTTCACGGCAAAGGTGAGACAATAAAACGCCCCAAGATAACAGACGGCCATTCCAAGTGTTTGAAGTGGGCGTGTGAAGTTCTGCGTCACTGGTAACAACAGAGTGCCACACACCTCAAGTACGATCGCACCGGCTAAATAGTAATAACTGATCATCAATGACTATGGCTCCATAGGTACAACAACCAACTCTTCATGACTGTGTATTGACAGGCCGTTGAGCCAAGCCCAACA
>PR_CR_10_Liq_3_inCRDRAFT_1000335_pt1 | contig 13003 bp, 9 predicted proteins | sample PRCRCaboRojoPR_2_FD_10240 | JGI IMG/M metagenome (IMG submission 10240)
CTCATCGAAGTGCTCGGAAGCAAGCACCTCGGCAAACTGATGCGACGTCAAGAAGCGGGTGCTTCGGGCAGTTCCTAGAGCGAACGGCGATAGAGAGCACCGGGTCGTTCGGCTCCTCCCGTCGCGCGGCGGCCCGTCTCCTGCAACTGCGTAATCACGTGGCGGAATAGGCCCGCCCTACTTGAGGCTCAACAGCGATTGCAGGGATTCGAAGTATGTTCGGGCCTGTGAGTCAGGAGGGGTATGCCCCGCCGCATCATCGATGTCCCGTCCTAGGCGTTCGGTCTCATCCGTGGTCAGACGGCTAAGTAGTGAGTTCCTTTTTTCCAAGTCTCCGGAAGACTCCGCGATGTACGCGTTGAGGAGGACGATCTCCGATACTCCCTCGGAGCGTTTAATAAGGGTCTCCATCAGGGCGATTTCGAACTCAGTGAGCTCCCGGTTTAGGAATGCGCATGCTAAGTGGTTGGCAAAGAAGCCGATTTGCTGATGTTCATGCCAGAGCCCGAGGTCGACGAATGGAGGATGCTCCTCGAAGATCGACTTTAGTCGCTGTTCGTCCCCTTCAACTCCGTCTGGATGGAGGTAGTCGGAACTCCGGTCTGTCACGAGTAATGCCCAGGACAATGCGATCCACACGGACACGTTTCGCTCGTCGAGCGGAACTGGCATAAGTCTCTCTCTTGCAAGAGCGAAATCGCCGCGTTGGCAATCCAAACTACCTAGCTCGCCCATGGCGTGGGTATGGCCAAATGCAGCGGCCGCACGGAGCAAGGCCTCGTACGTCTCGAAGTCACCGAGAAGAGCTTCGAATATCGCTGCCAGGTAGATTGCCTCGACGCTCCCGAGTTCCATCGCGAGTTTCGCTGTGGAGCGTGCACTCTCGAAGTCCCGGGACAAAAATTCCTGTTGCGCCTTCGAGATGAGCCGGTCGGTCTCTTCGGTGCGCCGAAATGGCTGGACCTCGTCTTGACTGAGCCACGATTCGAAAGCCAACGCCTCAACTCGCTCGTAGTCTGTTTCCGGCTCGAGTGCGGCTATGAGAGCCTGCAGAGCTTCAGTCCACTCGATGATGACTTGCGGATGCACGGCAATATCTCCCGCATCAAAGTGAGGCTCTCGGCGCAACCAGAGCAGGACTTGGAGCAGGCTCTTGTGGCGTTGCAAGAAGTAGCCGAGGGAGTCCTCATCGTCATCGTTCAACCATTCGGGCGCTAAGTCGTCGATTCGAGAAAGCAAGCCCGCAAGTTCATCCATCGCGGTGCTGTCGATACGGCTTGATGTCAGGTATCGGCCAAATGGGATGTCAGGTGACGCAGAGTGATCCTCCGGGACTTCATGGGTATCCGACTCAAGTCTTGCACCCTCGATGGAGACTTCCGGGGGGCCTTGCCACAGTTCCCCGTACAGCGGATCGGGTGAACCGAGGGCTGCAATTGCCTTTATGTGGTCAGGAACCTTCGTCGCGACCCGCATGATGTTCATGGCAGGGCAAGACGGATCTTCTGCGATGGTCATGAGGATCTTCGGATCCGCAAGAGAGTCCGCCGCAATCATCGGCTCCAGGATCTGGCGCGCCCAGATGCCGATCTTTCGGAAGAAGGGGTCGGAACTCTCGCGGACCTCATCCGATCTCAGAAACCTGACCATGTGCTGGACTGTTGCGGTGTCCATTTGATCGCCCGGGACGGCGCTGGCGGCCGTGTGGGACTGAAGCCTCACGTCCACGCTGCCCACGCTCGGTAGGGAGTCCTGATTGCGAAGGAACCGTACGGCTGAACCACTGTCTAGTTCCGCACTGGCGCGAAGAAGAACCAGAGCCCAGACATGGAAGTCATGTCCGTTGACGGGATCCGGCCATGCAGGAGAAGAGTCGGTGAGGTCGTCAAGACCTTCCGAATACATCATGCTCTCAATGTCATCCCAATCGGGCCGAGGATCGCTGAAACGGAATTCACTCCACTCTGAGGGGCCCTCCGGTGCAACCCGGTTCATGACTATTCCGTTGAAGAGTTGTGAATCAATGTACCTATCGTCGAAATCCGGGTCATACATGCGCAGATCCCAAGTCCAAGCTCCCTTGCTGCCTCCCACGCTGACGCGTATTGCGAGTCCGTCCCAGCATCGATACTGGTTGGTCATCTCTACCGTTACTGAAGCGCCATGGGCCAGGTGGAGTGCGAGCAGATGCCTGGCAAGCCGGAATGTGTAGTTGGCGGCCACCTCTAGGCGAACGTCGCTGTAGGTGCTCACCTCGAGTTGCTGCAGGCGCCCAACGGGAGTTTCGGGGTCCTGGGCGTCACGGAGTTCGATCGCGTGTGGGTCGTCGGTTCGCATTTCCTCCCCGTTCATGATCAATCTATCGCCATTCCGGCTATGTGCTTGGGCTATAGGGGCAGCTGTGTGGGTGCCCAACTTGAACAAGGATCTCGGTGTTGTCGTCGGATGAGAGCCAGCCCCGGGGGAGACCATTGGCAGCTTGCAACATTGCGAACTTACTTCACAAGTTCATTGATGGGTGCGTGTGAAATCAGATTGAGAAACAGTCCAAGCCGCCGCACACCCTCGACAGATGATGGTTGGGCGGTGAGTAGGCCAGGACTGTGGATGACGAAACTCGCCCACTCGGCGCGAGAGACAGCAACATTGAGCCGATTGGGTGAAAGTAGGAAATCCAGGCCGCGTGGCAGGTCTTCCGCGCTCGAGGTAGCCATCGACACGATCACCACCGGGGCTTCCTTGCCCTGGAATTTGTCTACTGTGCCCACTTCGATGTCGTGGAAGCCGTTGTCGTCGAGTTGTCTACGGATGAGGCGAACTTGAGCGTTGTAGGCCGCGACGACGATGATGTCCGCTTCGCTCAGTGGTCGAATGGGTTCGACTTGGTCGTCTCGTGCGTTGGTCCAGTTCCTTCCGATGAGGCGTTGGACGAGGTTGACGACTTCATTGGCTTCTTCGATGCTGGATGTGGTGTTGCCGTGGTGATCGATGGTGACCGGGGAGATTCCCGGCGGAATTCCGTCGAGATGGCGCATCTCGGTCACGGCCGCTGACAGTAAGCGCCCTTCATATTGCAGTCGAGATACTGCCTCAGTGAGTGCCGGGTGCATGCGGTAGGTCCGGTTGAGGAAGTAGCCGCGGTCGGCTGGCATCGTGGCGTGGCCATCGATTATGTGTTCGAGGACAGACCGTTCCATTGCCTCCGGGTGTGCGGCCTGACTGACTTGGGGGAGTTGCTGGGGGTCGCCCAGGAGGAGCACCCGCTGTGCCGCCAGGGAGCATGCGATCGCATTCGCTAGTGCGAATTGACCGGCCTCGTCGATGACGAGTAGATCGAGTTGAAGATTGCGAACGGCCTCGCGGGAGAAGGTCCATGCTGTTCCACCGATCACGTAGCCGCCCGTGCGCTCGAGGGCCCAGGCGTCGACCTTGTTAGGTATGTGCCAGGGAAGGGTCGGTGGGGAGTTGCCCGAGGGTTCCTTGCCGACTGAGGTCGATGGATCGAACTTATGGACTGCTTTGAGGAAGTTGTCCACGACGGCGTGGCTTTGGGCGACGACTCCTATGCGCCAGCCCTCCGCGGCCAATCGCGCCACAGCGCGAGAGCCGACATATGTTTTTCCTGTTCCGGGTGGGCCCTGGACCGCCACGTAGGAGTCCGTTGATTCGCGGAGTGCATCGCAGATATCCGAAATCGGCTCGCTCGTATCGGGCAACGTGCCGGTGTCACTTCTTGGAGATCGTGAAAGCAGCAGGTCAGCCCAGGCTGTGTTTGGGAAGTTCCAGGCTCCGTCGTTGTTCTCGGGAAGCACGGAGGTGGCCGCTGTGGCGATTGCTTTGCGAATCGGTGTCGTGTTGTAGGGCGCACCAGGCAACACGGCGATCGGGAGCGCATCCCACATAACATCGTCGATTCCCGATCGTTCCTCCAATTCGACGTACGTCGATGCGAGTGAGGTGATCGACGCGGGGTTGTATCCCCGGAGGGAATCCGATGGCTGCGCCATACCTGAGGGTGCCGGGTCGTACAACAAGAAGGCACTATCTGCGCCCTCCAGCACGAGTCGAGGATCCTCTTGCATGCTTGACAGTTCCAGTTGGCGGCGGTGCTTCTTCATTCGCGGTGTCTTCGACCACTCGCTGGCGCTACCTCCTTCGGTGACCAGGACGTTGCTCGCCCTTTCTAGTTCCTCGGGCTCGGCCTTGATCAGCTCGAACAGCTGCCACCAAGCTGGTCGACGCTCTCGAGGGTGGTAAAGCAGTGCAGCCGCGAGCAATGCCCGTGCATTGTCATCGGGTGAGCGATCATCGATGCTCGACGGTAGATCTGCTTCCAGGGCGTCTACGAGAGCTGCATGCGGATCGGCAGGCTCGGTAGCTTCGCCACCGTCGTCTATCGAGGCCTGGTCGTCGGCGTTCTTTATCGGCGTTTCCGGGATGAGTGTGCGCAGCCATGTGTCGAGCTTCATAGTCGATAGGCAGTCCAACTCGTTGTAGGAGCGGATCTTCGTCAATAGTTCCTCGGCCTCATCCGTACGTCCCTCACGGCGCAATCCCACGTACGCCTCGTACTGGATTACGGAATCCATGGCCGTCGCCACGTCCTCGTCACTATGTGTGATTCCATACACGGCTTCGATGTACTTCAACGAAAGAGACTCAGTAGAAAAACGAAGACCACGCTGGACGATTCGATAGAGATCGACCAAGACTCCGTCCTTAAGCAACGAATCTATCTGCGCCTCGCGGGTCCCGTACTGTTGAGCTAAGCGCTGCAAAGCGCGTTGCTCGTAATTTGCGTAGTGGTACACGTGCATGCCCGGATCGTCACCACGACGTCGCATCACTTCATCGACGAAGCCCTCGAATGCGATTTTCTCTTCCTCAGGATTGTGGGCTTCAAAGGTGTCGAATCGGCATGCTTCGCCGTCGAGGAAACCGAAGCCGAACATGTATTCCAGGCCGTGGGGACCGGGAGCGTACGGATCACCTTCCATGTCGAACCACATGTCTAGAGAGGAACGGGGAGGCAGTAGCGAGAGTTCGTGCTCGTTGGTGATCTCGAACAGAGGTGGAGTAAGTCCATCGCCTCGAACTTGGATGTCGGCCTGAGCGGTTAGCGCCTCGTAGGTGTCGACGCTCACGCGGGCGGGACGTTGGCTAATGGAAGCCGACGCCAGTTCATCGATGGTGGCGATGCCGTCATCAAGTAGCCGTTGTCGCGTAATGGAGTGAATGCCTTGGACTAGGGACAAATCCCGGTCGGTATGTCGACCTTCGTCACACAGGCTTGCGAATCGACATCGAACGCAGGACTCCCGCGGAGAGGCCCACGTTGGTATTGGTACAGCCCCCAACTGCGGAAGGCGTTGTTGGACGATGCCGCGATACAGGGCGGAAACGGCGATAAAGGGATCCGCTGGGCCGCTCCAATCGTCATCCCCCGCGAGCCACAGATGAATCTGGTGCGGGCGGGGGCGCCCCAACTGCACGAGTGCGTCTGCGTATGCCCCTACCTGCAGCACAGCAGATCGCTTCGCCGACCGTGCCGACTTAGTATCTACGGGTTCGTACACGAGGCGGCCGGTGGCGTCGCGAAGCGGATTCCCGTCGGTGTCTTTTGCGAGTATCAGGAAGTCGACGAACCCCACGAAGTCACCGGTGAACAGAGTTGCCTGATAGATGGCGTCGTATTCCTCATCCATCGCTTGCCGTGTTGCTTCCCAGCCCGCCGAGTACGCCTCCATCGAGTGGAAAGTCGAACCGAGTTGCTTCACTCGGGAAGCAGCGAGAAGAGAGTGGAGCCTTGTCTCCTCGTGCCGATCGCCCTGCTGTCTGAGCAAGTCCAAGGCGGGATCGGGAATCTCGGTGAAATCGAGCGATTCGGTGATGAGCGCGGCATTGAGAGCGACGCGATGGGAACACTCGAACTCAGCAACTATGTCCTGAGGTGAGACGACCCAATGCCCATCTAGATGCTGCGCCACGGCTCACTCTCTTCCCCCGTCGGTGATAATCAGTCTAGAGCCAGGCACCAACTGGGATTCTTTTTCGTCGAACGTTCTCAGATTGAGCGACGTGAAGGGCCGGTGTTCGTTAGGCTGATTGAAGTGAGTCTGCGGCGCTTGCGAACGGGGGATGTCATGACAACCAGGTACTTCGAGTATGTAGGAACCGATGAACGCCGAGGCACGGATGCATCCAAGTTCTGGGAGGTCACGGTCGCGGAATCGACATTGACAATTCGTTTCGGGAAGATCGGTGCGAATGGTCAGACGAAGGTGACCGAATTCGGTTCAACTGCTGAGGCGGAATCGGAAGCAGACAAGCTGGTTGCCTCCAAGGTGAAGAAGGGCTACGTCGAAAAAGACGTCTGACGGGGATGTTCAGATTGGGGGCGATATGTCACGTGCGATAGTCGTGAGTTACCAAGGCTCCGAGACTGCGTTCGGCTTCAAGTCGATCGATCGCGCAGCGCTCTACGGTCGGCGGCGCCGGGTGGCACTCGACGCCGATGGCAAACCGTGCACACGTGCCAGTCTTTTGGATGATGGATCGCTGCTACTGCGCAGCGGAATGACTGGCCAGGGCTACTTCACACCCGATGGCCGTTTCCTAAAGCAAGGCGACCTTGAGGCGTTCACCCCTGACGGCATTCCCTTGCCGAAGGTGCCCAGCACCATCGGCGTTCCGCAAGATCTCCAGGGTCCAGTCTCGCCGGCTGAAGTCCTGGATCTGAGGCTGTCATCAATCTATGTGCTCGAAGCCGAAACTCTGAGCCCGGCGCTGAAAGCTGAACTCGATGGCGGCGCGATTTTCCGATTCGCGTTCAACTTCCGCGAGGACTACCGAGCTGAGACGGCGTTCCTCTTGGCAAACGACAATGGGATCTTCGCACTCGTGGGGACACCGGTTGTGTGCGAGTGGTCGAAGCTCGATGTCATGGTCGAACTGCCAGCTGACGAGATGGACACCGATGATGATGATGATCTCGACTTCGACTTCTAGGAGGGTGCTGTGACCTCCATGCGCCGGCTTCATATCTCGAACGCAGGGGCCAGGAACGCGGTGATCGCGGCCACCTCGGTTCAGCCACCTTCCCCTCCCCTCATGGGCAAAGACGGGCAAGCCACCACCTTCCGGCGTTTCGTGGCAGCTGGGGAAGGCACGCTGGATGCGGACCTATCAGCAAGCTTAGGCGACAACTACTCACAGGCCCTCATCGATGGTGATCCGGAGGTCGCCTTCGACGTGGTGGGCCGCTTTGTCGACGCCACGCAAACCGTCTTGTTAACCGAGGCAGGAGAGCCGCTCTTCACCGCACCGCAGATTGTCGAGATCTCTTACGGACCTGATGGCGGTGAACTCGAGCGGAAGGAACCGACTGAAACCCCGGCGACAGTCAGCGATGCGCTACCCGCGCGGTGGACCGGACGCAAAATGCCCATAGGGGACGCGGTTCGCAAGTTCGCGTTCAAACGCACCCTGCAACTCCAGCACGTCGATGGGGTGACCTTCGACTTCCTGTACGCCATGGCTAAGGAATTAGCAGACGAGCAAGTCATGGTGCTGCTCGGCGCGGGGGAAAAGGGCAAGGAACCCCTCATCCTGCAATTGAACGGATCTCCCTACCGAGGATTTCTGGAAGGTCGCGTCGATGGAGAGCGCTACATCCTTTTGCTACATCTGAGCAACATGGAACTCAAGTCTCCAGCAGCCAATGGTGGCCAGGGGGTGCAACCATGAGTGAGCCAGTTGTGAGCCAGCCAGGGGCATTCGAGGACGCGCACCTGAAGTCCTTGATCGATGCGTATCGACAGGTGGTGGCACAGAGGTACACACTTTGCAGCCCGACGGACATGGGTCGCATGCTGGTTGCTCCACCGTTCCACGTGAGCCGCAAGATCGATGGGGAACTGTGGTTCCTGCGTGTCAGACAAGATGATTCGCAACTGATCGCAGCCAACGGACGGGTCTTGCGCGGTGATGTGCCTGTGTTGTCGGAGGCACCCCATCATGCGGATACCGTTCTTGCAGGGGAATTGCATGTCCCCAAGCCCGACGCCCGAGAACGTGTAGGAGATGTAGCTGCGGCCTTAACATCTGACTCCCGGCTTCTGGAGTTCGCGGCTTTCGATGTCATCGAGCACGATGGGGTTTCGTGGCGAGATATGACCTACGCGGCACGTCTGGAAGTCCTTCGAGAAATCCTTCCGGCTACCGGACCTGTTCATGCTGTCCCTGTCACCACAGTGTCAAGCCCATTGGATGTCGACGGGCTCTACCGGGATCTGGTCGAAGCAACCGGAGGCGAAGGCCTCGTCGTCCGGTGCTCCGATGGTCGAATCCTCAAAGTCAAGCCCGAAATCACGCTCGACCTGGCTGTGCTTGGCTTCACCGTCCGCGAAGGATCCTCCGGTCAGGAACTCCGATCACTACTGGTGGGCCTGCATTTCGCCGACGACACGTGGATTCCACTGGGCACCGTCGGAAACATTGCCGATGGCATTGATCGCAAAGACCTCTTGGCCCAAGTTATTCCACTGGAAGTGCCCAGCAGCTATCGCAAGGCGGCCTCAAGCGGTCAGCTGTATCGAATGATCCGTCCCGAACTCGTCGTTGAATGCCGGGTCCTGGACATCCAGGCGTACGACTCCAAGGAACGCCCAATCCGACAACCGCGGTTAACAGTGACCGACCAGGGATGGGGCGCATCATCATCGATCGCGGCCGCAACTTTGATCAATCCGGTGCTTGAAAGGTTGCGCACAGACAAGCCCAATGTGAAGGAAGGAACTCGCTGGCAACAGGTAGAGACGCTTGTGGCTCGAGATGCGAGCGCGACGGACGACTCCGGTCAGGTGGACATTATTCGTCGACAGGTATGGACCAAGACCTCGAAGGACAAGGTCGACGTTCGCAAGCTTCTGGTGTGGAAGACCAATCGTGATATCACCGATCCTAACTATCCGGCGTATGTAGTTCATTGGACCGACTACAGCGCAGGACGTAAGACGCCTCTGACAAGGGAAGTACGTCCGGCGGCGACGAAGGAGGCTGCAGATGAACTGGCGGAAGGTCTGATAGCAACCAACATCAAGAAGGGTTGGCAGCCAATTCAATGACGAACAAGCCGTACATTGAGATTGCTGGCGGGAACGTGAAATTGTAGAGCGGTGGTTGCTCTTTCATCATCGGTGGAAATTGCGGTCTCAAGCAGATGTAGGGAGCAGAAGTGAGTAGCGATGAACTTGAAGTCGCGGTCCTGGCGGACTGGTTGAACAACACCGACTTCGGCTGGCTTGAGAACGTTGCCTGCATGGGCCTATCGGACGGTCAAGTGGGTCGCCGCGAAGCCGATCAGATGCTGAGGCTCAACGCTCTTTATCAGTCAATCCGGCAGGAGTTCCCCAATATCAAGCCTTCTAAGCAGATGGTCGACACTTTCATGCATCCAGACTCGGACTTATACGCTCGATTTTTCTGCTCGCCACTGAGCGCAGCCTGCGAAATGGGAAGGTCGGGCTGTTACATAGGTACTTCGGATGTGATCGCAGCTGCGCATCTAGGTGAGCACGGAGACTTGCAGGCGGTTCTGGTCGCCTGCGATCTGCTCTGCCATGGCTATGACGTCTTCGGAGGCGACGGGCGACCGCTGATTGACGAGTACAGGTACTTTCTTCCGGCGGTAGCGAGTTACACCAGTTCCGCTGTTTCCGCACCTCTTGCATCCATTGAACCGGGACCCGGGTGGTGGGATGCCGACGGTCGGCGGAATTTGCCAGCGAAACCCAACCGTTTGACGAGGGCACTCAACCGAACACTGGACGAGCACCGTCGACGCGCCCTTGTGGGCCACGACCGCGTGGAGCAGGAATCCCCTGAATTCTTCGCCCCCGTGGCGCGGGTCCTCGGCATGGACCTGACCTTCCTGACTCCCGAGGAACTCGCATCCGCCGAGGATGAGATTGAGACCTACGTCGCTGATTTGCAGATGGAGGATCCACCGGAGTATCCCGAGGTAACCGTTGAGTTCGTCCTGGAGCCAATGCACTTGGCGTACACAATCGGCAAGCACCTGGGCCATCTCCTTGAAGTAACCGATGGTCTCCTTTATTCGGATGCTGATGCTGCGGCCCGACTGGACAGCGAGCGGACGTGGCTCTCGGATTGGTCGGAAGAGTCGTGGCGCCGGGCTGACTCGTGGCCTGAGGGGTTGTTCCGGGAAGCGATTGGATCGTCGCCGTGGGACCAGTTCATCAGGTCTTGATCCCGGTTGACCCGAGTCATGAAGAAGCCAACAAGACCGAGAAGAGGCTACAAGGGAATTCGCACGTTACCGTCGGTCCTACATCGCCTCGCTATCGATCCCCAAGAGTTCTAGCGCCTCTTCGACCTCATCTTCATCTTCCACATTGGCGAACACCCACTGTCTCATCCGTTCCATGAGCCATCCCGCCTGTGGGCTTCGTGACGCGAAGCCGGATAGCTCGAACCAATTACCGTCTCGCATGTTCTGGAACTCGAGCATGACGAAACCCAGTTCTTCAAATTCCTGGGATTCGAGTGCTCCTTCGATAATCCGCCATGAGCGGTCGAGTTCGGCTTTCGGGTGAAAGAGGAGATTCCAGTTGTTCTCCATTTCCTGGTTGACGAGATCGGTAGGGAGATTGGCATTCGCCGAGGCTGTCGTCGACCAACCCCGGGTGTTGTAGATGTCGCGCAGGCGTTCGCTTGGCGTTCGAGCACTAAGTGTCTCGGTCACGCAGATGCCACCGAATACCGACGAGACCTGACGCAAGTCACTTGCCGCACAGGAAGCGTCGATGATCGATAGGTATGCGGGCCACCAGCTTTCGGCTTGTCCCATCGGTACGTAGTTGTGGTTGTCGGCTTCAATGAACTCCGTCTCGAAAGCCATTGTCCCCTCGACGAGGTAAGCCAAAGCCTGAGCGTCGACTGGGAATGTGGTTGCCTCGCCGAATAGTCGTTGTTCTATGACTCCGTAGAGCGCACCGACCGCGGAGGCAACGAAATCAAGAGGTGCCTGGTTGCGGACTGCCCAATGCAAAATCTCGATCCATCCGGTGGGAAGATGACTCAGGCCGAGAGCATCGATTGCTGCTCCAATAGTGTCGGATGGCTCAGAGCCACCGAGGACGACGAAGGAGGCTAGGCCGTCCACGTTGTCGGGTACTGCGGCGATGGCATCGACCCATGGACCGAAGTGTGGGCACGTGAGGACACCCATTCGTGGTGACAGTCGATCTTCCTCGGTGGCATGCCCGGCAAGGAGAGTCTGAACCTCATGTTCGATGTCCGGGATTCGACTCATGGACTCACCTCTCGCTCGGATTCGAGCCCTAGCGTGGCAGGCACATATGTGCGGGCACCATCAGTACCGATGACTCGTGAACTCGAGCGCTGCCACTTGATCTACTGCGCCATCGCGGCTAGCGCCCGAATCTCATCTGTGGCGTATTCGTTGCGGAGGATCGACTGACGAACTTCCGCGATATCTGACACGGCCAGCTGCTGCAATATCGCTGTGTCGCTGGAATCTGCTGCGGCTGCTACGAGTGCGGGGGTCCAACCGCTGGCTAGTGCGAGCGGGACCAGATTCTGGTTGTTCCACATTGCACCCAGCAGCCCCTCGAAGGTCTCGAGTTGGGCGTCGAGATCTTGATAGTCGAGCGACTCCTCGACCTCGTACAGGAAGTCCTCGTACCAGGACCACCGTTCGGGATTCGCCATTTCCGCGAGCACTACTTCCCAGAATGCAGCCGAGTCCGGACAGCCCCGTGACACTTCTCCGAAAGCGTATTGCCAGTCCGGCCACGTCCAGCCATCTTGCCCCAAGACGAACGCCGCTACCCACGTGCCGTTATCGACTCGCTCCAGTAGTGATCGGACGTCGCCTGAAGTCAAGGACGGGTGACAGCTGGCAGCGACCGTGACCGGGTCCGCGAAGCGATCGAGAGCCAAAATGACATCACGTGGCAAGTCAAGATTTCGGGTCATCCCGAGAGCTATGAAGCCGACACCCGGCAGGCCGGAGTTCAGAATGCTTCGAGCAAGTTCGATCTCATCAGGTTGCAGGCGCCAACCGACCATCACTAGCCCGACTGAGTTATCGCTTGGTTCTGACCAGTAGCCATCGCCGCCCTCGTATGGAGGCCATTCCACACCTTCGGCCAGAGCGCGAAGCACGATCTGCGTCTGCAGATCTCGACCCTGCGACACCTCCAAGAGTGATAGGACAAGTTCACGACAGTCGTCGGCCGTCGTAGCGTTTTGTGATCGGACAAGCGACAAGAGATCTACGTATGCGGGCTCGTCTTGAATGCCGGCGATCTGTAAGCCATCAGATGGGATGAGCGCCGAAACTGACTCGCGGAAGTTTGGTTCGATCATTGAGTCCCCGTTTCTTCCCTTGCACTCTACACGCGACGTCGCGGTGCTCCGGCATCTCCATGTTGGTGGCACACTCGGAAAGTAGTCCCATCACCGTGTGTGGAATGTGGCACAGTCGGATCGATGAGCGTTCCGCACTGAGGCAGCGGCGTAGCCATGAGATGCAGGCGAGGGGGAAACGGGGGAGGTGAAGAGCGTGGCATCAACCGATGAGTACGAGGCGACGTATCGGGCTCTTGAGATTTGTATCGCTAGCCGTATTCCCGTGATCTTGTGGGGTCCACCGGGCCAAGGAAAGACCTCAGTCATCCGGGCCATCGCGAAGCACCGGAACCGGCACCTCGAAATCTTGCTGGCGAGCATTCGGGAACCGCAGGATTTCGCAGGACTGCCGAGCATCCATGACGGCCGGGCGCACTTGGTTCCTCCTGATTGGGCGGTTCGCCTGTCCGAGGTAAGCAACGGGATCTTGTTCACCGACGAGGTGAACACCGCTCCACCGAGCGTCCAAGCTGCCCTACTTCGTGTGTCACTGGACAAGGTCGCCGGCGACTGCGATCTAGGTCAGGACACGAGCGTCGTAGCGGCA
>PR_CR_10_Liq_3_inCRDRAFT_1000336_pt1 | contig 12995 bp, 12 predicted proteins | sample PRCRCaboRojoPR_2_FD_10240 | JGI IMG/M metagenome (IMG submission 10240)
CTCCCTCGAAGCAAATCAAGCCGTAGAAGATATGTTGGGGGTCGAGTATGACAACTGCTGCTGGCAGGTCAGAATGCTCTACATGCGCTACATCGATACTGCCGGGGATTTCAATGGGAATTTTGCGGACCCGAATTTGGAGCGTGAAAACGCACTTCAGTTCCAGTTTGTGGTCAAAGGTATGGGCGGCTTCGGTTCGCGCGTAGAAAATTTACTTAACGATATGATCAGAGGCTTCGATGATCGCTATTAACCCTCGACAATTAACAGGACGGCGACACTACGCTCAACTAAGTGCTAAGGCTATCCTATGGCTGCTGATATCTGCATGCAGCTGCACGGTCAATATGGCATTAGCTGACTTGCAAACCCTAGACCGCGTTGTCGCCATTGTCGATGACGACATCATTTTGGCCACCGAGCTACAAGAACGCCTCGCCATGGTTTCAGAAGGCCTTGAGCGTCGCGGTGTCACCGCGCCCACCGAAGAGGTTTTGTACAGAGAAACCTTAGATCGACTGATCATGGAAAGTATCCAACTTCAGCTAGCCAATCGATACGGCGTTCGTATTCCTGATGCACAGCTCGATGACGCGATGGGAAGAATGGCTGCAAGCAACGGCCTCAACCTGGAGCAATTTCGCAGCGCCATCGAAGCGCAAGGCCAAAGCTATGTCGCCATGCGCGAGGAAATTCGTCGGGAAATGATGATTCAGCGGGTGCAGCAAGGGAACGTGAATCGAAATATTCAAATCTCGCAACAAGAAATTGATAATTTCCTCGCCACTGACGAGGGCGAGGCCATGACACAACCTGAGTTTCGAGTGGTACAAGCACTAGTGGAAACGGGTCGAGACGATAGTGACGATGTCCTCGCGGCAAAAGAGGCATTTGTGGATGGTGTGCTGGCGTCTATTCTCGACGGCAAGCCCTTCGAGGAGGCGGTGGCCACTATGGACCCCTACGTATTCAAAGGGGGTGACTTGGGCTGGCGCAAAATAGCCGACATTCCCAGTATGTTTGCAAGTGTGATTCCCCAGTTAAAAGTGGGAGAGACCGCCAAAGTCGAAAGCGGTGCCGGGTTTCATTTGGTTTATCTTGTCGATGAACGGGGTCGTGAGCGCCTCGTTGCTCAGACTCAAGTGCGCCATATTTTGATCAAGCCCACCGAAGTACTTGATGAAGAGGAAGCGCTGGCACTCATTAATAATCTTCGCCAGCGCATTATCGATGGCGAAGATTTCTCGGCCATTGCAAAAGAATATTCAGACGATATTGGCTCAGCGCAGGAAGGCGGTGAATTAGGCTGGACCAACCCGGGCCAGATGGTGCCCGAATTCGAATCAGCAATGGCGAGTGCTGAGATAGGCGTCGTTACCGAGCCCGTAAAATCACAATTCGGCTGGCATATCTTGGAGGTAACGGATCGACGAGATCAAAACGTCGCCGAAGAAATGCGACGCCGCCAAGTCGCCAACTATTTGCACCAACAAAAATACGATGAAGAACTCGAAGCGTGGCTACGTAAAATACGCAACGAGGCATTTGTCGATATTAAGTGAGCACGCCACTACCAAGAATTGTTATCAGTGTTGGAGAGCCTGCAGGTATTGGTCCCGACATTGTCATAGCTTGCGCACAACGTGCTTGGCCCGCTGAACTGGTCGTTGTTGGCGACAGGGCTGTACTTGCACAGCGCGCCCAACAACTTAAGCTGCCGCTTCGGCTAACACCTTATTCCAGCGGACACGCGGCAAAACTACACTCCCCGGGCACATTGTTTTGTGTCCATATTCCCACGCGAAGTCACGTTACCCCAGGGCAACTTGATGTAGCTAATGGGCCCTATGTGGTCGCTAGCCTGAACCAATGCGCCGAACTGTGTCGCTCCGGGGAAGCGGACGCTTTAGTTACCGCCCCTATTCAAAAGTCCATTATCAACGAGGCCGGCATACCATTTTCCGGGCACACCGAGTATTTAGCCGAGCTCACTAATACAAAAACCGTGGTCATGCTCTTGGCCACACCCACCATGCGGGTGGCACTGGCGACGACACATGTGCCACTTTCACAGGTCCCTAAAGCTATCACTCGAGATCGACTGACGGATGTTATTACTGTCTTGGACACCGATCTCAGAACAACTTTTGGGTTGACCGCACCCAATATCGTGGTGCTTGGCCTCAACCCTCACGCGGGTGAAGCGGGAAATCTGGGTACCGAGGAAATCGATACCATTATTCCGGTAATCGATGAAATGAACGGGCGTGGATTCACTCTGACGGGCCCTCTGCCAGCGGATACCGCTTTTAACACAAGCAACCTTGAAAACGCTGATGCCTTTTTGGCGATGTACCATGACCAAGGCCTTCCGGTTTTAAAATATGCGGGCTTTGGCGAAGCGGTTAATATTACCCTTGGTCTTCCCATTATTCGAACATCGGTCGACCACGGTACAGCACTGAATATTGCGGGTACGGGAAAAGCGAGCGCCAGCAGTTTGGTTAGCGCACTGACTTCCGCGATCGAACTTTCGATAGCAAAAAAAACATACCAAACCTAGCCCCCAGACCCTTTATTTTTCTCATCATAGGCCCTACTATTGTCTCAGAACGTCATCGCAAACCGTCCATAAAAGGTGGCATTGATCACCCAAATATACACAAGGATATTCAAAGCAATGAACGACGAAGAGATTATTGCATCACTGGCCAAATCGAAAACCGTTGCTAAACGACTTGCCAAAAAGGCAACCGTGTCACAAGTCGAGCGAGCCATTGGTAATCTTCAACTGGCACTGCAGGATGCAAAAAAACGAGAACAAGAAAAAGAGAGCAAGCGCAAAGAAGCGAGCTTGAAAAAGTTAAGTGCGATGGTCTCTGAGCTGGGATTAGCGCCCGAGGATCTTGCGAAAATCACTGGCGCCACCGTTGGAAAAAAATCTAAGGCCACATCCAAAAAGAAGCCGGGGCCAAAAAGTGGTAAAAAAGTGGCGCCGAAATATCAAATCACCCACGAAGGCACCCCTATTCAATGGACAGGCCGCGGCCGCATGCCTGTTGCATTCCGAGAATTCCTGGAGCAGGGCGGCAGCTTAGATCAATGCCTCATTGATCCAGCGAATTAATGAGTCTAAGGGCGGAATGGAGTTTCGCTATTAAGCCAAAAGCTAAAAAGGCTCATCGTGGCACCTTGAGGTTTACATCGCGCGATTTTTGCACATCTTGATTTGCGCATAGACTGCTTGATCTGCGCATAGAGAGAAGCCTACCTTTGGAGTATCAAGACACAACAGCGATAGCGAATCGGGTTCAATGACGCGAATAAGTCAGGCTCACACACCCCGGAAACGGTTTGGTCAGAATTTCCTCACCGATGACGTGGTAATTCAAAGCATCACCCGAGCTATCAATCCGAAATCTGTCGACCATATTGTAGAAATAGGTCCAGGACAGGGGGCGCTCACGGCGCCCGTCATCCAATCGGGCTGTCGACTCGATGCCATTGAACTTGATCGAGATCTGACGACGCTATTACTGGCATCATTCAGCATACATGCCGGCTTCACACTCCATAACGCCGACGCGCTGACCTTCGATTATTCACAACTACGAAGGGGCAGCGAGCCACTGCGTGTGATTGGCAATTTGCCCTACAATATATCTACACCCCTTCTGTTTCATCTACTTGATCAAAAAGAACATTTCAGTGACATGCATTTCATGTTGCAAAAGGAAGTGGTCGATCGCATGAGTGCTGCGCCCGGCACCAAACACTGGGGTAGATTGGGGGTTATGTGCCAGTATTTCTGTAAGGTAGAGTGTTTATTCGACGTGCCCAAGGACGCTTTCTATCCACCCCCGAAAGTGCAGTCTGCCATTGTTCGACTTATTCCTAGAGCGGGCACTGCTGTTAACAGGGAAGAGGCAACGGCATTAGGCAAGGTGACCAAGATTGCTTTTGCACAGCGGCGAAAGACGCTGCGTAATAATTTCAAAGACACGTTCGATGACAAGGTATTCGAAAGTGCAGGAATTGAACCTGGTGCGCGAGCAGAGACACTGTCGATTGATCAGCTTCTAGCGCTCAGCCGTCACCTGCCTGTGGTGTGATTTACCGACCAGTCGTTTAATTTACCGAGCAGGAGGCCGAGATGGCCACATTCGCCATCGGCGATATTCAAGGTTGCTTTGACGAATTTAGCGCGTTGCTAAAAAAAATTGATTTTCGTGATGATCGCGATGTTCTGTGGTCGGTGGGCGACATTATCAACCGAGGCCCGAATAACATTGCCACATTACGCTGGTTCTACGACCACCGGGATCAAGTGAATGTGGTGCTCGGCAACCATGACCTCCATCTGCTGGCCACGTGGCATGGCGCCGCCCAGCCTAGTCGATCCGATAATTTCCAGGACGTGCTGGCAGCCCCAGACGCGGACACACTGCTAAGCTGGCTTCAGAAACAACCACTGCTCTGGCATGACACTATTGGCGATACACACTTCACCATGGTCCATGCGGGGATCCCACCCATTTGGGATACAACAACCGCGCGTGGTCTCGCCGACGAAGTCCATCGGGTATTAGTCAGTGATCGAGCACCTTATCTTTTTGCGACCTTGTACGGGAATGAGCCCGCACGTTGGTCACCCCACATTTGCGGCTGGGCGCGATTGCGGCTCATTACTAATTACCTGACACGAATGCGCTTTTGCACCGCATCGGGTGCGCTTGACCTAAAGAGCAAAGATACAGCGCCCAAGCAGGCACACTTTCAGGGAGAAACTTTACAACCTTGGTTTGATCATCCCTTAAATTTAAAGGGCCATGAAACCATCGTGTTTGGTCATTGGGCTGCATTAGAAGGTAGGGCAAGCAACCCGCAAACGATTGCCCTCGATACGGGTTGTGTTTGGGGCAATGTCCTTACCGTCATCGACCTTGAGACCCTCAATCGCACCAGCGTGCCTGCTAAGGCCGCCTAACGATGGCAGCCATTGTTTATCGAGTGGGCGGCGCCGTGCGAGATAGTCTGCTCGGCTACCCGTACCACGAGACCGACTGGGTCGTGGTGGGCGCCACGCCAGAGTCACTGCTAAGCCAAGGCTTCCAACAGGTCGGGCGGGACTTTCCTGTCTTTTTGCATCCAGNCACCAAAGAAGAATATGCCCTAGCCCGCACTGAACGGAAAAAAGGTCATGGTTATCATGGCTTTGAGGTGCACGCTGACCCCTCTGTAACGCTTGAGCAAGATCTATCTCGGCGAGATCTAACCATTAACGCGATGGCGATGACCACCGATGGCAACATCATCGACCCGTATGGCGGCCAAGCGGATTTAAAAGCGCGGGTGCTACGGCATGTGTCACCGCATTTTGTGGAAGACCCCCTACGGGTTTTGCGGGTAGCCCGATTTGCCGCGAGGTACCACAGCATGGGGTTTTCAATTGCGGCGGAGACAATGGCGCTCATGACCGACATCGTGGCAGCGGGTGAGTTGGCACATTTGTCCCAGGAGCGGATCTGGGTCGAGACCGAACGCGCCCTCGGTGAGCAAACCCCTGCGGTGTATTTTCATGTGTTGGCTCGTTGTAACGCATTGCAGGCGCTTTTCCCTGCGCTGTCGGTGACCACAGGGGTTGACTTGTTAGAGCGTGCGGCGCCCTATTCAGTACGCACAGATGTCAGGTGGTCAGCACTACTTGCCGAGTTACCGGAGCTTCGGGCCCAAGACCTGTGCACTAAGCTTCGAGTGCCCAAAGCCACGGCGCTGCTCACGGCCAAGGTATGCTCGCTGAGGACTATCACCCGTTCAGCTCTGCAGGACGCAGATCGGTGTATGGCCTTATTAGAAGCACTGGATGCCCTGCGTAGAGATGAACCCTTCATCGGATACTGTGAGACTTTGGCGGCCCTTGAGAGCACATCCGCAGAGCAACATCCTGCACTGCAGCAATTAACAGCAGCTAGAGCCGTCGCAACTCAGATAACCATCCAAGACATTAATATCGAGGGCTTAGAGGGGCCGGCGATTGGCAGCGCCTTACGAAGCGCACGACAGCAGGCTATTGCAGACGCTCTAGCGATCCGATAACCCCGAACGGCTGCCGCGCTCAATCACCAGTCCGACCCCTCTGGCCTCAGGTACCGCGTTCGGTTTGGTAACTCTTAGGCGCATCCAGCTCAGATTGAACTGTTGCAGAAGGATTGCGGCCAAGTGCTCTACAAGGGTTTCCAGCAGTTGGTACTGGCTACGGCCCACCTCTTGGATGACGCACTGGGCAACCGCCGCATAATCGATAGCGTGATCAATACAATCATCGGTGGCAGCCGCCGCAGCGTCAGTGGCGAGCTCTAGATCAAACACCAAGGGCTGGCGAATAGTACGCTCCCAATCGTAGACGCCAATGACCGCCTCGGTTTGTAAGCCTTCGATAAAAATGCGGTCTGTCATGGGGTCGGCCTCGGTGGCGTCAATTCTGTCATCGGCCAGCGCGGGCGGACCTCTGCGGTGTCGCTATCACACTGGCCAGCAGACATTCGCAGGGCGCCTGCGTAAGCAATCATTGCACCGTTATCGGTACATAGCCTGAGTGCCGGGTAATACACAGCCACCCCATCCGGTGCCAGTTTGTCTGCCAGAACCGCGCGCAGCGTGCGGTTTGCACTCACACCGCCCGCCATCACAAGGGTTTTTAACGCCTCTTGGCGCAGCGCACGACGACATTTAATAACCAGGGTGTCCACCACCGCTCGCTCGAATGCGTAGGCGATATCAGCCTTGTCTTGGTCGCTAAGGCCGGTTTGCTCCCGACACTGTTTTACGGTGGTTAGCGTATGGGTTTTGAGACCCGAGAAACTGAACATGAGCCCCGGATGTTTCACCATAGGGCGCGGAAACTCAAAACGATCGGGATTCCCGCTTTGAGCCAAAGCCGCCACATGGGGACCACCAGGATAGGGTAAACCCAACATCTTGGCCGTCTTATCAAAGGCCTCACCCGCGGCGTCATCGACCGACTCCCCCAGCAAACGGTACTCACCCAAACCGTCAACCCTCACCAACTGGCTGTGGCCACCGCTCACCAGCAGCGCCACGAACGGGTACGGGGGCGGCGAATCAGCCAGTAATGGCGCCAATAAATGACCCTCCATGTGGTGTATTCCCAAACTGGGCACACCTAAACCCCGGGCAATTGATCGGCCTAGCGTCGCCCCCACCATCAGCGCACCTACTAATCCCGGGCCGGCGGTGTAGGCCACGCCATCAATCGCGCTTTTGTCACAACCGGCCTCAGCCAACACCTGATCGATCAGAGGCAGGGCTTTTCGGATGTGATCCCTCGAAGCCAACTCGGGTACCACGCCACCGTACACAGCATGCACATCGACTTGGCTGTACAGGGCATCGGCAAGTAAACCCTGCTTCGTATCGTAAAGTGCGATACCGGTCTCGTCGCAACTTGTTTCGATTCCGAGCACCAGCACGGCGTGTCCTTTTTCAGTCATTGAGGGTCGTGAAAACTAACACGTCACTACCTTTTGCAAAATGCCTTTGACAGGCCTATACTGCGCGCCCCTTATATCTGGGTGCCTAGCCGCGGGCGGGCCCCTTGAACGTTAACAGGAAGTGATTGAATGCCTTCAGTTAAGGTAAAAGAAAACGAGCCCTTCGACGTTGCTCTGCGTCGTTTTAAGCGTTCCTGCGAGAAAGCAGGTCTGCTGGCCGAAGTGCGTAAGCGCGAGCACTACGAGAAACCGACTACCGTGCGCAAGCGTGCTGCAGCTGCAGCCGTTAAGCGCCACTTGAAGAAGATGTCTCGCGAGAACCGCAAGCGTCAGCGTTTGTACTAAGCAAGAGACGATTCTGGTGAGTGAGTCGACCTTAGTCGCCGATGTCAAAGCGGCCATGAAAGCCGCGATGAAAGCGAAAGACAAAGAACGCCTTGCAACCATTCGCCTTATTCAGGCGGAATTCAAGCGCGTGGAAGTCGATGAGCGTATTGACGTCGATGACGCACGTGCTTTGGCTATTATGGATAAAATGCTCAAGCAGCGTCGTGATTCTGCACAACAGTATCAGGACGCTGGTCGGGACGAACTAGCGGCCCAAGAGCAATCCGAAATCGCCGTTATACAATCGTTTTTGCCCGCTCAACTCAGTGATGACGAAATTAACGCGCTGATTGACGACGCCTTGAGCGGTATTGAGGCCAGCGGCATGGCGGCCATGGGGCCCCTAATGGGCGTTATAAAGCCAAAGCTGCAGGGACGTGCCGACATGGGCGCTGTATCCAAGCTCGTGAAGGCGCGCCTCAACTCCTAGTGCCACAAGCACCTTGCGCCCCGTTATAACCACCTGCGGGAGCTAACAGTGGCGCGCATTCCACAAAAGTTTATCGATGACTTACTCGACCGTGTCGACATTGTGGAAGTCATCGATCGCCGTGTGAAACTTCGCAAGACGGGAAAAAACTACGCCGCTTGCTGTCCCTTTCACGACGAGAAGACCCCGTCTTTTAGCGTTAATCCCGAGAAGCAATTTTTCTACTGCTTCGGCTGTGGCGCCGGAGGAAATGCCCTGGGTTTTCTCATGGATTTTGAGCGGATTGAGTTCCCTGAGGCTGTAGCCAACTTGGCCCAAAGTGCCGGACTTGAAGTGCCCAAAGAGGAAGGCGGCGGTAACCGAGTGCCGCATCAGGACAGCCATCGCCCACTCTACGAGCAACTCGAAAACGCAGCGCTGTTCTATGAACGTGCGCTACGGCAACATCCCGACGCGCCCAAAGCTGTTAACTACTTAAAAAAAAGAGGCCTCACCGGTCAGATCGCGAAGGCGTTTCGACTGGGTTTTGCACCCCCCGGCTGGGACAACTTACTCAGCACCTTGGGTATCAACGACGCTCAACAGGCACTCCTGAGTAAAGCCGGTGTGCTGGTGACCAATGACAAGGGTCGCACCTACGATCGATTTCGAGATCGGATAATTTTCCCGATTCTCGATGCTCGTGGCCGCGTGATTGCCTTCGGTGGGCGTGTTTTAGGGGATGACAAGCCGAAATACTTAAACTCTCCAGAGACACCTGTTTTCCAAAAATCGAGAGAGTTATACGGCCTTTACCAAGCGCGGAAATCCAATCGCAGCCTTAGCCGGATAGTGGTGGTTGAGGGCTATATGGATGTTATTGCGCTGGCACAGCACGGCATCCATTACGCGGTCGCGACCCTTGGTACTGCCACCTCGGAGCACCACCTTGAACGCTTATATCGCCACGTTTCGGAAGTCGTGTTCTGTTTCGATGGTGATGACGCGGGCCGCAAAGCGGCTTTTCGCGGCTTGGAGGCGGCGCTGCCGGTCATGCAGGACGGTAGACAAGCGCGCTTTTTGTTTCTACCCGAAGGCGAGGACCCCGACAGTTTGGTGAGGGCCAAAGGACAGGCCCACTTAGAGCATCTATTCGCCACTGCCGCCCCACTGGAACAGTTTTTATTCGATCAGCTTGCAGAGGGTATCGATCTGAAGACCCTCGATGGAAGAGCGCGCTTCTCAAAAATTGCTGCGCCCCACCTCAAGCGACTGCCCCAAGGGGTATTCCGCACACTCATGTTTCAAGCTCTGGCCGAGCGTACAGGTATAGACGTCGACAGCTTGCTACGACTTCAAGCGCCACCCCCTAACCCGAGCACAGGGGCGCACTTAAGCCCAACGGGCTACGGGTTCCCCGATGATCAGGAGTCGGTGCCGGTTGACTACTACGACGAACTGCACAGCCCGAGTCAAGGCTTAGACGCCTACCCTGACGACACTACTGTCGACACCAGGACAATAGCGAGTAGCGACAGTAGCTTGGTGCCAAATCATACCGACCCCATGCATCGGATATTGGGCTTATTGGTGCTGAAACCCGACCTTGGCCGTCAACTCGATGCCGGGTTGCTACCCGATAATGATCGGCTCGACCAACAGCTATTCCACGCCCTGTTAGAGCACATCAATGACCATCAGGATATGTCCACCGCCGCGTTGCTTGGTTTCTGGCATGGCACGCCACAGGGCCAGTTACTGGCAGACCTTGCCGGACGGGAACCACTAGAAGACGAGCGCGGCCAGCAAGCGCTGTTTTTCGCGCTACTCGAGCAGCTGGCTCGAGAGCGGCAACTGTTGCATCTGCGCCAGCGCCTCAATGCACTCAAAGCCGCACCCTACGCCAGCTTGTCGCCAGAAGAGAAACAGGAGCTGCTTGCCCTGACCACCGAGATCAGAACACTGAGTGGGCGTCGCTAGACGGTATGAGGACTGGCTGGCTGCAGCCCAGCAAGACTAGCCACTTGATTTCTATGACAAAACCGCCAAACTTCGCGGATAAAAATAAAATGGGAAAAAGTCTAGTCTTTGACCAAATTCGTCAGAAGTGATGGCTGATCCAGGGCGCACGCGCTACAATCTCGAACTTATTTTTTGTTAATCAACACAGGTTTCCGAATGTCCGAAAAAGTGCATCAGCAAAGCCGTCTAAAAGCACTTATCGCCAAAGGCAAAGAACAGGGCTACCTCACCTACGCCGAGGTAAACGACCACCTCCCTCAAGATATATCGGAGCCAGACCAAGTCGAAGACATCATCCAGATGATCAACGACATGGGTATTCAGGTATTCGAGCAAGCCCCCGATGCCGATGAACTCATACTGACTGAAGGCGATCGCTCAGCAGATGAGATAGCGGCGGCAGAAGCGGCGGCTGCGCTGGCAGCGGTTGAGAATGAAGCGGGCCGAACCACCGATCCAGTGCGCATGTACATGCGTGAAATGGGCACCGTGGAACTGCTGACCCGCGAAGGCGAGATCGTCATCGCAAAGCGTATCGAAGAGGGTATTCGAGAGTTAATGTCCGCCCTCGCCCACTATCCCGGTGTCGTTCGAAAATTGTGCGACGACTACGACCTAGTGGCAAAAGAAGAGCGCAAATTGTCCGATATTTTGGTCGGTTACTTGGACCCGGCGGACCACGTACCCTCGGCACAGGAAATCGCTGAGCAGAACGCCGCGGCTAACGATGATGAGGGTGAAAACGAATCAGGCCCTGATCCTGTTGAGGCCAAGAAGCGCTTCACAGCGCTCAAGCGTCAGTGCACCAAAACCGAGAAGGCCATCGAGAGCCATGGCCGAAATAGCGCTAAGGCCATCGCCGAGATGGAGAAACTCGGCGAGTTGTTTAAATTTTTCAAATTAACGCCCCGCACATTTGACCCACTCATTGAAGAGCCACGACTTGCGCTACAAGTAATTCGAGAGCAAGAGCGTGAAATTATGCGCATCGCAGTACGCGAGTGCCGCATGGATCGCAAAGAGTTCATCAAGAGCTTCCAAGGTGCCGAAAGCGATTTACGCTGGCTTTCAAAACAATCTCGCAAGAAAGATGTGGGTGCACGGCTCGCTGATTTCAAAGAGGACATTCAGCGCTTACAGCGACGCATTGGCGAAGTTGAAGAGGTCACTGGCTTATCGGTAGCCGACATTAAAGAAATCAACCGGCGCATGAGCATGGGAGAAGCCCGCGCCCGACGCGCTAAAAAAGAGATGGTTGAAGCCAACCTGCGTCTGGTTATCTCGATCGCGAAGAAATACACCAACCGCGGACTGCAGTTCCTCGATCTCATTCAGGAGGGCAACATAGGCCTCATGAAAGCGGTCGATAAGTTCGAATATCGCAGAGGCTACAAGTTCTCGACCTATGCCACCTGGTGGATCCGCCAGGCGATTACTCGCTCGATTGCTGATCAGGCGCGCACCATTCGGATACCGGTGCATATGATTGAGACCATCAACAAGCTCAACCGTATTTCACGTCAAATGCTGCAAGAGATGGGCCGTGAGCCTACCCCGGAAGAACTCGGGGAGCGCATGGACATGCCAGAAGATAAAGTGCGCAAAGTGCTGAAAATAGCCAAAGAGCCCATCTCGATGGAGACCCCCATCGGTGATGATGAAGATTCCCATCTGGGCGACTTCATCGAGGACACTACCATTGCCAGTCCCGTCGATTCAGCTACAGAAGAAGGGCTCACTGAAGCCACAAAAGATGTTCTTGCTGGCCTGACGGCGCGGGAAGCAAAAGTACTGCGCATGCGTTTCGGTATCGATATGAATACCGACCACACGCTGGAGGAAGTGGGTAAGCAATTTGATGTAACTCGAGAGCGTATTCGTCAAATTGAAGCCAAAGCGCTGCGCAAACTGAGACACCCTACCCGTTCAGATTACCTGCGCAGCTTCCTCGACGAATAAGCCCCGGGGGCTCAGAGATACCGGCATTGGTCATAGTGGTATCGCTGACCGCGCTTTTGAAGCTGGCGCGAACAGCGCGGTTACAGAATAGGGTTGGTGATCGGTAGCTCAACGGTAACCGACAAACCGAATCCAACGTTCTCCAATGACCGGTTTTCTAGGCGGATAGACCCACCCAATTCATCGGCAATGGCCGCTGCCACAGTCAACCCCAGACCGGGATGACTGCCGTCGGTTGCGGTGGTGAAGTAGGGTTCAAACACACGTGGTAGCAGCTCATCGGGGATGCCACTGGCATTGTCAGCGACAGTAAACCGGTAACACTCACTAGTGATCGTTTCCGTAACGTCGATACGGCGCAGGTTGCTGCCAGCCTCTAAATCAATGCCCGCGCCACTGTTGGCAGCGGCGGTCATTAATGCCACCGGGTCCGATGCGGCAACAGCACTTGCAGCAAGGGCCTCTACGGCGTTATCAATAATCGCCACAATGAGTGTCTGCAACGCAGCCGGATCGGCCTGTAATTCACCCGTCCCTTCAGCGGCGGTATGGTGCAGGTCTATCATCTCTGCGCTGAATCGTCGGGACATTAAGGCCAACGCCACGCGCATGGCGGCCATCGGCTGAATTGTGGCGACGCCCCCACGGCTCGTGGGTGAAAACGACTTCATGGCGCCGACAAGTTCAGCGGCCCTGGATATCTGTGC
>PR_CR_10_Liq_3_inCRDRAFT_1000337_pt1 | contig 12955 bp, 12 predicted proteins | sample PRCRCaboRojoPR_2_FD_10240 | JGI IMG/M metagenome (IMG submission 10240)
GATCATCTGCTTGGCCACTTCCTGCATGCCCAGCCACATCGCCTTGGTGTTGACGTTCATGATCATGTCCCAGTTGTCTTCATCGATATCCATGAAGAACCGGGGCTTGTTCAGGCCGGCATTGAACAGGCCGACATTGATCGAACCGAACGCCTCGACCGTCGCGGCGACGGCGGCGGCGTTGTCTTCGCGCTTGGTCACATCCATCTTGACCGCGATCGCCTTGCCGTTGCCGGCGTCGTTGATGCGCTGCGCAACCTGCTGCGCTTCGTCCAGATCAAGGTCGCCGATACAGACATTGGCGCCTTGCGCGGCAAAGGCCTCGGCATTGGCGGCGCCCATGCCGCGCGCGGCACCGGTGATCAGGATGTTCTTACCTTTAAGGCGATTGGGGTCCATGGTCTTTCCTCCCTAAGTGACGGTCTAGTTGTCAGTTTGTTGCAAGAGATCGGTGGCGCGGGCCTGCACCCGTTCCAGCGCGTTGCGCGGGCTGACGATCCCGCGCAGCATGTCGTGAAGTTCGTGGCCGCAGATGCTGATGATATCGGAGATCTGCGGGATCGGCGGGCGCGGCCAGAATTGCAGCTCGTCACGCCACGACATCTGGTCCACGAGCTCGAAAATCGGTGACAGGCGGCGCACTTCCGGGTCCGCGCCAACGGAATAGCGGGGGGCGGTCCGGCTGCCATTCTGCGCATAAAGCTTTTGTGCCCCTGGCGACGTGAAGGCGACAAGCGCTTCGGCTGCCTCTTCCACCCGGTCTTCGGCCAGGTTCGATGGGATGCACAGCACATAGCCGCCGACCGGTGCGATGGGCACTCCCTCAGGGCCATGTGGGTGTGGCAGGTAGCCGGTATTGCCGTGTGCCGAACAGCTGGAATCCAGCTCGAAATACGGAGCCAGCAGGGTATACCCATAGGCCATGGCGACCTTGCCCTCGGCATAGGGCCTGACGCGTTCGTACCAGGACATCGACAGGATGTCGGGCGGCGAATACTGCATCAACTGCATCAGGTAATCAGCCGCCGCATGAGCGCGGTCGGTGTCGAAACAGGGCGCGAAGCCTCCATCGGCGAGGTGATCGGCGTCGAAACCGCCGGCGATCGCGGGCAGGTCGACGATGGGCTGACCGAATGCGGCGCAGGTCATCATGAAGGTGTGCCCCAATGCCGTGCCGCGGGCCGCATTCCAGGCCACGCCATAGCGACCCTTGCGCGGATCGTGGAACTGACGCGCGGCCGCAATGACGGCTTCGGTCGTTGCCGGGGGCTCAAGCCCTTCCTGCGCGAACCAGTCCTTGCGGTAGAACATCAGCTCCGGCGTGGTCTGGCTGGGCACGCCATAGGGCTGCCCGCCCCAATGGGCGGCGCGCCAGCCCGCGGTGTGAAAGTCGCTGGGATCGAGCCGGTTCACATCCATGACCTCGCCCAAGGGGCGGATCACACCCTTTTTGACGAACTCACCCAACCAGGGCAGGTCCACGGCGATCAGATCATAGCGGCTTTTGGGGCGGTCCGCGTTGCGCAGGGCTTCCTCGCGCAGCCGGTCGATCGAGAACGCGCGCTGGTGAATGCCGGTCCCAACGATCTGTTCGAATTGCCGCTTGAGCGTTTCCATGACCATGAAGGTCGGGTCGCCATGCACCAGGATGCGCAGGCCGCCCGGCAGCTTGAGTGGCTGGGGCAGGGCACTGGGCGGGGCGATTGCGGCCAGCCCGGGCTGGTAGGACCCGCCGAAATAGTAGTCGCTATCGCCGGCTTCGTTTGCCCGGCGCAAGAGTGTNGCCCGAGCCATCCGGTCGACACGATCGGCCAGCTGGTGGAAGCTGCCCAGAAGCTGTGGGCTGGGATGCAGTGAAAAGCTCTTGCCGGTTTTGGTGCGTGGGCGTTGCTCGATCAGTCCAGCCTCGCGCAGGTCGGCCAGTTTGCGCGTCGCGGTCGCATAGGGCACACCAGAGGCCGCGACCATCGACGAGGGCGAGATGACCCGGCCTTCGAGATGACCCCGCAGAAGGTGCAGAATCATGTTGAGATGCGGGTTAGGTGTATTCGGATCAAGCGCGGTATCGACCTCGACGCAGAAGTCCTGCAAGAAGTGCACGATGCGTTCCAGCTCGGCGCCGGTTTCCATCATGGACAAATTTTCCGCCGCGGGAACGGCGGAATGTCCGGAATGGATAGTTTTTGCGTCGGGCTGCTGCATGACTCGATCAGTTCGGGTGAAAACGGGGTGACGCTCCGATTCGCGCATCGTCGCTCTCCTGAAAAATGTTCAATTTGGGCGGGCATCAGTATCTATAATAAATCCAAAATGGATACCAAAAAGTTCAAAATGAACTAAATGGCCGATCACAAGCGGCCGAGAATCGCGCGTCATACAGCAGGGATTGCGCCGGATTCGGTCCGGGCTGAGAGGACAGCTGCAATTCACAAGAGAACATCCAATGGGAGGACCCCGGAAATGAAGAAGACCATGAAATTCGCCCTTGCCTGCACGACGGCCATGATCGGCACGTCGGCACTGGCCGAGGCTCACGCCAGCTACACGATCGGCATCACCCAGAACAACGTCGGTGTCGACAGCTACCAGACCACCTACGAGCAGGCCTTCATTGCTGCCGCCGAAGCGAATGAGAACGTCGAAGTCGTCGTTCTGGACGCCGGTGGTGACGTCGCGCGCCAGATCGCCCAGATGGAAGACCTGATCCAGCAGGAAGTCGACGCCATCATCATCTGGCCGACCAACGGTGAGGCCGTGATCCCCGCCGTGCGCAAGGCACATCAGGCCGATATCCCGGTGATCGTCACCAACTCCAACATCGCCGAAGCCGGTTTCGACTTCGTCGCGTCCTTCTCGGGCCCCGACAACGTGACCCAGGGCGCCCGTTCCGCCGAGATCATGTGTGATCGTTTCAAGGATCTGGGCATCGAGAACGAAGCCAAGGTCGTGCACATCACCGGCCAGCCGGGCTACACCACCGCCATCGAGCGGGCCCAGGGCTTCAACGACCGTCTGCCCGAGGTTTGCCCGAACGTCGAACAGATCGACGAGCAGCCCGGCGACTGGAACCGCGAAAAGTCGCAGCAGGTGATGGAAGCCTTCCTCGTCAAGTACGACGACATCGACGGCGTCTATTCCGGCGATGACAACATGGGCGTTGGCGCCATGAACGCCGCGATCGCCGCTGGCCGTGCCGATGGCATCACCTTCGTCGGTGCCACCAACTTCGCGGTTGGCTACGAAGCCATGGCCGAAGGCACCTACTGGGGTTCGATCTACCAGTCGCCGGTTGATGACGCCGAAGCCGCGCTGAAGACCGCGATCGACGTGCTCAGCGGTGAAGACGTGCCGTTCCTGAACTACTTCGACACGCCGAAGATCACTCAGGAAAACATGGACGAGTTCTCCAAGCCCGTCTTCTAAGACACTCCCGGAATGCGCGGGGCGGCACGTCTGCCCCGCGCATTTTCGTATCCAGACATCAAGGGGGTGAGAGATGACCCGAGTCTCGGGGCGGTCCTGTATCGTCACTGGCGCGGCGCAAGGTATCGGCCGCGCAATCGGAGAGGCGCTCTTGGATGAGGGCGCGAATGTGTGTTTCGCGGATATCAACGCCGAAAAGATTGCCGAAGTGGCCGACGCCAACGCAGAACGTGCAGCGCAGGCCGGGGCGAAGGTGACCCATGCTGCGGTTGACGTGGTCGATCGCGAACAGGTTCGGGCGATGATCGCCCATACCGTCGACACCTTTGGTCGGCTTGACGTGAAGTTCAACAATGCGGGCGTCAACAAGCCCATGAACTTCCTTGATGTGACCGAGGAAAACTGGAATTTCATTATGGGGATCAACGGGCTGGGCTGCATGATCGGCATGCAGGAGGCGGCCCGGCAGATGATTGCCCAGGGCGGCGGCGGAAAGATCATCAACACCGCCAGCATCGCCAGCCGGCAGGGCTTTGACAATGTTGCGCCCTACTGCGCAAGCAAGTGGGCCGTGGTCTCTCTGACACAATCGGGCGCGCGGGACCTTGCCAAACATGATATCACGGTGACAGGCTTCGCCCCGGGCGTCGTGGCCACCGAGATGTGGGAACAGGTCGACCAGGACCTGATGGAGATCGGCGCCGCCGAGCGCCCGGGACAGGCCATGGAGGAGTTCTCGGCCGAGATCCTGAAGGGCCGGGTGGCCAAACCCGAAGACATCACCGGGACCACGACGTTCCTGGCGTCACGGGACAGCGACTACATGACCGGACAGATCGTGATGATCGACGGTGGGATGACCTTGGTGTGACCGAACCGCAGGCCGCGGCGCACCAACAGGGAGGATGACATGGCGGAATTGACGAAAAAGGGCATTGGGGGGTTCCTTGCGCGGCAGGGTATTCTTGTGGCCTTCGTGATCTTCATGGTCGGCTTCGCGCTGGCCAATCAGCGGTTTCTCGCAATGGACAACATCTTCGGGGTGATCCGGTCCTCGGCGATCCTCGGCGTGATGGCGCTCGGCGTCACCTTCGTGGTGATCGGCGGAAACCTGGACCTCAGCGTTGGGTCGATGATGTCGTTCTCGACCATCGTCGTTCTGGACCTTCACGACAAGATCGGCCCGACACTGGCCATTCCGGCCATGTTCGGCCTGACCCTATTGCTGGGGGCGTTCATCGGATTTCTTGTGGGGTATCTCAAACTCAATTCGCTGATTGTGACATTGGGGATGTTATCGGCAATCCACGGTCTCACCCTGACATGGTCGGGGGGCAAGAACATGGACATCGCCGACAAGCAGGGCACCTGGTTCAGCATCTTCGGGCAGGGCGATATCGTCGGCATTCCGATGCCGATCATCATCTTCGGGCTGCTGGCCCTCGTCCTAGGCCTGATCCTGTCCAAAACACCTTTCGGGCGAAAGATCTACGCCGTGGGCGGAAACGGGCAGGCGGCGACCTTCTCGGGGATTCCGCGTGCGAGGGTTGTCTTTTTTACCTATCTGGTTTCGGCCTTTTGTGTGGCCACGGCCGGTCTGTTGCAGGCCAGCCGCAGCCTTGGCAGTCAGAACACGGTGGGTCAGGGCTACGAGCTGGAGGTTCTGGCCATGGTCATTCTTGGTGGCGCCTCGCTGCTTGGGGGATCGGGCACCATTCTCAAGACCCTGATCGGCGTTCTGATCTTCGGCTTCATCGAGAACGGTTTGCTGCTGGTTGGCCTGGAGTTCTACGTGCAGGACATCGTGGTCTGGGCAGTCATCATCTTGGCGGTCTGGCTGGATATCGCAGCCAAGCGTGGCCGGCTCTGGTCGCCGATTGCTTGAGGGAGGTTTAAGACATGGCACCTGAAAAAAGAAAAGACCTCCTCAAGCAAGGTGGGATCTGGGGCTTCATCGTCCTCGAACTGGCCTTCTTCTCGATCGCCGGGGAATACTGGGCGGTCACTGACAAGGCCTTCATGGATTTCGAAAACATGCTGCTGCTGCTCAAGCAGTCGGCGCCGATCGGGATCATCGCCCTGGGCATGACCATCGTCATGATCAACGGCAATATCGACCTGAGCGTCGGGGCGACCTTCGCGCTGGCCGCCATTGTCTTGCTGGACAGCATGACATGGCCCTTCATGCAGAACCTCGGTGACTGGGCCATTCCGCTGGCATGGTGCTTTGCTCTGCTGACGGGCGTTATCCTTGGGGCAATCAATGGCTTGATCGTCTGGAAGACCGGTGTCGATGCATTCATCGTCACGCTGGGCTCGATGCTGGGCTTCCGTGGTCTGGTCTTCATGTATAACGGCGAACAGCCCACCAGCCACCTGAACTGGACGCTTGTCGATTTCGCCGAAGCGCAGTTCCTCGGGCTGCACACTGCGACGTGGTTCCTGTTCGGCGCGGCGGTGATCCTTTGGTTGCTGATGACCAAGACACTGCATGGCCGCAACGCCTATGCCATCGGCAACAACCGCGAAGCGGCCGTGAACGCCGGTATCCGCGTTGGTCCGCACTTCCTGTGGAACTTCATGCTGATCGGCTTCCTGGCCGCCCTGTCTGCGGTGGTTTTCTATTCCGAGAGCGGCTCGGTGAACCCCAATGATGGGATGTTGTTCGAGCTTTGGGCCATCACTGCAGTCGTTCTTGGCGGCACCAAGCTGACCGGCGGCTACGGCTCGATCGTATCGACCATGGGCGGGGTCATCGCAATCCAGCTGCTTCGCAAGGGTCTGGGCCATATCGGGGCCGATACATCGACCGTGAACCTTGTCATTGGCCTGATCCTGATCGCAGTGCTGTTCATGGATCGTCAGTTGAACCGCAAGGGCAAAGAGGAGTTGAAAGTATGACGGATCAAACCCCCGTTCTGCGCCTGGAGGGGGTCGTCAAGACCTTCCCCGGCGTCCGCGCCCTCGACGGTGTTTCCTTCGATCTCCGCCCCGGTGAAGTCCATGCCCTGATGGGCGAGAACGGCGCCGGAAAGTCGACGCTGATGAAAGTGCTGGGCGGCATCTACGACCCCAATGAGGGCCAGATCTACATTGCCGAGGAACCTGTCACCATCGCTTCGCCAATGCAGGCCAAGGCCCGTGGCGTCGTGTTCATCCACCAGGAACTCAGCCTTGCGGACGAGTTGTCGGTGGCCGAAAACATCTGGCTGGGCGAGCTGCCGCACAAGTCCTTCGGGCGTGTGGACTGGAAGAAGCTCTATGACGAGACGGACGCGATCCTGAAAACGCTGAACGTCGGCTTCGACGCCAGAACGCGCGTGGGCGACCTGTCGATTGCGAACCAGCAAATGGTCGAAATCGCACGTGCCCTGACGGTCGATCCTCGCGCGGTGATCTTCGATGAGCCGACAGCCTCGCTTACGGACGCCGAGAAGGTCGTGCTGTTCGAGGTGATCGCGGATCTGCAATCCAAGGGGGTGGGGATCATCTACATTTCCCACCGGATGGAAGAAATCTTCAAGATCACCGACCGGATCAGCGTTCTGCGCGATGGTGGCTATCGTGGCACGCTCAACACCGCGGAGACCAACGAGGAAGAGGTCACACAGCTTATGATTGGCCGTAAGCTGGACCTGTCTCGTAATGAAAGCCACCACGAGTTGGGTGATGTCGCGTTGGAAGTGCGCAACCTGTCCTGTGGCAAATTGTTCGAGGATGTCAGCTTCTCGGTGCGCCGGGGCGAGGTTGTCGGCTTNTANGGGCTGGTCGGTGCCGGCCGCACNGAGATCGCCGAGACAATTTTCGGCCTGCGCGATCCGTCTGCGGGGCAGATCCTCTTGAATGGCGAAGAGGTCCGTATCCATTCGCCGATGGAGGCCATCGCTCGGGGCATCTCGTTGGTGCCCGAGGATCGCAAGGGGCAGGGGCTGGTTTTGGGCATGAACTGTCGTGACAACATGACCCTGCCGCAGGTCGATGACCTGACCGCCGGACCGTTTGTCAGCGACGGTGCGGAAGTGGCGATCTTCGACCAGTATCGCGACAAGCTGGACATCCGCACCCCGGGCTGGCGGCAGATCGCCGGTAACCTGTCGGGCGGCAATCAGCAGAAGATCGTCATCGGCAAGTGGTTGTCCATGCATCCCGAGGTGCTGATCGTGGATGAACCCACGCGCGGCATCGACGTCGGCTCCAAGTCCGAGATCCACAACCTGATCCGCGACCTCGCGGCACAGGGCTATGCGGTCATCGTCATCAGCTCGGAAATGCCCGAGGTGCTGCATGTCTCGGACCGGATCGTCGCCATGTTCTCGGGCAAGGTGATGCGGACCTTCACTTCCGAAGAGGTGACCGAGGATAGCCTGATCCAGGCAATTTCCGGCCTCGAAGGTGACAAGGTCGCCTGACATGCGCGTGGGTTTCGCGGGGCTGGGTCGTATGGGCGCACATATGGCCGCCAACTTGGTGTCTGCGGGTCATGATGTAACGGTTTGGAACAGGTCCGAAGCTAAGGCGCGGATGCTGGCGGATCATGTGGGCTGTGCTTTGGCCGAAAGCCCCCGTGCGTTGGCCCAGGCCGCCGATGTCGTGATCACCATGTTGGCCGACGATTCTTCCTCCGAGGCGGTGCACCTAGGCGAAGACGGGCTTTTCGCGGGGCGGGGGGCAAAGGTGTTCGTTGAAATGGGCACCATGTCGCCCGACCATATCGCGATGCTGGCAGACGCCACGCCCGAAGGATGCCGCGTGATCGACGCGCCGGTCTCGGGTGCCACCCAGGCTGCAGCGGATGCGCAATTGCTGATCATGGCCGGCTGCTCCGAGCAAGAGGCGGCCCCGCTGATGACTCTTTTCGATGCCATGGGGCGGGCGACAATCTGCCTGGGCTCCACCGGTGCCGGTGCGGTCATGAAGCTGGCGGTCAATTCGCTGATCCACGGGATCAACCAGACCCTAGCCGAGGCCATGACTTTGGCCGAGGCGGCGGGCATCGCCCCGGAGGCGGCTTTCGACGTGATCGAGAACAGCGCCGCCGCGGCGCCGATGCTGAAATATCGCCGCCCGCTTTACCTCGAAGAGGCCGCGCATGACGTGACCTTCACCGTCGCGCTGGCGCGCAAGGATATGGAAGTCACCGCCGCGCTGGCCGATCGGCTGGGCACGGCCATGCCGCAGGGCCGGGTGACACTCGACAAACTGCTTCAGGCCGAGGCCGAGGGCTTTGGTGCCCGCGACATGGCCTCGATCCTGCAATTCATGAGGAAGGACACGCAATGAAAGCCGCGCTTTTCGTCGGCGGGTGGGAAGGCCACACCCCCACCCATTTCGCCGATTGGTACAAGGACCTGCTGGAAGCGAACGGGTTCACCGTCGATGTCTATGATACGCTGGAGCCCCTGGAGCGGCCCGACGCACTGGACGATCTCGACCTGATCACGCCGATCTGGTCCTCGGCCCGGTCGGGCCACCAGGAAGAATTCGGCAACATGACCAAGCCGCAGGAAGACGGTTTGTTGAAGCTGATCGGGAACGGCTGTGGGCTGGCTGGGTGGCACGGGCATATGGGCGACGCCTTCCGCGACCGCCCGACCTATCACTTCCTGATCGGGGGGCAATTCGTGGCGCATCCGCCGGGCTGGCCCGACAACCTGCAACCGGCCGAGGATTACATCGACTATGACGTCACGATCTGCCAGCCCGACCATCCGCTGGTCGAAGGCATCCGCAGTTTCCGCATCCGGTCCGAGCAATACTACATGCTGACCGATCCCTCGAACAACGTGCTGGCCACCACCACGTTCAGCGGCGACCACCTGTGGTGGATCGAGGGCACGGTGATCCCGGTCACATGGACAAGGCGCTGGGACAAGGGGCGGGTGTTCTACTGCTCCATCGGGCATGAGCTGGACGATCTGAAAGTCCCGCAGGTGACCGAGATGATCCGTCGCGGTGCGATCTGGGCCGCCGAGGGCAAGGCGGCCGCACGCTGACAAGTGGGCCGGGCGGCGCTACGGTGATCCCCGAAAGGAGCGCCGCCATCGACGCCGAAACCCTCAAGGCCCAGGTGCGGGCCTGCACCCTCTGTGCGGACCAGTTTGCCGAAACGCAGACGGCGCATGCGCCCCGTCCGGTGCCCTGGTTCCGACCATCGGCACGGCTGCTGATCGCCGGTCAGGCGCCGGGAATGCGGGTGCATGAAAGCGGCGTGCCCTTCGATGACCGGTCCGGGGACAGGCTGCGGGACTGGCTGGGCCTGAGCCGGGCGGAATTCTACGACAAGGACCGGGTGGCCATCGTGCCGATGGCGTTCTGCTTTCCCGGTTATGATGCCAAGGGCAGTGACCTGCCGCCGCCGCCCCGATGCGCCGAGACCTGGCGCGCGACGGTAATGGCGCAGCTTCCCAATATCGCCACGACGATCATCATCGGCCGCTATGCGCAGGCTTGGCACCTGGGGCGCGAGGCGGCACGCGCCGGCGTCACCGAAACCGTCCGCAACTGGCGCGACCATGCGCCGGAGACTTTCGTGCTGCCGCACCCGTCCTGGCGCAACAACGCGTTCCTGCGAAGAAACCCCTGGTTCGAGGCCGAATTGCTGCCGGTTCTGAAGGCGCGTATCCGCGAGATCGTCTAGCGCTTGCGGTCTCGGCGGCTGGACATCGGCTGGAACGCCACGCCCACATGCGCCTCGCAATAGGGTTTACCCTGCTGCACCGGCAGGCCGCAGAACCAGAATTCCTCGGTCGCGGGGTCACCGATGGGCCATTTGCAGGTCCGTTCGGTAAGCTCCATGAGGTTCAGTTTCTTGGCACCCTTTTCAACCTCGTTGACCTTGGCCAGGGCCGCAGGGTCGATCTCGTTGGCACTCGGCTGGGGCGGCAGGGGCTGCCCGGCGGGAATGATCGCGCGGCGCGCTGGCCCTGCCGGACGAGCGGATTCGGTCGCCGGCGCGGGATCGGCGGACTCGTCGGCCTTGGGGTTTTCGGTCGCCGGGCTCTTGGCCTTGGGCTTGGCTTTGACGGCCGGCTTGGCCTTGGCCGCCGGCTTCGTCTTGGGCTCGGCCTTGGGCGCAGCGGCACCAGCCCCCCCGCCGGATCCTGCCCGGTTGGACAGGCCAAGGCGGTGCACCTTGCCGATCACCGCGTTGCGGGTCACGCCGCCCAGTTCCTTGGCGATCTGGGAGGCCGACTGGCCCTCGCCCCACATCTTTTTCAAAATCTCGACGCGTTCGTCGGTCCAGGACATCTGCTTCCAATCCGCTTGGTCTGGCCCCGGATGCCGGATCGGCACCGCGCGGGGGGTTGTATCTCGGGTCAGCGTCCTATTCTAAGCACGCATGCGGCGGATACAAGCGGATGTGATCCAAAAGGACCCCGAACATGGCAGAGAATCTTGAAATGGGCGTGCGGCGCTTCGGCGCCGTGAACTGGTTGGGAACCTGGACGCTGGCACGGCGCGAGGTGCTGCGCTTCATGAATGTCTGGACCCAGACGATCATGGCACCGCTGATCAATGCGGGGCTGTTGCTGATGATCTTCACCATCGCCATCGGCACCCGCCGGGGCGATGTCATGGGCGTGCCGTTTCTGGAGTTCATCGCACCGGGCATCCTGACCATGACGGTGATCCAGAATGCCTTTGCCAATACTTCGTCCTCGATCGCGTCGGCCAAGGTGCAGGGCAATATCGTGGATACGCTGATGCCTCCCCTGTCCCCGGCCGAGCTGGTCGTCGGCTACATGGCCGGGGCCGTGGCGCGGGGGATGCTGGTCGCCGTTGTCATCGCCATGGGCGCGTGGCTCTTCCTCGATGTGGCCTGGCCGCATCCGCTCTGGTCGCTGACCTTCGTGGTGGCGGGGTCGGTCGTCCTTGGCGGGCTGGGCATGATCGGTGGCATCTATGCGAACAAGTTCGATCAGCTGGCCGCGATCACCAATTTCCTGATCACGCCGCTGGCCTTCCTGTCGGGCACCTTCTACTCGATCGAGGCCTTGCCGCCCGCGCTGCAGACCTTCAGCCACCTCAACCCCTTTTTCTACATGATCGACGGGGTGCGGTTCGGGGCCATCGGCGTCTCCGACAGCTCGCCCTGGCTGGGGCTGGCGGTTGTTCTGGGATCCGCGGTCGTGGTCTTGGGGATCGTCTGGCTCATGCTGCGCCGCGGATACCGGCTCAAGGCCTGACAGCGGCGTGCTCCGTTGCGCGGGATCAAGGCGCCATAAGGATAGCTATGCTATTGAGGGTCGTGATGACCCGATAGGAGCCTGTCCATGCCCGCCGCCACGACTCGTGCTGACCTCATTGCCGTCACCGAAAAGGACTATACCAAGCTGGCGCGCCTGATCGCCGGGATTCCGGAAGAACAGGCCATGCGGAAACGGGACGAGGGCACGTCGATCAAGGATGTGATCGCCCATCGAGCCCATTGGATCGACCTTTTCCTGGGCTGGTACCACGACGGTCAGGCCGGCAAGGACGTGGCCTTTCCCGCACCGGGCTACAAGTGGAACCAGCTCAAGCGCTACAACGCCGATCTGCGCCAAAGGCAGGCAGACATGGACTGGGACTCGGCGCGCGCTATGCTTGCCGATCGTCATGGGCGATTGCTCGCCTTCATGACCGAAAAGGACGATGCGGCGCTCTATGGCGGACCGATGAAGGGCGCCAACAACGACTGGACGGCCGGACGATGGGCCGAGGCCGCGGGGCCGTCGCATTATCGCTCGGCCGCCAAATACATCCGTGCCTGTTTGCGTGCGGATGCCGAATAGGGGTTCCAACGGTCGGTGAATTGCCCTAAGGGCAACGCCATGATTTGCGTGCTGAACTCTGTCCAGACTCGACGCCGACGCTGAAGCTGCGTCCGGCGCGCCACGCGTGCGCATCATTTCCCGTTGACATCGTTGACCAATGCCCGGCCATTCGGCATCANTCGGGCTTTCCAGACAAGGACCACCAAGATGATCCCTACCGTTCTTCCCACCTATAACCGCGCGCCGCTCAGCTTTGTGTCTGGCGAAGGCAGCTGGCTGGTGGAACAGGACGGGCGACGTTTCCTGGATTTCGGGGCGGGGATCGCGGTGAACGCGCTGGGCCATGCCAACCCCGATCTTGTGCAGGCCCTGACCGACCAGGCGGGCAAGGTCTGGCACGTCTCGAACCTCTACCAGATCGCGCCGCAGCAGAGGCTGGCCGACATGTTGGTGGACGCGACGTTCGCCGACACGGTGTTCTTCACCAATTCGGGCACGGAAAGCTGTGAGCTGGCCGTCAAGATGGCCCGCAAATACTGGCACGACAAGGGCGAGGAGCGCCCGGTCATCCTGACCTTCGAGGGGTCGTTTCATGGCCGCTCCAGCGCCGGGATCGCGGCGGCCGGGTCGGAAAAGATGACCAAGGGCTTTGGCCCGCTTCTGCCGGGCTTCGTCAGCTTGCCATGGGGCGACCATGACGCCCTGAAAGAGGCCGCGGCCCGGCCCGATGTCGGCGCGATCCTGATCGAGCCGGTGCAGGGCGAGGGCGGTATTCG
>PR_CR_10_Liq_3_inCRDRAFT_1000338_pt1 | contig 12944 bp, 10 predicted proteins | sample PRCRCaboRojoPR_2_FD_10240 | JGI IMG/M metagenome (IMG submission 10240)
AGTTCAGCCCAATCATAGACATGCGGGAAATCATCGTAACCATATTCGCCATACATGGACGGGCCACAGCCCATCAAAATGAGCACGATCAATAAACTAAGTCGTTTCACCGCTCACCACCGCAATGACCCTATCATCGGTATGCGAGATCGACACCAATAACACATCGTCACTTTTATACGTTGACATAATTGTGGGACTTCCGTCGGCATTTTTTAACACACTCACCTCGGTAAATGCGACCGGCCGCTCAAACGTTTGATAAGCTTTTTTATACGCCTCTTTCGCCGCAAACCGGCCCCCTAAAAATTCCTTTTTTCGCTTGGCGGAGGTGAGGGCCTCATAGAGGGGTTTTTCAAGGTCTGAAAGGATGCGATTCACAAGCGCTTCGGAGGCGTTTTCAAAGCGACGTAAATCTTCCATGTCAACGCCGAGTATGGGTCGCATGATAATCCTCCATCGCCGCTTGGGCCAAGGCTTCAATTTGTCTAAACCGATGATTGAGTCCCGATTTCGAGATTCGTTTATTGAGATCGGTTTCGGCTTTCACTGAAAGTTCCACGAGCGAAAGTTCCGGATATTTTTTTCGCAATTCAATGGCTTCTAATAAGCCAGCGGGTAAATCCTCGAGATCGCCAATGTTTTCTAAAATCGCAATGTTTTTGAGGTGTTTATCGGCTGCGAGCAATGTCTTATTTTGATTCGCGAGTTCGATGTTCATCACGCGCGTGATGGAGTTATAAAAATCCCGCTTAATGCGCTCATCTTCAAACGTAAAAAGACTGTTGCGTGCGCCGACTGTCCGTAAGAAATCGGCAATTTTTTCTGACTCTTTGATGTACACCACATGCAGCGACTTGCGCCGATTCAAAACCTTGGCCGGCAAATCAAGCGATTCAAACAAAGCTTGAATGTCTTCCGCCAGGGACGCTTGGTGGGTGGTGATTTCTAGATGATACGACGAAGACGTGGGCGAATTCATCGACCCACTCGCTAAAAAGGCCCCTTTTAAATACGCCACTCGGGCTTCTTTGCGGGTGAGAAGGACCTCATCGATCCGCTCGGCGTAGACATCATTTTCCATCAGTCCCAGTTCTCCAATGAGGACGTCGGGCGTCACGATGTCCAAGTAATGATATTTCAGTTGCGTCAGTTTTTCATCGTCCGCATGCCGTATTTCTAAGGGCACCTCATAGTGATTTTTGATGAGCCCCATGACCCGGCGGATGAGGCCGAGTGAGACAGATTTAAAGGACAAACGGTTGGATTCAAAGGTCCCATTAATCGCAAAAAGTGCGGCCAAAAAGGCGGGCGTTTCATACGGTTCTAACGCCGCTTGCAAAAGCTCTTGTTTGACGTCTTGCGCAAAGGACATATGGGCTCCTATTCAATTCGTTTCTGGGCTTCTAAGTATTTCACCACATTTTGCGCGGCAATCGCCCCATCGGAGGCGGCCGTCACAATTTGTCTGAGTTCTTTATCGATGACATCCCCAATCGCAAACACCCCGGGCACGGCGGTTTCCATTTTTTCATTGGCTTCAATGAAGCCCCAATCGTTGGTGATCGGAAGCTGTTTTAAAAAGGTGGTATTGGGCAGATGCCCAATGAACATAAAGACGGCGGAGGTTTTCAAAATTTCTTCTTCGCCGGTTTCCACGTTTTTAATCTTGATGGCTTCCACGAAGTTCTCCCCCATGTACTCGGTGAGCACATACCCAAGCTTCCATGAAATTCTCGGGTTGGCTTGGGCGATTTCAACCGCATGTTTATCGGCTCTGAATCCTTCTCTGCGGTGCACGATGGTGACATCAATGTCTAAAGTGGTGAGGTAGTTGGCTTCTTCCATGGCGGAATTGCCGCCCCCTAATACCACGACATGTTGGCCTTTATAAAAGGCGCCATCACACACGGCACAAAAGCTGATGCCCCGCACGAGATATTTTTCTTCATGCGTCGCATTCAGACGTCTCGAATCCATCCCAGACGCAATGATGATGCTCTTGGCATCAATCGTACTTCCGTCACTTAAATGGACGCGTTTAAATCCATCTTCAACGGTGATGTCTTGAACATCGCCGTATTGATATTCCACGCCCGTATTTTGCGCATGCGTAAACATTTCCATCGATAAATCGGGCCCGGAAATGCGGCCACTTCCAGGCCAGTTGTCCACTTCAAAGGTCGTGGTCATTTTTCCGCCCGGTGCGCCTTTTTCCAACATGACCGTTTTTAAATTGGCGCGCTTCGCATAGATCCCTGCGGTGATGCCCCCAGGGCCCGCCCCAATGATCAAACAATCAATCATGCGGCCTCCTTGGTGAGCACATCGGCGTAATTCGGGCGCTTAAAGAGCACTCGGTTCATCACCAGTATGCCAATGCCCAAGAGGACCGAAAGAATCGAAATGACTTGCGCGGTGCGAATATTGCTGTCGCCGAAATAAAGAGAATCCGTGCGCATTGCTTCAATGAAGTAGCGTCCCACTGAATACCAAATCAAATAGATGGCGACCATATCGCCGGAGCGTATCAAGCGCGTGCGTCTTAAGATCAGCATGATGCCAAATCCTAAGATGTTCCACAGCGATTCATAAAGGAACGTGGGATGATAATACGCGAGGCCAGATGGCCCATTTAAATACATGTTATCGACAATAAAATTGGGAATGCCGAACTGTTCTAAAAAGGCGCGTTGACTGTCAAGCGTTAAATTCGGTGTGCCGTTGGTGGCGCCCCCAATCACATATCCGTGGGCTTCTTGATTAAAGAAGTTCCCCCAGCGGCCCAGGGCTTGGGCCACTAAAAATCCGGGGGCCACTAAATCGAGCACTTTGAGAAAATCGAGTTTCCGGTAACGCGTATAAATATACGCCGATACCACGGCGGTGATGAAGGCCCCGTGAATGGCCAGTCCGCCTTCACGAAAGGCAAAAATGCGTGCGAGATCACCGGCGTAGCGTTCCCATTCAAAGATCACGTAATAAAGCCGGGATCCAAGAATCGATAGCGGCAAAATGATGATGATGCCGTCTAAAATATAATCGCCTTTAATGCCAATTTTTTCGCCTTCTTTAATGCCTAAATAAAGAGCAATCAGCACGCCCAGTAAAATGAAGAGTGAATAAAAATAAATGTCTAAAGGACCAATACTGATGCTGTTTCTTAAGGGGTCAAACACATGCGTCATAACGCGTCACCTACTTTTTAGATTTGTCAGATATGTTGATGGTGAGTTCGTCGGCAAATTCTTGGGCCATGTTCGTGCCCAAAAACTTGAGCCTCGCATTCATCGCGGCCACTTCCACCAAGGTGGGGACACTGCGGGCTGCGGTGATGGGAATTTTAGTCGTGGTGATGTCGGTGTTAAAGAAGCGTTCGGTGGATTCTTCCAATCCCAGACGGTCGTAATCTTCCGCCGCTTCGAACGTGAGTAAGTCTACGATCACACGAATCGGTTTGGATTCTTTGTAGGCACTGGCGCCGAATAATTTCACGACATTGACAATCCCAATCCCGCGAATTTCCAGATACTTTCTTAAAATATCGGGGGCCTCGCCAATCACTTCACCTTCGGTGTTTTCGTAAATATCCACCCGGTCATCGGCCACCAATTGGTGTCCGCGTCTCACAAGTTCTAACGCGACCTCACTTTTCCCGATGCCGCTTTTTCCACGAATCAGGACCCCAATCCCGTTGATGTCCACCAAGGTGCCATGGATGCTGGTTCGGGGGGAAAGTTCTCGCGCGAGATAATTGAGGGTGCTCGAGAATAAATCGTTGGTGCGCTGGTGACTTTTCAGCACCGGCACATCGTATTCATCCCCAAGGGTTTTAAATAACTCAGGCACTTCCACGTTTTTAGACAAGACAAACGCGGGGGGTTTTTGTTCAAACATCATTCGCACGCGAATGGCTTGGTCTTCTTTAGAAAGCCAGTGGAAAAACGTAATTTCCTTACTGCCAATGAGCTGAATGCGATCTTTTTCATAAAACTCAAANAGCCCCGCAAGTTCCAATCCTGGACGCGTCAGCTGCGGAATTTTGAGTGGGCTTGACTTGCCTTTTTTGCCACTCACCCATGTCAGCTTTAAGGCTTTTGCATAGGCTTCAACGGTTAATTTCATAATTTTAGGGTCAATCCTTTTTTAATCAAAATACTCATCAGTTGGCGCACCAACATGAAAAGAAGTGTGAATACCGCGAGCTCTGCTTCTCCAGCAAAAATTTGGGTGTCAAAAAAGATGAGCGCATCCACGAGATAAAAGATCACCACATACCCAATGTAAAAGAGGATGCCAAAGGTCATCAGCACATACTTGGAAAAGCGTGCCACCATGAATTCTTTAAACATAAATTCACTGGCAGTATAAACGAACGTAAAGGCAATGGGCCGCCATAATTCAGGCGGGAATTGGCCAAAATTAAAGAGTTCCAATAGGCCCAATATGATCACCAAATTGACCAAATAAAGCAAAATCAAATTGACGATAAAATTCCCGTGAAAAGCGCCTCCTAATTGTACCATAAAGACGCGCCTTTTCTGGGCGTCACGCCCCCGCTTTGAGGGGGATTGGGATGCGTCTTTTTTCGCATTTTTTGATTTTTCCATGAGGGCTTTGAGTTGCGCTTTGATTCTCGCATTGCGTGAAGATTGATCCGTTTCCTGATCGTCATCTTCGTCGGATTCTTGGTGCGAGAGCTCTTGAATCAACGCGTCGATTTTTTCTTCATCGCTCAGGGATTCTAAATCCTCATTAGAAGAAGCATCCTCGGATTGTTTTTCCTCATCACTGGGGTCTCGATGAGGCTTTTTTTCATGTGGATCTTGGGGAGATTTATCCGCCACGGACATTCACCATTTTCTTCAGATATTGGCCGGTATAGGACCCGGCATGGGCCGCCACTTTTTCGGGCGTTCCAAAGGTCACCAGTTCACCGCCTAAATCACCGCCTTCAGGGCCTAGGTCAATGATGTAATCGGCTTGTTTGATGACGTCTAAATTATGTTCAATAATGACCACGGTCGCTTCTTGGTCCACCATGCTTTGAATGACTTCCATGAGTTGTTTCACATCGGCCGAGTGAAGCCCCGTGGTCGGTTCATCCAGGATATACATGGTATCGCTGGTCAGCCTTTTTAAAAGTTCTTTGGCCAGTTTCACCCGTTGAGCTTCTCCCCCAGAGAGCGTGGGAGCGGGTTGACCGATTTTTAAATACCCAAGTCCCACCGCTTCCACGGTGGAAAGCTTATGCGCCACTTTGGGGACGTTTTTAAAGAATTCTAACCCTTCTTCGATGTTCATTTCAAGCACATCGGCGATGGATTTTCCTTTGAATTTAACTTGCAAGGTCTCTTGATTGTACCGTTTTCCATGACACACTTCACAGGGCACATACACATCGGGTAAGAAGTTCATTTCAATCTTGATGACGCCATCGCCACTGCATGCTTCGCAGCGACCGCCTTTGACGTTAAAACTAAAACGCCCCTTTTGGTACCCACGCAGTTTCGCTTCATTGGTCATCGCAAAGATATCACGGATGTCGTCAAAGACGCCCGTATACGTCCCCGGATTGGACCGCGGAGTCCGTCCGATCGGGGATTGATCGATGTGAATGATCTTACCGATTTTGTCGGCCCCAACAATCTTTTCAAGTTTTACGTCAAAATATTTTTGCCGGTAAACTTCGTTATAAAGGCCTTGATATAAACAGCCGTGCACAAGCGAACTTTTTCCACTTCCGCTCACACCTGTGACCACGGTGAGCGCCGACAACGGGATGTTAATGTCCACATGTTTGAGGTTGTTTTCATGGGCCCCTTTTAACGTGATTTTCCCTTTGTTCAATCGTCTCCTCTGTTCGGGCACGGGGATGGATTCTTTTTTCGACAGATACCGGCCTGTGATCGATTTTTTATCTTTAAGAATTTGGGCATACGTGCCCGCAAAGACAATCTCACCGCCTTTTTCACCGGCGCCTGGACCGACGTCGACGATAAAGTCGGCTTCTTCCATCGTTTCTTCATCGTGTTCCACAACGATCAAGGTGTTTCCAAGGTCACGCATCTTTTTCAGCGTGGCAATCAGCCGGGCATTATCGCGTTGATGCAACCCAATGGATGGTTCATCGAGGACATATAAGACCCCGGTGAGTTGCGATCCGATTTGGGTGGCCAAGCGAATCCGTTGCGATTCGCCCCCTGAAAGGGTGGCGGCACGTCTTGAAAGGGTGAGATAATCCAGGCCCACATTGTTTAAAAATCCGAGTCTTTCGCCCAGTTCTTTGAGGATCATTTCGGCGATTTGCGCTTTCATCGGATCTAAGGTTATCCCAGAAAAAAGGTGGACGAGTTGTTTGACGGAAAGGTCGGTCATTTCGATGATATCTAAGTCTTCGAGTTTCACCGAAAGTGCTTGCTGATTCAGTTTCTTTCCGTGACAGGTTGGACAGGTACTTTCCCCCATCAAACTTTCAATCCATTCTCGCATAAACCGAGAGGTGGTCTCGATATAGCGGCGCTCTAAGTTATTGATCACGCCTTCGTAATAATCGGTTTTTTGATGCACCAGTTTTGAGGTTTTGCCTTGGAAATTAAATTCGATTTCATCGTCTGAGCCAAAGAAGATAATATCTTTTTCTTTTTCGCTCAATTGGTTGAACGGTTTTTTCAGACTGATGCCATAAAATTCACAGGTGCTTTTCAGTTGTTTAAAGTGATACGCATCCACGTTGGCCCAGCCTTTGATGGCACCTTCAAGAATCGAAAGCTTCCCATTGGGCACTAACAGTTCAGGATTAATTTTCTGCTTATAGCCGAGTCCATGACAATCTTCACAGGCCCCGAATGGGGCGTTAAATGAAAAGAGTCTAGGTTCTAAACTTCCCACCGAAAAATCGCAATGAGGGCACGCAAATTTCTCGGAAAACACATGCGAGGTATCGCCTTCTAAGACAATCACTTTTCCATCGGCTTTTTTGGCAGCCGTCTCTAAAGAGTCAAATAACCGTGAACGATTTTCAGAGGATACTTTGAGCCGGTCGATCACCACTTCAATCGAATGTTTGAGGTTTTTTTCTAAGGTGGTTTCTGGGGTGATTTCGGTCATTTCTCCGTCCAGTCTAACCCGGAAAAATCCTTCTTTCAAAAGCCCATCTAAAATGGATTTGTGGGTGCCTTTTTTCCCTTCGATGATGGGCGCTAAAATATGGATCCGCGTCCCAGCTTCCCACTCCGAAATTTTATTGGTCATCTCTTCAATGCTTTGCGAGGTAATCGGGATGTGGTGCGTGGGGCAATAAGGCGTCCCCACCCGGGCATAGAGTAACCGTAAATAGTCATAAATTTCAGTGACCGTTCCGACCGTGGACCGCGGGTTTTTTGAAGTGGTTTTTTGATCGATGGAAATCGCGGGAGACAAGCCCTCAATGGTTTCCACATTCGGCTTTTCAAGATTGCCTAAAAATTGTCGGGCATACGAAGATAAGCTCTCCACATACCGACGTTGGCCTTCTTTATAGATGGTGTCAAACGCGAGCGACGTCTTGCCCGATCCAGAAAGCCCCGTCATCACGATGAGCTTGTTTTTCGGTAAGGTCACGTTGACGCTTTTTAAATTGTTTTCTTTGGCGCCTTTAACGATGATTTCATTGTTCATCGGTTGCTCCGATCCAAGTGAGGTAGGTCGCTTCATCAATGACAGTGATGCCCAGACTTTCGGCCTTGTCTTTTTTACTGCCGGCTTCACTGCCTGCTAAAACCACATCGGTTTTTTGGGACACGCTGCCGGTGACTTTTCCACCCAGAGATTCAATCTGAGTTTTGATGGCACTTCTGGGTTCACTTAACGTGCCGGTAATCACAAACGTTTTATCGGTGAATTTTTCGTGATAGGTGGACGCTTGAATGTCCGTGTCAAACCGGAGGCCAAGCGCGCGTAATTCTTCAATGAGCGCGATGTTATCGGGGGCTTTAAAAAAGTCCACGATGGTATGGGCCATGACCTCGCCCACATCCCGGACGGCCACGAGGTCTTCCACCGTTGCCACCTTAAGAGCATCCAGGGTTTTGAAGGCTTGGGCCAAGGTTTTGGATGAGGTTTTTCCCACATGGCGAATGCCGAGTCCAAACAGTAAATCTTCTAACGGATTGGCTTTCGAAGCTTCGATGTTGGCCAGTAAGGTATCCACCGATTTTTCCCCAAACCCTTCCAGTGAAAGCAGTCGATCTTTGTGATCTTTGAGGCGGTAAATATCGGGCAATGCATGGATCAATTTTTCGTTAAAAAGAAGCGCCACTAATTTTTCTCCAAACGTTTCAATGTTCATGGCATTTCTTGAGACAAAGTGTTCCATTTTTTCTTTGACTTGCGCTTCACAGGTGACGTTCACACAGAACCAATCGGCTTCGCCCGGTTCTTGGTGTAAGGGCCGCTCACACACCGGACAATGCGTTGGGAAATGAACCGCTTGAGCATGGGGTGGGCGTTTATCTTTTAAGACCCGAATCACTTCCGGGATGATGTCGCCCGCTTTTTTGATCAAGACTTGATCGTGCACATGAATGTCTTTTTCTTTGAGGTAATCCTCGTTGTGTAAGGTGGCTTTCGAAACCATCGTCCCAGCCACCATCACGGGGGCTAAATGCGCCACCGGGGTGATTTGACCCGTACGGCCGACACTAAAGAGGACGTCTTTCACTTCCGTTTCAACTTCTTCGGCTTTAAATTTATACGCGATGGCCCACTTGGGACTTTTGGCCGTGTAGCCAATGTCATCATACAGCGTTCGTTCGTTAACTTTGATGACGGCCCCATCGATTTCAAAAGGGAATTGATGGCGATTTTCTTCAAAATGTTGCACACCTTTAATGACGGATTCAATGGAGTCATGATGCGTGGCAAACGCTTGGGATGGCAGTCCTAAATCTTTCATTTTTTCAAGCGTTTGAATGTGACTTAATCCGCGTAAATCTTCGACACTGCCGAGGCTATAAAGCACGATGTCAAGGCCGCGTTTTTTCGCCAGCTCAGCGTCCAATTGACGCATCGTCCCTGCGGCGGCATTGCGGGGATTTTTAAACAGTTTTTCTCCAGCGTTTTCGCGGGATTCATTGATGGCTTGAAATTGTTTTTTCGCTAAATAGACTTCCCCGCGGACTTCAAGGGTTAGGGGTTCTTTTAACGTGTGGGGAAGTTTTTTAATGGTCTTAATGTTATGGGTCACATCTTCCCCGGTGGTTCCGTCTCCCCGCGTCACTCCGAGGGTAAGCGTGCCGTTTTCATAGCGGACACTGGCCGCAATGCCATCGACTTTGGGTTCTAACACATACGTGGCTTGTGGGGCTTCTTTTTTGATGCGTTCATCGAACGCTTTAAGATCTTCTGCATTAAACGCATTGGAAAGAGACAGCATCGGATGCATGTGTTTAACTTTGGCGAATGCTTGGGAGGTGGACCCGCCGACTTTTTGGGTGGGAGAATCGGGGGTGATGTATTCGGGGTACGCCGTTTCTAATTCCACAAGTTCATGATAAAGGGCGTCCCACTGAGCATCCGAAATCATCGGTTCATCGCGGTCGTAATAGGCTTGATTATATTTTTGAATTAAGGCTTTTAATTCAGCAATGCGTTCACGCACATCCATTAGCTCACCTTCTGTATTGCAGGATGATCTTTCATCAAGGTTTTAATGCCAATTTTATGACTGAATGCAATCGTACACTGACTTCCATCCACAGCGACCACGACGCCTTCCCCAAAACTGGTGTGAGACACTTTATCGCCTTGATTGAGTTCATTCACGTTTTGATTCATCACGCGTTTTTGACGTGCTTTAAAGGCGTGGGTTTGACGGTAGTCGTTTTGGTAGCGTTGATCGTTTCTTTGACGCTGAAGATTGAGGCCTTCAAGTTCGAGTAATTCAGGATCAATGGCGTCGATGAATTCACTGTCTAAATGGTGTTGGTATTGACCATATATGAGACGGTCGGCCACGTTGGTGAAATACAAATGGGTTTTCGCCCGGGTGATTCCGACATACATCAACCGGCGTTCTTCTTCGAGCTCTTTTTGCGATTCCTTGGCCGCAAAGGTGGGGAACAATCCTTGTTCCAAACTGACGATAAACACGACGTCAAATTCTAACCCTTTCGCGCCATGTAACGTCATCAAAGAAACCCCATTTTTTTGATCGGGTTCTTCTTCCTCACTGCGCAAGGTGAAATCTTCAAGCATCGCCAGTAAGACCTCAAACTTCGTGGTCTCGGGATACATCGATTTGAGTTCTTCGTAATAACTCGCCAGTTCTAAGATGTTTTCGCGCCGGACATCGCCCATACTATCGGTCTTAAGCATCGCGGTATACCCCGTAAGGTTCAACAGGGTTTCTAAAAAATCTAAGAACGGACGCGCCTCAAATTCTTGCCGTAATTTATGAATTAAATGATGAAAATCTTTGAGGCCATTTTTCGCTTTTCCAGTAATACCAAAATCTTCATCGCAGGCGTCAAAGTAACTGATGCCATACAGTTTGGCTTGCGATTTCAACGTCTCAAGTGACTTCGCCCCAATGCCTCGTTTGGGTTCGTTGATGACGCGTTCAAAACTGAGTTCATCGTGGGGATTAATCAGCAGCCGGAAATAGGCCATGATGTCTTTGATTTCTTTGCGTTTGAAAAAGCTTAAGCTGCCAATGATTCGGTAGGGGATTTGGTGCGAGGTTAACGATTTTTCATAGCCCAAACTGGTGGCATTGGCCCGGTATAAAATGGCCATGTCATCAAAGGCAATGCCCGTTTGATTGAGCTCAATGATCTTTTGCGTCACATAATGAATTTCATCGGGATTCGAATGGCCCTTATAAAACGTAATCTTCGGCCCTTCATCGCGCGTGGAAAAAAGCTCTTTTTTAATGCGTGACTGATTCATCTTGATGACTTGGTTGGCCGCGTTTAAAATCGTGTTGGTCGACCGGTAATTTTGATTCAAGACAATGGCTTTGGGCGCGTAGTCTTTTTCAAAGGATTTGATGTTTTGAATGTTGGCGCCTCGGAAGGCATAAATGGATTGGTCTTCATCCCCCACAATGAATAAATTATGGTGGGTTCCCGTGAGCCATTTGATGAGTTCATATTGACGGTTGTTGGTGTCTTGAAACTCATCCACTAATACGTAATTAAATAAGTCATGATAAAACTGCCGAACTTCGGTATCTTTTTTTAAGAGCTCAATGACTTTGATGATGAGGTCTTCAAAGTCCACGAGCGAATTTTTCTTAAGTTTGTTTTGATAACTTTGATAGACGGTCGACAAAATGCTATGGATGGGTTCTTCGACATCGCTGAGGGTTTTTTGACCCGCTTTCACATGCATCAATAAATGTTTAAGCAATCTTGGTTTCACGAGATCTTTGGAGATGTTGTTTTCTTTCATGATGACTTTGATGAGTTGATTGACATCGTCATCATCAATGATTTGAAAATGCGGATCCAAATCAATCCGGGTGCCGTGCGCTCTTAAAATCCGGGCACACATCGCGTGAAAGGTTGAAATCCACATTTCCCGGGTGCTTTCGCCCAGCAAATGATACAAGCGTCCTTTCATTTCATTGGCCGCTTTATTGGTGAAGGTAATCGCTAAGACATTATTTTTGGGCACCCCAAGATCTAAAATCAAATGGGCAATGCGCCGGGTTAAAACGCGTGTTTTCCCCGAGCCTGCGCCCGCAATCACCATAAAAGGTCCTTCGGTTGAAAGGACCGCTTCGGCTTGATTGGGATTTAAATCTTTCGTCAAAATTGAGGTAGGTTTCATCTTATCAATTATACCAAATTTAACGCATCCCTGCATGGGGGTGCCTGTCAAGTTTGGGTAAAAAAAAATCAACCCGAAGGTTGATTTTTGAAACATTAAAGTGAATTAATATTTTCTGCTTGTGGGCCTTTTTCACTTTCAACGATTTCGAATTCTACTTTTTCGCCTTCGTCTAAAGTTTTAAAGCCTTCTTTGTTGATGTGTGAGTAATGAGCAAAAACATCAGTGCCTTCATCGGTGGTGATGAAGCCGAAGCCTTTTTCTGCATTAAACCATTTAACTGTACCAGTTGCCATGTTGTGTTCCTCCATTCTTTAAGGGTGCTTAAATTACTCCATTGGTGCTGAAGAATGGAAAAACCATACTCATCACAATATTTCGTTTAAGTTCACCTTCATAATACACGATACGCATGATTTTGCAAGAATTCTTTTTTGATTTAACATGATTTTAAACTTAGTTATCCCTAAGCTTCATCCCATTCAATGAGAATGTTTCCGACCTTATGACCCTCATAAAGATGGCGGTGAGCTTTACGGTATTCATGTCTCGAATAAACCCGTTCAATAAGCGGTGTGATTTGACCCTTTTCTAGCCATTCATTTAGCTGATTCAGCTTCTTGGCATCTTCCCGTGTGGCTTTTTTGATGGTCATGAACCTCCCCCTGGGTTTGAGCCAACCCTCAGCTGTTTGCTTGGAATACTTATTCACTGCATCAAACACGATGTCATAGGATTTGGATGGGGACTTAAACGCTTCTGACTGATAATCAATGGTTTTAGTGGGATTTAGATGAGCAATTGCATCGAAGTTTTTCGCTCTTAAAACAGCCGTGACCGAGGCCCCCAATTGTACGGCGATATCCAGAGCCGCTGAGCCCACACTTCCGCTGGCCCCAAGTATTAAGACTTTCATGCCCGGTTTAACCGTCTCAGTATTTATAAAATGCATCGCACTCAAGTATCCAAAAGGCAAGGTGGTGGCCGCTTTTAGATTGGATTTTGATACTTTTTGAATGGTGAGTTTTTCCGGGATGATCATTTCATCCGCCAGTGCCCCCGCATTCAAAGATTGAATGAAGGTGACATGATCACCGGGTTTTACTTTTTGGACATGGTTCCCAGTCTCG
>PR_CR_10_Liq_3_inCRDRAFT_1000341_pt1 | contig 12910 bp, 9 predicted proteins | sample PRCRCaboRojoPR_2_FD_10240 | JGI IMG/M metagenome (IMG submission 10240)
CGCTTAGCACCGTACTTGGAGCGTGCTTGCTTACGGTCTTTCACACCTTGCAAATCCAGTGATCCGCGCACGATGTGATAACGAACACCGGGCAAATCTTTCACACGACCGCCACGCACCAAAACCACTGAGTGTTCCTGAAGGTTGTGACCCTCACCACCGATGTACGAAATGACTTCATAACCGTTGGTCAAGCGAACCTTGGCAACTTTCCGAAGTGCTGAGTTGGGCTTCTTGGGCGTCGTCGTATAGACACGCGTGCAAACACCACGGCGCTGAGGGCACTCTTCCAGGGCAGGACTTTTGCTCTTGGCAGCGGCTACAGCGCGAGGCTTACGCACTAGCTGGTTAATAGTTGGCATACTTCATTCCTATAGNGCCGNGTCAAANNCATGACCGGCAGTTCTGAATCCAAATGCGGGCCAAATCTTGCACATGCCCACCCCGGACGGAGAACCGTTAAAGAGCAGATATGCCAACTTTGGTCGATTAGGCCCGCCTAAATCGACAAAGCATTTTCGCCCACTAAACTTTCTGGAGCGAAATTTAAATGCTCACTAGTGCAACATCACCACACTAGTGAAACTACTAACTCGACAGAGCCCGAGAGAATATCTCACTCGGGTGCTTTTGTCAAATTACCAGTACTACATTTCCTTCTTTTTTCAAGAGACTGCGCGCGTGCCGGGATAACCTTACGAGTTATCCCGACGTCGCAACCCATTACTCTGGCGCAACCTCGTCGCTCGACTCACCCGAGGGAAGATCATCATCGGCCCCGCCTTCAGTGACCGTCTCTGGTGCATCCTCAAATGGGTTTGCCAGCGCCCGTGCTGCCTCACGCTCAGCTTCCTCTACAACTTCCTTCTCGCGGCGTGCGTCGTGGTAGGCCATGCCAGTACCGGCCGGAATCAGCCGACCCACAATCACGTTCTCTTTCAAGCCTCGAAGTTCGTCGCGCTTGCCCATAATGGCGGCTTCGGTCAAGACACGCGTAGTCTCTTGGAAGGATGCCGCAGAAATGAACGAATCCGTTGACAGTGAAGCCTTGGTAATGCCCAACAACACGTTTTCNTATGTAGCTGGCAGCTTGTCCTCAGCGAGCACGCGATCATTTTCATTNAGCAACTCTGAGCGTTCGACTTGNTCGCCAGGGATAAAGGTCGTGTCACCGGCATCAACAATCAGAACCCGACGCAACATTTGACGAACAATAACTTCAATGTGTTTGTCGTTGATCTTCACGCCCTGCAAACGGTAAACGTCCTGAACCTCGTCAACGACGTAGGTCGCCAATCGCTCGATACCCTGCAGACGCAAGATATCGTGCGGGTCAGCCGGCCCATCGACAATGACCTCACCCTTGTTGACCACTTGGCCATCATGCACGAGCACTTGCTTATCCTTGGAAATCAAGAACTCGTGTGACACGCCATCGAGATCTGTGATCACCAAACGCTGCTTGCCTTTGGTGTCCTTGCCGAAAGACACTGTTCCGGTGACTTCTGCCAACATGCCAGCGTCTTTGGGTGAACGTGCTTCGAACAATTCAGCTACTCGAGGCAGACCACCAGTAATGTCACGCGTTTTCTGTGATTCTTGCGGAATTCGCGCCAGAACTTCACCAATGGATACGGCCTGACCGTCACGTACGGTGATCAGCGCACCGACTGGGAACGAGATATTCACAGAGTGATCCGTTCCAGCGATTTTTACTTCCTCACCATTTTCAGCGATCAGTTTAATCTGGGGACGCTGCGCGGCCTTGCCACTGCGTGTTTTAGGCGTGATGACCACCAAAGTAGACAAGCCTGTAACATCATCAACCTGTTTGGCAACTGTCACACCCTCTTCGATATTTTCAAATCGAATCGTACCGGCGTACTCCGAGATGATTGGTCGGGTCAGGGGATCCCATGTCGCCAATTTGGCACCAGCCTTCACTGCCTCGCCATCGTTAACCTGCAACGTGGCGCCGTACGGCACTTTATGACGCTCACGTTCACGATCGTTATCACCAAAAATCAAAATTTCACCGGAACGCGAGATCGCCACTCGCTCACCTTTCGGATTGGTGACATAACGAACAGAGCTTGCAAACCCAACCGTACCTGCTGACTTGGTTTCCACGCTGCTAGCCATTGCTGCTCTGGAAGCGGCTCCACCAATGTGGAAGGTGCGCATCGTCAACTGCGTTCCGGGCTCACCGATCGATTGTGCAGCAATGACACCAACTGCCTCACCAACGTTTACCAGGGTGCCACGGCCGAGATCTCGCCCATAACAGTGCGCACACAGACCATGTCGGGTTTCGCATGTCAACGGCGTACGCACACGAACTTCATCAATCCCAAGGCGATCGATGTAATCGACCATGTCTTCGTCAAGAAGTGTACCGGCGGAAATTGCCGTTTCCTGAGAGTCGGGATTAATAATATCAACAGCGGCCACTCGACCAAGAATGCGCTCGCGCAGTGGTTCAATGACTTCACCACCTTCGACCAGGGCTTTCATGGCGTAGCCATGGGTCGTTCCGCAATCATCCTCGGTAATCACCAGATCCTGAGTGACGTCAACGAGTCGACGTGTCAAGTAGCCAGAGTTAGCGGTTTTTAACGCCGTATCAGCCAGACCCTTTCGTGCACCGTGAGTCGAAATAAAGTACTGCAATACATTCAACCCTTCACGGAAGTTTGCCGTAATGGGTGTCTCAATAATGGAGCCATCTGGCTTGGCCATCAGGCCCCGCATACCAGCGAGCTGTCGAATCTGTGCGGCGGAACCTCGCGCACCCGAGTCAGCCATCATATAAATGGAGTTAAACGACTCCTGCTCGGTTTCATTGCCATGGCGATCGACAACAGGCTCAACGGCCAACTGTTCCATCATGGCTTTACCCACGCGGTCACCGGCCTTACCCCAGATGTCAACAACGTTGTTGTACCGTTCTTGAGAAGTCACAAGACCCGAAGAATACTGCTTATCAATTTCTTTGACCTCGGTACTGGCTTGCGCAAGAATCTCGGCCTTGATCTGTGGCACAAGCATGTCGCCCATGGCGATCGAGATACCGCCGCGTGTTGCCAACCGGAAACCAGACTGCATCAATTTGTCAGCAAAAATAACCGTGTCACGCAAACCACAACGACGGAATGACTGGTTGATCAGCTTGGAAATCTCTTTTTTCTTTAGCGCGCGGTTCATCAGCTCAAACGGCAAGCCGCGAGGCATGATCTCCGATAACAACGCACGACCCACTGTGGTTTCGACCCTTTGAATGTCCGAAACCCACTCGCCGTGATTATCATGGCTCCATTGAATCAGGCGAACCGTGATACGGCTTTGCAACTCGACCTCTTTGTTATCGTAGGCACGCTGCACTTCGGCAACATCGGTGAAGAACATGCCCTCACCCTTGCCGTTGATTCGCTGACGCGTGGCGTAATACAAGCCAAGCACGATATCTTGAGACGGAACAATCGACGGCTCACCGTTTGCCGGGAACAACACATTGTTTGACGCGAGCATCAAAGTCCGCGCTTCAAGCTGTGCCTCGAGAGACAGCGGTACGTGCACCGCCATCTGGTCACCGTCAAAGTCGGCGTTAAACGCCGCACAAACCAGCGGGTGCAGCTGAATCGCTTTGCCTTCGATGAGTACCGGTTCAAATGCTTGAATACCCAGACGATGCAAGGTAGGAGCACGGTTAAGCATCACGGGATGCTCGCGGATGACCTCCTCGAGAATATCCCACACCACTGGCTCTTGGCTTTCGACCAGTTTTTTAGCTGCCTTGATGGTTGCAGCCAATCCCATCATTTCAAGACGATTGAAGATGAAGGGCTTAAACAGCTCTAATGCCATCAGCTTGGGCAGTCCGCACTGGTGCAGTTTAAGCGTGGGACCCACAACAATCACTGAACGACCCGAGTAGTCAACGCGCTTGCCAAGCAAGTTTTGACGGAAGCGGCCACTCTTGCCCTTGATCATGTCAGCAAGGGACTTGAGCTGGCGCTTGTTTGCGCCCGTCATTGCCTTACCGCGACGACCGTTATCCAACAGGGAGTCGACAGACTCCTGCAGCATGCGCTTTTCATTGCGCAGAATGATTTCGGGCGCCTTTAGTTCAAGCAAACGCTTCAGACGGTTGTTTCGGTTAATGACTCGCCTGTACAGGTCATTGAGATCGGACGTCGCAAATCGACCACCATCAAGCGGCACCAATGGGCGCAAGTCTGGCGGCAATACGGGGAGGACCTCCATGATCATCCAGTCTGGCTTAATGCCAGATTTTTGGAATCCCTCGAGCACTTTCAAGCGCTTGGAAATCTTCTTGATTTTTGCATCTGACGAGGTTGCCTTAAGCTCCGCGCGCAAGGTCTCAACGTCTCGGTCAATATCAATCGTACGAAGCAGTTCACGCACAGCCTCGGCACCCATGAGTGCCTTGAACTCATCACCGTACTCTTCTGTCTTGGCTAAAAAGTCATCGTCAGACATAATCTGTCCGCGCTTGAGCGGGGTCATGCCAGGTTCGATAACACACCAAGCTTCGAAGTACAGCACGCGCTCGATATCACGCAAGGTCATGTCAAGCACCATGCCCAGGCGCGACGGCAAGCTCTTTAGGAACCAGATGTGAGCAACAGGACTTGCCAGCTCAATATGACCCATGCGCTCACGGCGAACCTTGGCGACGGTAACTTCAACGCCACATTTCTCGCAAATCACACCACGATGCTTGAGCCGCTTGTATTTGCCACACAAGCATTCGTAATCTTTGATTGGGCCAAAGATTTTGGCGCAGAACAAACCATCGCGTTCGGGTTTGAACGTGCGGTAATTAATCGTCTCAGGTTTGCGAACCTCACCGTAAGACCAGGAACGGATCTTCTCAGGTGACGCGATTCCGATTTTGATTGCATCGAATCGCTCATCATGTGAGACTTGTTTAAACAGGTCGAGTAGCGCTTTCATTTATTTACGCTCCAAATCCATGTCGAGCGCCAAGGAACGGATTTCCTTGACGAGGACGTTAAAGGACTCCGGCATGCCAGCATCAATGGTGTGATCGCCTTTGACAATGTTCTCATACAGTTTTGTACGTCCACCAATGTCATCAGACTTGACCGTCAACATTTCCTGCAGCGTGTAAGAAGCACCATAAGCCTCAAGTGCCCACACTTCCATTTCACCGAAACGTTGTCCACCAAACTGTGCTTTACCACCAAGCGGCTGCTGTGTGACCAACGAGTATGGGCCCGTAGAACGTGCGTGCATCTTATCGTCTACCAAGTGATGCAGCTTCAGATAGTGCATATAACCAACGGTGACCGGTCGCTCAAACTGATCGCCCGTACGGCCATCATATAGCCACGCCTGCGTGCGACTATCGGTAAGGCCTAGTTCGTTGGCAATGTCATCGGGATACGCGAGCTCCAGCATTTGCCGGATTTCTTTTTCCGACGCACCATCAAACACAGGGGTCGCAAATGGCGTGCCGTCACGCAGGTTGTTTGCCAACTCAATGATCTCATTGTCGGTGAGTTCATTGATTTGTGCGCCAGCACCGGTTTCGTTATAGACCTTGTCGAGGAACTGTCTGACGGACTTGACCTCCACCTGCTGTTGCGCGCGCAACATGTCGTCAATGCGGTGGCCGACACCTTTGGCTGCCCAGCCCAAGTGCACCTCGAGAACCTGACCCACGTTCATTCGTGAAGGAACGCCCAAGGGATTGAGCACAATGTCGACGGGGGTGCCATCAGCCATATGCGGCATGTCCTCAACGGGGACGATGCGCGAGACAACGCCCTTGTTGCCGTGGCGGCCTGCCATCTTGTCACCAGGCTGCAACCTGCGCTTAACCGCAAGATACACCTTGATCATCTTGAGCACACCCGGCGGCAACTCGTCACCTTGCGTCAACTTTTTACGCTTTTCTTCAAACGCAAGATCAAACTGATGGCGCTTGGCCTCAAGAGACTCCTTGGCTTGCTCGAGCACAAGTGCGTGGTCTTCATCAGCGAGTCGGATATCGAACCACTGCCAGCGATCAAGCTGCTCGAGATACTCCTTGTTTACGGAAGAACCTTTGGCCAATTTGCGAGGCCCACCGTTGACAGTCTTGCCGACCAACACCTTCTCAATTCGGTCAAAGGTGTCGTTTTCAACAATGCGCAACTGGTCATTGAGGTCTTGTCTGTAACGACGCAACTCATCATCAATAATCGATTGGGCCGCTTGTCGCGCACGATTCCTTCGCGCGTAAAGACCTGCACATCGATCACTGTGCCCACCATCCCCGAAGGCACTCGCAGCGAAGTATCTTTAACGTCAGAGGCCTTCTCACCAAAGATGGCGCGCAACAGTTTTTCCTCAGGCGTCAGCTGCGTCTCGCCTTTGGGCGTGACCTTTCCTACCAACACGTCATCAGCGCGAACTTCCGCACCAATGTGCACAATGCCCGACTCATCTAGGCGGTTGAGCTGGGTTTCCGCGAGGTTACTGATGTCACGCGTGATTTCCTCGGGGCCCAACTTTGTATCGCGAGCAACAACCGTGAGCTCTTCGATATGCACTGAGGTATAGCGATCCTCGGCGACTACCTTCTCGGAGATCAAAATAGAGTCTTCGAAGTTGTAGCCATTCCAAGGCATAAATGCGATCAACATATTCTGACCAAGCGCGAGCTCTCCAAGGTCGGTTGACGCACCATCGGCAATCACATCGCCTTTACGCAACCGGTCGCCTCGACTCACGATGGGTCGTTGGTTAATGTTGGTGTTCTGGTTCGAGCGTGTGTACTTGATCAGGTTATAAATATCAACACCAACCTCACCTGCCACATTCTCATCGTCGTTGACTCGGATCACAATCCGCTCTGCATCAACGTAATCGACAATACCACCACGCAAGGCCTGAACGGTGGTGCCGGAGTCAACCGCCACGGTACGCTCAATACCCGTTCCCACAACAGGCTTTTGCGGGCGCAAGCATGGTACTGCTTGACGTTGCATGTTCGCGCCCATTAGCGCACGGTTTGCATCATCATGCTCGAGAAACGGAATCAGCGAAGCCGCCACGGAAACGATCTGTGATGGCGCCACGTCGATGTAGTTGATGTTTTCAGGTGAGGTCAGCAGCGTTTCCCCTGCCTCACGACAAGCCACCAAATCATCAACAAAAACCCCGTTCTCATCAAGCTGGGCATTGGCTTGGGCGATAACAAATTTGCTCTCTTCAATAGCTGAGAGATATTCAATCTCGTCCATCACCTGACGATCCGTCACCTTACGATACGGTGTTTCAAGAAACCCATATTCGTTCAGGCGAGCGTATAGTGCCATTGAGTTGATGAGGCCAATGTTCGGACCTTCAGGTGTTTCAATCGGACATACACGACCGTAGTGAGTCGGATGCACGTCACGAACTTCGAAACCAGCACGCTCGCGGGTCAAACCGCCAGGGCCAAGCGCCGACACACGGCGCTTGTGCGTGATTTCCGACAACGGATTGGTCTGATCCATAAACTGCGATAATTGGCTCGAACCAAAAAACTCTTTGATTGCTGCAGAAATGGGTTTTGAGTTAATCAGATCGTGCGGCATAAGATTTTCGGTCTCAGCCTGACCCAAACGTTCTTTGACCGCTCTCTCAACGCGAACCAAACCGGCGCGGAACTGGTTTTCGGCCAGCTCGCCCACACACCGCACACGTCTGTTACCCAGATGGTCGATGTCATCGATGTGACCACGGCCATTTCGCAACTCAACAAGAACTTTGATGGTCTCGAGAATGTCTTCGTCGGTCAAGGTCATAGGACCGGTCGAATCATCACCCCGACCCAAACGGCTGTTCAGCTTCATTCGCCCGACGCGTGACAGGTCATACGACTCTTCACTGTAGAACAAGCGCTGGAACAAGGCCTCGACGGCATCTTCCGTTGGGGGCTCACCGGGTCGCATCATACGATAGATCGCGACACGGGCAGACATCTGGTCGGCAGTTTCATCTGTGCGCAACGTCTGCGAAATGAAAGCGCCTTTGTCTAGATCGTTGGTAAACAGTGTCTGGATTTGCTGAATACCCGCCGTGCGTATGATGCCAAGCAAGCTTTCCGTGATTTCGTCATTAGGTGATGCAACCAATTCCCCTGTTTCTGGGTCCACGAGCTTGTTTGCCAGCACCCGGCCCACGAGAAACTCGTCGGGCACAGAAATACGGTCGATACCAGCAGCAGCAATATCACGCAGGTGTTTAGCGTTAATGCGCTTGTCTTTCTCGACAATGACGTTGCCTTTTTTGTCGGAGATGTCAAACCGCGCAACCTCGCCCTTCCATCGCTCAGGCACGAACTCAACGTAAGCACCGTCGACCTGCAATTCAAACTGGTCAAAGTCAAAGAAGTGGGCAAGAATTGCCTCGGAGGACATTCCTATGGCCTTTAACAAGATCGTCACTGGCATTTTGCGACGACGGTCTACCCGGAAAAACAAAATGTCTTTGGGGTCAAACTCGAAATCAAGCCAGGAGCCACGATAAGGAATGATCCGGGCGGAAAAAAGTAACTTGCCCGAGCTGTGGGTTTTTCCACGGTCGTGCTCAAAAAACACGCCAGGTGAGCGATGCAGCTGGGAGACGATGACACGCTCAGTCCCATTAATAACGAAAGAGCCAGTACTGGTCATGAGTGGCATTTCACCCATGTAGACCTCTTGCTCTTTGATTTCTTTGACAGTCGGCTTGCTAGCCTCTCGATCCATCAACACGAGACGCACTTTCGCACGCAAGGGCGATGCATAAGTCAAACCGCGTTGCTGACATTCCTTGACATCAAAAACTGGCTCGCCAAGCGTGTAATTGACGAATTCCAGTCGTGCCATATTGTTATGGCTGACGATAGGAAAGATCGACGTGAAAGCAGATTGCAGACCATCAGGCTGACGCTCTGAAGGGGGCACATCCGCTTGCAGGAAAGTAAGGTAGGATTGAAGCTGTGTCGCTAGAAGAAATGGGACGTCCTGCACGTCCTCACGCTTCGCGAAGCTTTTGCGGATGCGCTTTTTTTCGGTGAACGAGTATGGCATGAGCACTCCGACTCGAGGTTACGAGGGCCGTCAACCACGGCCCGGGGGTACGACTTCAGGAAACTCGACTGAGGAGTCCTATCAGATCGGTTTTCCTGAAGGCGCGAAACCCGGAGAGCCCAAAGGCAGCTCCGGGCACGGTCTTACAACAATTACTTGAGTTCGACTTTAGCGCCAGCTTCTTCAAGCTTCTTCTGCGCTTCTTCAGCTTCAGCTTTGTCAACGCCTTCTTTGATCGGCTTCGGTGCACCGTCAACCAGATCCTTAGCTTCCTTAAGACCCAGCCCAGTCAGTTCGCGCACGGCCTTAATAACACTGACCTTGTTGGCACCAGTCTCAGCCAGCACAACGGTGAACTCGGTTTGCTCAGCGCCACCAGCGCCAGCATCGCCACCACCGGCAGCCGGTGCAGCGACGGCGACTGCTGCGGCAGCAGCAGAAACACCAAACTTCTCTTCCATTTCCGTAATCAGTTCCGACAGTTCCAGCACAGTCATGCCGGCGATTGCGTCGAGAATTGCAGCCTTATCCATTTTGAACTCCAAAAAATTTGTTTAACCAGGTATTAGACGTTGTGGTCCGTTCCAATATTTGCGATAGCGATCAAGCAGCTTGCTTTTGATCTCGCACCGCAGCCAAGCCACGTACAAACTTGGTCGGGACTTCGTTAAGCGTACGAACAAACTGTGTAACGGGCGCTTGCATAGTGCCAAGCAACTTTGACAGCAATTCTTCACGAGACGGCATCGTAGCGAGGGCTTTGACGCCGTTGGCATCTAGTACGCTGTTGGGCAGCGCTCCACCCTTGATGACCAATTTCTCATTCTCTTTGCCAAAAGCAGATAGCACTTTTGCAGCACCAACGGGATCATCACTAATTNCATAAATCAATGGTCCCGTCAGCTGCTCTGATAAACCCTCAAAAGGGGTATTAACCAGAGCACGGCGTGCGAGCGTGTTCTTTAAAACACGCAAATACACGCCTGACTCGCGCGCAGTTTTGCGCAGTACGGTGACGGCAGCAACGTCCAGACCACGATACTCAGCAACCACAATCGACTGGGCACTGACCAGTTGGGCAGTAACTTCCTCGATAACGATCGCTTTCTCTTGACGATTGAGACTCACGGTTTGAACACTCCATCAAATGACACGGGGACCAACTCCCTGTGTCGGCCGAACGCGGCGAACCTGGTTGAGTTCAATTACGAATTCTTCCATGGACGCCGTCTGCGCTGGATCCGTTACCGGTATTAAGCGTTAGACAAAAAATTGTGTAACGCTCCAGCGGTCTTTGACAGCAGTGCCTGCCAAAACATCAACAAGCACGGCCCAAAGTCTTTACTTACCCCTCCTACGCTTGAGGCGCGGAAATTGAGGCCAATTCAACGCGGGCACCTCCGCCCATTGTTGAGGAAACAGCAAGCTTGCGCAGGTATACGCCCTTGGCAGCAGCTGGTTTCGCCTTGTTCAAAGCATCAACAAGTGCGGATAAATTACTTTGCAATTGCTCAACACCAAATGACGCGCGACCAATGGTGGCATGAATGATGCCGGCCTTGTCGGTGCGGTATTGAACTTGACCTGCTTTCGCGTTCTTGACGGCTTGGGCCACATCGGGCGTTACCGTGCCAACTTTTGGGTTAGGCATCAAGCCACGCGGTCCAAGAACCTGACCGAGTGCGCCGACAACACGCATCGCATCCGGAGAGGCGATAACAACATCGAAGTCCAAGTTGCCGCCCTTAACTTGCTCGGCCAGATCTTCCATGCCAACAATGTCAGCTCCTGCCTCTTTAGCCTGGTCAGCTTTTTCGCCCTGGGCGAATACAGCGACACGCATGGTTTTGCCTGTACCCGCTGGCATTACGACAGAACCACGGACAAGCTGGTCTGATTTTTTAGGGTCAATTCCCAGCTGAACCGCCACATCGATTGACTCATCAAATTTCGCGGTAGCGCATTCTTTAACCAGCGAAAGTGCCTCGCTGACTGGATACAGCTTGCTGCGGTCAATTTTTTCCGCAACGGCGGACATTCTCTTTGATAGCTTTGCCATGTTAGACGCCCTCCACCGTGATACCCATACTACGTGCACTGCCAGCGATCGTGCGAACGGCTGCATCCATATCACTCGCTGTCAAGTCTGGGGTTTTGGTTTTAGCAATTTCTTCGGCTTGTGCACGGGTCAGCTTGCCAACCTTGTCAGTGTGGGGCTTAGGTGAACCTTTTTGAATGCCAACAGCTTTTTTGATCAAGATTGACGCTGGTGGCGTCTTCATGATGAAAGTAAAGCTCTTGTCGGCAAAAGCCGTAATTACCACGGGGATGGGCAAGCCTGGCTCGAGGTTCTGCGTTTGCGCGTTAAACGCCTTGCAAAACTCCATGATGTTCAGACCGCGCTGACCGAGGGCAGGGCCGATTGGAGGTGAAGGGTTAGCCTTGCCAGCTGGCACCTGCAGCTTAATAAAACCGACGATTTTCTTCGCCATTAGTTACTCCTTGTGGGTTCGAACGTTGTTAAACAAACCAACTCCCCGTATTTAAAGATCAGGTTTTTTCAACCTGGCTGAAATCCAGTTCAACAGGTGTCGAACGACCAAAAATCGTCACAGACACTCGAACTTTACTTTTTTCGTAGTTGACTTCTTCAACATTGCCATTGAAGTCAGCAAATGGACCCTCTTTGACGCGGACCATTTCACCAACCTCAAACAAAACTTTCGGTCTTGGCTTCTCGACGCCTTCTTCCATTTGAGACAGAATCTTGTTGACTTCGTTCTCCGAAATAGGCGTTGGCTTGTTCCCAGAGCCGCCAAGAAAGCCGGTCACTCTAGGAGTGCTCTTCACGAGATGCCACGTGTCGTCAGTAAGCTCCATTTCGACAAGGACATAGCCTGGGAAGATTCGCCGCTCACTAATCGATTTTTGGCCACCCTTGACTTCAACAACCTCTTCGGATGGCACTAACACCTTGGAGAAAAAGCTTTGTAGTCCAGCGCGCTCAATACGTTCATTTAACGCCTTGGCAACACTTTTCTCCATGCCGGAATAAACATGAACCACGTACCATTTCTTACCCATCGCTGTCCTTGTTATCTCCAGCCCAAGACGACGCTATAGAGCAACCACTCCATACTCTTGTCGAGAAGCCATAAGAAAATGCCCATGACAGTAACGAACGCAAAAACGATGCCCGTCATCTGGAACGTCTCTTTACGGGTAGGCCAAATGACCTTGCGCACCTCGTAATACGACTCTTGCGCAAAACTAATAAACCGCCGCCCTGGCTCACTCAAAGCAGCAATGCCCGCCGCAATCAGCAAGCTGACAATGAAAATTGCCGCCCGAACCGGGGCCGCAAGCTGCGGGTCCAAAGCAGAAAACGCCACAATGCCCGCGACAATTACCAGTACCGCCAGCACAAGCTTCAAGCGATCTGCGGTGGTTGTGACAGTTTGAACGTTTTGGTTCGCCATTGTTTCAGTTACCGGCCAAAATTTGGCATCAATGATTGCCACTCGACTATCGACGTGGCAGGGGCAGAGGGAATCGAACCCCCAACCTTCGGTTTTGGAGACCGACGCTCTGCCAATTGAGCTATGCCCCTAAACGCATGCACGGTCGCGACACGAGGTCACGACCGCTCAACACAAGTTACTTCAGGATTTTGGCAACGACGCCAGCGCCCACGGTGCGGCCACCTTCGCGAATAGCAAAGCGCAGACCCTCTTCCATGGCGATCGGAGCAATCAACTTCACCGTCATCGCCACGTTGTCACCCGGCAGGACCATCTCTTTATCAGCCGGCAGATCAATCG
>PR_CR_10_Liq_3_inCRDRAFT_1000342_pt1 | contig 12904 bp, 10 predicted proteins | sample PRCRCaboRojoPR_2_FD_10240 | JGI IMG/M metagenome (IMG submission 10240)
CGAGACCCTGCCGCGGATCTACCGCAATCTCGAAAAGGCGGTCAGGCGCGCCTACGGCGTGGGGTCCGGCATCCGCGTGCCGAGCTTCGTCGCCTTCGGCTCCTGGATCGGCGGCGACCGCGACGGCAACCCGTTCGTCAAGCCGGACACCACGGCGCTGGCGGTGCGTATGCACTGCGAACAGGCGCTGAAGGAGTACATCCGCCGGGTCAAGGACCTGACCCGCGTTCTCAGTCACTCCAACACCCTGGTGCAGCCGTCCCAGGCGTTTCTCGACAGCCTGGACGACGACGAAGACTACTGGCTCGGGGCCATGGGCCAGACGGCGCGCCGCTACCATCACGAGCCCTACCGGCGCAAGCTCGCCATCGTGCAGCATCGTCTGCAGACCAACTTGGCACGGGTACAGGCGCGCATCGAGCATCCGGAGGCGCCGACGGACATCGTCAAGGGCTACGACGACGCCAACGCCCTGCTTGCGGACCTGTACCTGATCCGCGATTCCCTGGTGAGCCACGGCGACGCCAGCGCCGCCGATGGCCCGTTGGCGGACCTGATTCGAACTCTTCGCCCGCCAGCCCGGAGCGCCCTTCTACGAGTCCTACAGCGAGCAGCAGAAGCTGCAGGCGTTGGCGGAGGCCATCGCGCACCCTTATCCGTTCCTCATCGACAAGGGCACGCTGACGCCCGAGACGCGGGAGACCCTGGAGGTCTTCGAAATCATGGCCCGCATGCGTGCCGAAATCAGCGAGCATGTGTTCGGCGCCTACGTCATTTCCATGACCCACCAGGCGAGCCATGTCATGGAGGTGATGCTGCTGGCCCGTCTCGCCGGGCTCGCCGGCAAGACCCCCAGTGGCTGGCACTGCGACGTCCGCATCGCACCGCTGTTCGAGACCATCGACGACCTGGAGCGCATCGACAGCGTCATGTCGGCGCTCTTCGACAACGAGACCTACGCGGCCTTGCTCAAGGCATCGGGCAACCTGCAGGAAGTCATGCTGGGCTACTCGGACTCCTGCAAGGACGGCGGTATCCTGTCCTCGGCTTGGAATCTCTACGAGGCGCAGGAGAAGATCGTTGCCCTGGCGGAAGGGCGCGGCGTGCAGTGTCGACTCTTCCATGGCCGCGGCGGCACCATCGGCCGCGGCGGCGGCCCCACCCACGAATCCATCCTGTCGCAGCCCGACGACACCGTGCACGGTCAGATCAAGTTCACCGAGCAGGGCGAGGTGCTCTCCTACCGCTACGCCAACCCCGAGACCGCCCTGTACGAGCTCACCATGGGCATCAGCGGACTCATCAAGGCGAGCCGCTGCGTCATCGAGCCGCCGCCCAAGCCGCGCAAGGACTATCTCGGCGTCATGGAGGAGCTGGCGCGCTTCGGCGAGGAGACCTATCGGGAATTGGTGGACGCCGAGGGTCTGTTGGATTACTTCTACGAGGTCACGCCCGTCGATGCCATCGCCCTGCTGAACATCGGCTCGCGTCCATCGCATCGCAAAAAGGCGGATCGCTCGCTGACTTCCATCCGTGCCATCCCCTGGGTGTTCGGCTGGGCCCAGTCCCGTCACACGCTGCCGGCGTGGTACGGCATTGGCAGCGCCATCGAGCGTTGGCGCGGCGGCGACCTGGAGCGCCTCGCCAAGCTGCAGAAAATGTACGAGGAATGGCCCTTTTTTCGCGCCATCCTCAGCAACACCCAGATGTCGCTGTTCAAGGCAGAGATGCACATCGCCGCCAGCTACACCCAGCTGGCGGCGGACGCCGAGCGTGCAGCCCGTCTCTACGGCCAGATCGCCGCCGAGTACGAGCGTACCCGCGTGCAGGTGCTCAACATCTCGGGCCTCCACGGGTTGATGGAGGAAACCCCGGACCTTCAGCTCTCGCTGGCGCGGCGCAACACCTACCTGGACCCCCTCAACCACGTGCAGATCGCATTGCTCCAGCGCTACCGCAACAGCCCGGATCAGGATGGTCGCGAGCAATGGCTCGATCCGCTGCTGCGTTCCATCAATGCCGTAGCCGCTGGCATGCGCAACACCGGCTAGTGCGGCGTGGCGGCCGCTGATTGTCGTTGATTTTCAATTCGAGGTGCCCTGGTGCTGGGCGCTGCGCCCTGCCGATCCGTCTAGCGGGTGATCCTCATAGCGCTCGTCCTGTTTCGTGTAGATGGCGTCGGAGCCAAGTGTGGCGTCGGTGCGGAAGTGGTCGAGCTCCATGCGCCGTACGCGCTCCAGCGTCATCTCCAGGATTTGGCGGTTGAAGGAGATCAAATCTGCGACCAGGCCGATCATAAAGGTGATGAAGCCGAGGATAATCAGCACACCGCCGAGGAGCAGGGATTGGATATGGCCTTGGCCATCGCCGGTGAAGTAAAAAAAAAGAAAACGCATGATTGGCACTACGCCGATGATGGTCAGAACCGATCCGAGATAGAAAAATACCCGTAACGGCTGATACATGGCATACATCCGTATCATCGTACCGAGGGAATTTTGAATGAAGTGCGGAATGCTCTTGAACAGTCGGGACTCGCGCGTCTTGGGATTGGTGCGCACAGGCACGGACTGCACCATCAACTGGCGCTTGCCGGCCTGGATGATCGTCTCGATGGTATAGCTGAAGGAGGAGACGATATTGATACGGATGGCGGCCTCGCGAGAGAGGGCGCGAAATCCGCTCACGGTGTCTGGTACGTGGATGCCGGCGAGCATACGTACGACGGCGCTGCCCACGGACTGCAGGAATTTCTTGAGTGGTGAGAAGTGCGGGATCTTGCGGGTTTCGCGATCGCCGATGACCATGTCGGCCTGGCCTGTCACGATGGGCTGGACCAACTTCGGGATGTCGGCGCCGGCGTATTGATTGTCGCCATCCGTGTTGACGATGATGTCGGCACCGCGAACCAGACAGGCGTCCAAGCCTTTACGGAAGCTACGGGCCAAGCCGATGTTGCGTTTGTTGCGGATGATGTGATCGACGCCGATCGCCCGCGCAACGTCGACCGTGCGGTCCTTGCTGCCGTCGTCGATGATGAGGATCTCAACCGCGTCGATGCCGTCGACTTGCCGTGGAATGTCCGCGACTGTTTCCGGTAGTGTCTGTGCCTCGTTGTAACACGGAATTTGGATAATAAGCTTCACTGTCGTGTGATCCGTTGACGATACAGGCGGGAAATCCTTGGGTGCTTGTGCGATTGGCCCATTGTAGCCTGCAGGGTGTTGGGGTGCGCCGGTGGTGGCGGGTACCGGTACGGGCGATCATGACTCCGCGGCGAAGCGCACCGTCGATGCCCACCAGTGCCCACAGCCGGCGTACCGGCCGTGCCTTCCGAAGCGCGCTGTGATCCGCCAAAATGCCCCGACCTGGCACCGCCGTGGTGTCGTCACCGCTGGAAGTCGTTCGAGGATGCGTATCAAGGTTTGGGATCTGCCGACCCGTCTTTTCCATTGGCTGTTGTTCGCCGGCGTGACCGGCGCACTCCTGACCGGCTGGATCGGCGGCGGTTGGATCGAATGGCACGGGCGCCTGGGGTTGTTCGTGCTCGGGCTGCTGACATTTCGTCTGGTGTGGGGCCTACTCGGCTCCACCTACGCGCGCTTTGCTCAGTTCGCGCCGACACCAGGACGTGTGATCGCCTACCTGCGTGGGCGCTGGCAGGGCGAAGGGCATAATCCGCTCGGGGCGCTGTCGGTATTCGCGCTGCTGGGCATGCTGACCTGGCAGGCGTTGAGTGGACTCTTCAGCAATGATGATATTGCCTTCGAGGGACCGCTCGCAGATCTGGTGAGCAGTGCAACCAGTACCTGGCTCTCGGGGCTGCACCGGCAGGGGTTGTGGATCATTCTGGGGTTGGTGGCGCTGCATTTGACGGCTATCGCCGTCTATGCAGTGCGTGGAAAGCATCTGGTCAAGCCGATGGTGGTGGGTTGGAAGGAGTCGCAGGATGCGGCTGCCAAGTCCGCCAGAGGCGGTAAGCTCTGGAGTTTGATATTGGGGCTGGCCGTAGCCGCCGGCGTCGTCTGGATCGCCGCGGGCGGGTTGTTGCCGCCGCCGCCACCACCACCGCCTGTGCCAGCTTGGTAGCTGATGTGTCGGCCTTGGCGGAGCGCTATCCGGCCGAGCCGGGTAACGTCCGGTGGGGGCTCACCGTGAATAGGCGCCTATGGCTGCACGAGCGCGGTGTCGGCCCTGGGGTGCTGTGCCGGTCGGCTCAGGCGTGGCGGCGTGCGGTGGGTGTTTGCGAGGATGGGGGCTGGATGGCCCGTCTCATGCGCTGCTTGGGGCGCATGGGCGGGCGTGGTCGGTCGTTTCCGGGAGGGCTGATCAGTCCTTGCGGAACTTGTCGTGACAGGCTTTGCAGGCTCCGCCCAGCTCGCCGAAAGCGGCTTTCACGTCGCCTTTGCCCTCGGCCATGGACGCAACTTCGGCCATGTTGTTGGCGGCCTCGATAAAGTTGCGCGCAACTTCGCCAACCTCTGCCTGATTGGTGAACAGGGCCGGTTTGACGCGGGTCTTGACGTCGCCGATGTCCTGATCCGTGCCCGGTCCATACAGGGCGCCCATGCCGGAGTTGGCGATGCCGGCGATGGCATTGGCGGCGGCGGCCACCTGCGGTTGGCTGAAGTCACCGTCGAGGTTGGCCTTGATCTTGCCCATGTTCCAGGACATGAATTGATAGCCGGCCTGACGCGTTTCGATTTGCTCCACGGGCTTCAGCGGCTCGGCGGCGGCGTTGCCGGCGATGGTGAGCGCCAAGGGGAGGGCGAGGGTCAGGGCGGTGAGCGATGCGATTCTCTGCACGAGGTTGTCTCCGTCTGGCTGGGTGTTTTGGATACTTTGGTTGCCTGCCACACTATTGAGGCGCATGCGCCGTCTGTCCAGTGGTCGCAGGACCAAACCGATGGCCTAGTCGGCGCAGTGGATGCGATGAGGTTCCATATTCGTGTTTCCTTTTCGCTAAATTGTCGTGTTTATGTGTTTAGCCCCACCAAAATGGAGAGGCACATCCGCCTCCCGCGAAGCGCTGCCCCTCGCCGGCCTTTCATAATGAGTCCGTGGTTGCTACTCGTTGCGCTCCAGCACGCGGTAGCCTTCGCGGGCGCAGAGGGCGTCGCGCTCGGCTTCGGCGAGGTCGCTGCACATCATGTCCTGGACCAGTGCTTCGAAGGAAATCTGGGGTGACCAGCCGAGCTTATCGTGTGCCTTGCCCGCGTCGCCGAGCAGGGTTTCCACTTCCGTGGGGCGGAAGTAGCGGGGATCGACGGCGACGATGCATTGACCGGTGGCGGCGTCGTAACCTTTTTCGTCCACCCCTTCGCCCTCCCAACGCATGGACAGGTCAACCGCTCCGGCGGCGGCCTCGACGAAGTCGCGCACGGAGTATTGCTGGCCAGTGGCGATGACAAAGTCTTCGGGCTGCTCCTGCTGCAGCATCAGCCATTGCATGACGACATAGTCGCGTGCGTGACCCCAGTCGCGCTTGGCGTCGAGGTTGCCCAGGTACAACCGCTCCTGGAGGCCCAGCTTGATCCGGGCGATGGCGCGGGTGATCTTGCGCGTGACGAAGGTCTCGCCGCGGATGGGGCTCTCGTGATTGAACAGGATGCCGTTGCAGGCATAAATCCCATAGGCCTCGCGGTAGTTGACCGTGATCCAATAGGCGTAGAGCTTGGCGACGGCGTAGGGTGAGCGTGGGTAGAAGGGTGTCGTTTCCGACTGCGGAATCTCCTGCACCTTGCCGAAGAGCTCCGACGTGGAGGCCTGATAAAAGCGCGTCTTGTCCTCAAGCCCCAGGATGCGGATGGCCTCCAGCAGTCTCAGGGTGCCGAGGGCGTCAGAGTTGGCGGTGTACTCGGGCTCCTCGAATGAGACGGCGACGTGGCTTTGCGCGGCGAGGTTGTAGAGCTCGTCCGGTCGCACCTGCTGCATGATGCGGATCAGACTGGAGGAGTCCGTCAGGTCGCCGTGATGCAGGATGAAACGCTGATCGGGCTCGTGTGGGTCCTGGTACAGGTGATCGATGCGGTCGGTATTGAACAGTGAGCTGCGGCGTTTGATGCCGTGGACCTCATAGCCCTTTTGCAACAACCATTCGGCGAGGTAGGCGCCGTCCTGACCGGTGATGCCGGTGATGAGAGCTTTCTTCACGTATCGGGTTCTCGTGGCGGGGCTCGTTTAGCGTCGCGAGCGTGATTGGGTCGTGCGTCGACGGTGCCGACAGGGCGGATCGGCGCTTTGAGTCCGCCTGCTTCGCATGTCCCATGGACGCTGCGCAGCGGCCCAAGCGGCTTGTGCACTGGAAGCTGATGCGGCACGGGGATAGCGTCCACAGTATTCAGGAACGGCGCTGTGCCAGGCGACCTGCCGGCGCTGGGCTGGTCGGCGCCATGGGTGGATGGCTTATCTGCGGAGCTCGCCTTGGTGGGCCAGAAACCAGTCATAAGCCTGGGCCAGGCCCTCACGCAGGCCGATACCCGGCTGCCACCCGAGGGCTTTGAGCCGGCTCACGTCCAGCAGTTTACGGGGGGCACCGTCCGGCTTGGACGGATCGAAACGGATGTCCCCCTCAAACCTCACCACCTCGCTTACCATCCGGGCGAGCTCGGCGATGGTCACGTCCGTGCCGGTGCCGACGTTGATGTGTGACAATCGCGGACCGGTGTGCGATCGGTAGGTCGGCGCCTCCAGATTCATGACATGCAGGCAGGCTGCGGCCATATCGTCCACGTGCAGGAATTCGCGCCGCGGGGTGCCGCTGCCCCAGACCTCAACGTGCTCGGCGCCACCGACCGTCGCCTCGTGGAACTTGCGGATGAGGGCCGGGATGACATGGCTATTGGCGAGATCATAGTTATCGCCGGGACCGTAGAGATTGGTGGGCATGACGCTGCGAAAGTCCGTGCCGTGCTGGCGGTTGTAGGACTCGCAAAGCTTGATCCCGGCGATCTTGGCGATGGCGTAGGGCTCGTTGGTGGGCTCGAGGGGGCCGGTGAGTAGGGCGTCCTCGCGCATGGGCTGCGCGGCGAGCCTGGGATAGATGCAGGAGCTGCCGAGGAACAAGAGTCTGNCGGNGCGATGNNGCCAGGCGGCGTGGATGACGTTGGCTTCGATGGTCAAATTGTCATAGATGAAGTCCGCCGGATAGGTGTCGTTGGCATGAATGCCGCCTACTTTGGCCGCCGCGAGATAGACCTGTGCCGGGCGCTCGGCGGCGAAGAAGGCCGCAACCGCCGCCTGATTGGTGAGATCGAGCTCGGCGTGGGTGCGGGTAATGATGTTTTCATGGCCGGCGGCGCGCAGTGCACGCACCAGGGCCGCGCCCACCATGCCGCGGTGGCCGGCGACATAAACGGGGCGTTGCGGGTTGGGGTGCTGTGACATGGTTGTGGCTGGCGGCGTAGTCTGCTCGAGCCTCAGTTCGGTGCGCTCATGCTGCCGGTCCCCGGCCCCGGATCAGCTGGGATCAATCCGGGAGGCGCGCCTCGGGGATGTCCCGCAGGCGGGGCGCGTGCAGGTCTTTCGCGGAGAGCTTGGGCTCGCCCTCGAGGGGCCAGGCGATGCCGATGTCCGGATCATCCCAGCGCACCGCGAATTGCGTTTCCGGATGATACAGTTCCGTGCATTTGTAACTGAACAGGGCCGTCTGCGAGAGCACGAGAAAGCCATGCAGGAAGCCCTTTGGCACCCAGAGCTGATGCTTGTTCTCGCCGCTGAGATGGGCGCCGGTCCAGCGACCGAAGTACGGCGAGCTGCGACGCACGTCCACGGCGACATCATAGACTTCACCCTGAATGACCTGCACCAGCTTGCCCTGACCGTGGGGGTTTTGGATGTGCAGCCCGCGCAGCGTGCCATGGCTGGACAAGGATTGGTTGTCCTGCAGGAAATCGGCATCGATGCCCGCCTCGCGATAGCGCTCGCGCTGCCAGCTCTCGACGAACCAGCCGCGTTGGTCACCGTGGATTTGCGGCTCGATGAGCAGCACATCGGGCAGGCTCGTGGGCGTGACGTTCATGGCCTCGTGTCTGCGCTGGAGGTGGCATCCGCGTCGCGACCTGCCATCATGGCTCCTGCTCCCGGTGCAGCAGACTGAGCAGGTACTCGCCGTAGCCGCTTTTGCGCAGCGGCTCGGCGATGGCCATGAGGGCATCGGCGTCGATCCACTGGTGTTGGTAGGCGACCTCTTCCGGCGCGCAGACCTTGAGTCCCTGGCGTTGCTCGATGGTCTCGATGAAGTTGGCGGCTTGGATCAGTGACTCGTGAGTGCCGGTATCGAGCCAGGCGATGCCCCGGCCCAGGCGCTCGAGCCGCAGCGTGCCCTGCCGCAGATAGCGCTTGTTGAGATCGGTGATCTCAAGCTCGCCACGGGCCGATGGGGTGAGCTCGGCGGCCAGTGCGCAGGCCTGCTCGTCGTAGAAATAGATGCCGGTGACGGCATAGTTGGATCTTGGCTTAACCGGCTTTTCCTCCAGCCCGATGACGCTGCCGTCGGCGGCGAACTCGGCGACACCGTAGCGCTCCGGGTCCCTCACCCAGTAGCCGAACACCGTCGCGCCGTCAGTCCGTTGGGAGGCTGCCTTGAGGCTGCTGATGAGACCGTGCCCGTAGAAGATATTGTCGCCGAGAATCAGGCAGCTCGGGTGGCCATCCACGAAGTCGCGGCCGATGACGAAGGCCTGGGCGAGCCCGCCGGGCTGGGGCTGCACGGCATACTCGAGGGCGATGCCCCATTGGCTGCCGTCGCCGAGCAGGGCACGGAAGGCGGGCTCGTCGCGCGGTGTCGTGATGACCAGGATCTCGCGAATACCCGCCATCATCAGCACCGCCAGCGGGTAGTAGATCATTGGCTTGTCGTACACGGGAAGCAGCTGCTTGCTGAGCGACAGGGTCAGCGGATGCAACCGTGTGCCGGAGCCGCCGGCGAGGATGATGCCCTTGCGCGTCATCACATGTCCTGTTGAGTCTTGGTGTCGGGGCGAGCCGTCGAGCGCATCCTGCGCTAGGGCGAGCCGATACCCAAGCGCTGGCCACGGTAGCTGCCGTCCATGACCCGCCGCATCCAGGTCTGGTGATCCAGATACCAGTGCAGCGTGCGCTCGAGGCCGGACTCGAAGGTCTCTTGCGGCGTCCAGCCCAGCTCGCGTTGAAGCTTGCTGGCGTCGATGGCGTAGCGCTTGTCGTGGCCGGGGCGGTCGGTGACGAATTGCTTGAGCTGTGCATGCGGGCGGTGCGGGGCGTTGGGCAGTGCCGCATCGAGCAGGGCACAGAGGGTATCCACCACCTCCAGATTACTCTTCTCGCTGTTGCCGCCGATGTTGTAGACCTCGCCCGGGCGCCCGGCCTCCAGCACCCGGGCGATGGCGCGGCAGTGGTCCTCGACGTACAGCCAGTCGCGGACGTTGCTGCCGTCGCCGTAGATGGGCAGCGGCTCCCCGGCCTGCGCCTTGGCGATCATCAGCGGGATCAGCTTTTCGGGGAACTGATAGGGGCCGTAGTTGTTGGAGCAGTTGGTGGTGAGCACCGGCAGCCCGTAGGTGTGGTGCCAGGCGCGCACCAGGTGATCGGACGCCGCTTTGGATGCCGAGTAGGGGGAGCTCGGCGCATAGGCCGTGGTCTCGGTGAAGGCGCCGGTGGGCCCCAGGGAGCCGTAGACTTCGTCGGTGGAGACGTGGAGGAAGCGAAACGCCGCGCGGGCGTCGGTATCGAGGCGGGCCCAATAGTCCCGGGTACAGTCCAGCAGGTTGAAGGTGCCGAGGACATTGGTCTCGATGAACGCCGCCGGGCCGTCGATGGAGCGATCCACGTGGCTCTCGGCGGCGAAGTTGACCACGGCGTCGACGGCGTGCTCACGCAGCAGTGCGCTCACCAGGCTGCGGTCGCCGATGTCGCCCTGGACGAAGACATGCCGCGGATCTGTCCGCACCGATGCCAAGGTGTCCGGGTTGCCGGCATAGGTGAGCTTATCCAGATTCACGATGCGGATGTCCCGCTCGCGCAGCATCTGTAGCACGAAGTTGCCGCCGATGAAGCCGGCGCCGCCGGTGACGAGGATGGTCTGCATACCTGTGAGCCGCTGCTGGTCGGTGCGGCGCGCTCGAAGCCGCGAAAAACATTCATTAGTTTACCATGCGCCCGGAGAGGGTTCCGAGCGTCGATCGGCGCCCGTGCTAGCCGTGTATTCAGCGTAGTGCATGGTGCAATGAAGAGTACTTGCCGGACGGGCGGCGAACTCCTTCGCCGCAGCACGGCCGGGCGATGGCGCATGGACAACGGGCATCGCATTGCCGCGGTCGCCGGCAAGGGACGCTGCCAGAGCGGTCCTACTATGCGCGGCGGACGCTCAGCACGTCCGGCAACTGTTTGAGACGGGCGATGACGCGCTCCAGGTGCCCCGAGTCCGTCACCGCGATGGTGAAGTGCATATGGGCGACGTCGTTGGTCGGGTCCGTGTGGGTGTCGCTGCCGAGGACGTCGGCGTCGGCGTCGGCCAGTGCCGAGGAGATGTCCCGGAGCAGGCCGCGGCGGTCCGCCGCCGTCAGTTCGACGCCCACCGGGTGGTCTGTCTGCGCCGGCTGCGCGGCCCAGCTCACCTCCACCAGACGCTCGCGCTCGGCATCCGACAGCTTCAGGATTTCTCGACAGTTGCGGCGGTGCACGATGACGCCACGGCCGACGCTCACATAGCCTACCAGCTTGTCGTCGGGCACCGGATGGCAGCAGGCGGCCATTTGCGTCATCAGGTCGCCGACGCCGGCGACCACCACCTCTGAGCGCGCGGCGCGCTCCCGCGCCGGCGGCGTTGACCGCGGCGCCGGCAGTTCGTCGACGGGCTCCCGGCGCTCGGCGCGCGGCTCTCCCACCTGACGCGCCACCTGGCCGGCGGCGAGGTCACCGCGGCCGACGGCGGCGAGCAGATCGTCGCCGGTCTTCAGGTTGAAGCGCTCGGCGAGCTTGTCCCACTGCGGGGCCGACTCGATCCCGAGCCGGCTCAGCTCGCGATCCATGGCGGCACGGCCTTCTGCGAAGTGACGATCGAAGTCTTGCTGCTTGAACCACTGGCGGACCCGGTTACGGGCCCGGGATGTCACCAGATAGCCATGGTGGGCGCTCAGCCAGTCGCGGCTCGGCTGGGCGTTCTTCTGCGTGAGAATCTCCACCGTCTCGCCGCTTTGCAGCTGGTGAGTGAGCGGCACCATGCGGCCGTCCACCCGTGCGCCACGGCAGCGGTGGCCGATCTCCGAGTGGATGGTATAGGCGAAGTCGAGGGGGGTGGCGCCGCGCGGCAGCTCCACCACCTTGGCCTGGGGCGTCAGCACATAGACGTGCGCGGGCGCCAGCGCGCCCGCTGGCGGCGGGTTGGCCTCCTCACCCTGTTCGAGCTCGCCTGTGTGCTCCAGCCATTGGCGCATGGAGACCACCCGGCGCTGGAAGTCCGGGTCGTAGCCCTTCGCCTCCTTGTAGGCCCAGTGGGCGGCGACGCCATATTCGGCATGCTCGTGCATGGCATGGGTGCGGATCTGCACCTCCAGTGGCTTGTCCTCCGGACCCACCACCGCGGTGTGCAGGGACTGGTAGTTGTTGCCCTTGGGCGTGGCGATGTAGTCGTCGAACTCAGAGGGAATATGTGCCCAGAGGCCGTGCACCACACCCAGCGCCGAGTAGCAGGCGGGGATGTCGTCTACCAGCACCCGCACGGCCCGCAGGTCAAAGATTTGATCGATATCCACGCCTTTGCGCTGCATTTTGCGCCAGATGCTGTAAATATGCTTCGGCCGGCCGGTGACCTCGGCGGTGATGCCCGCGGCGGCGAGCTCCGTGCGCAGCACCGTGAGCACGCGGGCGATGGAGTCCTGGCGCTCGTTGCGGCGCTCCGACAGCGCCTTGGCGATGCCCATGTAGGTCTCCGGCTCCGCAGCACGCAGTGAGAGATCTTCCAGCTCCCACTTGAGCTGCCACACACCCAGGCGATTGGCGAGCGGTGCATACACCCGGCGGGTGTCCGCGGCGATGTCGCGCCGGCGCTCGGCCGAGAGGTGCTTGGAGCGGCGCAGCAGATGCAGCCGCTCGGCGAGCACCACCAACACCACGCGCACATCCGTGCCGATGCCGAGCAGCATACGGCGCAGATTCTCTTCCCGCTGCTGGCGGTTGCGGGCGGCGCGCTTGCCGCCTTCGGCGACGTACTCGACCCGGGTCAGCTGCTCGATACGCGCCAGGTCCACGGTCATGCGCACCAGTGCCGGGCCGAAGATGTCCGTCAGCCGTTGCGCAGTCCCGGTGTCGCCGTCGGCGCAGCCCTGGAGCAGGGCGGCGCAGAGGGTATCGGCGTCCAGGCGCAGGCTGAACAGGATGTCCGCCGCCGACAAACGGTGGCGCACGGCGCTCTCGCCGGTGTCGAGCAGCGCATCACCGTGGCAATCGAGCAGTAGTGCGCCGGCGGCTTCCAGCCGGCGGCGGGCGTCGGCGTCGTAGCGCTCCGCGATGCGCCCGAGCCATTGGTGCACGGCGTCGGCGTTGTCCTCGGCGCGCTCGGGGAGATTGGTGGTGGTCTGCACCATAACCGAGCAATGATACTGCGTTGCGAGTGCGATCGTCCGATCGTGACGAAGCCGCCGCCGGGCCTGAATGCATCGCCTTCACTGAGCCGTGATTGGGGTGACCGGCGCATGGGGGCAGCATCTTCGCCGTAACCCGCGGCTGAATGCTGCGCTTGCGCGGGTCGTGGCAGGGCGACCGCTCCCGCCCGGGGAACGGGTTGGCCCTAGTCGGCGTCCAGTAACAGGCTCACCAGTCCGTCGGCGAGCTTGGGCTCGAACCAGGTGGATTTCGGCGGCATGATGGCACCGGCGTCGGCGACGGCCAGCAGCTCGCCGATGCTGGTGGCGGGGAGGGAGAGGGC
>PR_CR_10_Liq_3_inCRDRAFT_1000343_pt1 | contig 12887 bp, 12 predicted proteins | sample PRCRCaboRojoPR_2_FD_10240 | JGI IMG/M metagenome (IMG submission 10240)
TCCTCAGCTTTGGCAGGACCAGCAAGGACTACTCCGATGGGGTGGAAGCAATGGTTATACTGGGGAAGCAGCTGAAAAGTCCGCCTCCGCCTTTTCCCTACTATCAGCGTTTGAATGACTTTCAGAAATTCTGGGGCAGCATTTTTCCAAGGGAGGACCAGGATGAGTATGATGCACTGCGCCTTGTGGGCAAGCTGAATGATAAACTGTACAAGTACTTTTACCGGAACGCCGGGCCTACTGATTAAGAGGCGCCCCGATGGTATCGGGCTGCAGGGAGTCCCGCTGCAGTGAATCCAGTCGCAGGGAGTCCAGTTTCAGCAGCTTAAGAATGCTGTCTTCTGAGAGCAGTGGGGCGACCTTCAGCAGGGAATCGCGCAGTTTTTTGGCAGCGGGCCGTTCCGGGCGGGTGGGGCGTGGAGGCTTGGAAGCGGTATCCCGGTTGAGGCGGGCCTGCAGTAACAAGATAGAATCCGCGAGGGAGCTGGCTTCCTTTACCGCATCCTGATAACAGCGTTGGGTGCGGTTTTCCCGGTAAGTGGCGACGCGCTGAGTGACCTCTTCCTGAATCATCTTTTCTACTGCAATCCGGTTGCGGTTATCTTCGCCGCAGGAGGAGGCCAGTAAGGCTATTAGGGTGAGGAGAATGGAAAGTCTGCTCATTGTTGCTGCTGTTTTCGCTTGATGCGCTCGCGAAGGGTTTGTTCTTCCTGCTGCCGCAACTCAATGATAGAATCCAGCGCCTGCTCGATCAATTTGTCCTTATTTGCCGTACATAAGCTGTCCAGAACAGGCACAAGGCTGTCAATCTGCTTCTTGGCGAGGCTGTCAATACGGATGCGCTCACTGGAAGTCAGCCGGATGCCCGTTTCCTGTGATTCGCAGGACGGCCATAGCAAAACACTCAGGATTAAGAAGACTAAACTAGCGTTCTTCATTGAGGTCGATGACTTTTCTTCGGAGTTCAAAGTTTTTACCGAGGTAGACCTTACGGACCATCTCATCGGCAGCGAGTTCTTCAGCTGTGCCGGTCTTGAGGATATTCCCCTCAAACATGAGGTAGGCCCGGTCGGTGATGGAGAGGGTTTCCTGCACGTTGTGGTCGGTGATGAGAATGCCGATGTTCTTGGTCTTCAATTTGGCTACGATGTACTGAATGTCCTCCACGGCGATGGGGTCAATACCGGCGAAAGGCTCATCGAGCAGGATAAACTTAGGGTTGGTGGCCAGGGCTCGCGCTATTTCGGTACGGCGGCGTTCGCCGCCAGAAAGGGTGTCCCCCCGGCTTTTGCGGACTTTTTCCAATCCGAACTCACTGATTAGTCCTTCCAGACGTTCCTTTTGCTCGGCTTTGGGATAGGGCATCATTTCCAGCACGGCGGCGATATTGTCTTCCACACTGAGTTTGCGGAAAACGGAAGGCTCCTGCGGGAGGTAGCCGATGCCCCGCTGTGCCCGTTTGTACATGGGCAGGTCTGTGATGTTGTCCCCCTCCAGGAATACCTGTCCGACATTAGGCTTAATGAAGCCCACCACCATATAAAATGTGGTCGTCTTCCCGGCACCATTGGGCCCCAGCAGCCCGACGATTTCCCCCTGATTGACTTCCAGGGAGACGCCCTTGACTACTTTCCGCTTACCGTATATTTTTTCCAGCCCGTCGCTTCTGAGTCGCATGTGTTTGGTTGAATGGAAGAATCTGTTAGTCGATATAAATGACCTCACGAAGGAAGCGGAATCCAAGGCTCACCTCAAAGGCAATATTTCGGATTTGCCGCTCCGGTATCGTGGTTTGGTTGCCGGTGAAAGGGTCGGTTACATTCCCAATCTCCGGCTGCTCGTATTGGAACGAAAAATCAGGGTGGAGGTTGAGTTCCAGAGACATGCCGACAAAATCGCCCAGGCTATACTCCATTCCGCCACCAATGGTCACACCATAGTTGAATTCCCGGATGTAGGTAGGGTCATTGACCGGAAGCGTAGAGAAGAAGAAATTGTTAATCTCATCAAATTCATTCAGGTTGGTATCAAAGGTATAATCCGCCCGTACCCCAATGGAGTAGAAAAAGCGGCTTTCCCCCCTGCCGATGTCAAACTTTTGCTTGGCGCCCAGCACCAGAGAGGCATTGTGGAAAATGAAGCGCTCCGGTGGCACGCGGGTGAGCTGCCCGTTGAGGACGTTGTTGAAAAAGCGGTTCCGCAGGGCACTGCCTTTAGGGTGGTAACCCAGGGAAGCAAAGAGCGAGAAGGCATTGCTTTCCGGCACATCTTCAATAAAAAAATCGCCCTGAGGCAAAAACAGGGCATTGGTGTTGATGGCGTCCCACTGTTGTGTAGCCAGCGTGAACCCGCCCTTGATGCCGTATACGGTGCCCTGAGCTTGTAGGCCTGCCACGCTTAGCGCAGCGATTATCATCATGAGTATCCGTTGCTTCATCATTCCAGTTTTGTGCAAAGGTCTTGAATTATTACGAAATATACTGACGATTAAGTGGTTTGCCACAGCAAACCACTTTGTTAAGCGTATAACCGGAGCGCCATACAGGAAATAGCGCTCCGGTCACTTGCATAGCCTTACCGCACCTTCAGCTGCTGACCAATGAAAATGGTATTGCTGGTCAGCCCGTTCAGTGCTTTAAGCTGGTCAACTGTCAGATTGTAGCGGCGGCTGATGTTGAATAGGGTATCTCCTTTCACAACAGTATGTAAGCTGCCGGAAGGCTGTACAGGTCGTGGGTCCGGCTGTGGCGGATTAGGCGCCGGATCATCATCCGAGTTGAACCAGTCATCGTTGTCAAATCCATTGTCTGTATCTGGCTGATTTGGCCGGTCATTCCAGGTCGGCCGGTTATCAGGTCTGGGGTCAGGGCGGTTGCCCGGTGGCGGGGTGATGGGGTCCAGAAAGTCATCATCAAAGTCGAAGTCACTATCGGGCTCGAAGACCTCATCTTCGATGACGATAGGCCTGACCGGGCCTTCGTCAATAGAAGGGGGCTCAGGTTCCGGGAAGTCCATCACATCATCGCGGTCGGGTACCGAGGGTTGCTCTTCCACTTCACGGCCTAATTTGGGAGGGTCGCTAACATTCCAGCCCCGGATTTTCAGACGCTCGCCAACGGCTGCCATCTGTCCTTTTTCCAAACGGTTGCGGCGGTACAGGCGGTCGAGGTCGATACCGTAGATTTGGGAAATGCTGAACATGGTTTCGCCCTTTTTCACATAGTGCCACTGCCGCTGCCCTCTGAAGCTGTTGCGCTTGGACTGCAGGTAGATGACCGTGCCCTGCTCCAGTTGGCGGTTACGGCTGTATTGGTTGTTGTTGTGCCGCACAAGGTCGGTGAGGTCGGAGTCGGTACGGAGGGCAATTTCCTGCAGGGTCTCACCGGACATGCTCAGCACGTACTGCACATCGTTGTTGGTAAAGACCTGCCCGGCCACCACTGTGTTAGGCGCATCGGTCCCATCGCCGCCCAGTTGTGGCACACCCGTCTCACCGTCCGCGATAATACCGGTGGAGGTCATGCGGTCGTAGCGGTGCAGTTCATAACGCTCAATGATGTCAATGAGCTTGCTGGAGTAGGTCGCGCTGGTGGCGTAGCCTGCCTGCTTGAGCCCTCGTGCCCAGGCTTTATAGTCGGTGGGGTCCAACCGGAAGAGGAACCCATAGCGGAACTGCTTTTTTGGGTCGCGCAGGAATTCGGAATGCGCCCGGTAACTGGCATCGGGATTTTTGTAGCTGCGGAAGCAGGATTCGATCAGCTCCCCTCGGTCATTGATATCATCGTCCTTCTTGTAGTACGTCCGGCCATTCCAGCCACTGCCACATTTAATGCCAAAGTGGTTGTTGGCACGCCGGGCCAGGTCGCTTGTGCCTGCACCAGACTCCAGGAGCCCCTGCGCCAGTTTGATGCTTGCCGGGATGCCGGTCCGCTCCATTTCCAGGATGGCAATTTCCTTGAAGCGCTCCAGGTATTCCTGATGCGTATTACCCTGTGCCTGCAGGCAAAAGGCCAGGCTCAGGGAAAAGAGGAGAAAAAAGGATGATCGGTTCATAGCCAAATTGTTTTGGGGTAAAGGTTGTGTTGTAAACGCGAAAGTCGCCAGTAATGTCTAAAAGATAGGGCTAATTATCATTTTATTAATATTTCCCTAATCTCCAAGGTTCAGCCCGGGAAAAACAATTCCTTTTTTGCAAGCAATCCTTAACTGTTCATAGCGAATGCTGAGACTAAAATAGGTTTAAGTAACCCCTTGTCCCTCAATGTCCTTATTACTGAATGGCCTCTTTCAGGGATAGGGTGAAGTATTACGTTTTTTCTGTTCCTTAATCTAAGGGCATGTCTTTTATCTAGTCTGTGGAAATGAGGAGTAGTAGATGTCGATTTCCGTTTTGTAAGTATCATTTTTAAATAGATATTTTTTCAGGTCAAAGTGGTCCCTGTCTATACCTGCCTCCGTATTCAGTTTATCTTTTAAGACCTTCGACCTATTATCGCGGTATATAAACCTACGAAATTTGTCCAAGAAGGATTGCGGGGTAAAAGCAATCACTTTATCTACATTCAAAATAGTCCCGAATAGTATTGCTGCGTACCCTCCCATAGAATTTCCCAAAAAGCATGTTTTCTTGTAATTGTGGGTTGATATTACCTCGTTCAGATAGTTGACGACCTTATCGAAGGTATCTATTTCCTGATCTACCCCTTTCTGATACCAAGCCTGGTGAAAGTCTCTTAAAAAAATTTTATCACAGTTAATGTCCAACATGGAGTTAAAAAACTCAAAAGTAGGCGTACCGAGCCCCTGCCGGATGCCGCCAAAGGCTACAAAAAGTGCATCCCTGTTCCGAAGGTCTTCCAGTTTCCCCTTTTTAGTCTTTTCTAATTCTTCTCTCGTCATTTTTGTAGAATTGTCTATTCGCAAGCTTGCTCAAGCTATTACACCGTACTTAGTGTGACTAGTGAATGAGGCTATAGATGCTTGACAGTTGGCCCCGATAGTTATCGGAGAAAAAGACCAGGGATTTGGCTCAACTCACCAGCTGTGAAATCAGATCCATCTCCAAAGCCTTTCTACCCCGCTGCCCAAAATACTGCACCGCCTGCAGCAAATTCGCAAAGCGCGGGTCCTGCGTATGCCCTCTTTGGTAGCGAGCGTAAATCTGCTGCACAATCACTCCGATTTTGAACGCGCCAAAGACATAGTAGAAAACCGGGTTGGTGATCGTTATTTCCCGCTGCTGAGCGTAGCGGTCCAGCACTTCCTGCCGGTTGAGGTTGCCGGGCAGCCAGGTCAGGTTGGCGGCAGCCAGGGGCATAAGGCGGGCTTCTGTCGGCTCGGTCCAGTAAGCGAGGGTGGTGCCCAGGTCCATCAGCGGGTCGCCCACGGTGGCCATTTCCCAGTCCAGGATGGCGCGGATGTTATGGGGCGGGTCCGGGTCGAGCACCAGGTTATCGTATTTGAAGTCGTTGTGGATCAGCCCGGCGGGGCCATCTGCAGGCTTATTTTTTTGCATCCATTGAGCCAGCTCGTCCATAGCGGGCACCTTGTCCGTTTCGGCTTTGTAATACCGCTTGATCCACCCCTCTACCTGCCGGCCGACGTAGCCCTCGGGCTTGCCCAGCTCGATGAGCCCGGTTGCTTCGATATCAATCTGGTGAAGGGCTGCCAGGGTATCCACTGCCGATTCCGAGACTTGCCGCATCTGTTCAGGCGCCCAACGCAACTGTTTGGCTAAATCGCCCCTCAGGATGATGCCTTCCACTCGTTCCATCAGGTAAAAAGGTGCGCCAATGACCGCCTCGTCCTCACAGTAGACGATGGGCTGCGGAATGGTTTTCAGTACCGGTTGGAGTTTGGACAATACCCGGTACTCCCGCCCCATATCGTGGGCGCTCCTGATGTTGGCACCGAATGGCGGGCGGCGGAGCACGGCTTGCCCTGCATTGGTTTGGAGCAGGTAAGTCAGGTTAGAATAGCCGCCGGGGAACTGCTGAATGCCTTCCATTTCCCGGAAGCCATCCCAGTGCTGCCGCAGGTAGGTTTGCAGGGCTTCCTGATCTAGGGCTTCCCCTTCACGGATCGGGCTGGGCTGGTCGAGCATTTTTGAAGGGAAGATAGGGAAAATTTCAAGCTATGCAGCAATCTACCTAACTTCCCCGCATGAAAACCGCCGAACAACTACAATCCACCCTCCACCACCTCGACGGCAAAAGCTACAAAGCCTACAGGGAAATCCGTGGGCAATATGCTTTTGAAGGGTTTGACTTGTCTATCGACCATGTGCAGGGCGACCCCTTTGCTGCTCCAAGCCGGGTGCGGGTGCGCATCCGGAACACCTTCCCCGATTGGGCGCAGGTCAACAAAAGCCGAAGGATCGCCCTGTGCGACTACCTCAACCGGCAGTTTAGCCGGGCGTGCCGGCGATTCAGTAAAGGCAACCGGGGCAGTGGAAAAAGCGGGGCGGTGTTCATCGCGCAGCCTGGTCAGGAAATACTGGAACGTACCTCAGTGGTGCTCCGGGATGACTGGATTGAAGCCTGCTTACGGGTGGGGCTGCCAGCTTTCGGGAGGCGTATTGCCGGGCGGCAGGCGGCAGCCATTTTTGAGCAGGAGATCCCTCAAATCGTAGCCCACAGCCTGCCCTTTGCCGTGCAGGACGAAACTATTTTGAAGGAGCATATCTTCACCAATGAGGATGCAGATGCCCTGCGGAGCCGCCTCCCGGAATTAGGCCTTGTCGCTTTTGTAGCCGATGGCGCTATCCTGCCCCGGGCCAGCGGGGTGGATGACCGCCCTATGCCCGGTGGTTTACCTTTTCAATCGCCTGATAGCCTCAGGGTGGAAGTGGAGCTGCCCAACCGTACGGTAAGCGGCATGGGCATTCCCGAGGGCATTACGCTGATTGTGGGCGGGGGCTTTCACGGCAAATCTACCCTGCTGCGCGCGATTGAGCTGGGTGTTTACAATCACGTACCGGGAGACGGGCGCTCCTTTGTAGTCAGTCAGCCCCGGGCGGCCAAGATCCGGGCAGAGGACGGGCGCTACATTGAGCAGGTCGACATTTCCCCCTTCATCAACAACCTGCCGGGCGGGCAGTCCACCCAGCAGTTTTCTACTCCAAATGCCAGCGGCTCCACCTCACAGGCGGCCAATGTGATGGAAGCGCTGGAAGCCGGGGCAACGGCACTGCTCATTGACGAGGATACCTCCGCCACCAATTTTATGATCCGTGATCAGCGCATGCAGGCGCTTATTCCGCAGCAGCGGGAACCCATCACGCCTTTTGTGGACCGCATCCGGCAGTTGTACGAGGAGCAGGGCGTCAGTACGGTGTTGGTGCTCGGCGGTTCCGGGCTCTACCTGGATGCCGCAGACACCGTCATCGGTATGAACGCCTACCGCCCGGAAGACCTTACTGAACCAGCTAAATTCGTTGCGCAGGAGTTCCCCCAGCCCCGCCTGGCGGAAAAGCCCGCTACCTTTCCCAACCAATCCCGGCGCGTGCCCCTGACCGAAAGCCTGAATGCTCAAAGAGGGAAACGGGAGAAAGTCCGGGCTTTTGACACCCGCAGCATTCAGTTTGGCCGGTATGATATCGACCTATCTGCCGTCGCCCAACTGGTAGACAACGGGCAACTGACCGCTATTGCGGATGCCCTGCTTTACCTTCGGCGCTACCTGGGCGAAGCAACTCTGCCGGAAGCCCTGGAACGGGTCAAGCAGGATATCGAACAGCAGGGGCTTGGCGTTTTGCAGAAGGAGCCACATGGTGATTACGCGGCATTCCGGCCCCTGGAGCTGGCTGCTGCGCTGAACCGGTTGCGGGGGCTGAGAGTCAATGCCCGGGAGGCTCCATGATGCAAGGATTGAGTAATTTTAAATCGGATACCTTTTTTACAATGAAGACTTAACCTATGAATCGGCAACTGTTTTTTACGTTGGATGTGCTAAGCCTGGCCTGCATCGCTTTCATGCTGGCTACCGGGCTGTTTTACTACGGCTCCCTGCCGGAACAAATGCCAATACACTTTAATGCGGGTGGGCAGGCGGATGATTACGGCCCCAGAGCAATGATCTTTCTATTGCCTGGCATCGCTATTGCGACTTCTGTGCTGGTAGGGCTGATCGGGCGCGACCCCAACAATTACAACTTCCCGGTTAAGGTCACCAAAGAAAACCGGGAGGCGCTGATCGGGGAGTTAAGGCTGATGATCTCTGCCATCATGTTCGTGACTAACCTGCTGTTGGCGTATATTCACTGGGGTATTATGCAGATTGGATTGGGGCATCAGACGGAGCTGAACGCTACTTTTATTTGGCTTTTCATAGGTGCTATCCTTGTGCTGACCGTCAATGGCTATATCCGTATGAAAAAGCTGGCTTAAGCTTAGAGTAACCCATCTTTTTCCAATTGCTGGATGTGTTCACGGAGGGTCTCCGCCACCGGACGGTATTTCAGCCCCAGCTTTGCCCGGCTTTTTCGGTTGTTGAAACGGAGGGGGTAGCCGAGATTGCGGCGCAGATATTTCCAGGAAAAGCCCTGGAAGGGGCCAAACAGATAAAGGAAGATATTGGGGAGTAATTTTTTCGGGAAGGGATATCTGTCGCCATAGCTTTCCCGAAGCATATGGCTCATTTCCAGTATGCTATGCTCTGAAGCAGACAAGATATGCCGGCCTTCCGCTTCGGATAGAAATCCTGCCAGGAGATGTGCCCGGGCTACTTCCCTGACGTCTACCACACCGAAGTATAAGTCCGGTGCACCTGCTTTGAATTGCCCGTTGGCCATAGATTGCATAAACTGTGTACTTGTGCCATCGGTACGCTGACTAAGGGATGGTCCCATCACAAAGCCTGGGTTGATAGTGACCAAGTCCCACTCAGACTGCGTACCAGCGATTTTCCAGGCTTCCCGTTCGGCTACCGTCTTGGAGTAAGAATAAGGCTGGTGCCTGAGGGAGCTGCTTTCATTCCATTGTTCCTCCGTAAAAACCTGCCCGGGAGCGCTTTCCAGCTCTATCGCATCCCCGTAGATTGCTGCTACGCTTGAAGTCAGCACTACCCGCTGCACCCCAGGAGTTTGTTTGGCCGTTTCCAGTACATTGCGGGTGCCCTTCAGTGCCGGGTCGATCAGGCTGCGCTGCGGGTCTTTGGTGTTAAGTTGGAATGGCGAGGCCGTGTGTATCACCAGCGCACAACCTTTCATCGCCTCTGCGAATGACCCGGCTTTCAGCAGGTCGGCCTCAAAAAGCCTGAGCTGGCCCGATTCCCGGCTGTCGATTTCAGTAAGGTGAGCGACTTTCTCCGTTTGGGTTGTATCCCTTACGGTAGCGTGTACCACGTGGCCCTCCTCCAGTAGAAAGCGGACAATCCAGGAAGCGATGTAGCCGGAAGCTCCGGTGACGAGTACAGGGCGTTCTTTGTCAATCACAGGCATTTGAAAGGGTTTGATGCATTAAACGGTGGAACATCCTCGTTCCGTGGGCATCCAAATTATCAAAAAATTAACCGATAAGCGCCCAAAAACCGCTAAAACATGCCTAATATTGGGGCACAAGTCAATACCTATGCAAGATCTTTTGGCCTACATCACCTGGACGGCTTCCCCTGAAATCATTAACCTTGGCCCGCTAACCCTGCGTTGGTACGGGCTGCTCTTCGCTGCCGGCTTTCTGGCAGGCTTGTACATTGTGAAGGCGATGTTCAAAGCCGAAAATGCGCCCGAAGAGTGGCTGGACCGTATTTTCATTTACATGGTCGTGGGGGCTGTGGTGGGCGCCCGTTTGGGGCATGTGTTCTTCTACGACTGGGACTACTACTCCCAGCATCTTACCGAAATTCCTATGGTGTGGAAAGGCGGGCTGGCCAGCCACGGCGGAGCGATAGGCATCATCCTCGCCCTCTGGATTTTCTCCCGTTTTGAGTCAAAGCGCTCCGTTCTCTGGGTACTGGACAAAGTGGTGGTCCCCACTGCCCTTGCCGGGTGCTTCATCCGCCTGGGCAACCTGATGAACTCCGAAATTGTAGGGAAGCCTACTGACGTCGCCTGGGGCTTTAAGTTCCCCCGCAACGAAACCAACCTCTGGGAAAAGTGCTCGGCCTGCATTGAGCGTGCCGGTCAGGGCTGTGTGGAAGTGGCGGAAATGGCGAGTGGTAAGTTTTGCGTGGAGCTCAGCGAGGTGCCGGTCCGCCATCCGGTGCAGCTGTATGAATCCATCAGTTATCTGCTCACGTTCTTTTTGCTCTACTGGGTGTACTGGAAAACCGATGCGAAGAACCGCCTGGGCCGCATGTTCGGGTTGTTCCTGCTGCTGGTTTTGGGCGTCATCCGCTTTGGGCTGGAGTACTTCAAGACGAGTCAGGGCGGTTTTGAGTCGGCGGTGAACGCAGGCCTGAGCACCGGACAGCTTCTAAGCATTCCCTTTATGCTGGTAGGCTTATTCTTCCTGTTGCGCCCGGCTAAGGAGAGCCCGGCGGCTAGATCTTAGTGCTCAACCCCAGAGCAACCACCACCCAATGCTCCCCCCATGGGTCGGTATACTCGTGTATGTTTTGGAACCCAACCTTCTCGTGCGCCCGTATCGACCGGGGGTTACGGGTAGAGATTTCAGTAACGATAAAATCAAAATCCCCGGACAGGCGCTCCTGCATATCCCGGTACAATCCGGCAAAAACGCCACTGCCCCGGTAGGGCTTGGCCACACATACCTGGCCCATCACAAAGTAAGCCCATTCCTGTAGTGGCTTGCCTTGGCAAACAACCCCGTCGAGCAGTTCAAACATAGGGAATAAGATCGGAATGCGGTCGCGAAAGCGAGTCTCCATTACCAGCGCGTAGCCTGCCAGGGTGTTTCCGTCCCAAGCCGTGCTGTGTCCAAAGGGCGTGTTCATATCCCGCAGCGTCTCCATATCGTGATCTACGGTGACAAAGCCCTGCTCTTTCAGCTCTTCCGCCGTAATTTTAGCCGGAAGGTTGATCTTTTGCAGTTGCATAATGGCTTGCAAGTCGTTATCGCCAGAGGCGGCACGGAAGGTGATGGCATTGGGCATAAGCGTAAATGCTGGTTCCTCGTAAAAATAGGAAACCCGTTGGCAATTTTTTGGAAAGCGGGGGTACATAATAGAACACTGATGGCACTGATCTGACTGATCACACTGATCTTGCAATCCGGTGCCGCCATACTAGCATGCCCCCGATCGCAATCCGTGAAAATCCGCGTAATCAGTCTAATCTGTGCGCTCAATCTACCTCCGCGGTCTTCGCGTGAACCCTCTTCGCGACCTTTGCGTGAAAATAAGCCCGCACTCCCCCTGCAATCCGTAATCCTGTGACCTACCCCCTTACTGCGTCATCACAATCTTCCGGCTGTACGCCTGCCCCTGCACCTCAATACTGTACACGTAGTAGCCTGCCGCAATCTTCGCCCCAGCACTCTGAAACGTATGCTGATGCTGCCCCTTAGGCTGATAGCCCCGGAAAAGGGTGGTCACCGGCTGTCCCAGCATGTTGAAGATATGTACGGTCACATTGGCACCTTTTGGCAATACGTAGTGGATGCCCACCTGACTGCGCCCATCGTAGGAAGCCCAGTGCCTGAGTTGGTAAACGGGGGCTTCAAAGACCGGTACAGGTGAGCAGGTGAGCCCAAGGTCGGGCAGTCTGTCAAAGTATCCGCCCATTACCTGATCAACGATGCCTGGGTCTACGCACAGCCAGTTTTCCAGGACGGAAGCATAGATCTGCCGGAAATCGGTGCCATACTTCAGGTTGCCGGCGTTGTCCACATCCTGCATATCGGGGTGGTCGCCCAGGAAGCCATTGCCGTTTAGGCCGGGGCCAAAGAGCAGCAGAGGCGCTGCCGCACCGTGGTCGGTTCCATTGGAGGCATTTTGCTCAATGCGGCGGCCAAACTCTGAGAAGGTCATTGCCAGCACGTCTTTGGCACGGTCGGCGGTAGCCAGGTCATCGTAGAAGGCCTTCACGCTATTCGCCAGGTTGTTGAGAAGATTGGCGTGTTGGTTGGGCTGATTGGCGTGGGTGTCGAAGCCATCGAGGGTAACCATATAAAGCTTGGTGCCCAAGCCGCCCTTGATGAGCCGCGCCACGAGCGCCAGCTGATTGCCTAATTGCCCTTCGTAGTCTACGTCATTGGTAGAACTGTTGTACGTCTCAGAGATGATCTCGGCGTAGCTGAAGGTGTTATTGGCTACGGTGCGCAGGTAGCTGATCTGCTCCCCAAAGTAGCATTCCGGTACGTTGACCGGGTCGTAGAGTTCTCCGTCCTGAGCAATTTCGAGGAGCGTGTCGGGGTCTTCCACCTGTACGCTCATGTTGTTGCCATCCGTATTGTCGAAGAGGAAGGTGCCGCTTCCGCCAATTTGTACCGCAGGGGGGATGTCCGGTGGATTGGTGACAAAATCGGGGTATTGCCCTTCCAGGAAACGCCCCAGCCATCCGCTCGTGTCCACCACATCACTATCGCTGCCCGTGGTCCAGATATCGGTGGAGCGGAAATGAGAAAGGTTTTGCCCGGGGTAACCTACGCTGTTCACGACCTTCATCTGCCCGTCCTGCCACATCGGCTGCAGGTCGCTCATGAAGTTGGGCATGCCGAAGTCAGGGTCCAGGGTAGTCAGCTCTGCTTGAGGGATATGGATATTCGGCCGGGCCACCTGATAGGTGCCGTAGTCGAAAAGCGGGATGATGGTATTCAGGCCATCATTGCCCCCCTTGAAGCGGATGAGTACCAGGATACGGTCACCGGTAGAGTTGGTCAGGCCCCAGGCGAGCGGAGAATTTGCCATCGCAGTAACGGGCGTTTGGCTGAGCATCATTGCCCCGCCACTGAAAATGCCGAGGTTGCGCAGGAAGGTACGGCGGCTCC
>PR_CR_10_Liq_3_inCRDRAFT_1000345_pt1 | contig 12837 bp, 5 predicted proteins | sample PRCRCaboRojoPR_2_FD_10240 | JGI IMG/M metagenome (IMG submission 10240)
GCGCAATCGCATCAAGATACCTCACCACCTGACCAATGGATACAGACGCTGAGCCATTTTCAATCAGGGAAGCCGTTGCCCGGGAAATACCAGCCCTACTTGCCGCCTCGGATTGCCGCATGCGACGGGCGATTCGGGTCTTGCTCAACCGTGAGCCCAGTTCCACCAGTTGTTCCTTGAGTGCGGGTGATATCGCTGAGTTCTGATCGATCTTCATATTGTCAATTAATTTTAACGCTAATTGTATTCTGTCAAGAATAACAGACAAATTTTATCAATCAGTAGTTATGTATTTTATTTCAGTTCTTATAATGATAATGTCTAATTTAACTGACAAAAGCGAGAATAGACCCATGTTGGGACCACCGCCAACCGCTCATCACGTCTCCCCGTGCTTCAGCATGTTCGCCAAAAGCTCGATGTACACATACCCATGAATGGGTTCGTACGAGGCTATAAAAGCACAATAGAGAGCCCGGATCGGTAGCCGAGCGTTCCGTTCGTTGTGGCTTCGTGATTGGTGCTACTGTCTAGACTTCGGGCGTTGCGCTCACAAGGAAATATTGAAATGAAAAAGTCCATCTTTGCCTTCGTTCTTCTAGGCGTGGCCAATTTGTCGCTTGCATTTACAGCCATCCAATGTCACGGCCAAGGATGGCACTGTGATTGCCAGCAATCCCCTGCGAGCAACCCTGCATCTGATCAGAACAGAAAAGCCAGCTAGTCTCGGCGCACCGGGGGGCGGTGCGCTTGCCAGCATGACACTGAACAGTCAAAACGTGACCGAAATTGGTCAAGGCGGTGGGATGCAAGGGTTGTCCGCAGACTACACACCGCCATCTCGTTTTGTGAGGTCCGTGTACTTGCGCCAGTTTGCCGATGAGCCCAAAACCGCAGACGAAGGCGTACAGTCGCGATGTTTGCGTATCACTTAGCTTTTTGTGAGCTTGTGAAAGCTTATTAGTCTCCCTTCAATTATTGTCACATCGATTCAGATCGTTCGCAAAACATAGACATCGACTGGATGTTACCCACCAATAGCTTTTTGGGATAGAACCGAAACCTATTCGCTAAATCTTAAAACTACGCTCAATGGCGTTGTTTCTGGCCGGTGTGCGGCGATGGGTCATTATCGTGCCCCGGGAAAATTTGTCGATTTGATTGAACTTCTCAGGGTGTTGTTTCTGTCTTTGTGATGATGTTTGGGGGCAATGTGCTGGGTGCTCTTAGCGCCTTCCGGCTTTTATGACTTTTTAGTGAGTAATAGGTTTTTTTGATGAAAGGTGGTTTGGTGTCTAAAGGCAATTTTTTCTTCATAAAAATATGGGTATTGCCGTTGGTGGCGCTTTCTTATGTTCCAGGAGCCGCAGCGACAGATGATGGAAGCACTCCGAAACACGTTACGGTTGATCTCCTTCAGGATGGGACGCAGACATTTCAAATTCAAAATAATCACTACGATTACAGAAGAGATGATAGTTACCATACGATCCCAACGAATGTGACGAACCTTGAAACGAACCTCAAGTTTGTCACAACCGGGGTCTACATTGTTGACCACTATGCCGACGGTTGGGCTGCACCTTCCAACTATGTTGACATTACATCTCGTGGTAACCTGAACATTGGTTATCGCTTTTACGCGACCGAAAGTCGTTTTTCAGACCCCGCTAATGGGTATCAAAACGACTACAGGTACGGTGTACCGAATCTTTTCCGGGCTGTCGGACCCGCAGAGTATCTATTGTTTGTCGGATCCGGTGGAACCGCCGGCATGAGCGTTGTGCGCAACGACGAGCACAAGGATAAGGATATCTATCGAGGTGGTGGCGGGGGTACCGTATCCATACGAGACGACGAAAATTACTCCCCTAGCTACTCTGGGGGTGGCGCTAAAACGACGCTAAGTTTGACAGGTGTCTTTTCGGCTACTGATCGGCTGGAATATTCCTCGATATACAAGCCAGACGCGGCTGCAATCTACGTCAACACCACTGGGGGACCAGGTGGGGCGAGTGATGATCAAAACCTTCACGCAGGCGATGCGGGTAACGCTATTGTGAGCCTGACACAGCAAAATGAATACATCATAGATGTCACATCAAACGTCGGTTCGGGTGCGGTTTGGGCAGGTGTATCTGTCTCCTCGATCGGCGGAGCTGGCGGGAACTGCTGCGTGTATAAGCCCGACTCGAACGGGGAAATAGATAAAGACGATAAAGCTGTTGCCTCTATGGCACACACGGCGGACAGCACTGGCCGGTTATACAGTTGGAATACGGGAGCTGACTATAACTCGACGGGGGCGATAGTCCAACGATTTGGCAAAAATGGCAATGCTGGAACCGTAACTGTTGAGTTGGCTGAAGCACAGATTGGCGTGCAGGGTTCAAACGCGGACGACAGGCTTGTCGGTGTATCTGCGGCAAGTTTAGGTGGTGCCAAGACGTTACCATTTTTGTTACTAGGCCAAGGCACAATGCCAGCACCGGGTAACGGCGGCTCTGTGATCGTGACGCTGGATAATTCATCGATGTCCCTTGGAGCTGCGTCCGAGGCTACAAATACGCCTGAAGGGATGGTGGGGGTATTTGCATCAAGTGGTAGCGAACCCTTTTATTTGCTGTCAAACGTGACTGAGATTAAGGGGGTCCCCCTTGCAGGCGACGTCACTGTCAAGCTAACCGAGTCGACGTTGGGAATTGTTGGGTCTGACAGCGAGGGAGCACTGGCCACTGGAGTCTGGGCAGCTGCAACAGGGGGGTATCAAGCCGACCCTTGGGTTACGAACGCCTCGTCAGATTTACTCGGTTTGAATAAGCCGGGTGGTGCCAATAATGATGGTCTTGGTCTCACTCCCTCGCAACAGGTACAGACCTTACCGTTGCCCGGTTCATTCGCATGGGCGTGGGAGACTGGGAGTGGTTTCGGTATTGGTAAAGACGATGGTGGTTTTGGTAACGCGCAGACAGGCGCATACCAATCAACGCCTTATAACTTAGGAGCCGGCGCAAAAGTTGATGTTGAGCTAGATGCCGCTACGCTTACGATAGCGGGAAACAATGCTGTTGGCATCGTTGCGCTAAGCTCGGCCGGATCGCATGGATCAGGAACTGGTTCACAGGGCAACAACTGGGGTGTGTTTGATGGTGATGTCGTTACTGTTACCGCGAGTGCTTCAAGTATCAGTGTTTCTGGGTCGAGCGCGGTTGGTGTCTATGCCGCTTCACTCGGTGCAGGAGGTCTGCAGACGTCGGTTGATGATGTGGATGTGGGCTTTGCCAATGGAGCAGGTGACGCTCCTTTTACGCGCCTCGTTGAATACAAGACGGGTGACGGAATAACTGACGTATCGACGGCTCCTATCAAAGTTATCGATGATGCCGGTACAGGCGTTAAGAAAGACGGGGCTGATGGCGCTGATGTAGACGTCACAATCAACAATTCCTCGTTGACCGTGCAAGCAACAACCCCATCGAACAGCCCAACGGGGCCTTCCTGGACACCGCGGGCTTACGGAATCGTTGCCCAATCAATTGGGTCTAGCGGTGGGTTGGTTTTTGGAAAAGGCGCATGGTTTCACGGCTCTAAGGGTGGAAATGCGGGAGATGGCGGCATCGTCAAGGTATCTGCCTCTAACAACTCTATCCTTAATACCGTGGGCGAGTCTGCCGTGGCTGTCTTGGCTCAATCGATCGGTGGTGGCGGTGGTGCGGGAGGAAGCAAAACAGGTTTCTTTGTCGCTCTAGGTGGCAACGGGGGCGCCGGGGGTAATGGCGGGTCGGTGCAAGTCGACTTCAATAGCGGCACCAGTGTTACCACATACGGTGACTTTGCAGCGGGCGTCGTTGCACACAGTATTGGCGGCGGTGGCGGTCATGGTGGTTCAGCCAAAGCCTTTGGTGGCTTTTTCAGTACGAGCAAAGNCGGAGTTGCCGGTGATGCTGGTAATGGCGGCAGCGTGGCGCTGGCGACCGATGCTGATGCGTCTGGTAATTACTCGCAAACTTTTCAAACACACGGTCAGCATGCGCACGGCATTGTCTTGCAGTCGGTCGGTGGTGGTGGCGGTGTTGGGGGATCGGCCAACTCCTACAGTGCAGGTGTTATCGCTTCGTTCGCTGTTGCACTAGGTGGGTCTGGTGGCAATGGTGGTGACGGTGGAGCGGTGCGTGGTGGTCGGCTTGATTTAAAGAGTTCAGATAAGTACCCTGGCGCCAAGAGTTCTCAGGTGTACAGCAATATTGTTACTAAAGCTCATGATTCATCGGCCATTGTTCTGCAATCCGTCGGTGGTGGGGGTGGCATTGGTGGCTCCTCGTCGGCCAAGAGCCTGGCGGCCGGTTTAGGGGCCGTTGATCCTGAGCTCGAAGAGGTGCCCACAATAAGTGCTAGTTTCTCTTTTGGAGGTAGCGGTGGCGGTGGAGGAAAAGGAGGTTCAGTTACCTATTGGCACATCGGTAATATTGGAACCTATGGCGATAGTTCTAACGGGATTATGGCCCATTCGGTTGGTGGTGGAGGAGGTTCAGGTGGGGATGCCACAGCCACATCAAAAACAGTCGGTAAGTCCAGCACTCAGGTGAAACTTAATTTTAGCCTTGGTGGCAAAGCTGGAGTTGGGTCCGATGGAGGAGAGGTCTGGTTGCAGGCTGGTAGTAAAACAGCAGGTGTGCCGACCGTCATAACCACGGTAGGCCATGACTCCACTGCTTTGTTTGCTCAGTCGGTCGGAGGTGGTGGGGGAAACGCCGGTTCAGGTAGCGGACTCAATTTCTCTGTACAGCATAAGCCTTCTGCTGACGACCCAAAGCCCAAGGACAAGGGCGGCAACATCAAGCCGATCGCTGATTCGCCGCCAAGTAACGTCGCGCGCAATCCAGCAACATCTTCAAATCAAGGCGCAACAAGCACAATGGCACCGGAAAATGAAGTAAAGGATGATGCCGATGGGGGTAAGTCTTTCTGGGCCAATGCCCGGACGTGTCTCAAGAAGAGCATCGTTTCGGGCGACATCACAACAAAGAAATGTGAAGAGCCAGAAGGTCAATCGCCCGACAGCTACGGACTCGCCATCGATGTTGGTCGCGATGGTGGGGGCAGTGGTGTCGGTGGTGCTGTTACGGTCAATTTATTAGATGGTGGTGTCTCCACCAATGGGTCTGGCTCACACGGTATTTTTGCCCAGTCGGTTGGTGGCGGTGGTGGAAAAGCCTCTGCCGCTGGGGCCGATGGTGCTGGTTCCAAAAATTTTGCTGCGACGATCAATGTGGGCGGTGATGGTGGCGAAGGCGGAAAAGGAGGTTCCGTGACGGTGACCAATGACGGCGTCATTGTCACTGGTCAGTTGTATGACATGGACAATCCGACCGCGACAGATGCGACTAAATTCACAGCCCCAGCCGTGATTGGAGGGGATGCCCACGGTATCTTTGCGCAATCAGTTGGTGGTAGTGGTGGTTCTGGCGGAAATGCAGATCCACATAGCGCTGCCCCAGCTAGCGCAATTAATGATCTGTTGAATGGGAAGTATGAAACAGCGGCCCTAGCTGCTCTGGGCGTTTCCAAAAGTGACATAAGTGACTTAAATGCAGCTAGGGCGGCAGCAAAATGGAAGTGGACGGGCAAAGCACCTAAACTCTCGATTACCCCGACGATTAATGTAGGTGGAAAGGGTGGGTCCGGTGGTCACGGTGACACAGTCACGGTTGCGAACAACGGCCAGATACAGACTTTTGGCCATCGCTCCTATGGCGTGTTTGCACAATCTGTTGGGGGAGGCGGTGGCCTGGCCGGGTCAGCCAGTGGTGCGCTCGTCGATTTGTCCCTAACCGCTGAGCTATCGGGGATCGATTTCGCCCCAACAGTCAATATTGGCGGCTCGGGCGGGGCCGGGGGCAATGGTGGAGATGTCACTTATAGGTCTACAATCGATGATTCCTCCGATGCTGCCCAACCCTTGATCATCACACGGGGCTACGCGTCCTCGGGCGTGTTTGCACAGTCTGTTGGTGGCGGTGGTGGCTTGGCTCACGAGGGAAGCACTTTCGGGTTGTCGGCGACCATTGGTGCGGACGGTGATCTCAACGCTACGAGCAAGTTTAATCTCGGCAATGGGCAGTCATCTGTCACGATCTCGGCAAACGCCAACAGTGCCTCGGCTAAAGGCTACACATTTGGTACTCAGAGTACAGGTGTTGAAAATTCGGGAGCAAATGCTGTCTGCAAGAATGACGGAGATGCGGTTAGCTGCACAGATGACAACGAGTCTAATTCTGGGTCGGGTAACGATGATAAGTCTAACTCTGGATCTGGTGGTGCTATCAATCTAGGGGCCACTGATAGCTATCTGCAGGGCGGCGTGGTTACCCATGGCGATGATGCAGCTGGTCTGTTTGGCCAAAGTATTGGCGGTGGTGGTGGTGTGGCGACGATGGGTTGCACTAATTCGAATCCCTCGAACGCAACACACTACGCCAGTGCTTGTTACGGTAACACTTCTGTGAGTAACAATGCAGGTCAGAGCGGCCAATTTACTAGCTTCACGGGTATCGATGGTATTAGCATCTCTGTGAACGGTAATTTGACGACAAACACAGAAAAGGATGGAGGTGAGTTTGGTCACATATCAGTCTATTCCGAGCAAAACATTCAGACATTTGGGGCGCGCAGTTTTGGTATTGCGTTGCAGGCCGTTAGCGGCGGTGGCGGCTTTTTCAGTGTACCGAGCATTTCCCTGAACCAAGTCACAATGCCTTCGTATCAGAGAGGCGGCGATGGAGCAAGCTCGAGCGATGAAGTCGGGATTGACGTTAACTTGTCTTCTTCCACGATCACGACTCGGGGAGCAGGTGCTTGGGGTTTGTTCGCTCAGATGGTTCAGGGCGGTGGCGGATTCTTTGGGGACTCTTCGCAAAGATTGGCGATGATCGTCAGTGATGCCTCGAAGCCGAATAGCGTGACATCCGTTAATACAAAGATGAATGTGGCCTTAACAGACAGCACAATACATGTCTTTGGCTCACAAGCTCATGGCATCGTTTTGCAGAGTCTGGGGGCAGCTGGCGGAATTTGGCAAGGTGAGGACCCAAGTCTCAACATGGGCGTTTCTCTAGGTGATCTTTCACAACCGGCCATCAATGGTGGTTCCATCTCGCTCACGTTAACGAACTCTCGCGTACAGAACTACGGTAGCACAGCCGAAAGGGACAGTGAGGGTAACTATGTGCGCGAGAATGGGGAAATTGTTTTGAGTAAGAAAGTTACCGGTCACGGTGTTGTCATTCAGAGTGACGGTGCTGGTCCGGGAGGGGCTGCCTCCAAAATCTCAGTGAAATTGGAGAACGGTTCCACCATTTCCACCGATTATGGAATTGCACTCATGATGGTTGGTGGAAGCTACGATCAGCAAAACCCGAATATCGTCAACGTTGACAGTGGAACCATCTACAACTTCGGTAGCCAACACGGTAAGATGTCAGCCCGTGATGATACGGACTCCAGTGAGAATTATTGGGCAATTTATGCCCCTTCAGGTTACACAGACGTCACGATCGGTGCCAATGGTAAGGTCCACGGGAATGTGCTGTTAGGGATCGTTACAAGGGGTGAATTGACCAACCACGGTGAGTTGCGCGCCGCAACCGTTCAGATTGCAGATAATTCCTTGCATAACTATGGGGTTATTTACGCGGGAGGGGATGGCTTTACGACTGGCCTGTACGTCGACGGTTCACTCAAGCACTATAAGGGCGGTGAAATCCATGTCGATGTGGACGCTGTCGCAACGAATGGTCCCACGCACGACGTCATCACGGTCACGAGTCTAGCCCGCATCGAAGGTGAGATCGTGCCGCAGACCCAGAGCCTGTTGCCAGGCAACTATCAGTTCCTGACCGCAGGTACTTTGGAGCACTCGGGCACGATTCGGGACGCCCTTGTGTTTGGCTGGGATGCGACGGTGAACGGCAACACGCTGAGTTCGACTCCAACGGCAAACTTCGCCCCGGCAGGCTTTAGCCTGACGGACAATCAGGCGTCGTTGGCGGGCTATCTACAGCGCTCATGGGATGCAGCCACGGCGGATCATGCGAAGCTCTTTGGCTACCTGCATGAGTATGAAGCCGGTGATCACGGTAACTATCGGACCACGCTCAATGACTTGATGGGTGACACCTTAAACACCCAGCCCATCCAGTTCCAGACGGCTTTCTCGACCTATATGAGCGAGAGCCTAGCGTGTCCGGCAGTCACCGAGCAGGGCTTGCGCTTAAATCAGGACGACTGCGCCTGGGCCAAGGTCACCGGTGACATCAGCGACCAATCATCCAATAGTTCGAACCCGGGTTTCCGTGCCACCGGTGGTGGCCTGCGCCTGGGCGCACAAAAGACCGTGGGTGGTGGTTGGACGGTGGGTTTTGGTGCAGGCTATGCATTGAACTACCTGACCTCGACGAACTTCTCTAGCAATGGCCAGTTCTTTGACCTGTCGTTATCGGCCAAGAAGCAGATCGAGCAGTGGGAGTTTGGTGCATCGCTGGGCTTTGCTCAGGGCTGGTTCCAGAACAACCGTTATCGCACCATGGGGGCCAATGGAGCAGCCGAGGCGATGGAGGGCGTGTTTGCTAGTGACTCGCGCATGACGATCATGGGCGTGCGTCTACGTGCGGCCTACGAGCACGAACTGCAAAAGGATCACTATCTGAAGCCTTATGTCGACGTCGACCTGTCCTACAGCAGCATGCCAGGCTTTAGCGAAACGGGAACGGCACCGTTGGCGTTAAAGGTGGGTTCAAGCAGCCGCTGGAATGTGGCGATCACGCCGATGCTGGAGTACGGGCTTGATGTGCTCACAGCCGACAAAACCCGGGTTAAGCTCTTTGCCAGTGCGGGGGCGAGCTTCTTGCCCAACAACAACCACAAGAGCGAGACCTCGTTTGTGGGTGCCAGTGCGGCGCTAGGCACGTTCGACGTCATCACCGAAGGCCCTGAGATCTTGGGACGCTTGAATCTGGGTATTCAGGCGTTTCAGAGTGATGATCTGGAGGTTCGGGCGCAGTACGGGTTGCTTGCTGGTGATGGCTACTGGAGCCAAAGTGTGAGCGCGAACCTCGTGTGGCGGTTTTAAAGGGCCGAGTGTTTGAGATGGCGGCGTTAGCCTTAGACACTTTGTCTAAAGCTCACGACGCCATTTGACGGTGGAGCAATAGCTAAATATGAATAAGAAAATCGGGGGATCGCAGCGTTATCTTTTGTTGTCCGTTTCGGTATCTCTATGCCTGGCAATGGGCGTGGCCGGCGCCCAAGAGGTACCTGTGGGGTCATTTGCCCTGGTCAATGGTCAGCCGCTTAGCGATACCTTGCTGGAAGTGAATGTCCAGGGCAATGTCGAGCGTGGCCAGGCTGACACGCCGCGGTTGCGGCAGCGCCTGGCTGCTGAATTGATCGGGCAGGAAGTCTTGGCGCAACAAGCCACCAAGCTTAAGCTTGAGCAAACGCCTGAGGCACAAGCGACCTTTGTACAAATGCAACAAAATTTCTTGGCTGGCTTGTTGCTCGAGCACTTCGTGCAAACCAACCCGCCCACTGAGGCTCAGATCAAGGTCCAGTACGATCGCCTTTTGCAAGAAGTCGAGGGTGCCAAGCAATATAAGCTGAGCGTCATCACCGTGTCAGACAGGGCGTTGGCACAAGACTTGATCAGCCAGTTGCAAGGCAGCGACAAGTCCGAACTATTTGCCGAGTTGGCCAAAGCCGAGTCGATTGATAACAGCGCACAAAACGGTGGCGAGCTGGACTGGTTGCTGGCCAATCAGATGTTGCCCGCAATTGGCAACGTGGTGGTTAACTTACCCGCTGGCCGTCTGTCAGCCGTGCCGATTCAAACGCGCGGTGGTTGGAACGTGGTGCGGGTCGACGAAATTCGCGATTACACGCCACCCGCGATGGCCGATATTGAACCGCAACTGCGCCAGGCGGCAAGTCAGCAGGCGTTGGCTGAGTACGTGCAAGGCTTGCGTCAAAATGCGAAGGTCATTCAGTAAGAGCTCGGCGTGAACGTACACGCTTTGGCTAGACGCACCAATCCTGCGGGTTTGAATCTAAAAAGCGTGTCTCTTGTGGCGCTCTTGTTGGCTCTTTGTTTGTGGCTTATGCCAACACAGGCAAGTGCCACCAATTTTCTAGTGTCTACGAGCTATTGGTATGACGCTGACAACGAGGCGTCGCTCGACCAGGCTCGGCAAGCGGCTTACACGCCTTACGTGGGGGTTTTGTCGCAGGGCTACCAACCAGGCACCAGTTGGGTAAGAGCCCGTATCCGAGGCGTTGATCCCTCTGAAGACATCCACTCGCTGATACTCTGGATAAGCCCTACCTACCTCAATGAGGTCACACTCTTCGATCCGTTAATGGATTGGAAACCTGCGCAGACGGGTGATGTTGTGACAGAGCCAAGCATTCTCGTGCGCCCAACAAACCTAGGTTTTCGAATCCCGGTTAGCACGTCGGATCGAGATATCTATCTTCGCATGCGCTCAACAAGCACCCATCTGCTGTCAATCGAGGTGCTCACTCAAGATGAATTTTTGATTGCAGACGGTTTTCGGGTGTTTTGGCATGGTTTGTTTTTTGGGGGGTTATTTTTGGTTGCGCTGTGGGCGATATTTGAATGGTCAGGCAAGCGCGACAAGCTGGTCGGTCGTTTTGTGCTCAAGCATTTGGCGGTGACAATTTATTCAATTGGCTATCTCGGTTACCTGACATATCTTTTTACGCCAAGCAATCAGATCGATTCACCCGACACGATTTTTTCGTATTCGATGTTTGTTTTGTTGGTGGTCGCGTTGCAATTCCATATTGCGGTATTGAAAGAATATGGCTTGACGGGCGCACGACTGAAGATTGTGAAAGCTTTTTATCTTTTGCCACTGATGGAGTTTGTATTAGCCATGACCAATCACATGCAGTTGGCCTTGAAGCTAAACGCCGTTGCCGTCATGCTCATGCCAGTCGTGGTTCTCTTGCTAGTACTTTTACACAGAAAATCCGATCGCCAAGCAGTCGATCGACCGCAGCCCTCATACTTATCTAGAAAGACTTTGCTAACCTACTACGGACTTATTGTGGTGGTGTTAGTGGCTGGTTCGACGCAAATCATTGGATTGATCCATGGCGGAGAACTCGTGCTGCATGCTTTTCTGTTTCATAGCTTTATCAGTTCTATTTTGATTATGACCATGTTGCAATTACGTGCTCGACACATGGAGCGACAGCATCGGTTCGTATCGCGCGAAGTCGCCCGAACGCAAGGCGAACTCACGGCCGAGAGGCTAGCGCGAGAGGAACAGGGACGGATGGTGGAAATGTTGTCGCATGAAATTAAAACCCCGTTGTCCGTATTGCAACTAGCGGTTGAGGAGTGGATCAGGGAGAAGGGCGAAAGGCAACTGGCAGACCGTTCCATACAGGAAATTAAAACTGTGGTTGAACGATCCATTGTGGCTAGTAAGAGGGCTTCAGCCGTAGAAATATCTGAGCCGATTGATCTGAGTGAAACCATAAGAGAACAAATCGGATTGACCGGCTGTGTGGAACGGTTTTCTGTTACGGCAAGTCCTGGGTTGACCGTCACGAGCAATCGGCTGATGGTGGAGCAAATGGTCTCAAACCTGATAGATAACGCCCTGAAATATGGAGCTCGAGCCACTCAGATTCGAATTGAGGCAACATATAGTTCTCGTATACAGTTAGAGCGTGAGCAGCCAGGTATCGCCATCTCGATAAGGAACGCCATCGGATGTGCAGGCAAGCCCGATGCTTCTATGGTTTTCAAGAAATACTATCGGGCCGAAGCAGCAAAAAGCCAGGCAGGTACGGGTGTTGGTCTGTTTCTTGTCCAGCAGTTTGCCCGGTATCTAGGGGGCGCAGTTCAGTACAAGCCCTCTCAGACTGAAATAGAGTTTATCCTGTGGCTACCCGCCAACATATCGTCGTCGTAGAAGATCACGAGGCACTAAATGCCATGATCTGCCGTGTGCTTTGCAAGGCGGGTCATCATGCCCATGGCGTCTATTCAGTCGAAGATCTGCAGGAGTACCCTACACTGGTAGCGGTCGACGTGTTCGTGGTTGATTGGAACTTGCCAGGCGAGTCAGGCTTGAGCTTCTGCGCAAGACTACGCCAGATGATGCCCCAAGTCGGCATCATCGTGATAACCGCCAAGACGGGCAATGAGAATCAACTGGAAGGTTATGCCAGTGGCGCTGATTTTTATTTATCAAAACCCGTGCAAGGTGCTGAATTGCTTCGAGCAATCGATATATTGAAACACCGCCGTCAGCAACGAGCTGACATTAGTGAATCGGTCAGCGATATGTCTGCAATCTTGCGCCGAGATCGTCTCAAAATAGAGCGAGGCAATGTCGAGGTCGGTCTGAGCATTCGGGATGTCAAAGTCTTGGTAGCGATGTCAATATCGCCAAACGAAGGGATTGAAATATGGCAATTGGCAGAGATACTGGAAATGAATTTTTCCGATGAGAGTCTTCGAGCAATTGAGGTGCGTATCTCACGGCTACGAAAAAAATTGGCCACAGTATTTGGAGATGGAAACCATATACCGTACGTGCGAGGTGAGGGCTATCGCCTAGTCTGCCGATTGGAAATTTGTTAACCGTGTTTGTTGGCGGGATGTTTAAGTCTAGATTCCTGCCACTTGAAATTAACTGTTTGGAGTTATTGAAATGAAAAAGTCCATCTTTGCCCTTGTTCTTCTAAGCGCGGCCAATGTGTCGCTTGCATGTACAGCCGTCAATGTCACGGCCAGGGACGGCACTG